>Ga0306917_10001520_pt1 | contig 11091 bp, 10 predicted proteins | sample tim00Cox00000000_FD_203313 | JGI IMG/M metagenome (GOLD analysis project Ga0306917, IMG submission 203313) | Lab enrichment of tropical soil microbial communities from Luquillo Experimental Forest, Puerto Rico - timezero.00C.oxic.00.000.000 (v2)... | ecosystem: Environmental > Terrestrial >... | reverse complement strand
CCACGTCGCGGTCGAGGCGATCACCGAGCTTTTGCCGCCGCGCGCGAACATGGCCCGGCAGATTCTGGTCGATGCCGCGAGCCTCGTGTTCTGCGCCTATTTCGCCTGGAAGACCTGGCTCCTGCTCGTGGAAGCGTGGACGGAGGGCTTCCATTCCGGCTCGACCTGGGGCCCGCCGCTGTGGATTCCGTATTCTCTCATGACGGTGGGGATGACGCTTCTATCCTTCCAGATTCTGCTCCAGGTGGTGCAGGGGCTGTGGCCCCGAAGCGCCACACAATGAGCGTCCTTTCAATCGGACTGCTTTACGGCGCCTCTACCCTCGTCGTGATGTTCGCGGGCATGCCGATTGCGTTTGCGCTCGGCGCGGTAGCGACCTTGTTCATGCTGTTCTTCATGCCGGCAGGCTCCGTCGATACCATCAGCCAGAATGTCTACGAGGAGATGGCGTCGATCACGCTGTTGTCGATCCCGCTGTTCATCCTCAAGGGCTCCGCGATCGGCCGCTCGCGCGCCGGGCAGGACCTCTACTCGGCAATCCACGTCTGGATGTACCGCATCCCGGGCGGGCTCGGGATTGCAAACGTGTTCGCCTGCGCCCTGTTCGCCGCCATGGCGGGATCTTCGCCCGCCACTTGTTCGGCCATCGGCTCGGCCGGGATTCCGGAAATGCGCAAGCGCGGCTATTCCGCGGGCTTTGCCTCCGGCATCATTGCAGCAGGCGGGACGCTGGGCATCCTGCTGCCGCCCTCGATAACGATGATCCTCTACGCGGTCGCCGCCGAGCAGTCGCTTGGCCGGCTCTTTCTCGCAGCCATCGGCCCTGCCCTGCTGCTGGTGACGCTGTTTGCCGCGTACGCGGTCTGGCGCTATCGGCGCGAGTACCAAAACGCCTTGGCGCTGCATCAAAGGAGCGGCGCTCATTCGGAGCTGCTCAGCAAAAGCACGCTGACGCTGCGCGAGAAAGTGCAGTTGCTGCCGCGGGTGCTCCCGTTCGTCATTCTTCTCACCGGCGTGATGATCGCGCTCTATGGCGGCTATGCCACGCCATCGGAAACCGCGGGTCTCGGCGCAGTGCTCGCGCTCGCGCTCATCGGCAGCATCTACAGCGTGTGGAAGCCGCGCGACCTCTCGCCAATTCTGGCCTCGACGCTGCGCGAATCCACCATGCTCATGTTCATCATCGGGATGTCGCTGCTTTATTCGTATGTGATGAGCTACCTGCACATCAGCCAATCGTCGGCACAGGCGATCGTGGAGCTGGAATTGTCGCGCTGGGTGCTGCTCACCGCGATCCTCCTGATGGTTGTCGTGCTGGGCTTCTTCCTGCCGCCGGTATCCATCATCCTGATGACGGCGCCGATCATCCTGCCGCCGCTCAAGGCGGCCGGCTTCGACTTGATCTGGTTCGGCGTGGTCATGACGATCGTCATGGAGATGGGGCTGATCCATCCGCCGGTCGGGCTCAACATCTTCGTCATCAAGAGCATTGCGCCCGATATCCCGCTCGGCGACGTGATCTGGGGCATCATGCCGTTCGTCGTGCTGATGATGATCTCGATCGTGCTGCTATGCCTGTTTCCCGGGATCGCCACCTGGTTCCCGGATGCGGTCATGGGGCCCTGAGTGCGCGCTTGTGGGGAGCCGCGTCTCAGAACAGGCTCAGCTGCTCGCTCGCCGGCCGCGGCGGATTGAAATGCTGCGCGCTAAGCGCCGTGCGCGTCCTGTTGAGGCCGAGCTTCTCGCAGGCCAGCTCAAAGCGCCGGCCGATCATCCACGCGACCGGTCCGCCACCGGTCATGCGCTTGCCCCAGCTGGAGTCGTAATCCTTGCCGCCGCGGGTCTCGCGGATGAGCCTGAACACATGCTGGTAACGATCCGGGAAATTTGCCATCAGCCATTCGCGAAACAGGTCGCGCACCTCCAACGGCAGCCGCAACAGCACGTAGCCGGCCTCCTGCACGCCCACGGCCGCCGCGGAATCGAGAATGCGCTCGATCTCCTCGTCGTTGAGAGCGGGGATCACCGGCGCCACCATGACGGATGCCGGAACGCGCGCGGCGCGCAATTGCCGCAACGCCTCGAGCCGGCGCGCGGGCGTCGCCGCGCGCGGCTCCATGACGCGCGCGAGCTTGCCGTCGAGCGTCGTCACCGACAGCGCAACCTTGACCAGATTGCGCTCTGCCATGCGCCTGAGAACGTCGAGATCGCGCGTCACCAGCGCCGACTTGGTGACGATGCCGACGGGATGGCCACATCGCTCCAGCACCTCGAGGATCCGGCGCATGATCTGGTGCTCGCGCTCGATCGGCTGATAGGGATCGGTATTGGTGCCGATGGCGATGGTGCGCGGGACATAGCCTGGGGCGGAGAGCTCGCGCTCCAGGAGTTTCGGCGCGTCGGGCTTCGCGAACAGGCGGGTCTCGAAATCGAGACCCGGCGAGAGCCCGAGATAAGCATGCGTCGGCCGCGCGAAACAATAGACGCAGCCATGCTCGCACCCACGATACGGGTTGATGGAACGATCGAACGAGATGTCGGGCGATTCGTTGCGGGTGATAATCTTGCGGGTGCTGTCGAGGGTTACGGTGGTCTTGAACGGCGGCAGCTCCTCCATGCTCTGCCAGCCGTCGTCGAAGGCGAAGCGCGCGAGCGGCTCGTAGCGGCCGGAAGCGTTCGACTGTGCGCCGCGCCCGCGCCGCCGGTCGCGCACAACGGCGACTTGGCTATCGGCCGGCGCATTCAGATCGATGGCGGCCGGGCGCGCCCTGCGCTCGGGCTTTAGCGACGCCAGACCGCCCCGCCCCTGCGTGACCGTTTTGGGAGGTTCGGCGTGACGAGCTGCAGACGAGCGACCCACTGGAAACAGCCTCGGTTTGCCCTGCGGCGATGGCTAGGAACGAAACAAGAACATAGGGGCGCAAAGCTGGCAAAGCAATAGGCCTGCGAAAATCTTTCAGCGTGCGAGCTGGGGGGCAGCCGTCGAGCGCACTGGCGCGGCCGCTGGCTGCTTTGCGTCCGCGGCGGTTGCAAAGACGCGGCGAGTTGCAAGGATGCATCGAGCTGCGGCAACCGCCCGAGCAGGACGGCTTGATGGCGATCATGCGAACCACGTCCTTTCTGATCGCGGTCTGCGCCATGCTGGATGCAGCAGCGGCGCCGGCGCAGCCCTATCCGAGCCGCTCGATCACGCTCGTCGTTCCGTTTGCCCCCGGCGGCAGCGCCAGCACGGTTGCACGCAGCGTGGCCGACAAGATGAGCGAGGAGCTCGCAGCGCAGATCATCATCGAGAACCGGCCCGGCGCTGGCGGCACGGTGGCCACGCGCGCGGTAGCGAAGAGCGCGCCCGACGGCAGCACAATCCTGCTCGCGACCAGCGCGACGCTCGGCACCGCGCCCAGCCTGTCTCACAATCTCGGCTACGATCCACGCAGGGATTTTGAGCCAATCGGGCTGATCGCCGCGACACCGAACGTGATCGTCGTCAATCCCGACTTTCCCGCGCGCTCGCTGGCGGACCTCATCAGGATCGGCCGTGAGACCGCAACGCCGATCCCCTACGGCTCGCCCGGCGCCGGCACGCTCAATCATCTGACCATGGAGCTGCTTGCGCACCGCACCGGCATGCGGCTCTCGCACGTTCCGTACAAGGGGGCGGGGCCCGCGCTCAACGATCTCATCGGGGGACATATCGGGGTTCTCATCAGCGCGGTTCCCAATGCGCATAGCCACATTGCCGCCGGCACCGTGCATGCGCTCGCGGTCACGGGCGCGACGCGTTCGCTGCTCATCCCGGCGGTGCCGACGCTGGCAGAGGCGGGCCAGCCCGGCTACGAAGTGCCGCTGCGATGGGGACTCGCAGCACCCGCCGGCACCGGGCGCCCTGTCATCGACGCCTTGAGCCGGGCGCTCAACCCAGCGCTCGCAAGCGAGGACGTGCGCTCGCGCCTTGCGCTCGAGGGCGCAGAGCCGCAACCGACCACGCCCGAGGAATACGCCGCAATGATCGCGCGCGAGCTTGCGATGTGGTCTGAGCTGGTCAGAGCCGCCCACATCCGGGTGGAATAAAAGCCTTGCAGCGCATTGCGCCGATGGCGGAATGCGCCTCGCTATTCCGCCCTGCGAGGTGCCCGCGGCTTCACAAAACTTTACGTGCGCGACATCGGCGAGCAAACACCAGATCCTAGATTGCTGCCCGTAGGCAATCGAGCCTGCGGCCAAATAGGAGTTCAGGATGGCTGACCCCAACATTACCCAACCGGGCACTCCCGACCCGACCAACCGGAGGACCAGCAGAGGCGCGTTTGTGGTCGCACTCGTTGCCGTTGCGCTCCTCTCCGGGCTCACCGGCAACATGCTGTCCACCGCGTTCGGCCAGGGTTTCGCCTGGCATCATTTCGGAATGCGCGGCGGCGGCATGTTCGGCGCACCGCTTACGCCGGCGCAGATCGACGATCGCATCGACCGCATGACCAAGCACATGGCGATTGAGCTTGACGCCACTGGCGACCAGCAGGCCAAGATCGCCGGCATCGCCAAGGCCGCCGTCGGCGATCTGCGGACGCTGCGGGAAAAGGCGCAGGCTGCGCGCACCCAGGCCATCGCGCTCTTGACCGCGCCTACCATCGATCGTACGGCCATCGAGCGGCTGCGCGCGGAGCAGATCGTCCTTGCGGAAACTGCGAGCAAGCGCATCGCGCAGGCGCTGGAAGACAGCGCCGAAGTGCTGAGCCCCGAGCAACGCCGCAAAGTCGCGGACTGGATCGCATACAGCAGCCCGTGGGCGCACTGGCATCGCGGTTGACGGACACTGGTTGGTGTGGGCGAACGCGTTCTCCTGATCGAAGACGATTCCCGTCTAGCCGGGATGCTCTGCGAGTATCTCGGCAAGGCGGGCTTCCACGTCATTCACGCCGAGAACGGAGCACGCGGCCTCGCGCTGCACGAACGCGACCCGGTGCATGCCGTCATCCTCGACCTGATGTTGCCGGATACCGACGGCCTGGAAATCTGCCGGCACATCCGCGCTCGATCCGATTGTCCGATTCTGATGCTCACCGCGCGCGGTGATCCGGTGGATCGCATTGTCGGGCTCGAGATGGGGGCTGACGATTATCTTCCCAAGCCGTTCGAGCCGCGCGAGTTGCTGGCTCGGCTGCGTGCGATCCTGCGCCGAAGCCGCACCGGCCCCGAAAGCGAAGGAACCCGTTCAAGCCGGGATGTGCTCCGTTACGGCCGCCTCGAAATCGATCGCGGAGCGCGCGCGGCGAGCATAGATGGCGCGCCGTGTCCGCTCACCGGCTATCAGTTTTCCTTGTTGCTTGCGCTGGCGGAGCACGCCGGGCGGGTCATGTCGCGCGACGCGCTCATGGACGCAGTCAAGGGCGAAGCGATCGATTCCTTCGACCGCTCGATCGATGTCCATGTCTCCCGTATCCGCGCCGCGATCGAGGACGATCCCAAGAAGCCGCGGCGCATTCTTACCATGCGGGGCACGGGCTACGTGTTTGCGAAGGCCCAGGATTGAGAAGCACCAGGAAGGTAGAACCATATAACAATCTGATGAAACGGCTCTATCCTCAAGTCTATCTCACGATCGTGGGCAGTCTCATCCTCGTTGTCCTTACGGCGGGGCTGCTCTGGCATTTCATCGCGGGCCTTCCGCCATTCGGCCAGCCGTTCGAGATTGCGGGCGAAGTCGTCGCCGAGCTCGTTCCCGCGCGGGACGCGCCGCTGGCACAGCAGCAGCAGGCGATCGACCAGCTGGCGGGCCGTCTCGGCGCGGATCTCGCGCTCTATGGCCGCGCCAACGAGCCGCTGGCGGCGGCCGGTCGTTCGCTTCCCGCACCCGCTCGCGGCAACCGCGCCGGAGGCTGGATGCGCACGCCCGCCGGGCCTGCCGTTTCCATACCGCTGCCTGACGGCCGCTGGCTGGTGGCGCGGCTCCCGGCCCGGCAGCGCCCCAGCGCGCTGGTGCTCGCGGCCTTCCTTGGAGCCATCGCGCTGGTGGTCGCGCTCGGCGCTCGTCCCGTCGTGCGCCGCCTCACCGGACGGCTCGAGCGTTTGCAGCGCGGCGTCGAGTCGCTCGGCGCCGGTGACCTGCGCGCGCGCGTCAAGGTCGAGGGCCGCGACGAGGTTGCGCGTTTGGCGCAGAGCTTCAACCAGGCGGCCACCCGCATCGAAAGCCTGGTCGGGGCTCACAAGATGCTGCTCGCCCATGCCTCGCACGAGCTGCGCACGCCGCTCACCCGCATCAGGCTTGCGCTGGAGCTCGTTGACGCCCCTCCCGATCGCAAGCGCGAGCTTGAGAGAAATATTGCCGAGCTCGACCAGCTGGTGGACGAGATACTTCTCGCAAGCCGCCTGGAAGCGACAGAGCAACTGGATGTGCGCGAGGAAACGGATCTGGCGGCGGTCGCGGCCGAAGAATGCACGCGCTACGACGATTGCTGCGTCGAAGGAAAGCCTGTCCTGGTACGCGGGGACCCGACGCTGTTGCGGCGAATGATCCGCAACCTCGTCGAGAATGCGAAGCTCCACGGCAAGCCGCCCATTGAGGTGACCGTCGGACGCCAGAACGGCCGTGCCGTGCTGCGTGTATCGGATCATGGTCCGGTCATTGCTGAAGAAGCGCGCGACAAGCTGTTTTCGATGTTCTACCGGGTAGGCGGAACGGGCGGCGTGAAAGGCACCGGGCTCGGCCTGGCACTGGCCAGGCAGATTGCGCGCCGGCACGCGGGCGACGTCACCTACAACCCGGAGCGCGGAAGCTGCTTCACCGTCAGCTTGCCAGCGAGCGCGTAGCCGACCGCCCGACACTTCGCTGACGCGCAACCGGGGCTTCGACCAACCTTCTCAATTGGTTCTGTGACTGACTTTGTTTGTGTCTTTAATTCGCAAAATTGCGACTCTTGATTGCAGAATTGAGAAGCCTATCGCGTTGCGTGAAATCCTCACTCGTCGGGTTTGGTCGGGTTCGTTTGGCCAGAATTCAGGCTCGGGTTCGTTTGGCCAAATCGACCGCAGCCGATCAGTCGGTAGGGGCGAGGCATCAGCGCGTTGACGCGCGTCTGGGACGCGCTATGCCTCGCCCCTACAAAGAACTCGACAAATAAGATTGAGTCCACGTTGCGCAAGTGCGCCGGGAAAATTTCAGCGCGAAGCCGATTGAGGATCACCCTGCGCGCTGGCAGGATGCCGGCATCGCGCATCTGTATTGCCTGGGCATGGACGCAGCAGTCGAGACGCAATCGCAGACCGGTTGGCAGCATGAGCTCTACGATCTGCTGCGCGAGAGCGCCATCACGCAGATCGCCTACGTTCCCGATGCCGGCCACAGCATTCTCATCGACCGCTCGCTCGCCGACCCGAGCGTGCACTCCATCGCGCTCACCACCGAGGAGGAAGGCGTCGCGCTCATTGCGGGCGCCGACCTCGGCGGCACGCGCGCCGTGCTACTGATGCAGTCGAGCGGGGTCGGCAACTGCATCAACATGCTCTCCCTGATCAAGGGCGCGCGCTTTCCGTTCCTGACGCTCGTGAGCATGCGCGGCGATTTCGGCGAGGGGAATCCCTGGCAGTTCGCCATGGGCCAGGCCACCGAGCCGGTGCTCGCAGCCATGGGCGTGGTCTGCCTGCGCATCGAGCGGTCGGACGAAGTAATCCCGACCATGAACGCGGCGCTGACCATGGTGTTCAAGGGCGCCCAGGCGGTCGCCGTGCTGCTCTCGCAGCGCCTGATCGGCGCCAAGCCTTTCTGATGGACACGCTTTCGATGATGACCGCATGCCTGCTGACGTGAAACCGGGCCCGACCGCGGCTGCGGGAAACTTCGCGCTCGAGCGCGGCGAAGCGGTGCCGGCGCTCATCGGCCGGCATCAGGACTTTCTCATCGTCGCGGGACTGGGCGGCACTGCGAGCGACGTCGGCGCGGTGACCGGCGATGCCGCGCATGTCTATTCGCTCGCGGGCGCCATGGGCGCCGCCTGCATGATGGGGCTAGGCCTCGCGCTGGCGCGGCCGGACAAACGCGTGCTGGTCGTCACCGGCGACGGCGAGCTCTTGATGAATGTCGGCGCGCTCGCCACCGTTGCCGTCGTCGACCCCGTCAATCTCGCGATCCTGTGCGTCGACAACGGCCACTACGGCGAGACCGGCTGGCAGAAGAGCCATACCAGCCTCGGCGTCGACCTCGAGCAGATCGCCATCGGCTGCGGCATCAAGCACACGTGCACCGTCGCCGCCGCGCGCGACATCGCAGCCGGCGCGCGCCTCCTGCGCGAAGGCAACGGTGCCTCCTTCGTGTGCCTGCGCGTCAAGCCGACCGAGCCGCCGGCGTTCAAGCGCAATTTCGACGCCTCCCTGCAGCGCGACCGCTTCCGCGCGGCGCTGGGCGGCACAATGAGCCCGCGAGGATGACTACAGTGCGGAACGCGCTTCCACATCGCGCGGTCAAGCCGTCTCAATCACCCTGCCCGGCGTCATCAGCACCAGCAGGGCTCGCTTCGCGCCCGTGTGCCGACGGTACTCCTCAATCTGCTTGAAATAATGCGCGATCGTCGATTGGTCCGGATCGACGTCGCTCTTCCAGTCGACAATCGCCTCGATGCCACCGTCTGAGTCGGGCGCGATGGCATCCGCAATGCCCGAGATGAGGATTTCACCGAGCGGGGTGCTCTCGCGCCCGAAGATCGTGTGTTCCGGAACAAGCCTTTCGCGCAACTGCGCGATTTCGGGGAGGCTCAATGTTCGCGCGATGGTTTCGGCAAGCTCTGCCGGCGAGATGCCGCGTTTCGGATCGCTCTTCGGTTCGAGCCCAAGCTGCGCCAGCAATTCCACCGCGCGCCGATGAAGATCATGCGGTCCGCTCGGAGTTTCGCCGGTAAGCACCTCCTCCATCAGCTTGTGCAAGATGATGCCGCGCTGCGAGCTGCCGGCTACGGAAGGCACAGGGATTGCGGTGGCCTCCTCCGCATCGTCGGCGCTCTCGAAGAGAGGAATGGGCGTGGACGGCACCTCCGCTTCGATCTCGATGCGGCTCGGTCTTACCCAATCCACTTTTTGCGTGGCTTGCGCGATCCGGGCCGCTTCTTCCGCGAATATCGCCCTCGTCTGCGCGTTTCCCGTTCGATCGGGCGCCGGGATTTTCGGCTTCCCGAGGCTTGCCGGATCGAGGACAACGAGCCGGTCGAGCTTGAGATCGACAATGTTTGCCCAGCATCCATCGGGAAGGTCCGCAGTGTGGTGGGGCAGGATCAGCATGTCGCGCGCGCGGGTCGTCGCCACATACCAGAGCCGCACGCGCTCGCGTCCATCCTCCTCATCGTTGTGGCGCCTCAGCTCCGGATAACCGGCGGGCTCGACCCCGAGCACCGGGATCGAGAACACGTTGCTTCGCCGCTCCTGCATCACCCCGCTCTCCGTGCGGGGCGTCCCCGTCATGTTGATGGGAATGACCACCGGCCATTCCAGGCCTTTGGCGGCGTGCACGGTGATCAGCGCGATCGCGTTCTCCTCGGCATCGGGCCTGCCTTCCACCTGGCGGACCGCATCTTCCCAGTTCGCCCGCATGTCGCGCGCGAAGGCGCGCAGCCCGCGCACGTCGTACGCGCGCGCCATTTCGAGAAAAAGATCGACATTGGCAATGGCGCGTTCGGAACCGCCCCTGAACCGCTGCCGAAGCTGCGGGCGCACGTTGAGAGCGGCGACGGCGTCGGCGAGGAGCGCGTAGGGCGTTGTGGAGCGCGCTCTTCGGTGCAGGGATTGCAGGATTTCGAGCACGGAGCGTGCCAGCTCGTGCTTGACCGTGGCGGCATCCGTGCGCAGATCGAGATTCGGCAGGCGATCCGGGCGGCTCGCATCGGCCGGCAATGCATCAGAAATATCGAGCAGCTCGCCTTCGCTAAGCCGACCAGCGGGCCGCGCAGCAGCGCCCCGAGCGCCAGCGTGTCCCTTGCATCGGCAAGCGCGCGAGTCACGGCAATGAGGTCATGAACCTCCTGGCGGCTGAAGAAGCCCTTGCCGGCCTGCGTCGATACCGAAAGTCCCCGATCTTCCAGAGCCTGCTCGAAGCGCCAGAGGTCCGTTCCGGTCGGCGCCAGCAGCGCAATATCGCCGGGCCAGCAGAGGCGTTCGCCGGCATTTTCTTTTTCGTCGCGGATCATCACGTTGCCGATGAGCCGGCTGCAGGCATCGGCAACGCACTCCGCTTCGGCATCGCGCAACGCCGCCGCGTTCGGATCTTCGTCGTCCTCCACTTTCAGCGCGGCGACCGCGATTGCCTTGGCACCCATGTGGATGGACGAAAGCTCGGTGAAGCCGGGCTGTCCGGCGCGCTCCGAAAGCACGTGCTCGAACCAGCGGTTCACAAACGACAGGATGGGATCGACCGAGCGGAAGTTGGCAGTGATGTTCAAGAGGCCGCTCTCGCCGATGGCAGTGCGGGCGAAGATGTAGGCGGTCACGTCGGCGCCGCGGAACCGGTAGATCGCCTGCTTGGGATCACCGACCAGAAACAGCGCACCGGGTCGCAGCTCCCGGCCCAATCGGTTTGTTATCGATGGCTCGCATGGCTCGCCGCACAGGAGCCAGAGGATCTCGATCTGCAGCGGATCGGTATCCTCAAACTCATCGACCAGCACGCGCTGGTAGCGATTGGCGAGCGCGCGACGGACCCGTTCATGGAGGGTAAGGAGGTCACGGGCGGCGTAAAGGAGATCGTCGAAATCGAGGAGCGCTGTCGAACGCTTGTAGGTACACCACGACGTCATCAATCCACTGGTAGCCTCGAAAAGCCGGCACAGCAGTTCGCTTGCAATGGCACCCGTTAGCACCTGATATTTCGCGTGACAGTCGTCATAGCGTCGGCGCGCTTCAGCGTAGGCACGTTCGCCATCCGTCTTCGATCGCCCGGCGACTCTTGCCGACTTACGCCAATTGCCGAGAAGCTGGAATTGACGTGGCCGGCCGCTGCCCGTAAAGCAAGGCCCTTGGCGAGCGAGACACAGCGCAGCGATTAGGGCGGAATTTGCGGGCTGCTCGGTGTCAAACCCGCACTCCAAAGCGCCAACAACCCGCGCAAAGCTGTCGAGG
>Ga0306917_10001508_pt1 | contig 11113 bp, 8 predicted proteins | sample tim00Cox00000000_FD_203313 | JGI IMG/M metagenome (GOLD analysis project Ga0306917, IMG submission 203313) | Lab enrichment of tropical soil microbial communities from Luquillo Experimental Forest, Puerto Rico - timezero.00C.oxic.00.000.000 (v2)... | ecosystem: Environmental > Terrestrial > Soil... | reverse complement strand
GAACCGCTCTACAACTGCGGCACAGCGGTCGGCGAGGTCGGCCATGATCTCCCGCAGCCGCTCCGCACCGACTGCCGCGGCGATGTCCATCGAATGCACCACGTCGGCGAACAGCACCGTGACCTGCTTGTACTCAGCACGGGTATCGCGCGCCGTGACCGGGGCGCCACAGCCGTCACAAAACCGCGCACCCTCACGCGGCTCGGTGCCACACGTGCGGCACGCGGTCGCTGCGGTCACCCGACCTCCGCCGCTTCGGCCCCCGAGTTTCCCGGTTCTCCAGGATAGGGCGCTAGACGCCCGACGAGGCCCGTTTCAGACGCGCTCGACAACCTACCGTCGCATCCCGACGCCGACCCGATGAGCGCCATGCCGACTTACCGGGATGCTTATCATCGAAGCGCGGTGGTCGCCACGACGAGGCTCGCCGCCCAACCGGCATGAACTGAGCCTTGGGTGTCGACAACCAACACGGCCCGACCGAAAGGGTGCTCGGTGTCGATAGAGAGTCGATACCCACGACTGCACAAGAAGCTTCGCTACGCGGTTCTTGATGCCCCGGCCACCGCGGATGCGACCCTCGGCCTGGCTGCCTACCGCGGGGAGGACCTGGCGGAGCCGCTGAGCGGATATGTGGAGAAGCTCCGCCGGCATGCCTACCGAGTGCAGGACGACGACATCGAGCAAGTGCACGACGCCGGCTATACCGAGGACCAAATATTCGAGGTGACCGTCGCCGCGGCGCTGGGTGCAGGTGACACGCGCCTGCGCGCGGGTTTGTCTGCGCTCAACGAGGCCTTGCGGTGAGGCTGCACGGCGTCGCACGCGGGCGACGTGCCAGCCGCATCGTGTTCGCGCTGCTGCGACTAATGACCGGCCGCGACGTACCCGACATCATCAAGGTGCGTTACCACCGTCCGCGGTTTTTCGGCAAGCCGTTTTTCGGGCTAGCCCAGGCGGTGATGCGAGGGCCGTCGCCGTGGACGATCGGCGAGCGGGAACTCTTCGCGGCGTTTGTGTCGGCGCGAAACCGCTGCCAATTCTGCGCCACCACCCACGAGGCGGTCGCTTCGACCGTCCTCGATCCGTCGACAACGGCTGCGGTCGTTACCAATTGGCGCACCGCCAGGGTCGATGACCGGGTGACAGCCACCCTGGGCCTATTGGAGAAATTAACCCTCACACCCGATGAAGTGGGACCGCTTGGTACGGGTGCGGTGCTCGACGCCGGCGTCAGCCCGGAAGCGATCCGCGACGCGATCGAGGTCTGCGCGTTGTTCAACACGATCAACCGGGTAGCCGATGGCCTCGACTTCGCGCTACCCACAACAGCTGATCGCGCCTTTAACACCCGGGTTCTACTTAAGGTCGGGTATCGCTGAGCGCCTTCCCGGTCAGGTCTCCTGGCCTCCGGGCGGGGCGCCGGTGGCGTGGGCGGACGGTTCTCAGGCCAAATAGAGGAGCCGAGAAAGAGGGAGCGCAGTCATCAATGAACAATGAAGACCTTGTCCTGCACCAGATCCACCGGACGAAGCTGGCCGCTGATGCGGCCGCGGAAATCGTTTCGCTCCCATTGATCTGGAACGGGCGTCGCACCGTGGGTCTGGTCGTTCATTTCCTCACCCCAGCCGTAGCATCGGTAGCGCTGCTACGCGCGGACACTACCCGCCTCCGCTCGACCCGACGCGGTAGGTACGTCCTAAAGCACATGCCCCCGGCTGCGCAAGCGGTTCGCCTCGCAGGCGACGTCGTGATGACCGTCGGCGCGTGGCAACGCGACGGTCTTCTGGTCGCCGCAGGTGCTCTCATCGTGGTCGTCGGGTGGTCACATGGTCTGATTGGGCGGACGCCAGCTTAGATACCACAGCACGTTGTTGCGGCCGTCATGCGACCCTCCGACGATCCCGGCGCCGCGTTTTCAAACGTGCTCTACACGCTAGCCCCTCCCGGCGCAATTAATCGCGTCGAGCGCATACGCGACGGCGTGGTCATCGTCCATGGCCTCGCCTTCGGCGCGCAGTTGATGCAAATGCGCCTCGCCGAGGGCGTCGCGGAGAGCGGCGGTGGTTTGACGGCGCAGCTTTGTCACGAACGACGCGCTGCTCGGCGCTGCGCCGGCCGGTGAGATGGCATCCGCACCCGCCACCTCGATGGCGCGAGGGGCAAGGGCCGCAGCCGGGACGAGGCGACGCGCTGCACCTTGGAGCACCGCGGCCGACTCCGCGTGGTCGGAAGCGAGAGCGCGGGCGACAACATTGAAAATCCCCGATAGATAGGGTCGATCGCCGGCCCAGTGGAGGCGTCGGATGGCGTCGCGTGCGAGCCTGAGGACGAGGGGCCAATCCGCGATTCGGGCGGCGATAAGCGTGGCGGAGGTGATGTGGTGCTCATTTTGGAACTCGATGGTGGCTTGCAGTTCCAGGCTCTCGGCCAGCAAAGCCCGGGCTCGTCGAGGCTCGCGCTCAGCGAGGGCACCGGCCAGGGCGGTGAGGCTGTGGGCGATGGACATCGGCGCGCCGCTGCGGCGGGCCAGGTCGAGGGCTTCGCTGGCCAGTCGAGCCGCGGCATCGGGGTTGCCCGCCATCGTGTGCTCGATCGCGGCACCCGCTAGGACGTCGCCGACGTGATATTCGGTCGGCCCCGACCGGGCGAGCTCCACCGTGTGTTCCGCATGCGCTGCCGCCTCGTCCCACGCCCCGATGGCGATGGCCCGGAGGCAACGCGCCCACCACACGAGCAAGTCGACCTCGGGGTCCGTGCCGAGGCCCGCTGATTTGGCCAACGCCTCTTCGCCGGCGTCTTCGGAGCGGGTGAGGTCACCACGAAACCCCGCCTCGACGGCGGCCGCCGCCAGCCCGAACGCGTACAGGGGGTGATCGGCCGCACCGGGCAGGCGCAGGACCGCATCGACCGGAAGGATCACGCGCCAGCCGGACTGGAGGGCGCGGTTCGTAGTGTTGCGGACTAGCCGCAGGGCGAGGTCGACGTTGTTGGTGTCGATGGCGTGGTTGACCGCGGCCAGCAGGTTTTCCTGCTCGGCCACCAGTCGCCGGACCGCGGTGACCTGCCGGGGGCCGACGAGGTCCCCTTGTAGGTCATGGGCCAGTTGGCAGTAGTACTCGGCGTAGGTCGTGCGTAGCAGCTCGGTTTCTCCGATCTCGGCGAGCCGCTGTTCGCCGTACTCGCGGATCGTCTCCAACAGCCGGTAACGGGTCGCGGGTCCATCGCGTTGGGCTACCACCAACGACTTGGCCACCAGCGCGGCCAACAGCCCGAACACATTCCCCGCCGTGAGGGGCTGGGCGCCGCACACCGCCTCGGCGGCCGCGCGGGTACAGCCCCCGGAGAACAGGGCCAGCCGCACCAGGAGCCGGCGCTCGTCGCCGGAGAGCAGATCATAAGACCAGTCGATCGCCGCGCGCAGGGTCTGGTGGCGCTGCACCGCCCGCCTTCGCCCGCCGGCCAGGGTGTCAAAGCGGCGCTCCAGGCCCTCGACAAGCTCTGCCGGGCTCATCGCCACCACCCGGGCCGCGGCCAGCTCAATGGCCAGCGGCACGCCATCGAGACGCCGGCAGATCTGAATGACCGCGGCAGTGTTCTCGCCCGTCAGCGAGAAGTCCGGATCGACGGCCCCGGCGCGCTCCACGAACAGGCGCACCGCGTCGGCGTGCCCGGCCACCTCGGGTCCGGCGTCGGAGGCGGGCGACGGCAGCGACGGCACCGGCAGGATCCGCTCGCCCTCGACCGCCAGGCCCTCGCGGCTGGTGGCCAACACCACCAGCCCCGCGCAGCTGTGCACGAGGAACTCCACCAGCTCGGCGACCGGCTCCAACAGGTGCTCGCAGTTGTCCAGGACCACCAGCAGCCGCTTGGTGCGCAGGAACTCGGCCAGCGACTCCTGCAGCGTCATCCCAAAGCGGGCGCTGACCCCGAACACGACCGCCAGCGCGCTCGGCACGCCGTCGGGGTCGCGAACTGGGGAGAGCTCGACCAGCCAGGCCCCCTCCCGGAACCGGGGCAGCACCCTGGCCGCCGCCTGCAACGCCAGGCGGGTCTTGCCCACCCCGCCTACCCCGGTCAGCGTGACGGCGCGTGCCTCGTCCAACGCCGCCACGATCCGGTCCAACTCGCGCTCGCGACCGATGAACGAACTCACCTGCAACGGCAGGTTGCCGGGGAAGGCGTCCAGGGTGCGTAACGGTGGGAAGCGCCGCGGCAGATCGGGATGGCACAGCTGATAAAGCACCTCGGGCTGGCCGAGGTCCCGCAGTCGATGCTCGCCCAAGGCAACCAGCTCGGCGCCGTCGGGAAGCCGCCCCGCCACCAGCGGCGCGGTCGCGCCCGAGACCAGCACCTGCCCCCCGTGACCGGCGCTGGTAAGTCGGGCCGCTCGGTTCACCGCCGACCCGTGGTAATCGCCGTCGCGAAACTCGGCATCGCCGGTGTGCAGGCCCATTCGCACCCGCAGCTCACAGGTCGGGTCCCAGGCCGCGCCGGCAAGCAGCCGTTGGGCCGTCAGGGCCGCGCTGATCGCCGATTCGGCCCGCCCGAACACAGCGAACAGACCGTCCCCGGTCGTCTTCACGACATGCCCTCCGCTGGATTTCACCACGTCGACCAAGATCGCGTCGTGGCGCGCCAGGGCCTGCGACATGGCCTGCGGATGCTGCTCCCACAGCCGCGTCGAGCCTTCGATGTCGGTAAACAGAAACGTCACGGTGCCCGACAGCGGTTGGACCGTGCGCTCCCCTTCGGGGCCCACCTCAACGTAGGTCCAGAACGCCTCATCGGAGCTCGGCATTATGCAAATGCTAGACCGAAGTTCCCCCTGTTAGGACGGCCTTGAAGGGCCCACGCCGTGGTGAGCAGGTACGTTGCGGTTTTGGCGGATCCACTAAGTAGACATGTATGCCGGAGATCTCTATGTGTATTTGCGTGTCATTTCGGGGATTAGCCCGCTGGATGTGATATATGAATAGACATGTATGTGGCACGGGTGCCGAACCGGGGGTCACCGCCGGCGATCCTGCTGCGGGAGAGCTACCGCGAGGGCGGCAAGGTGAAAAACCGGACCCTGGCCAACCTGTCACGCTGGCCCGAGCACAAAGTTGAGAAACTGCAGCGGGCGCTCAAGGGCCTGCCAGCGACGGCCGATCCAGCCGAGGCGTTTGAGATCACCCGCAGCTTGCCGCACGGGCATGTCGCGGCGGTGTTGGGCAGCGCACGGCGGTTGGGCATCGAAGAACTCATCGACCCGAGCCCGTCGCGGCGACGGGATCTGGTGACCGCGATGCTGATCGCGGCCGTGATCGATCCTGGCTCCAAGCTGGCGTTCGCGCGCGGGCTGCGCGCCGAGACCGCCACCAGCTCCCTGGGCCAGCTGCTTTCGGTGGCCGGTTGCGATGAGGATGACCTGTACGCGGCGATGGACTGGGTGCTCGACCGCAAAGAAGCCATCGAAAACTCCCTGGCGGCACGACATTTGACCAATGGAACGCTGGTGCTCTACGACGTGTCCTCGGCAGCGTTTGAGGGCCACACCTGCCCGCTCGGCAAAATCGGCCACCCTCGAGACGGGGTCAAGGGCCGGTTGCAGATCGTCTACGGGTTGCTGTGCAGCCCGGCCGGGGTGCCAATCGCCATCGAAGTGTTCGACGGCAACACCGCCGACCCGAAAACCCTGGCCACTCAGATCGAAAAGCTCAAAACCCGGTTCGGGCTTTCCCGGGTCGCGCTGGTGGGCGATCGCGGCATGCTCACCAGTGCCCGCATCGACACCGAGTTACGCCCGGCGGCCCTGGATTGGATCAGCGCGCTGCGCGCCCCGCAGATCAAAGCCCTGGTCGAAGCCGGCGCGATCCAGCTGTCCCTGTTTGATACCCAAGACCTCTTTGAGATCACCCACCCGGACTATCCCGGCGAGCGGCTGGTGTGCTGCCACAACCCCGCCCTAGCCGACGAGCGGTCCCGCAAACGCAACGAGCTATTGGCGGCCACCGAAGAAGAACTCGCCACCATCGCCGCGGCCACCGCCCGCGACAAGCGCCCGTTGCGCGGCCAAGACAAGATCGCGCTGAAGGTGGGCAAGGTGATCAACCACTACAAGATGGCCAAACACTTCGACCTGGCCATCACCGAGGACTCATTTAGCTTCACCCGCAAACACGATCAGATCGCCGCCGAGGCCGCCCTGGATGGCATCTATGTGCTGCGCACCAGCCTGCCCGAACCCAGCCTGGGCCGCGATGATGTGGTGGCCCGCTACAAGAGCCTTGCCGACGTCGAGCGGTTCTTCCGCACGCTCAACAGCGAACTGGACGTGCGTCCCATCCGGCATCGGCTCGCCGAGCGGGTGCGTGCGCACATGTTTTTGCGGATGCTGTCCTACTACATCGTCTGGCACATGAAAGCCGCCCTGGCCCCAATCCTGTTTGTCGACAACGACAAACCCGCCGCAACCGCCAAACGCGCCAACCCCGTCGCACCCGCCCAACGCTCCGATCCCGCGCTCAACAAAGCCGCACGCAAACGCACCGAAGACCACTACCCGGTGCACAGTTTCACCAGCCTGCTTGCCGACCTGGCCACCATCTGCGCCAACCAGATCCAGCCCGTCGACGACATGCCGGCATTCACCAAGATCACCTGCCCCACCCCGCTGCAGCGGCGAGCTTTCGAACTCCTCGACGTCTCTCACCGTCTGGGCTACACGTAGGCAGTAAGCCACACCACCCGCACCCAAAACCCCAGGTCAACGCACACACGTCAACCCATCAGGGGGAACTTCGGGCTAGAAGGGGTTGACGGACCCGGCGGTTAATCCGACGATCTCGGACCATACGGCCGGTGTGGCCACTCCGCCGTTGTCGCGGCGGCTCTCAGGCGTGGCGGGCTGCTTCCTGGGCGAGCTGCATGCGGGAGGTGAGGCCCAGCTTGGTGTAGACGTGGGTGAGGTGGGTTTGCACGGCGCGCGGTGAGACGAACAGCCGTGTGGCGATGTCCTTATTGCCGAGCCCCTCACTGACCAGGCGCACGACGTCGCGCTCGGTGGGGGTGAGCGAGGCCCATCCACTGGCTGGGCGTTTGCGTTCGCCGCGGCCCCGCTGGGCGTAGGCGATCGCCTCCTCGGTGGACATGGCCGCGCCCTCAGCCCACGCAGAGTCAAAGTCCGTCTGGCCCATCGCATCTCGCAGCGCCGCCACCGAGGCTTCGTAGCCGGCTTCCCAGACCTTGAAGCGGACCTCGCCGATGCGTTGTCGAATGCCGTGTGCTGCGCCGAAGAGCCGGGTCGCTTCCCGGTGACCGCCAGCCTCGCCGGCCAGAGCGGCGAGGCACTCCAGGGTGTCGGAAATGCCCAGGCGCGCCTCGATGTCGGCGGCAAGCGCGAGCGCGTCGTGGGCGTCGCGTTCGGCCTCTTCTGGCTGACCTTCTGCGATCGCGACGCGGGCCCGCGTGGTCAGCGCCACCACCAACAGCCAGCCCGTCGTGGCCTTGACCGCCTCGTCGGCTTCGCGGCGGGCCGCGATCAGATCGCCGCCCGCCAGCGCGGCCTGCGCACCGGAGGCGCGCCCCGCAGCCGCGGTCGCGGGGTGGACACCCATGTGCTGCCAGGCCGCCTCGCTCGCCTTCCGAGCCATCGCAACATCGCCGGCGGCCAAGGCCGCGTACGCCAACACCGAGTAGCCCGCACCCACGAACAACTCGCCATGCTCGGCGGCGGCCTCGATGGCCGCTTCGGCTGCGGCCCGGGCCGCACCCGTCTCACCCTGGTAAGAGAGCGCGAGGCCCCGGCCCGACTGGCCTTGCGCCACATAAAGCACATCGTGGGCCGCCTCGGCCTCGGCGGCGACCGCGCCGAATTGTGCGACGGCTCCCGCCAGATCGCCCTGCAACAGCCGCGCCAATCCCAGGGACCAGCCGCATCGGACCGAGTTGAATCGGTCACCGATCGCGTCGGCGAGGGCGCGTCCTTCTTCGGCGGCCACGCGCCCCGCGATGAGATCACCCGCGACGATCCCTGACCCGTTCGCCTGCTCAGCCAGGATCTGACTGAGCCGCCACCGATCGTCCAACGCCCGGGCCAGGCCAATCGCCTCGGCGAAATACGGCCCTGCCACCCCAGGATTGTTGAAGGAGGCGACAAAGCCGCAGGCGGTCAGCGCCCGGGCCAGCAGGGCCGGGTCATCGATGTCACGCGCGATCGCCAGGGCCTCACCGGCCTGATCCATGCCGCCGCTAGCGCCCACAAAGGTGGCGAGTACGGCCCGGTCAGCGAGCGCCCGCGCCCAGACTGCGGCCGCCACCTCGGCGTGCTGCGCGTTGTCCTCAGCGAGGGCGGCGTCGAACCAGCCCAGCCCTTCCCGGAGGCGTCCCAGTGCCAGCCACACCGGCTGCAGCGACGACGCAAGCGCCAACGCCAACTCGACGTCCGAGTTTTCGCGGCTCCACCCGAACGCGGCGTGCAGATTGTCGATCTCGATTTGGGCCTGCTCGATAAGCTGCTCATAATCACGGTCTGCCGGCGCGTCGAGCAGGGCCGCCAGCGCCGTGTAGTGATCGCGGTGACGCCCCCGCACGGCATCGGCCTCGCCGGACTCGCCGAGTTTTTCCAGCGCGTACTGGCGCACCGTTTCCAGCAACCGGTACCGCATACGGCCTTCGGTGTTTTCGGCGACCACGAGCGATTTGTCGACCAGCAGGGTGAGCTGATCGAGGACCTGATAGCGCTCAACTGCGCCGGAGCCGCCGACCGCCTGGGCAGCCTGGAGGTCGAAGCCGCCAAGGAACACCGCCAATCGGCGGAACAACACCCGTTCCGGTTCGGTCAGCAGTGCATGCGACCAATCCACCGAGGCGCGCAACGTCTGCTGACGGCGCACCGCGCCGCGCGACCCACCGGTCAACAGCCGGAACCGGTCACGCAAACCCTCGAGGATGTCCGCCAGCGACAGAGCGCGCACTCGCGCCGCGGCCAACTCAATCGCCAGCGGCATCCCATCCAGGCGGCGACAAATCTCACCCACCGCCGCGGCGTTGGCGTCGGTGATGATGAAGCCGGTCTGGGCCAGGCGGGCGCGGTCGGTGAACAGCTCAATAGCCTCGTCGGCCAGGGACAGCGAGGGCACCCGCCACGTCGCCTCACCGGTCACCCCGATCGGCTCACGACTCGTTGCCAGCAACGTCAGCCCTGGCGCCCCGCCCACGAGAGCCACGATTAGCTCTGCGGTCGCGTCAAGCAGGTGTTCGCAGTTGTCCAACACCATCAGCATCTGACGGTCGCGAACAAACCGCAGCATCGTGTCCATCGTCGAGCGGCCAGGCTGATCGGGCAAACCGAGCGCGCGGGCCACGGTGACCGGCACCAGGCCAGGATCAGTGATCGGCGCCAGATCGACGTACCGCACGCCGTCACGGAACTCAGCCGCGATGCGAGCCGCGATCTCAACGCCGAGACGGGTCTTGCCGGCGCCGCCGGCGCCGGTCAGGGTCACCAGCCGGTTGTCGACGAGCAGTTTCTCCAAGTCAGTCATCTGTGCGCCGCGGCCGACAAAGCTGGTGAGCTGCACCGGAAGGTTGTGGGAGGCAACGGTGCTGGTTGTGCGCAGGGGCGGGAACTCATTGCGAAGATCGGGATGACATAGCTGCACGACCCGTTCCGGGCGCGGCAGATCGCGCAGCGGGTGGGTGCCAAGATCGGTCAGCCAGGCGCCTGCCGGGAGCCGGTCGACGACCATGTCCTCGGTCGCGCCCGACAGCACGGTCTGCCCGCCATGGGCCAGATCGCGCAGCCGCGCGGTGCGGTTGATGGTCGGGCCGGCGTAGTTGTCCTCATCGCGCAACTGCACCTCCCCGGTATGCACCCCGATGCGCAGCCGGATCGGTGCCAACGGTGCCCGCTGCAACTCCAGCGCGCACGCCACCGCGTCGCTGGCGCGCGCGAACGCGACCACGAAGCTATCGCCCTCGCCCTGTTCGACCGGCCGCACACCGTCATGGTCCGCGACGATGTCGCACACCGTACGATCCAGTCGCCCGACCGCGGCCGTCATCTCCTCGGGTTGGGTCTGCCACAACCGCGTGGAGCCCTCGACATCGGCCAGCAGCAATGTCACCGTTCCGGTCGGCAACTCGCTCACGCCTGGGTCGCTCCCGTTCACCGGCGGCGTATCCGCACGTGGATCAACTTCGCTCATGCTAACCGGCACGTGCCAGCCACAGGTGGCAATACATAAGCCCCAGCGCGAATAAACCGCCGATCACACCGTGCAAGATCTACGAGCCCCAAACTTGCACATCTACGATCCCCGCTCGGCGCGGAGCTTGCCCAGCAGCTCGGCGTCGGTGTAGCTCGCCGGGTGCCGGTGGGCAACGTCGAAGACCAGAGCGATCTCCAAGGTATTCAGCCGCTTAGTCTGTCGGCGTGATGTCGCGGATGCGTTGCTCACGTTGCTCCTTGAGCCAATCGATAATCCTGGTGACTTCCAGGTGCGCATAGCCGAAGTGTCGGAGGGCCTCGCGGATCTCGGCCTCGGTGAACATCGGCACCGGGTCCTTCTCCCCCCAGCCCCAGTTGGGCCGGGCGGTCACGTCTGCTCCCGGGCTGCACCCAGCGATATGGGTACGCGATCCGGTCGGCCAGACATGATGGCATGGTCACGCTGGCGCTGGCCGGTGCATAGAGGCTTCGGTCACCTGGTCGACACCGCGCCGCCAAGCGGGCCGGTGACCGATCACAGCGTCGGAAGCCCCCACTAGGCGGCGGCGCTGCGAGGACTAAAGCCTCTCGTCATGGCACCGTGGCGGTGGATTAAAGCCCAATGAGGGCAGGGGCACCAGCTCCTCGACCGGATCGCTACGCAGCTCGACCGACTGCGCACGTCGCGAGCCGTCGACGGCTTAAGGCCGTTAGTCCAACAAATCGGTGACCATTGCCCACCTGATCTTCTGCGAAGGTCGTCCTACGGTCATGTATGAAGCTGCCAATACAACCCAAGCAGGAGAAGGAAATGTCCGGCCCTGCAACTCATCGTGGCATTTTGGTCGGCGTCGACCGATCAGCGTCGTCGATGGCGGCGGTCAACTGGGCGGCTCGCGAGGCTGCGATGCGCAATGT
>Ga0306917_10001490_pt1 | contig 11167 bp, 9 predicted proteins | sample tim00Cox00000000_FD_203313 | JGI IMG/M metagenome (GOLD analysis project Ga0306917, IMG submission 203313) | Lab enrichment of tropical soil microbial communities from Luquillo Experimental Forest, Puerto Rico - timezero.00C.oxic.00.000.000 (v2)... | ecosystem: Environmental > Terrestrial > Soil... | reverse complement strand
TCCTGATCGCGATCGCCAAGGCCCGCCAATGGATCGACGATTTGGCACACGGCCGCGCCGCCAGTTTCGCCGTCATCGCCCGGCGGGAGGGAAAGGCCGAGCGGCACATCCGGCTGTTGGCACCGCTCGCCTTCGTCTCACCCCGGATCGTGTCGGCACTGCTCGATGGTACCGCGCCGGCCGATCTCACCCTCACAAAGCTCGCCCGCGCGCTGCCCTATTGCTGGGCTGAGCAGGAACGGCGAGTAGGAACTTCGGCGCCGTTCCACGGCTAATTCTGGCGCATCGCCGGCGATGTCCGCTGCACCCGCTGCCAAGAGTTGACATCAAGAGCCGTGCTAATTCGACGTCCCGACAGCAGCTCAGCGCTTTCCCTGTTCGCTCGATTAAATTCCCTGTTATCCCGAAAAAATTCCCTGTTATGGCTGCAAAAATTCCCTGTTCCGTTGCGTAGGGAATTTGGCTGCAAGCCTTTGAATTAGCTCGTTGATTAGATGCGAAAATCGCTTGCTGAGGCCCGGAATTGCGAAATTCCCTGTTAATTTCCCTGTTAGCAGGGAATTTGGTGCGGAGACTAGTTCGCAGCTGACTGCATCGTCAGCCACGCAGTCCGGTCTCTGTATTCCGCGTCGGGTCTGCACGTCATCGGGGTAAAGAATGTCGCGCGAACGGCCAACGATCAATTCCGCCGGAAGCGACGAGGTCGCATGGAACACCCCATGGATTAAGGGCAGAACCGAAACGCGGGATTTCGTCCTGACTGCCCCAGCGCAGTCGTGCGCGGGATGCTCGCTCGTCGGTAATCAGGCTTTTGTCTCCCAACAAAGAAAAACTCGCGCTGTTCATTGACGGTGCCAATCTCTATGCCACCGCGAAAATCGCTCGGCTTCGACGCAAGTTCATGACGCTGCTTTGCGGCGCGGTGGCCTGGCCGCTCGCGGCGCGCGCGCAACAGCCGATGCCGATGATCGGATTTCTAGGCGCCGGTTCGCTCGACAACTACGGACTTTATCTGGCTTTCCGCTTGGGCACTCCGATGGGGGTCACCCGATAAAGGTCGGCCGGCGCGAAATCATCCGTGAGCACGTCCGCACCCTTTGAATACCGCACTGAGGCGTTGCTTGAAAATCCGAACTCTCGTCTTGTCATTGTCGGGCAAATTCTTTGCATCCTTGTTCCGCTGGCCGTATGGTTCTCGCCGCTGCCGCTCGAGCCAGTGACCAAACATGGCTTCGCGATCGTCGGCTTCATGGTGGTGGCGTGGATTACGCGGGCCATGGATTATGCGCTTGCGGGGCTCGTGGGCTGCTTTCTGTTCTGGGCGCTCGGCGTCGTCCGATTTTCGGTGGCGTTCAGCGGGTTCGACCGTTGACCCGTCAAGTCCACCTCGCGCTGTTCATGGACGGCAAGCTTGACGCTGGTGCGTTCGAGCACATGAGCAGTGCTCGGCGGTGGCGACGACATGCTCTTACATCGTAGCCGCGCGGGCGCAGGCGGAAGGTGTTCGTGCTGGTTTGCGCAAGGTGCTTCACGACTTACCCACGATTGTCGCTGCTTGACCGCAGTCGACATGCGAGCGCAGTGTCCTTGTCTCCCCGGGGGAGCGCTGATGCGACAGGTGGTGACCATCCCTGCTGCCATCGCGATGATCGCGTTGGCGGCTTGCACGGGACCGCAAGGTCCTTCAGGGCCTGCTGGTGAGGCTGGCCCTGCCGGACCAACCGGTCCGGCCGGCCCCCAGGGCGCTCAAGGCCAGCAAGGACCCGTCGGTCCCCAGGGCTCAGTCGGTGAGCAGGGGCCGGCTGGCCCTTCGGGACCGCCAGGACCAGTTGGCCCGCAGGGGCCGCAGGGAGAAGCGGGTGGCCAAGGCCCAGTCGGACCCGCCGGCGAGCGCGGACCACCAGGGCCACAAGGCCCCCTTGGTCCACCCGGCCCCGCCGGACCAGCTGGCCCGAAGGGTGACCCCGGCCCGGCATCGGCAATTCGCGTCGTCACGGGTACGGATAGCGTTCGCTGCGGAGACGACGAAATCCTGGCTGGTTTTGTTTGCGCGAGCGGTGCGACCGACGGAGCGAAGTGCGCGACCCCTGGCACGGCAGCAACTGGTCTATGCGTACGTCGGTGATCATAGCGGTCCCGACTTCCAGCACGTTCAGCGAAAGCACGGACGCGCTCGTTCGCATGAGGCTCCGAAGCTACATCGAATGCCGAAGGCGATCAGCCCGCCGAGGATGCGCGCGCGATCGAGGCGCTGATGACCGGAACTGACGAGAAAAATCGTCGCCTGGGCCACCGAGACAGCTAGTTACGCCGCCAAGCTTCCGTCAAGCCGCGCGCGCGACGCCTATCTCGCCAAACGCCGCCGCGAGCTCATAGCCGGCGCGAGGTGTGATGCTGACTGCGCGGCGGGGAAGAAGCTATTCGCTCGAGAGCGGACCAGCGATGCTTTCGAGCGAGCGCATTTCCGCGTCGATCCCGAATCCGGCCTCGGCAACGGCGGCAGCAAGCATCAGCAATGCGGCGAAGATGTATCCCCCGGCAAGCGCCCAGGGCGAGCCGGTTTCGATGAGATGGCCGAACAGCACGGGCGCCAAAGTACCGCCGATTGCCGTGCCGACGGCGTAGAAGACGGCGATCGCGAGCGCGCGCGTCTCCAGCGGAAACACCTCGCTGGCGGTCAGATAGGCGGAGCTCGCAGCCGCCGACGCGAAGAAAAAGATCAGCATCCACGCAAATGTCTGCGTCCAGGCGGTGAAGGCATCAAGGCCGAAGACGATCGCCGTCGCAATCAGCAGGACGCCGCCGGCGGCGTAGGTGCCGGCGATCATGGCACGCCGGCCGATCGTGTCGAACAGCGGACCGAGCAGCAGCGGGCCCAAAAAATTGCTCACCGCCAGCGTCATGAGGTAGAGGCCGGTCCCTTCCTCGGGAACGCCGTGGAATTTGCTCAAGACGAGGCCATAAGAGAAGAACACCGCGTTGAACAAGAAGGCTTGCGCCACCATCAAGGCAAGCACAACCAGACTGCGGCTGCGATACTTGCCAAACATTGCGCGTGCGATAAGCCCGAACCCGAAGCTCCTGCGCGGGTGTACGCGCAGCCGGTCATGCGGCGGCTCGAGCTCGGCGCCGGTGTCCGAGCGCACGCGCTGCTCGATGTCGGCGATGGTCGCATCGGCTTTGCGGGTCCAGCCATGGGTGATAAGCCAGCGCGGGCTTTCCGGTACGTAATGGCGCAGCAGCAGGATGCCGAGTCCGAGGGTTCCGCCGATGGCGAAGCCGAGCCGCCATCCGAGGTTGGGCGCGATCAAATTCGGATCGAGAAACAGCAGCGACGCTCCGGCTCCAGCCGCCGCGCCCAGCCAGAAACTGCCGTTGATGATGAGATCGACGCGACCGCGGAATCGCGCCGGAATGAGTTCGTCGATCGCCGAGTTGATAGCCGCGTATTCGCCGCCGATGCCGAGCCCGGTGACCGCGCGGAACAGTGCGAAGCTCCAGAAGCTCCAGGAGGTCGCGGTCAACAGGACGCCGAGCAGATAGACGATCAACGTGACGTAGAAAACGAGCCGCCGGCCGAACCGGTCGGTGAGCCAGCCGAACAGCAGCGCGCCCACAACCGCGCCGATCACATACGCCGAGCCGGCCGCACCGATCTCCCCGGCAGAGAGCCCCAGCGTTTGCGTGTTCTGGAGCACGGGGGCGATTGCCCCGATGATGGTGACTTCAAGCCCATCGAGAATCCAGGTTACCCCGAGCGCGACCATCACCAGCAGGTGGAAACGACTCCAAGGAAGCCGATCGAGCCGAGCGGGAATATCCGTCGTAATGGTGCCGCCCTCTGCGCTCTCGCGAGGGCCCAAGCGCGACGCGTATTGAGCGGCAGAGGACATGCAAATTCCCGTCGTTGGTCTGGTCCTGCAACTTGGAGCAAGCCAGCGGCAGTTCCGCGAGATTGGAAATTTGCTGCGAGTACGCTTGCTGCGGAGGCGCCTTTCGAAGGCTACGGAGCGAGTGAGGCACCAGTAATGAATGGTGCCCCACTCGCAACCACCAGCAGCGTGTCCCAGAAGGCCCCAGTGGCTGCGCTAGAATAGCTCACCACAATCCAATCCAGTCGGTACCTTGGCACTGACCCGACAAATCTCGAAGCGGTATCTTGGCACTGACCCACAAAATCTCGAACTTGAGGCCAGCCGTAGTTCTTTCGGTCATGCGAGTCGAATTCAGCCGCGTCGCTGTCTTTTTGAACGATGGTTTCCCTCCAGCGCATGCGAATGCTGCTCCCCAATGCTCATGTCGATCTTGACGCCCAGCTTATTCGCCCGCTCCGCAATCGAGCGGATTAACTCTTCCTCGCTCATGCGGTCGTAGTCGACGCCGCGATTTTCAACGACCTGCGTTTCCTTCCAGCCGCATTGCGTCTTGAGATAGAAGATCTGCGCCGCAACGTCGCCGTTGAGCGCATTTTGCACCAGCGAGTCCCCCACCTTGTAGTGAGTCAGCGCCATGCCGCGATCCAATTCCTCGCGGAAATGGTTCTCAAGCGTATGCTTGCTCATTCCGCCCAATAGGGCGCAAATCTTGTCCTGCGTGACGCCAAGACCGGCGGCGCGCTCGACCATTGCCCGACAGCTTCATGTTTGCCTCCCTCTGCGCCGCGTTCCCGAGCCCCGCCCTTTCTCCTGTTGGGCGGGGCTCTCGTTTTGGCGGAGGGCGCGGCCTTGGCTCGCCAGTGGAACCGAATGCAGCGCTGAGGGTTTTGGGGTGAAGGTGAGATAGGAGCCTTCAAGTGTCTCACTCTGTCCACCTTAAGCCCCGCCCCCGACGCGGGGCCTTTCTTTGAAAGCCGCTCGGCACGGGCGGCCCCAGGAAGAGGAACTACATTATGATCGATCCCGATGAGGCAAACGAGGCGCACACCGCAGCCCATGCTATCGCTGGTTTTCAGCTTGCCGACATCGCCTTTGGCGTTCTCGTGAGGAATGGGATTTTACCGAAATCCGATGCCGAACGACTACTGAAGCAGGCAATCGCAGCCAATAGAACCCGGCATCCTGGCAATCAAGCAGCGGCTGAATTGCTGGCCATCGTCTTAGAAACCGTTTCCGAGTTTCACCCGGCACCTCGCCAATAGACCGACCGAGAAATGTCAGCGAGGTGCGATCACCAGTATGATCGTGGCTGATCCGGTGCAAACCCCATGATATGAAACTCACTCCGACTCCCGCCGCCCCATATCCCCCCGGCCCCCTTGGGGGGTTTGCACCGGACCCAAATGCCAAAAACAGAAAAGAAACCGAGACAGACTTGTGGGAAGAAATGTGGGTAGAAACAGCAAGAACGGAAATAGCTGAGCAATATCAACACCAGATGGCGGAATGCTGCTCAGCCCAAGAACCACAGCGCCAGCAACAGCAGCAAAGTGCCAAGCAGCAACGCCAGAACAGCGAGAATTATGAGTTGGACCGGATACATGCTGCGAAGGCGATGCGCTGATGCGAAGTGCCGTTCCTGTGCCTAACACCGATGCTCAACTTAGTTCATTCATTTCAATTCGAAGGTCCTTTGAACCTTCCGTAATAGCCTGACGACATACGGTCGGGTTTGGGAGGATGAGGATAAGGCCATGAAAGACTTATTGGCACCGCTCGGGATTATCATTCTTGCTGTTGTGGTGGTTCAACTCATGGCCTTCCTATTCGCCACGGCACCCGGCCACAGCGTGGTCGCAGCATTGTGGGGAATGCACTGACGCCAGCACCACGCGCCCTAAACGCAATCTGAAGCACCCTCATCCGACATGGTAGGCGAACAGTCGCGTGCTGAGAGGTTGCTTGAAGCGATGTGCCTTGATGGGCGCTTCTACAGTAGCTTACCGAGTTCTTTGTGGGCTTTGTTGTAAGTGCGGTGGTGCTTCCATTTGGGTTTGGAGGGCACTGGCTCGTTGATGTCTGGGACGCCGCCGAGTTGCAGGCGCAGTTTTGAGGCGGCGAGGCGTTTGCGGGTGGTGGTGTTTTGCAAATACTGCGCTGTGGCCTCGATGATTAGGTGCGTGCAATCCCCGTGCGTCGCGGAAGGGTGGAAGCGCGTTCACAACACCAACGTCACGCCTGCGTGATGATGTTCGTTGCGAGCTGCAGCGGAGACTCTGACGCCACCCGCCCCCGCCTATCCGGGGGCCATGGGGGTTTGCACCGGACCCGATTTCAGAAAAAGAAAAAAAATCAAAGAGATCAAGATTTCTTTTCTCTTTTCTTTTCCAACAGAAATAAATCGAGAGTTGGTGCAGCAGCTGAGCCGCGATCCTTGCCCCTAACGACGATAGCTAAACCAATGAACCGCTTTGCGGCGTGCAGCGACCAAGGGCAGAAAGAGGCCGAAGGATCGAAAGATGACCAAGGACGAAATGATCGAGTGGTTCAAATTGGCCCCGAAAGGCTCGCGGCATCAGCGCATGTTATGGGCCGCCGATAAGATCGCGCGCCTCACTGGGGTTACCGAAGGCGGTGCTTACCAGATGCTGTTGGTTGCCCTGATCGACGCCGAGAGACTGCTGCCGGATGAATACCAGGACGTGCTACGGCGTCAGCCTCAGTGAAAGTGGACCGTTAGCTGCCGTTCCGCCCCGAGCCGCCGTTGGAGGCGACGGGCCGGGACTTGCCACAACGCAGACCAACTGACACTTGCCGCCTAGTTCGGCGTTCACGTTGTTTAAAAATTAGATGCTCATAGCTGGCCGGTAGCAGGATGTTCGCTGCGGCTGCGGCGGTCGTTCGGAGAGGGGTGACAATCATGCGAGTCGAATTCAGCCGCGTAGATGTCTTTTTGAACGATGGTTTTGCTCCAGTGCATGCGGCTGTTGCTCCCCAATGTTCACGTCAATCTTGACGCCGAGCTTGTTGGCCCGATCTGCAAGCTCTTTGATGATTTCGTCGTCCGACATGGCCTCAAGCCGACTGTCCTCATGCTTTATGACGCTGGTTTCGGACCAACCGCATTTAGACTTCGTCCACCAAATGCAAGCGGCCGTATCGCCGCCAACCGCATATCCAGCGTGTTACTCTGTGCTATTATGGGGCGGTCACATGCCGGACAACTGTCATGAACTCGTTCTGGCGGTTCTTGCGTGACAAGCGCAATCAGCAGGTTCTGGGGTGGCTCGGAGGTGGGCTTGTCGTTGCCGCGACGGGACTTTGGGCGGCCTTTGTCTATTTCTTCCCTCCTGGGAAATCTCCAGAGGCGACATCCGCAGAGCCGATGCCTCCCAGCGTCCAGGCAAACTGTGGTGGCATTGCCATTGGCCGCGATGTGACTGGCTCGACTATCACGGCAGGCACCACGACCAATTCGGATTGCGCGCCGAAACCGAAATGAGAGGCCGGCCATGAAGAGGCCCCTGTCCTTCGTCGCAGCATTGGGCATGTGCTTCTTTGTCTCTATTAACACTGCCTATGCTCAGGTCAGGGCGGATACCGGCAGCATCGCCATTGGCGGCAGTGTCACCAGTTCCACTGTCATCATCGGCATCCCGCAAGAAAAGGTGGATGAACTTGTTCGCGATGCGAAACGCCCGTTGGAAGAACTGACCACTCAACAGCGGGAGAACATTGTCCTACTCAAGGAAAAACTGGACCTCAATGAACGCCAAGTGCGAGCCGCGCTGGGTATTGTTGGCGAGAACGACATTCGCCCAGAGCGGCTGGCTGCCAAGCTCGTCGAAATAGCCGAGAGCTTCAAAGCGCTTCGAGAAACGGCATCGGCTCAGCCCGGTGACGGTCCCAAAATCGCTGCCCTGAAAGCTGATGCGCAGAAGGCCATCGACGCAGGCGAACTGACCAAAGCGGATGCTCTGCTCGCGGATGTTGAGACGGAGCAGAGGCGTGCCCTCGACCGCCTCGCGGTCAACGCGGCCGAAACGTCAGCCCGACGCGGGGACATTGCACTCACCCGGTTGCGGTATCGCGAAGCCGCTACTCACTTCGCCAACGCGGCTACCGTGTTTCCCCCGAAGAGCGCTTATGAGGACAAGCGGCTCAGTTATCTACGAAAAGAGGCAGCCGCCCTCTTCCAGCAGGGAGACGAATTTGGTGACAACGGCGCCTTGCTTTCGGCGATCGAGCAATACACGCGGTTAGTCAATCTGATGCCGCGCGAGCGCGAGCCGCGCCCATGGGCCAGGACCCAGTACGCTCTGGGCCTAGCGCTTTTGCGCCTCGGAGAGCGCGAGAGCGGAACAGCGAGGCTCGAAGAGGCCGTCGCCGCCCATCGCGAGGCGTTGAAGGAATGGTCTCGCGAACTCGTGCCGCTCGACTGGGCCAAGGCCCAGAACAGTCTGGGGTGGACGCTATTCCGCCTTGGGGAGCACGAGAGCGGGACGGCGAAGCTGGAAGAGGCTGTCGCCGCCTATCGCGAGGCGCTGAAAGAACAAACCCACGAGCGCGTGCCGCTCGACTGGGCCAACACCCAGAACAGTCTGGGCGTTGCACTTATGCGCCTCGGAGAGCGCGGGAGCGGGACGACGAAGCTCGAAGAGGCCGCCGCCACCTTTCGTGAGGCACTGAAGGAATGGACCCGCGAGCGCGAGCCGCGCCAATGGGCCGCGACGCAGAACAATCTGGGCAACGTGCTTCTTTACCTTGGGCGCCGCGAGAGTGGGACGGCGAAACTGGAAGAGGCTGTCGCCGCCTATCGCGAGGTGCTGAAAGAACAAACCCGCGAGCGTGTGCCGCTCGAATGGGCCAGGACCCAGAACAATCTGGGTAATGCGCTTGCCACTCTTGGAGGACGCGAGAGCGGGACGGCGAAGCTTGAAGAGGCTATCGCTGCCTATCGCGAGGCGCTGAAGGAAAGGGCGCGCGAGCGTGTGCCGCTCGACTGGGCCATGACCCAGAACAATCTGGGCAGTGCGCTTTCCATTCTTGGAGGACGCGAGAACGGGACGGCGAAGCTGGAAGACGCCGTTGCCGCCTATCGCGAGGCGCTGAAGGAATGGACCCGCGAGCGCGTGCCGCTCCAATGGGCAATGACCCAGAACGGTCTGGGCAATGCGCTTGTGCGCCTTGGGGAGCAGGAAAACGGGACGACGAAGCTCGAAGAGGCTGTTGCCGCCTATCGCGAGGCGCTGAAGGAACAAACCCGCGAGCGCGTGCCGCTCCAGTGGGCCAGGAGTTTTGGCAACGAAGGCATCGCGCTAATGCTCCTTGCCGAGCGGCGGGGGGATGCCGGCATGGCTGAGACCGCGCTCAGCCAGATCAATGTGGCGTTTGAAACGACGCGCGATGGCGGCAATGCGCCAAATGCGGCCTATTATGAACGGCAGCTTCCTAGGGCACGCGCCATCGTCGCGCGACTGCGCGAGCAGTGACAGATGCGCGAGCGTGACACACGCATTTTCTCTTGTGCCACTGCTGTAGCGGCCGCTAAGGCGCACACAACGTCTCAAGGTCTAACAACAACGGCGGCGCGTTTAACGGAATTTTTGAAGTCGGGTGGGTGGCCCTTCGTTCCAAATCAAAGACGAAAGGGAGGCTCATTGCGGAACGGCGTAGTCTCGGTGGCTGCGCTTTATTCAGCACTGAACGTCGCTGCTGCTACGCTCGCGCCAACAAGTTGCTGACCGCGTTCGTGGAAGTGATAAGAAGTAATGTGTAGCCGTCGGGCGACGCACGCGCGACCGCCTCGGTTCCCACGTTTCCGCCCGCGCCCGCTCGGTTCTGGGACGGCGAACGAACTCGGCCGCCAGTGCGGTCAGGCGTTCATACTGTCCGTCGGCAAAGCGATATTCGATCGCAACGTTTTGACCCTCAACCAACCCTCCTTCGCTGAGACCACGGCGAAATGGTATTATTTGGTTCGATGTCTCAGCCTCCGAAAGCGCAGTAAGAAAGCCGATCACCGGCATTGACTTCTGCGCGCGCGCCGCGAGCGGCCACGCCGCCGCCGCGCCGCCGAGCAGCGTGATGAACTCGCGCCGCCTCATGTCGGACATGGACCTTCCTCCCTCCCAAGGGTCGGTCTGCCGAGATGTCAGTCTGTCACAGAGTGGCCATCGAGTCTTATGGACGGGCTATCATTCTCAAAGGGCATCACGATTCAGAACATTTCAGGTGTTGCCCAAGGACCTGTCATCCGCTCCGTGATACCCTGGATGGCGGCGAACCAACGGTACAGCCATGGCCTTGGCACAAAGCGGGGGGAGCACGCCCCCATGTCCGACATGAGACGGCGCGAGTTCGCGGCGCGGCAGCCACGTGGCCGCTCGCGGCGCGCGCGCAGCAGCGCGACAGGATGCGCCGCCTCGGTATCGCCTTGGTTGCGTTGAGGAAGGGAAAGGCGCAGTTTTCCTGCATTACGGCCTTCCAATAAAAAAACTCCGTTTGAAAAGGGCGGGAGCGGGCTTCGCTCCACATTGTTAGGGAAAGAACAGGACCGGCGCATTACGGCGCGGGTCGCAAGGAGGGCATCATGAGCATTCGCAAGCGTCGTCACGGCGGTTCTCCGCCGGAAGTTGCCGCCAATGGTCTCATCGATCGCCGCGCGCTACTCGGCCGCGGAGTCCTGATCGCGGGAGCGATGGGGACGGGCGTTAGCACCTCGTTCACTGGGGCGGCCGCCGAGCCGCTTCCGGTCGATACGTGGAGTCTCGAGATCGGGACCGCTATCCCGCCCTATGATCGACCGGCCAGGTACGAAAAGAACGTCGTGCGCACGCTCACCAATCCCAACAACGAGCCGCGCACCAGCCAAGCGCGCACGCCGCATCATTTGCTCAATGGCACGATCACACCGAACGGTCTGCATTTCGTGGTGTCGCGCACCGGGTTTCCCGACATCGACCCGGATAAACATCGGCTGGTAATCCACGGCTTGGTGAAGCAGCCGCTGGTTTTCACGCTGGAGGGGCTTGCGCGCTATCCGATGGTATCGCGCATCAACTTCGTCGAATGCGGCGGCAACAGTGCGCCGCTGTACAACAAGGACCCGGTGCAGGCCAACGTGCAGGCGATCCATGGCCTCGTTTCCTGCTCCGAATGGACCGGCGTGCGGCTCTCCACCCTGCTCGAAGAGACCGGCATCGACCCGAAGGCAAAGTGGCTACTCGCGGAAGGGGCAGATGCTCCAAGCATGAACCGCAGTATTCCGATCGCCAAGGCGCTCGACGATG
>Ga0306917_10001478_pt1 | contig 11205 bp, 10 predicted proteins | sample tim00Cox00000000_FD_203313 | JGI IMG/M metagenome (GOLD analysis project Ga0306917, IMG submission 203313) | Lab enrichment of tropical soil microbial communities from Luquillo Experimental Forest, Puerto Rico - timezero.00C.oxic.00.000.000 (v2)... | ecosystem: Environmental > Terrestrial >... | reverse complement strand
CGCCAAGACCGATCCCGACGCCGGCGCGCGCGGCATCACCGCTTTTCTGATCGAGAAGGGTTTCAAGGGCTTTTCGACCGCGCAAAAGCTCGACAAGCTCGGCATGCGCGGCTCCGACACCTGCGAATTGGTGTTTCAGGATTGCGAAGTTCCCGCGGAGAACGTGCTGGGCGGCGTCGGCGACGGCGTCACCATCTTGATGTCCGGCCTCGACTACGAGCGCGTGGTGTTGGCGGCCGGACCGCTCGGCATCATGCAGGCGTGCATGGACGTGGTGACACCCTATATCCACGAGCGCCGGCAGTTCGGGCAACCGATCGGCGAGTTTCAACTGGTGCAGGGCAAGGTCGCTGACATGTACGTCGGCATGAACGCGTGCAAGGCCTATGTCTATGCGGTGGCCAAGGCGTGCGACCGCGGCGAGACCACGCGCGAGGACGCCGCCGGCGCCATCCTCTATGCCGCCGAGAACGCCACGAAGATCGCCCTCGACGCGGTTCAGCTCCTCGGCGGCAACGGCTACATCAACGATTATCCCACCGGCCGATATCTGCGCGACGCCAAGCTCTACGAGATCGGCGCGGGGACGAGCGAGATCCGACGTATGTTGATCGGCCGGCAACTGTTCGACAAGACGCGCTGAGCGAGGCCATGATCGCACTTAGAGCCGAGCCCGTTCGAGTAGACGCAGGTCCTCCGCTCATTCCCGCGCAAGCGGGAATCCAGAGCGGTCTGCTCGCGATTGACAATCTGGGTCCCCGCTTCCGCGGGGACGAGCGGATGTTGCGGCGATGACCGCTTTGGCATCCGCCATCGACCCTCAGTCAGCTGACTTCGCCCGCAATGCCGAGGCGATGAAAGCCCTGGTCGCGGAGCTACGCGCCAAGCTCGACGCGGCGATGCAAGGCGGCAGCGAAGAGGCGCGAGCGCGGCACGCTGGGCGCGGAAAATTGCTGGCGCGCGAGCGCATCAACCTGCTGCTCGATCCGGGAACGCCGTTCCTCGAGCTTTCGCCGTTGGCTGCATACGGCATGTACGGCGGCGACGTTCATTCCGCGAGCCTCATCACCGGCATCGGCCGCATCAGCGGCCGCGAATGCGTCGTCATCGCCAATGACGCCACCATCAAAGGCGGCACCTACTATCCGATGACGGTGAAGAAGCATCTGCGCGCGCAGGACATCGCGCGCGAGAACCACTTGCCCTGCGTCTATATGGTGGACTCCGGCGGCGCGTTCCTGCCGCTGCAGGATGAAATCTTCCCGGACGAGCGCCACTTCGGCCGCATCTTCTACAACCAGGCGCGCATGTCGGCGCTCGGCATTCCCCAGATCGCGATCGTGATGGGCTCCTGCACCGCCGGCGGCGCCTACGTGCCGGCGATGTCGGATCAGAGCATCATCGTGCGCAATCAAGGCACGATCTTCCTCGGCGGGCCGCCGCTCGTGAAGGCGGCGACCGGCGAGGACGTGAGCGCGGAGGAGCTGGGCGGCGCCGACGTCCACAGCCGGCAGTCCGGCGTCACCGACTATTACGCCACCGACGACGGTCACGCCATCGGCATCGCGCGGCGCATCATCGCCGGCCTCAACCGGGTGAAGCATTCATTTCTGGAAGTCCGCAAGGCGCAAGACCCCGCGTTCCCGGCGGACGACCTCTACGGCATCGTGCCCGCGGACCCGCGTACGCCCTACGACGTTCGCGACGTGATCGCGCGCATCGTCGATGCATCCGAATTCGAGGAGTTCAAGGCGCTTTACGGCGAGACGCTCATTTGCGGCTTCGCCCATATCCACGGCTTCCCGATCGGCATCCTCGCCAATAACGGCATCCTGTTCAGCGAGAGTGCGCTCAAGGGCACGCATTTCATCGAGCTGGCGAGCCAGCGCAATATCCCGCTGCTGTTTCTGCAGAACATCACCGGCTTCATGGTGGGGCGCAAATACGAGGCGGGCGGCATCGCCAAGGACGGCGCCAAGATGGTGACGGCAGTCGCCACCACCGCCGTGCCGAAATACACCGTCATCATCGGCGGCAGTTACGGCGCCGGCAATTACGGGATGTGCGGGCGCGCTTACGGACCGCGCTTTCTCTGGATGTGGCCGAACGCGCGCATCTCGGTCATGGGCGGCGAGCAGGCTGCGAGCGTGCTCGGGCTTTTGCGCCAGGAAGCGACCGAAGCCAAGGGCGGCAGCTGGAGCGCGGCCGAGGATGCGGCGTTCAAGGCGCCGATCCGCGAGCAATACGAACGCCAGGGGCATCCGTATTACGCCACCGCGCGCATCTGGGACGACGGCATCATCGACCCGGCCGACACGCGCACGGTCCTGGGGCTTGCGCTCGCTGCCGGGCTCAATGCGCCGCCGCCCGAGCCCACGCGGTTCGGCATCTTCAGGATGTGATGGTGTCGTTCGCCCGGCGTTTCCACAAGTTGTTGATCGCCAATCGCGGCGAGATCGCGTGCCGGGTCATGCGTACGGCCAAACGCATGGGACTGCGTACGGTGGCGGTCTATTCCGACGCCGATCGCGACGCCATGCACGTTGCGCTCGCCGACGAGGCGGTGCTCATCGGTCCGGCGCCGGCGAAAGACAGCTATCTTCATATCGATGCCATCATCGATGCGGCGCAGGCGACGGGCGCCGAGGCGATCCATCCCGGCTACGGCTTTCTCTCCGAGAACGCCGACTTCGCACGAGCCTGCGCGGACGCCGGCCTGGTTTTCGTCGGCCCTTCTGCCGCCACCATCCGCCTCATGGGCTCGAAATCGGCGGCCAAGGCGCTGATGGAGTCGTCGGGTGTGCCGGTCGTGCCCGGCTATCACGGCGAGGATCAGAGCATGACGACGCTGCAAGCCGCCGCCGATCGCATCGGCTATCCGGTGCTGGTCAAGGCATCGGCGGGCGGCGGCGGCCGAGGGATGCGCCTGGTCGGCAACGCCGAGGCGCTCGCCGAAGCGATCGCGAGCGCCAAGCGCGAAGCGTCGTCGTCGTTCGGGAATGACCAAATCCTGATCGAGAAACACCTGGATAGGCCGCGGCATATCGAAGTGCAGGTGTTCGGCGACGGCGACGGCAACGTGGTGTCGTTGTTCGAGCGCGACTGCACGCTCCAGCGCCGTCATCAGAAGGTGGTGGAGGAGGCGCTTGCGGCCGCCATCACCGCTGAACGGCGCGCGGCGATGTCGGCGGCGGCATGCGCCGCCGCGCGGGCCGCGAGCTACGTCGGCGCCGGCACCGTCGAGTTCATCGCGGATGCGGCCGGTTTTCATTTCATCGAGATGAACACGCGGCTGCAGGTCGAGCACCCGGTGACCGAGATGGTGACCGGCCTCGACCTCGTGGAGTGGCAACTGCGCGTCTCCATGGGAGAAACGCTGCCGCTGCGGCAGGACGAGATCGCGGCCAACGGCCATGCGATTGAGGCACGCATCTATGCCGAGGACGCCGACAAGGGATTTCTGCCGGCGACCGGAACCATCCGCGCGTGGCGCGAGCCGGCTGGGGACGGCATCAGGATCGATACCGGCTTTCGTGCGGGCGATGCGATCACGCCATACTACGATGCGTTGCTGGCGAAGCTGATCGCCTGGGGAGCCGATCGGCCGCAGGCGCTCGGCCGTCTGGTCGAGGCGCTCGATGCGTTCGAGATCGCAGGCGTCACCACCAATCTTGCTTTCCTCAAGGCGTTGCTGCGCCATCCGCAAGTCGTCCGCGACGAGATCGACACCGGCTTCATCGAGCGGGAAATTTCCACGCCGACGAGGAACGCGCCCTCGCTCGGGACGCTCGACCTTGCCGCGGCTTGCGCGGCGGTGCTGCTGCGCGAACAGCGCGAGCAGGTTTCGGAGGACTCGCCCTGGGATCGGACCGACGGATGGACACTCGCCGGGCGCCGCGGTCGCCGCTTGAGCTTTCGAGGCGGCGGCGAGCGATATGACGCGGTGCTGTGGTACGGCCGCGATGGCTTGAGCATGGAATTCGGCGGCGCGAACGATCGCTTGCAATTTGTCCCGCGCGAGGGCGCCGTGTTCGACATGTGTCTCGGCAACGCCCTCGAGCGGGTGTCCGTGGCATGGTCCGGCCGCGATCTTGATCTGAGCACGCTGCGCGGCCGCCGCAAGCTGCATTGGATCGATCCGTTCGTGGCGGATATTTCCGAAGCTGCGGCGACCGCGCGCATCGTCGCCCCGATGCCCGGTACCGTGACGCGCATCCTCGCCGAGCTCGGCGTCGGGTTGCAGCGCGGCGCGCCCCTCATCGTGCTCGAGGCAATGAAAATGGAGCACACGCTGCGCGCGCCCGCCGACGGCCGCTTGAAGGCCCTCAAATGCGCCGTCGGCGACTTCGTGCAGGAAGGAACGGAGCTCGCCGATTTCGAGCCGGTTGCAGCCGAAGTGGAAACAGCCCAATGAAATCATTCGGTGTGACTGCGGCACGAGCCGCATGCTTGCCGCGGTGAGGTCAGTCAAGCAGATGGACGCACAGGTTCTCATCGTCGGAGCGGGCCCCACCGGCTTGACGCTCGCCATCGACCTCGGACGGCGCGGCGTGCGCGCGATGGTGATCGAGCAGAAGGATGCGCCTCAATTCCTCCCGAAGATGGAGCGCTGCAACGCCCGCACCATGGAGATCTACCGACGCATGGGCATCGTGGAGGAGGTTCGCGCCGCCGGACTCCCCGCGCATTGCCCCATGGACATCTTCATCGTGTTGTCGCTGGTCGAGCCGGCGCTGGTGCACCACGTGCATCCGTCCGTGGCCGAGGCAAGGGCGCAGATCGCCAAATCCGAGGACGGCAACCAGCCGCTCGAGCCCTATCAGCTCATCTCGCAATATACGCTCGAGCCGCTGCTGAAATCGATCGCGGAGACGTTGCCGAGTGTCACCGTGCGCTACGGATGCGAGCTCGTGTCGTTCGAGCAGGATGGGAATTCGGTCACGGCACAGGTCAAGAGCCGCGACGGCGCTTTGTCCACGCTGCGCGCCGCCTACATGGTCGGTTGCGATGGCGGCGGCAGCCTGGTGCGCCGGCAGCTCGACATCAACCTCAGCGGCGAGGCCAACATCCAGCAGCTGCGGCAGGCGCTCTATTATTGCGAGGACCTCTACGAGCGCATCCCCGTCGGCAAGGGGCGGCATTATCACGTCGCCGACGCCGAAGGGAGTTTCCTGATTGTCCAGGATTCGACCCGGCATTTCACGCTGCACTCCGTCGTCGAGACGGATGCGGAGATGGCCGGCATCTTCGAGCGCGTCGTCGCCATGCCGGTGAAATACGAGATGCTCTATGTCGGGCAGTGGAGGATGAACCTGCTGCTCGCGGACCGCTACGGCGAGGGCCGGGTTTTTCTCGCGGGAGACGCCGTGCACCTCGTCATTCCGACGGGCGGGCTCGGGATGAATACCGGTGTCGGCGACGCCATCGATCTGTCGTGGAAGCTGGCGGCGACGCTCGCGGGATGGGGCGGGCCCAACCTGCTCGCCTCCTACGAGATCGAGCGCCGGCAAGTGGGCGGGCGCAACGTGGCGGCGTCGGGCTTTGCGACGCGCGGGCGCAGGAGATGGCGCGCCCTCTATCGGCCGGAAATTCGCGAGCAGACGGCCGCCGGCGCGGCACTGCGCCAGGAGCTCGCGCGCGTCGCCGATGTCGAGCAGCACAAGGCGACGGAAATGATCGGCGCCGAACTCGGCTACCGCTATGTCGGGTCGCCGCTGATCGCCGCGGAGCCGGGCGAGGGGCCCAAGCACGATTTCATGACATACGTTGCGACCACATGGCCGGGAGCGCGGCTACCGCATGTGTGGCTCGACGACGGCAGCGCCATGCAGGACCGCATCGGCTACGGTCACGGCTATACGCTGCTGCGGCTTGGCGGGACGAAAGCCGATGCAAGCGCGTTGCAACGGACGTTCGCCGGAATCGGCGCGCCGTTGCAAGTTCTCGATATTGCGGACGAGCGGCCGCGCGACGTCTACGGCTATGATCTCCTGCTGCTGCGGCCGGACATGCACGTGGTCTGGCGCAGCAATGACGCTCCGGCAGAGCCGGCAAAACTGGCGGCGATGGCGACCGGGCATTGAACGCAAAAGCGCGGCAGTCTCGTCACCGCCGCGTCCAACGCCGTCACACCATCAGCACGATCGACCCGGTGGTCTTGCGCGATTCGATGTCGGCGTGGGCGCGCGGTGCGTCTTGCAAGCGATAGGTCCGGCTGATCTCGATCTTGATCTTGCCGCTGCCGACCATCACGAACAGATCGCGCGCCGCGGCCAGCAGTTCGGCGCGGGTGGCGGTGTAGTTCGAGACGCTCGGATGCGTGAGGTAGATCGAGCCGAGCGCGCCCAGCCGGCGCGGCGGCATGGGATCGGGGTCGCCCGAGGCCTCGCCAAAGGACGCCATCAGTCCGCGCCGGCGAAGACATTTCAGCGAATCCTCGAACGTCGCCTTGCCGACCGAATCATAAACCACGGGAACGCCTTCGCCGCCGGTGATCTCGCGCACGCGCTCGGCAAAATTCTCCCGCGTGTAGACGATGGGATGATCGCAACCGTGCGCGTGGGCGATTGCGGCCTTCTCGTTGCTGCTAACGGTGCCGATCACCGTTGCGCCGAGATGCTTTGCCCATTGGCACATGATGAGGCCGACGCCGCCGGCGGCGGCGTGGATCAAGATCGTATCGCCGGGCTGGACCTTGTACGCGTCGTAGAGGAGGCAGCGTGCCGTCATGCCGCGGATCATCATCGACGCGGCCGTGCGCTCGTCGATGCCGGCGGGCAAGGCGATGACGCGCGCCGCCGGGACGATACGGACTTCCGCATAAGAGCCTTCCGGCATGCCGGCACAGGCGACGCGGTCTCCGACCGAAAGGCCGCTCACGTCGGGCCCGACCGCGTCGATCACGCCCGCGCTTTCGAGACCGATGCCGGAGGGAAGCGATTTCACCGCGTGCACGCCGAGTCGCATCAGCACGTCGCGGTAGTTGACGGCGACCGCCACGTTGCGGATGCGCACCTGCCCGGGGCCAGGGGCGCCCACCTCGACGTCCTCGAAGCGCAGCACCTCGGGGCCGCCGTGCTGATGGAAACGAAACGCCTTGCTCACGACGCCAGCTCCTTCGACAGGCCTTCCATCATGTCCGCGAGATCATCGAGCGCGTTGAAGCGCGGCTGCGCCGCGATATGCGGAGACAGGACCACGTTGTCGAATCCCAAGAGCTCGTCGTCACTGCGGCCGGGTGCCTCGTAGAGCGGGTCGAGCGCAAAGCCGCCGAGCCGGCCCGATTTCAGCGCTTCGATCAGGGCCACGCGGTCGACGATGTCCGCACGCGCAACGTTCACCAGGAACGCGCCGGGCTTCATCCGCGCGAATTGCGCGCGGCCGATGAAGGCGCGCGTCGCCGGTCCGCCCGGCAATTGCGGCACCACCCAGTCGCTCTCCGCGAGCAGTGTTTCGAGCGGCACATAGGTTGCCTCAAGCTCGCGCTCTTCCGCCGCCGGCAGCGGGGTGCGCTGGTAATAGAGGATTCGCATACCGAACGCCGCCGCTCGGATCGCGACCTCGCGGCCGATCTCGCCCAGACCGATGATGCCGAGGGTGGCGCCGTTGAGTGTGCGCAGACCGGAAATGCGCGGCCAATTCGAGTTGGGCGTGTGGCGGCGGTCGAACGGCTTGTAGGCATAGCCGAGTTTGCGCAGCTCATCGACGCTGATGCGGCCGACGAGGCGATGAAGTTTTTTGGCGAGCGTGATCATCAGCGCGATGGCGAGCTCGGCACAGGCGATATTGGCGCGGCGGCGGATGGTCAGCACCTTGATGCCTTGGGCGGCGCAGGCGGCGGTGTCGATGTTGCGGGCGCTCAAGCCGAATTTCTGCACGACGCGCAGCTCGCTGCCGGCGGCAAGCTCCTCCTTGCCCACGCGCAGCGATTCGACCACCAGCGCGGGACTGCCGGGCAGGGCCGCGCGCATCTCGTTTTGCGTCTCGACGAGGCGCACCTCGCGCGGGAAAAGCTTGCCCACGCGGGCGCGCACGCGCTGGCAGTAGCCATCGAAATCGGGCTCGTCGTGGGCGAAGAAATCGGCGTAGGCGGCGGTGCGCTCGGGCGACGTGTTCGGGTCGAGCACGACGCCGACGACGCGCAGAAACCGGTCGTCTTCGACCACCAGGGCGCCATTAGCCGGCACGGGGAGAAACTCCGAAAAAACTCAAGGCGCGGGCGGCTCGAGGTCGAGTTGAAGCGCCTGCAGCACGCGCGCGTTCATATTGTAGGTGCCGATGAGCACGGTCAATTCCACGATCTCCCTGGCGTTGAAATGGCGCTTGACCTCGGCGAAGACGGCGTCGGGCACCGCGATGTCGCGGGTCATGGTATCGGCATAGGCGAGCACGGCGCGCTCGCTCGCGCTGAAGCATTTGGAGGCACGCCAGTCCGCGAGCGCATCGCATTCTTCGAGCGAAAGCCCGTCGGCGAGCGCCAAGGACGGCACGTGCTGGCGCAAGACGTATTGCGAGTTGGCGAGGTGGCCCATGCGGATGATCACGATCTCGCGCAGCCGTCCGGGAAGCGTCGTCTTCCATCGCACCGTATTGGAATGATTGAACCAGCTCTCCGCGAGCGGGGGAGCGTTGAGTAGCATGCGATAGATGTTGATCAACTTCCCGCGCCGGCCGGCGCGGAATTTTTCGATCATATCGGCAAATTCCGGATGGTCTTGCTCTTGGATTAGGGGCACTCGAGCCATGAATATCTCCACCGCGTTTCTGGCCGTAAACGGCAAAAATTTGGTCCGGGGTAACGCTTGGGGTAACGTCCAAACGCCCTAGGAAGCCCGCTGGCGCGCTTCGCGGGCTCCCCGATTCTGACTAGCACCCTAGGCCCGGCACGGGCGGGCTTCCATGCGGCTCGCCGACGCTCTCATTCCGTGTCGGCTCATCCGCGGTGCAAATATCGGCCGCCGCGCCGCGGCCGAACAGCGTGATGAACTCGCGGCGACTCATGTGTAGATGGCCTCCGCCTGGCAAGAGAAAATGTAACGTGCCGCACAGAAGTCGCTTGCAGTCGTGTGTCCGGCCTGTTCACGCAGCTCGGATGGACTGCTGGCCATGATGGAGTCCGCGAACCGGGGCCTCATCATTCGAGCGGGATCGATGTCCCGATGAACCGGCAGGCTCTCTCGGTTGCGTCGGATCGACCGACTGCCATCACGCGGCATTACTCTCTCGCAAGCTCCAGCACTGGCCACGACTTCGACCTTGCACCGGGCGTATAATTGAGACGGCCTTAGCGAACTGCGCAACGTGGCGTGGGAGCGACGGTATCGCCAACGCCGAAGAGATAATCATAAGCAAGGCAATAACCGAAGAGGATATGGCTCTTCTAAAAGAAGCCAGCGAGATATTCAACGAAACAGGTTGCGTACCTGGCATTGATGGAGAGCAAGTGCCAACTGAAAGGATAGTGCCGGATGCGAAGGCATACATCTCGGAGACAATCGACGACCCGGAAATCCGGAGATTGGGATACGTCTGGATTTACGGGCGTCTTGATTTCAAGAGATTTGTTTTCGGCCGCGCCGGAGGCCGTGTGCTCATAAACGCGGGCATTGGCCGAATGTCCGCTCTTGAGGCGATGCATCCGGGCGCGCCGTCATTGCAATTCGTGGAATACCTTGCGTGAGAACCGCCGACAGTTGCCGTTGAGTTTCCACCAGGCTCCTAGAAGTGAGCCCGGCGGGGCATTCGTTATCGTCCAACAGGAACCAGGCCCTGCCGCGGCAGTTGCTGCGGTTCTGCCGTAACTGCTGGCTGCATGACGTTTTTCACAACGTATTCGCCGATCTGACGCCCCATATCCGTCCCAACGCGGGTTGAGAAGCGGTAATGGAAGCCCGCCCAGATACGAGCATTTGCAACTTCCTCGGTGAAGGCTGTCAGGTTTGTAAAGCGGTGGGTTACGCCCGGTGCCGCCGGACTCGTTATCGCGATCTCGGGGATGTCCTCGGTTCCCAGCACCGCCTTGATAACGCCCGAGACGCTGCCGCTTAGGATGCAGTGCGCGCATGGGTATTCCGGGTGCATCGGCGTGTTGTCGATTGGCTGCCAAGTCGCCTCACGATCGGTGGCTGGGTTGCTATCAATATCGCCGTTGCGAATTGACGTGATTGGTCGCCAGAAGTTGTAATGGTACTTGGCATCGAACACAGCTATGAGCGCCTCGTTGAGGCCGACCGCCGCCAGCGCCATAAGCCGCGCGCTGTCGCCGACACTCATCTGTTTTGCGGTCACGAGCTGGCGTACGAACGGATGGTAGGCTGGTGGACCGACCATGAGCCAGAACCGGGCGGTCTCGCTCTGCTGCGGCGAACGCTTTGCACTGGTCTTGCCGCCGTAGCCCAACGAACAGCGCGATGAGGCAGTGGCGGCCAGCATAAGAGAGAAGGGCGGCGAGGCGATCGTCATCCCGTGCAACGTGTCGCGGCGCAATGAGGTCGAGGCGCTGGTCGACGGGACGATCAAACAATGGGGCGGCATCGACATTCTGGTGTGCAACGCCGCCGTCAACCCTGTGTTCGGCCCGCTCGCCAAGCTCACCGACGAAGCCTTCGACAAGATCATGGGCGCGAACGTGAAGGCGACCATCTGGTTCGCCAACCTCGTGTGCCCGGGCAGACGTGGATGCCCGGCACAAGGCCCGGCATGACGGGTTATGTTAGCGGCGGCACCAGGCCGTCGGTCTTGGCGAGCAGGCCGAGGTGATAATCGGCGTCGCCGAAGGCGGTGTCGATGGCGGTGACGCGTTTGAAGTAGTGGCCGACCTTGTACTCCATGGTCATGCCGATACCGCCGTGCAGCTGGATCGCGCCATGGCCGACGATGCGGCCGGAGCGGCCGATCTGCACCTTGGCGGCGGAGATCGCCTTGCGGCGCTCGCTGGCGTCGGGCTCGGCCACCATCATCGTCGCGAGCATCGCCATGCTGCGCGCCTGCTCGAGCGCGACGAACATGTCGACCGCGCGGTGCTGCAGCACCTGGAAGCTGCCGATCGGCACGCCGAACTGTTTGCGCGTGCGCAGATGGTCGAGGGTCAGTTCGTGCATCGCCGCCATGGCGCCCACCGCCTCGGCGCAGAGCGCCGCCATGGCTTCGTCGGCAACGCGCTCGATCACCGGGTAGGCGGCGCCCGCTTGCCCGAGCACGGCGTCG
>Ga0306917_10001477_pt1 | contig 11208 bp, 8 predicted proteins | sample tim00Cox00000000_FD_203313 | JGI IMG/M metagenome (GOLD analysis project Ga0306917, IMG submission 203313) | Lab enrichment of tropical soil microbial communities from Luquillo Experimental Forest, Puerto Rico - timezero.00C.oxic.00.000.000 (v2)... | ecosystem: Environmental > Terrestrial > Soil... | reverse complement strand
CTGTGGCCAATGCCTCGTTCACCGGCAAACCGGCCTTGACGCCGCGCCCCACCAGATCAAGGGCGTCGGGGAATACATCCAGGAAATGCCTCCGGTAGCGGGCCTGCGCCATGAAGAGAAAAACGACCGGTGCTACCGCCGCCGCTATACAACCAGCCGGTATTGCGATTGCCGCACTGACAGCCAAAATAAATTTAGCAAACGCAATAACCATAACTGCTGCAATTAATCCGGCCGCTATAACATGCAGCAGACCAATTCGATTGCCTGTCGCTGCAAATGCGGCATTGAGCCTGTCGGTATACTGGCGGGGGAGTTGAAAGATCGCCCGCGGTGATACCGCCCGCAGTAACGACAAACGCTCGACAGGACCGCTATCCTCGTCAGCGGTCATTTTAGTCAAACGCTGCTCAACAAATTGGCGGCGGCGCTCATTGCGCCGCACCATGAAGAGCACGATGCCGGTCAAAACCGGCAACAAGAAAATCCAAGCCGAATTTGACATGTCAGCTTACCGTAATTTGGCCAGCGGTGATACCGACCGATTGAAGCAATTGCCTTTCGAGGCCGTATTGCTCCGCCTTGACAGCGAGATCCGGCCGCAGGCGGCTCGGCTCAAAGGTGCCCTCGATAAACCTGTCGCGGTTCTCTCCCTGGAATTTGAAAACGAAGATATCGCGGGTGCTAACGACTTCGCCTTCCATGCCGCTGATCTCGACGACGCTTTCGACACGCCGAATGCCATCGCGCATCCGCTCGATTTGCACGATCAGATTGATGGCGCTGGCAATCTGAGCCCGGAGCGCTCGCAGTGGCAAATTGGCACTGGCCATCAAAACCATGTTTTCGAGGCGGAACAGGGCGTCCCGCGGGCTGTTGGCGTGGATCGTCGACATCGATCCGTCATGGCCTGTGTTCATCGCCTGGAGCATGTCAAAGGCTTCGTTGCCCCGGACTTCGCCGACGATGATACGATCCGGCCGCATGCGCAGCGAATTGCGGACAAGTTCGCGCTGTGGGATATGGCCAACGCCCTCGATGTTGGGCGGGCGCGTCTCCATCTGCACGACATGCGGCTGTTGCAGGCGAAGTTCGACAGCATCTTCGATGGTGACAATGCGCTCAGCGCTATCGATATGACGCGACACCGCGTTTAACAGGGTGGTCTTGCCAGAGCCGGTGCCGCCCGAAATCAGGATATTGATTCGGCAGCGCGCCGCGATGTCGAGGAATTGTGCCATTTCCGCCGAGAGGTTGCCTTGGCGGACCATCGTTTCGAGTGTGATGGTTTGCTTGGCAAATTTGCGGATCGAAATGGTGCCGCCATTCAGGACCAGCGGTGGCAGCACGACATTGACACGGCTACCATCGGCGAGCCGGGCATCGACCATTGGGCTAGATTCGTCAATACGCCGCCCTACGGCCATGGCAATGCGCTGCGCAACATTGACGACGTGTTGGGCATCGCGGAACCGTGCTTGTGTCTTTTCGAGCTTACCTTGCCGCTCGATATAGACATCAAAGGGACCATTGACCAGGATGTCGGTAATATCGTCATCCTGGAGCAGGGGTTCCAGCGGCCCGAGCCCGACCATATCATCGGTCAACTCGTCAGCGAGCGCGGTTTCCTCCAGTTCGTTAACCTGGACCTTTTCCTCGGTAGCAATGGCGCTGACCAGAAGCCTCACTTCGCTCAGCAGCCTCGCACGCGACATACGCCCGGCAACCGCGGGATCAATGCGGGACATTAAAACCGATCGCACCTTTTCCTTAAGATCCTCACGCCCGGTCAAATCGGCGCGTAATCCTTGCGCAGGCTCCGTGGTGTCCGAGACTAGCGTAAGCTCCCGCGATGGGGATAGAATTTGCCGACGACCAAATCCAGAACTAGTCGTATTCATTACTTGGCCCTCCACGAAAACCAGCTACGCCGTTGCTTGCGCCCGGAAAGTTCCAATGCTACCGCGGCAACCGCATCGGCGAATTTGCCGCGTTTGCGCGTCGCGATCGTTGCGTGGTGCGCAGCTGGCGTCATCAAACTCGGCAGGAACGGGACCGTGCTCGTCGGCTGAACCTGTAAGACTTTATTGACTTCCTTCAGGGTCAGTCCGTGATGACCGGTCTCGCCAACACGATTGACGATGAAGATGCTGCGGTGCTCTGACTGGCCATCGTCGCCAGCTTCGCCAAACATCTTCTTCAGCCGCACTGCATCGCGCATTGACCGCATGGTTTGGTCAACCACGATGACCCGCCGATCGGCGATCTCTAGCGCCCGCCGATAGGCCGGTGAGGCTATGCGAGGCACGTCGACGACGACATAATGGAATTGGGAGCGCAGAACCGAGAACAGCGTATCGATAGCTGTCGCGGCGAATTGCAGGTTGTCGTGGATCGGTTCCTCGCCGCCGAGCAGAAACAACCGCTCGCCATGCTTTGTCATGATCCGCTCAAGCAGCAGTGGATCGAGGCGCAGCGGGTTCGCCAGGGCGTCTCGCAAGCCGGGTGTTGTTGCGACATTGAATAGAAGCGCGCAGTCGCCATGCTGGAGATCGAGATCGACCAGGGCGACCCGGCGAGATTGCCGGTTGGCCAGATACCACGCGAGATTGGCCGAGAGTGTGGTTGTACCAACCCCGCCGCGGGCACCTATGAACGACACCATCTTGCCGAGCTTTACGGAGGCTCTGCCCATTTCCCCGGAACCGTTGGTCTTTGGGGACAGTGCTTTCGTCAATAGCTCGCGCGTCACCGGCTTGACGATATAATTGCTGACCCCAGCCTCCTGCAAATCCCGATAGAGCCCGACATCGTTCCGATCGCCAAGCGCAATAACGTTGGTCCCGGGCTCGCAGACATCGGCAAGGATATGGATTTGTGACAGAGGCAAGTCGACGCCACTGATATCGACGATCAGCAGGTGCGGTGAGCGCTGTTCGTTGAGATATTTGATGGCCTGCGCAATGCCGCCGCGGATGATCTCATTGCGGCCGAGCAGCCCCGAGGACTCTTGCAATGCCCGCTCGGTCTCCGCATCGACGAAGGCCATCATCGGCAACCGACCAGCAGGGGCGAGAAGCTTCGGTGGCTCAATCGCCGGGACAAGTCTAAGCTCTTCGGTTTCCATGCTCATGGTGTGCATTTTAAATTTGCCTTAATTGGGGAAAATTACGATTCCGGTTTGATGGTCTCTGTTTTGTTGCTGCCGTGAATGACCGTGACTGACGGTGGTGTGATAGCAGTTGGCTTCTCGACAGCAGCACCTAGCAGCGCTGGCGACACGTCACCCGCCCAAGTCGGCCTAACATGCCCGTCCACTGGACGGGCAACTGCCTTGACGATCGATGGCGCTATCGATGGCGCAGTAGAGGTAGCAGGCGCAGCGGAGGCATAATCGGTGGCACTGCGCAGAGTCAGCGACAACTTGCCAAGTTCTTGCGCGACATTGATCTGCTCCGCCTGTTCGGCAGTTACTTCCAGCGTAACAGTGCGACCAAAGGGGGTAGCGGCACCAGCGGTAGGCTTCGCAGGGCTGGCAGGGTTCGATCCGTCAGGGGAATCGATCGCCAGCACGCGAAGGCTTTCAACCACCGTCTCGGCGACCGATCGCCGGGTCAATGGCGCATTGGCGGCACCGTCATTCTTGAAATTTTGCGTCAGCAGGACGTCGACGCGATCACCTGGGGACAATAAGCCGGTGCTGGCCCCGCCAGTGGTAACCGGGATGGAAATCGCCCGCTCTCCTGGAACAAGCACGACTTGCAGAAAATCGCGCTCGCCGGGTTTGACAATAGCGGAGCGGCGGATTGGCTCACCCGCGGCCAGTTCATGGCGCAGAACCGCGCCATAGACACTGGCCTTTGTCTGGCCATCAAGTTCGGGGTTGGCCTCCAACGCAGAGGCATTAGGCCGAACGATCTCACCCGGTTGTATTTCGGCGACCGCCTGCCAACTCACGTCTTGCTCGCGCAATAACGTGCCTTGGAGAAGCGGCACAGTAGTGGCGAGGATTTGCGCCTTTGGCGCATCACCTTTTTGCGACGCCATGTGCGTTAGCACAACGGCGGAGGCGACCAGTGAGACAACAAATAACGTAGCAACGATTGGCTTGGTGGGCATGATTTCACCCGAGGAAAGAGGAAAGGGACGATTGGAAGAACAGCGTTGCGACGCCACCAGTGGCAATTGCAACACCATATGGAACAGACAGTCGCGCCTTTGGCAGATGCACGGCAAGCGACGGCCCGACCCAAAGCGGAAGGTATCTACGGATCACGAGCACTGCGAATGAGAACGCGCCACCGCAAATACTCATAATCAGCAAGAACGAGAACACATCGTGGTAGCCGACCAGCAATGCCGCCGCCGTTACCAGCTTGGCATCGCCGCCGCCGCAAAATCCCAGCCAAAACAGCACGAATCCCACAGTAAGAACTATGAAGGCGACACCTACTGTGTAAAGCGCGACACTCGGATCGCCGATCACGATCAGGCGAGTAACGCCAAGTAGGGCAACCGCGGCGACTATAGAATTCGAGATTCTAAAGGACTTAACATCACCATAAGCGGCGAAAATAAAGAGCCCAATGCCCACAAGCGTGATTATAGTTTGCAAAATATCCTCCAAATATGTGATGCGGAGCGGAAGCGGGTCGCCCCGCTTCCGGCCACGGCAGACCCCGCGCTGTTACAGCGCGGCCTTGATGTCAGCGTTGATCTCGCTGAACACCTCGTTGACGGTCAGGCCGAGGCCCTGCACCGCCAGGATACAAACGACGGCGATCAGGCCGAGTAGCATGCCGTACTCGACGAGGGATGCACCCTCCTCGTTTTTTGCAAAACAATTTACCAGTTTACGCATCTTAACTACCCTCTGAGATTGATGATGTGACAAGGTGTACACCTGACGCGGGCAGAGATGTCACAAAACCGGGAGAAAGAAAAAGCTAATTCGAGGTTAATGAGACGAGTGTTTGTCTAAAATTCTAGATATTAAGGTTAACTTTGTTAATAGTTTGAGTAGTTATAGCTACTGCGATCCGTCGTTCGATCTGCTCTCAGATCATCGAGTGTTTTTCGTTTGCTGAGAAGCAGCAGCCAAAATTCAACGTTAGATCGGTAGTGTTGGTCGTGTCCTGAAGGTGCTGGACAAGTAGTAATGTCGTCTTGACCTGGGATCACGCGAGGCGAATTCGCGGCTGGGGTTTGATACCTTTGCAGGGGTTTCCCGGAGAACGGAGCGACCTGGTTCTTGATGTTTTACCCAAGGAACGCACAGGGGCACGAGGCGTGGAGTGGTCCCTCTGTCTACAGTCAGGATAGAGGATCGTTCGGCATTCTCATCCTGGCCGCGCAGCTTGCTCGCTCGCAGATGAAGATCAAATTGAAGGCTTGCGGGTCGCCTGGGGGCGGTTTTTCTCATTGGGGGACTATGGAATGTTCTTAATTTAGCCTCCTGGCCACTGGCCCCGATAGTTCTTATCCTGCTTGGAGTGGTGCTACTCGGTAAAGCCATTATCAAGATAAGTCGCTGACCTCAGATCTTTGGTCATGTCGGCCCGAACGCTCCTCCTCAAGGCGATTTCTGGTCTTTGTGGAGGCTCGTCGGGCTGGATAGCGATGCGTCTGGTTCTAGACTGCCCGGACTCAAGCGAATGATTTCGATCACTAGATCCGCCCACAAATCGTCACCCGTATCTTCTCTCTTCACCTCCCAGCATGGAACCAGATTCAGGAAAAGGCCGGGGGCATTTTGTCTGGGTTGGGCGGGAACCGGAAGGGATGGTAACGGATCGGCGTTATCGATAATGAGATCCTATTTCACCGCCGCGATTTTGCCCCGCATGACATTTGTTCGATCGCGTCACAGCCCATCAGGAAAGTTGGCGAGATAGGCAAGTCGCAAATGTTCTTTCAGCGTTGAACGGGTAGCTTTGGCCAGACCGGCGAGGAACAGCCCAGGCGGTCCCTCCCCCTTAGTGAAGGGAAGCTAGTAATCATCAAAGCAGGTAAAGTCCGCGCGGATCAGGAGGCTGGTCTGCTTGACATCCACCAAACCAAGCTCAGCCCACAACGTCGCCAACTCGTTCGGTGCGCTCAACGATTAGAAGCGGCATCTCGATCTGGGCATCGGGATTTTCCCGAGCGATGTGACTACGATATCGCTGAAGCTCCCCTCTCCGATGAAGAAAATCGTTTTGCAGATCCACAAGCAGAAGGGTGGATTTCTCGATGTTCGGTCTCTTGATCGCCGACTGGATTTCGCGCCTACCTGGATCGTGCTCACCGGTTGGACGGAAATCTCGGTTGGGTTTCCAAAGAACGTAATCCGGTCCGGTAACCCGTGCTCGGACCGTCCGGCAACTCGCAACTGCTCTGATCACACTGCCGACGGTCGATCGGGCTCATCTCGGACGATTCAAGGCGTTACTGATTTGCCAGCGGAACTGGAATTTCGAACCCATCTCCCTCCAGCGGGGAGTCCGTTGCGAACTCGACTTGGGCGAAGGCGACTTTGCCGATGAGATTGCCGCCGCGCCTCCGGGGGGCTTTACTTGCTGCACGACCCTTGAGGATTGGCCCCCTCGCTATGACCTAACCAGGGCCCGCGGGGATCGGGTTCGAGCCAGGAGGCTCCGGCCTCCCCTGGGCAGCGATGTTTCTGAGCACCTTGTCGCGAAGGTGGATGGGCCCGATCGTCATTGGCTGCAATATCCGCAATATCCCCATCCAATGCTCGTTTTGCACAACTCCTTTGGGCGCGCCGCAAGTTCAAGCGGTTGCGTCGGAACACCAAGGGGGCACGAGACTGGTTTGACCGGCTATGCCGAGTAAATCCAACACTCTTTGCCCACTGGCAGCTCTGTCATGGAACCGGCCGAACATCGGGGGCCGTATGAATATCAGCCGGGGGTGCTATAATCACCGCGGAATTTGTCTTGTCACTTCTTGCAGGTAGCCCGCCATGCCCGACCCATCTCCCGCCCAGTCGGCGTCTCAAAAGGTCGCGCTCTATGCAAATGTCGGAGCCGAACTGACGCACTTCGACGTCGATGTCGCGGGCGAACTGATCAAGCGTGGCACGGTCACGCTGCCCGCTAGTGTCCAATATGCCTGGCCGCATGTCTCGAGACGCCATCTTTACGTTGCGACCAGCAGCAGCGCTTCGGGTTACGGCGCGGCGGGGACCGAGCATCACGTCACCGCGTTCGCCATTGATCCGAAGAACGGCGCGCTGACGCCGCACGGTGCACCGATACGGCTGCCGACGCGTCCGATCCATATGACCACGGACATTCCGTCTAGAAACATCCTGGTCGCGTTCAACAATCCGAGCGCTTTACGCGTCTACCGCATCAATGAGGACTTCACGCCAGGCGAAGAGGTGAAACAGCCGGGCGCGATCGACGCCGGTATCTATGCCCATCAGGTGCGGGTGAGCCCCGACAATCGGCTGACAATCCTGGTAACCCGTGGGAATGAAGGCACCCCGACCAAGGCAGAAGATCCGGGGGCGCTGAAAGTCTTCGACTACAAGGACGGCGTGCTGGCCAACGAAGCGTCGATCGCTCCCAATGGTGGCAAGGAGTTCGGGCCGCGCCACCTCGATTTCCATCCGACCAAGCCCTGGATGTACGTGTCGATCGAGACGCAGAACAAGATGTACACCTATCTGATGGAGGCCGGCAGGATCAAACCGGAGATCGCCTACCGTGCGGAAACACTGGCCGAGCCCAATAATATCAGAGCACGGCAGGCAGCCGGCACAGTGCATGTCCATCCCAACGGCCGCTATCTTTACGGGGCAAACCGTTCCCAAGCCACGATCGAGTTTCAGGGCAAGCCAGTCTTCAAGGGTGGTGAAAACAGCATCGTCGTGTATTCGATCAATCAATCCACCGGCGAGCCAACTCCGATCCAGCACATCGAGACGCAAAAGATCCACCCGCGCACCTTTCACATCGACCCGAGCGGCCGCCTTCTGGTCGCGCAGCACAACCTGCCGGTGAATGTGCGGGACGGCGATGCGGTGAAGACAGTACCCGCCGGCTTGTCGGTGTTTCGCATCGGCGACGACGGCAAGCTGACCTTCGTGCGCAAATACGACGTCGACGTCGGCGACAAGATGATGTTCTGGATGGGGATGGTGCCGCTGTAAGCGCAGCAGCGCTTTAGCCGAAGGCCGCCACGGTGCGAGCACATTGCCATCGAATCTCATTGCCGATGCCCAGGGCGGGACGCAAAATCACTCCCAACGGTGCGAAAACTCGGGAAATGTCGCGTAAAGCTCGCGAGACCTCGCAGGTTCCGCTCAATAAATTGCCGAGAGGAGCGCTATGATCACCCGCAGGACATTCCTGTCACTCGCAGCAGCCAGCGTCGCTATGCCGCGATGGTCTTTGGCTCAGCCGGCGTCCAACAAGGTCGCGCTTTATGCAAATGTCGGAGCCAATCTGACCCATTACGACGTCGATGTCGCGGGCGCGGAGTTGACCAAGCGAGAGACGGTTATCCTGCCCGCTGGTGTGCAATACGCCTGGCCACACGCTTCGAGGCGCTACCTTTATGTTGCGACCAGCAATAGCGCCCCGGGTTACGGCACGCAAGGGACCGAGCATCACGTCACCGCGCTGGCGATCGATCCGGCGACCGGGGCGCTAACACCGCACGGTGCGCCGATACGGCTGCCGACGCGCCCCATCCACATAAGCACCGACATCCCATCCGAGAATATTCTGGTGGCGTTCAACAATCCGAGCGCGGTGCGCGTCTACCGCATCAACAAGGATTTCACGCCGGGAGAGGAGGTAAAGCAGCCGGGCCAGATCGACGCCGGCATCTTCGCCCATCAGGTGCGGGTGACCCCCGACAATCGGCTGGCGATCCTGGTGACCCGCGGCAACGAAGGCACGCCGACCAAAGCGGAAGATCCCGGTGCACTGAAAGTCTTCGACTACAAGGATGGCGTGTTGACCAACGAAGTGTCGATCGCACCCAATGGAGGGAAAGAGTTCGGCCCGCGGCATCTCGATATCCATCCGACTAAACCCTGGATGTACGTATCGATCGAGACGCAGAACAAGATGGACCTATTCCGGATAGGAGACGGCCGGATCAACCCGGACATCGTCTACAGCGTGGAAACTCTGGCCGAGCCTCACAACATCCGGGCGCGACAGGCGGCAGGCACGGTCCACGTCCATCCGAACGGCCGTTTCGTCTATGGGGCAAATCGCGCCGAGGCGACGACCGAGTTTCAGGGAAAACAGGTCTTCAAAGGCGGCGAGAACAGCATTGTTGTGTATTCGATTAATCAATCCAGCGGCGAGCCGACGCCGATCCAGCACATCGAGACCCAAAAGATCCATCCGCGCACTTTTCATATCGACCCGAGCGGGCGGTTGCTCGTCGCAGAGCATAACCTGCCGGTCAATGTGCGGGACGGGGACGCGGTAAAGGCGATACCCGCAGGTCTGTCGGTGTTTCGCATGGGCGACGACGGCAAGCTGACTTTCGCCCGCAAATACGATGTCGATGTCGGCGACAAGACCATGTTCTGGATGGGAATGGTGCCACTGCCGGCTTAAAGCAGTCACCCCGGGCAGCGGCTAGCGCTATTTCAGTTCAAAAAGATATTACCATGCCTGTGGAAATGATCGGCTGGGCATTGTCCACTTAGCGGACCCAGGGCGCCTTTTTGCGACCACGCTCGGTTAGAGCTGGGCAACACAATAGGCGAGCAAGCGGGTCGATCGTTAACTTGTCTTCGATTGCGGGTATTATCGGCAGCGAGCATGTGCGCATCGCTTACAACGCCTCTAAGGCGGCAGTACGGCTGATGACCAAATGGGTCGCGGTGCAGCACGGCAGGACAATATCCGCGCCAACTCGGTTCATCCCGGCATCATGCCGCCGATGCGCACATCCGGTCGCACCGCCGATCCGGCTGTCCGGGCCGAGCGAATGCGCTTCATTCCAATGCGCCGGCCGGGAGAAGTTGAGGAGGTGGCGTACACCATCCTGTTCCTGGCTTCGGATGAGTCGTCCTACATCACAGGTTCGGAGATCCACGTCGACGGCGGTATTCTCGCCATATAAGCCCGCGCCGAATGGCGTCGTTGCTCGTGATGTTTACCCGGGCCGAGACGCTCCTCGAGTACCGCACGTGGTTTTCCTCAGGCGCTGAGCGCGAAACCATGCGGAGGGGCGATACGAACCGGCGGGCGCGGTTCGACCGAATGGTGCGGCATTCATCATAAGAAAGGAAGACGCAAATCGACCCCGCAGAAGATTATCGTCGAGGGCGCGGATTGGCGCTTTCTCGACGAGGTCAAACGCGAGCTCAAGGCGGGGCAGGGCAGGTCGTTGCGGCGTCTTCCCCCGAGCCGAAGAGCCGATTGCAAAGGCCGACACCCGGTCGCATCCGCGGCTCAGGAACCGATGGTTTGCGGACTCTCCGCAGGAGGGGTATGCGCTGCAGACACTGACCGAGAACCCCTATGGCGCCTGGCGGGAATACGACGCCGAGGACACCTTACGCTTCTATGCGCTGCGGCTGCATGAGTTGGGCATGATCATGAGCACCGAATGCGAACGCGGGTAAGGGCGAGCACCAAATCGGTTTTTTTCTAATCGACTATGGCACACCTCGGCTAATCGATAGCGGGGGAGCGAAGGACCGGTTTCCACGTGCGCCGTGACAAGGCGGCGCTTTCCTGATGCGCTCGGTGTTGCGTGCCTTGCCGAACCGAGCAGCATTGCTGCTCGTCGGCGATGTCGATCAGCTGCCTTCGGTGGGCCCGCCTCGCGGCCGAGGCCCGCCGGAACAGTTCGCTGCTGACTCGCCGCTGGAGGGAGCAGGATTCGAAACGTCGATCCCTCTCGCAAGATACGTCGGTCTTTCGCGGAAAGATGCGGCCAAAAGAGGCCGACCGAAGTGGCCTCGGACCGCCGCACCATCTTAGCGGGACCGAAGGTTCGAATCCGGCTCGCTCCAGCGGTGAGTCAGCTTCCGAGCCAGCCTTAATGCTCACCTCTGGTGGTTGAGTGTGAGGTTGACGCTTGCGCCCAGGCTCAGGAGTATCTAGATGCTTTTAGTAGCAAGCTATGTTCCCGCCGCCGTCGGCGCATCGATGAAATCCTTGCTCCGGCATACGCCGGTCATGTGAAGTAAATGATTCGCTTGCCCGCTTTTATTCTCGTCGGGTG
>Ga0306917_10001471_pt1 | contig 11218 bp, 7 predicted proteins | sample tim00Cox00000000_FD_203313 | JGI IMG/M metagenome (GOLD analysis project Ga0306917, IMG submission 203313) | Lab enrichment of tropical soil microbial communities from Luquillo Experimental Forest, Puerto Rico - timezero.00C.oxic.00.000.000 (v2)... | ecosystem: Environmental > Terrestrial > Soil... | reverse complement strand
CATGGCCATCCCAATTGACCATGCCACCGAAAGAACAGGAGTTAACGTCCACCGTTGCGCAATGCTGCCGGGATGATTGGCGATCGCGCCGACGCGATCTTCCTCCTCGCCCCGACGAGACCAGCGGCTTCATTGCGCAACACTGTTAGCGTCAGTCTGATTGGAGAGGCAAACTAAGTACGGCAACTGGGCGGAGAAGGAATTCTTGCTTCAGTCGATCGGAGTCTCCCGATGGGCGAGAAAGAGGTCGTCATCATCACCGGAGGCAGCGGCTTCATCGGATCGGCGTTGATCAATAAGCTCGCCGGCCATTTTACCTTGGTCGGCCTCGACAAAATCCCCGCGCGTCAACCGCCTCCCGCAGCCGAATGCGTTTGTATTGACCTCACCTCAGAAGAAGGCATGCGGGGCGCGTTTGCGCGGATAAACACCGCTTACGGCAAGAGCATTGCCAGCGTCGTTCATCTCGCGGCTTATTTCGATCTGACCGGCGAGCCCAGCGAGCTTTATGAGCAAATTACTGTCCGCGGCACCGAACGTTTGTTGAAACACTTGCAGGACTTTGCGGTCGAACAATTCATCTTTTCTTCGAGCATGCTCGTGCATGCGCCGACAGAGCCGGGAACGCCGATCGACGAAGACTCACCTCTAGCGCCACGATGGCCTTACCCGCAATCCAAGGTCGACACCGAAGCGCTGATCCGTGCGGAACACGGCAACATCCCGGTCGTGTTGCTCCGGCTGGCCGGCGTTTATGACGATCGTTGCCATTCTGCCTTTCTCGCGCAACAGATCAGTCGCGTCTATGAGAAACAACTCATCAGTCACGTCTATCCCGGCGACATCAGCCATGGCCAATCGGCGTTGCATCTCGATGACCTGATGGACGGGTTTCAGCGGCTAATCGAAAAGCGGCACGAGCTACCTCCGGAACTGATCTTGCTTTTGGGCGAGCCGCAGACCTTTGGCTATGACACGCTGCAGCGTGCCATCGGCCTTGAACTCCATGGCCAAGAGTGGCGGACGCTGCCCATCCCAAAGGCTATCGCGAAGACTGGCGCGTGGATCGAAAACGACGTGTTGCAGGAGGAGCCATTTATCAAACCCTTTATGATCGACATGGCGGACGATCATTATCAGCTCGATATCAGCCGGGCGCGCGAGCTGATCGACTGGACGCCAACACAGACGTTAATCGACGTCGTTCCCAAGATGACCAAAGCCGTCAGGGCCGATCCTCCCGGCTGGTATCGCGACAACAAACTCAATGCCGCGCAGGTGGCTGCGGCGCGGGCCGACGTGCAGGGAGAGAAGGAAGGCATGAACCCCGACGAGCATCACAAAATGATGCGCCATCATGTCGAAGCGATGCGCCAAATGCATCTTGAGATGATCTGGGTCCACTTTCTCAACATCCTGCTGGGGGCCTGGCTTGTGACCAGCCCGTTTGTCTTTGGCACCTTCGATCAGACGAGCTTTCCAGAGGCGATCCTCCGCGTCACGCACGAGCGAGGATTGTGGGACCCGGCCTGGCGCAGCACCGCACTCGCTTGGAGCGATATCGCGAGCGGTCTGCTGGTCATGTTCTTTGGCGCTCTGTCGTTGTCGCAGCGCTTCTCTTGGGCGCAATGGATCACCACACTAGTGGGGATCTGGCTGCTGTTCGCGCCGCTCGTGTTTTGGTCGCCAAGCGCCGCCGTCTACGCCAACGACACGCTGGTCGGCGCGCTGGTCATCGCCTTCGCGGTTCTCGTCCCCATGATGCCGGGGATGAGTCACGAAGGCATGATGGATCATTCCGATGTGCCGATCGGCTGGACCTATTGCCCATCCACCTACCTGCAGCGGCTGCCGATCATCGCGCTGGGTGCCGTGGGTTTCTTCATCGCGCGCACGCTCGCGGCTTATCAGATGGGTCATATCGGCCACGTCATCGATCCGTTCTTTGGCGGCACGGGCGGACTTAACGGCACGGAGACGATTATTACCTCGAACGTCTCCAAGGCCTGGCCGATCCCAGACGGCGGCCTTGGCGCCGTAACCTACATGTTCGAGATTTTGATGGGCGCCATGGGCGACCGTCGGCGCTGGCGGACGATGCCGTGGATGGTCACGATGTTCATCTTCATCGTCGCGCCGCTCGGCATCGTCAGTATCTATTTCATCATCATCCAGCCGATCGTGATCGGTACATATTGCGCGCTTTGCCTGCTCGCGGCGCTGGCCAACGTGATCATGATTCCCTACTCGCTCGATGAGCTGGTGGCGACGGGCCAGTATCTCGTGCAGAGCCATGGCCGCGGCGCATCGTTGCTTCGCACCTTCTTCATGGGAGGCGCCTCTCCCGGCAGCCAGCAGGACAAGAAACCAGACTTCGGAGCAGCTTGGCCGGCCATGGCGGCGTCCGCGATTCGCGGGGTGACGATGCCGTGGACGCTTGTCGCAAGTGCGATCCTCGGCGTTTGGCTGATGTTCAGCAGGCTTGTGTTCGGGAGCGTCCCGCCGCTCGCCGACAGCGATCACCTTGTTGGAGCGCTCGTGGTAACTGTCGCCGTGATCGCCATGGCCGAGGTCGCTCGGGCGCTGCGCTTCATAAATGTCCTGTTCGGCGCTTGGCTAATCGTCGCGCCCTGGCTGCTTTCCGGTGGCTCCACCGTCGCGGCGTCGGTCGAAGTGGTTACCGGCATCGCGCTGATCGCGCTTAGCCTGTCGCGCGGTCGTCGCAGCGCCGAGCACTATGGAAGCTGGGACTACTACATTGCGTGACGTAGGCGGGCGCTCTGGTCGTACGGCCGGTCGCGGCCGGAGTCGCTAAGTTGCATCTCCGGTCATTCGGGTGGTGATGTGGCTGTCGCGCGTTTTCACCCCTCTCCGAGGGCAGTCGGTCCTGGGACCTTCCTTCGGCGAATCCGATTCTAAAGGAGTTTTGGATGCATTTTCTTTATAAGCGCCGCGAGTTCATCACGCTCCTCGGTGGCGCGGCGGCGGCGTGGCCGGTCGCGGCGCGAGCGCAGCAGGCTGGAAAAATATCCCGGATCGGTTATCTGGGTGTTTCGTCGTCTTCCTTGGAACCACCATTCGAGGTTGGCGGAGGCGAATACGTCGGCCGCCGCTCCCTGTGCAATCTGCTTTATAAGTGCCGAACTCGCCGCGTAGCCCGTAATCACCTTGATATCGGTGCTCTTAGTGAATGCGGCGTTTACGTCATCGAACGCGTTTTGCATTGACGCGGCGGCGAGCACGGTAATGTGCTTGCCCTGCGGCAATGGTGGCGATGTGACGACGATCGCGTACAGCGCACCCCCTGCGAGTGCCGCGAGCAGGAGCGAGATAATCTCACCCGGTTCGAGTCGACCGAATTGCATTAGGGTCCCCGCTGGAACCACGCACAATTATATCCAATTCGAGACGCTGATTGATGCGGGCCGTAAGGCGCGCATCCGTGCGGAGCGTGCCCTGGCGCAGCGGTTGCTGCGCCAGTTGGTGGGCAGGCGCTAGCCGTTTAGGCACCAGCCTTCGGCCGACCCTGGGGGGATGAAATCGATATAATTGATTCTAAGAGGCCGTTTCGAAATTGGTTGTCAGGTGTGCAACTCATTGAGCAACGTCTTGGCCTCCTTCAGATCACGCGTGTCGACGCCTTCGGTGAAGCTCGCATAGATTGGATTGAGAAGATCATACGCTTGCATTCGCTCGCCTCGTTCCGCCAAGAGGCGGGCCATCGACGTCATAGCTCTCAGAGCCCAGCCGCGCGCTCCTTGTGCGTCCGCGGCTTCGAGCGCCGAACGGAAACAGCCTTCCATCTCTAACTTCCGTCCGGAAATGTGAAGAAGTAGCTCCCCCTGCAGCAGGCAAAGTCGGGGTATGTCACCCTGTAACCCGATTTCGTTTGCAATGCTGATTGCGCGGCGCACTTCCTCCAACCCTTCATCATAATGCTCGGCAGCCAAACAAGCTTCTGCGTTCATGCGCTTGCCGCGCGACAGCCAAATTCGCACGCCAATCCTATCAAGTTGGTCTAGCCCCTCTGCCAAGCGCGCGAAACCATCTCTGATGTCACCTAGGTGGACCAGCGCCCAACCCAGGTCGATCATCGCCAACGCTCCAGGTTGTGCCAGCTTGTATTCCTGGCATATAGGCAGCAGCTCCTCTGTGCTTGCAGCGACAGCAGCAACGTCGCGCCGCAGGACCTGAGATTGAGCATTGAAAGACAGCGCATGCGCCAACGAAGGAATGTGTTGCAGTCTGCGAGCGAGCACCAGTGCTCTCTGTTCCAATCCCGCAGCTTGGTCAGGAAATCCGAGCGCCCACTTTACCGAAGCACCGACGGCCATGGCGCAAACGGCTGGATCATGTCCCATGTACAGGTATCGGTGCTGAGCATGACGCTCTTCATCATATAGCCCCAAGCAACTTTCGAAATGCCTGTTCGCTTCCGAATGGAAGCCACGTACCCATCGCAACGGAGCGGCGGCGTGATGAGCTTGCAAGGTGAGTTCAGGATCGTCCAGCTTTTGGGCAATCCGAAATATTTCGTCGGAGATTTCGTCCGATTGATCAAGTTCACCTCGAGCGTAGCGGAAAAGCCAAAGGCTCGTTAGAGGAGCCGCGAGGTCACGGGAGGTTTCGAGTTGACGGGCGACACTGGCAGCGCGCTCCAGGACTTCGCCAACTACTGGAGCGGCCCAGCCATGAATACTCATGAGTGCCGGCCCGAGTTGGGACAAGGTTGCAAGTTCCGTGCGCGCGCTCTCGACGCCCGCGGATCGCTCAGCGTTGCGTAGCAGCGCCCTGCGGAAATGCTCGATCGCTTCGACGTTCGCCGCACGACGCACCGCTTGCTCGCCCGCTGCGCGCCAGTACTGAGTGGCTTTTTCGGGCCACCCGGCCTCGTCGCAATGCTGGGCGAGCCACTCCGGTTGTGTGGCGACGATCTCCGGGAATTGCGTCTCGACCGCCGCTGCAATAAGGGCGTGGAGTTGCTGCCGCTGATTGCGCAAAAGGCTGCCATATGCTGCGTCTCGGACAAGCACATGCTTGAACAGGTAAGTCGCGTGCGGCGGCACGCCCCGCCGGAACAGCAAACCGGCCGCCATGAGACGGTCCAGAGCCGGTCCGAGCTCCCCCTCCGGCTTGGGTAGCACCGTAGCCAGCAGGGCATGCGCGAATTCGCGCCCGATCGCAGCCGCGACCTGTGCCAGCTCTTTGGTCGGGCCGCCGAGCCGATCGAGCCGCGCCATCAGTGAGGCATGCAAGCTTGCTGGAACTGCCAGTGCCGGGGACGGAACTGCGGCAGCTACGCGGTCGGCCGCGCCGTCGGTCTCCGCCTCTAGCACCGCTTTGGTCATCTCCTCCACGAACAGCGGGATGCCGTCGGTCCGCTCGATGATGTCCTGGCGGATACCTGCTGGCAGCCGCTTGTTGCCGACGACGCGATCGATCATCGCGCTGACGTCCCGCTCGGTCAGCCGATTGATCGTGAGCGCTGTCACATGCGGCTGTCCGATCCAGGGCGGCTCGAACTCCGGCCGGAACGTCACAATCAGCAGTACGCGTAGGGTCCGAATTCGATCTACGACCCGACTGAACGCTTCCAGGCTCGTTGGGTCGGACCAATGCGCGTCCTCGAAGATCATCAGCACAGGATTTTGCCGCGACAGCGTTTCCATTTGCGCTGTAAGCGCCTCCAGCATTTTGTGCCGGCGCTGCTGTGGCGTCAGTTCGAGCACGGGATAGCGGCCATCGTCCCGCAGCGACAGCATTTCGGCAATGAGCGCGGCGTCCTCGAGCGAGGTCGAAGTCTGCACGAGCAGAGCATCGAACTTGTCGAGTTTCTGCCGGGGCATATCGTCGTGTAGCAATCCGGCCGCGCGTTCCATCTGACCGATGATCGGATAAAACGCGCTGTCAGTGTGCTGGGGTGAGCAGAAATAGCGCAAGCGGGTGTGCGGTTCAGGAGTAAGGCTTTCCACAAGAACGGCTGTCAGCCGCGATTTGCCGATGCCCGCTTCGCCGGAGAGGAGCACCACCTGCCCCTCGCCGCTCTTCGCCCGCGACCAGCGGCGACGCAGCAATTCGATTTCTTCTTCGCGGCCGACCAACGCTGTCAAGCCGGCGGCATGGAGCGCCTCGAAGCGGCTCTCCACGGAACTCGTCCGCAACGCCGCCCATGCGCGCACTTGTCCGGCAATGCCCCTCAGGTCCTTTAGCCCGAGGTCCTCCAGCTCAAACAGAGTGCCGAGAAGTTTTCTTGTGCCTTCAGCGATGACGACTGTGTTTGGCTCGGCGATCCCCTGCAGGCGAGCTGCGAGGTTCGGCGTTTCGCCGACGATGCCGCGCTCTTGCGCCTCCCCCGATCCGACGAGGTCGCCGACGACTACGAGCCCGGTCGCTATGCCGACCCGGGTCTGCAGCGAAGCGCGTGTCTTAAGCGCAGATACCGCCGCGATCAGCTCCAGTCCTGCCTGCACCGCGCGCTCGGCGTCATCCTCATGGGCCTCCGGATAACCAAAGTACACGAGCGCGCCGTCGCCCAAATATTTCGCCACGAACCCGCCGAAGCGGCGCACCATCTCAGCGACGCATTTCTGATAGGCGGCAATGATCTCGCGCAAGTCCTCCGGGTCCATGCGAGCAGACAGCGCGGTTGAGCCGACCAAGTCAGAGAACATCACCGTGACCTGGCGGCGCTCGGCAGCATCACGCGCCTTGGGTTCAATCGCGGGCTGCGGCGACACCGGAAAGGCACCGGCAAGCTCCGCAATCGCTTCCAGCAGCTTCTTGCGATGGCCGAACGACACGACGCCGATGTCCTTGAGATCGTCGTTGGTCAGCCGGCCCAGCAGCTCGATGTCAATGTCGTTGGCGCGAAACATTTCGGCATACTGGGCGAGGCCGATCCTGCGGAGCCAACCGTCGATGTCCAAGTTCAGCTCCCTGGGCTTTTTTCAGCGGCAGTTTTTGAAAAGGGTTGAGTCATAGTGACCGCCGTGATTCCAAGGGGTTTCTCGAACCAACCCTGGATTCGCCATGTGGACGCCAACCACTCGACAGCAGCATAGCCGCACCGCTACCCGATACCAGACCGATCTGACCGACGCAGAGTGGCACGTGATCGCGCAGCACTTGCCGAATCCGTGTGCCACGGGCCGGCCGCGCGAGTGGCCGATGCGCGAGATCATGAACGGCATCTTCTACGTGATGCGGGCAGGCTGCCCGTGGCGGCTGGTGCCGAGCGACCTGCCCCCATGGGGGACGATTTACCGCTGGTTCGCCATGTGGCGCGACGACGGGCGCTTTGAACGGATAAACCACGCGCTCGTGATGGCAGATCGCGAACGGATCGGGCGCGACGCCAGCCCCTCGGCGGCGATCATCGACAGCCAGAGCGTCAAGACCACCGAGGCCGGTGGCCCGCGCGGTTACGATGCGGGCAAGAAGGTCAAAGGGCGCAAGCGCCACGCGCTGGTCGACACCGATGGCCGCGGCCTTGTCATCGAGCCTCATTCGGCCAGCGTTCAGGACCGCGACGGGGGCGGCCCACTGCTCAGTCTCTCGCGCCGATCATTTCCCTTCATCGAGCGCGTCTTCGCCGACAGCGGATATGCCGGTGAGAAGGTCGCCAAGGCCACGTTGATCGCGGTCGAGATTGTGCGCAGGAACCCCGATCAGGTCGGCTTCGCTGTTAACCCACGGCGCTGGGTCGTCGAGCGGTTCTTCGCGTGGATCGGACGCAATCGACGGCTGGCCAAGGACTTCGAAGCCACCATCGACTCCGCACGCGCCTTCCTCTACGCCGCATCCGTCATGCTGCTCGTGCGTCGGATCGCTCGTGCCATGACTTTCGAAACCGACTCTGAGGGAGGATGTGGTGAATATCGATGCCAATCTCTTGACATCTGCAACAGCGGAAAGCCGCCATCCTTTTTACGTGGTCCTTCAGGGCTGGCGAAAACGGCATTTTTGAACGGCCCGGCTCTAGTATTGTCCCGGCGCAATTATACCCGCGCGTAACTGCACCCCCAAGGCTCTCGTCAAAGTGCCGAAGGCTCACTCAATCACCTCGTCGGCGCGGGCGGAGAGCATCGGTGCGATTTCAATGCCGAGCGCCTTCGCAGTCGTGAGATTGATGACGAACTCGAAGCTAGTCGTCTGCACGGCGGGGAGGTCAGCCGTCTTGGCACCCTTGAGAACACGCCCGGTGTAGACGCCGGCCTGGCGAAATCCATCGACCAGGCTGGTCCCGTAGCTCGCCAAGCCGCTGAGAACGACAAAGTAGCGCCACTCAGCATATCGCTCGGGGCGATCGCCGTAGCGGATCAAGTCGAAGAACCCGCAGGGGCCAGCGGTCAGGCGAGAAGCTGAAGAGGACCGGGCTTTGTGACTGCGGGTCCCCCGATGAGCCGTGCAAGCCGACATGCGGCGGAAGGGGGGTGGACGCCCACTTCATCGATTTACAAGGCGCGCTGCATCCTGGCATGCCCTCTTGCGGCAGGCCGACCAGGTTCCCATTTGCCAGTTTCAAGACGGTAGGGGCATCGCCCTGGGGCAGGATGTTTCGGCACGCGGGCTCCTCCCAGCGTATTTCAGTAGTCGATTTTGGATGGCTGCAGCCTCGCCCGGCCGCGACCCCGCACCCGACGATCTGACGCCCAAGTGTATCGAGCTAGGAGATTTCATGCTGTTCACATTCGAGGACCAGGAAAGCGGCGAATTGCGCTCGGTCATCGCGGCGAACGAAGCTGCCGCACGGTTGCAGCTCGGCGGCATCTGGACCGATGTCGAGCGCACCAATGCGTTCGCGCCCTGCGAGATTGACGGATTGCCGACGCTCTTCCGCGAAGCGCAAGCCGCCGAGGAGGCGGCAGTGTGTGCGATGAAGGAGGCCAATCCGATGGGCAAGGGCAGGTTCACTACGCCCGAGGCGTTGGCCAACTTCACGGCAGCTCAGCAAAAGCATCGCAAGTGCCAAGCGCGGCGCAAGGAGCTGATGTACCTGATGATCGCCGCCGGCAAATAGCGGCGCGATGCCGATGCTCGAACACGCCGCTATGACCAGGAAGCCTGGCCAGCGCAATTCCTTGTCCTGGATCGATGACGGCGAGAAATACGCCGTGATCGCCTTAAGCGTGAAACTCGATGGTCCGGTGCCGCTCCAAGAGATGACGCCGCGCCATTGGGTGTTTGAGGATGCACGGTTCGATATGCCGGCGCACTGGCGCGAGTGGCTTGGCATGATCCGTACCGAGGAAGTCGAGGACAGCAACCTGTTCCTGCTCAGTAAGATGCGGTCGCAAGCGCCGGAAATTGTCGATGCCGAGACTATCGAGCTGAAGCGGCATGCCGGGCATTTCTATGCTGGGCTTCTGCTCGCAAGCCCGTTTGCGCCGGCACACAAGCCTGTGATGCTTGCCGGCTACCGTCAGAACGGCGAGATCAACGTTCGGTCACAGGATGACTACGAGCCTGCCATCCCGAGCATGGTCCGACACTATCCGCCCGTGACGCTCGCTGAGCTGCAATTGGCGGCGAAGATTGCCTCGCAGATAGCCGCCATTGAAACCACGCCACTAGCCGGCGGTCACTGGCGGCTCTTTCGCGTCCTCAACCTATACCTGGAAGCGCGCACGATCCGGGACAACATGGACCGGCTGCATCAACATTGTCGCTGCATCGATGGTCTGCTCGTGCCCGACATCGGCAACACCAAGAGGCAATTCAAAAGCCGAACCGAACTATTCATCGGCCCTCGCCATCACGACATGATGGGCGAGACGTATGACGTGCGCAGCGACGTCGAACACCTGCACGAGAACAAGCACCTGGAGGTTTTCAACCGCGCCGCGCGGATTGAACTGTTGAAAAAACTGGAGATCATGGAATACATCGTGCGCAGCGCGCTGGTGCGGATCATCCTTGAACCCAAGCTGTGGGCGCACTTCGCGAATACGCCTGCGCTGCAAGCGTTTTGGGCACTCGATGACCGGCGGCGGCGTGCGCTGTGGGGTGCCACCATCAATCCGGCTGATGCTCTTGCCGACTTCGACCCGCGCTATATTTCCGACGCTCAGCTAGGCGGCCCGTGATGGGCGCGGCATCACATTGACACCCCCGAGGCCCGCGCCCGCTGGTAGCCATGCTCTCTCCGCATACTCGTGGGCGGATCATTTTTTGCCATATACTTCGCCTCCTCGTGGCAACGGTTTGCGCAATTCAGATGAAAATTCGCTCGACCTCATCGAGTGTCAGCTCATCGCGGCGACGGTCATAGAGTTGGGTGGTGCGGGTTGAGGCATGGTTCGCCATCGCCGCAGCCTGCTCAAGCGTCCCACCGTTCTTCAAGTAGGCCGTGATACCCGTTGCCCTGAACGATTGCCAATGCGCGTCTTGATGCCCGCAGCAGCGGCCCTGCGGCGGATCATGGCATAGGCATTCGCCTGAGGCAGGGGGGTTCTGGTCAGAAGCCGTGTATTACGGCCGATGGTGCGGAAAAGTGGTCCCTTGCGGTCCTGTCGGATGCCGCCACCCTCCAGATAGGCCTCCAGATAACTCTCCAGGTTATGATGGCACGGCATCTCATGGCGCTTGCCGCCCTTCTCATGCAGCCGGACCCATATGCGCCGGTTCTGCGTATAGACGTCTTCGACCTTCATCGCGAGCGCCGCGCCAATGCGGGCGAAGGAATAGACCATCAGGCCAATCAAGGCTCGGTCACGGAGCCCCGAGTGCGTGCTCACGTCGATGCTCTCCAACAGTCGACGCGCCTCCATGGGCGAGAGCACGGGTGTCTTACCCTTCTTCACGATGTGCTTTGGGCCGCGCACGGAGGCCGCAGGGTTCATTGGGATCACTTGACCGACCACAAGCCAGTCGAAGAGATGGCGGATGGCGGCGAGCCGTTGCTTGGCTGTGGGCGCGGAACGCTCACGGGCGAGCTGTTCGATGTAGGCCGCGACATGCACGGGCTGCACGGCGTTAATGGATGGAGCGCCTGCGGCTTCGCACCGGGTCAGAAATTCAAGCGTGGCTTGGGCGTAGGCACGCCGCGTATGCGGGTTACGGATGTTGGTTGCGAAGAATTCCAGAAAGCGAAGCTGTAGGCGATCTCCGGCAGCAGCGATTAGTGCAGGGACAACTTGCGCCGTTGAGGAGCGGACAAGCTGGCTCATTCGGTGCCGCCCGCCTGCGGTAATAGTCCATCGTGTCGTGCGGGCGGTGG
>Ga0306917_10001469_pt1 | contig 11226 bp, 9 predicted proteins | sample tim00Cox00000000_FD_203313 | JGI IMG/M metagenome (GOLD analysis project Ga0306917, IMG submission 203313) | Lab enrichment of tropical soil microbial communities from Luquillo Experimental Forest, Puerto Rico - timezero.00C.oxic.00.000.000 (v2)... | ecosystem: Environmental > Terrestrial > Soil... | reverse complement strand
GGCGAGGAAGCGGGCCTCGCGAGAGAAAAGACGCCGTCCGACTTCGACAAGATCGGGATCCAGGGCACGCGGTGGAAATATTTCCGCCGCGACCTCAGTCATCGCATTGGCCGCCCTCAGGCGGCGCCCGCACGGCGCATGATCGTCCATTGCTGGCCAATACTGAGCAAATTATTCCACGCCCAATAGATCACCAGCCCAGCAGGAAAAGAGGCCAGCATGTAGGTGAAGACGATCGGGAGGAACATGAACATCCGAGCTTGGACCGGGTCGACCGGTTGCGGGTTCAGCTTTTGCTGCAGGAACATCGTCAAGCCCATGATCAGAGGCCAGGCGCCGATCATCAGGATCAGAGGCGGTGTAAACGGTAGGAGGCCGAAGAGGTTGGCAAAAGATGTCGGGTCGGGGGCCGACAAATCGTGGATCCAGCCAAAGAACGGCGCATGCCGCATCTCGATCGTCACGAACAGCACCTTGTAGAGCGAGAAGAAGACCGGGATTTGGATGACGATCGGCAAGCAGCCGGCCAACGGATTCGCGCCTACGCGCTTGTAAAGCGCCATCATCTCCTGCTGCTGGCGGGCCTTATCGTCGGGAAAGCGCTCCCGCAGTTTCTGGATCTCCGGCTGCAAGAGCTTCATCTTGCTCATCGCGTTGTAGGATTTGTTGGCGAGCGGGAAGAAGAGCAGCTTGACACATAATGTGAGCAGCAGGATTGCCAAGCCGAAATTGCCGAGAAGTCGGTCGAAGAACTGGAGCGTCAAAAAGATTGGTTTGGTCAGGAAGTAGAACCAGCCAAAATCGATAGCATGATCGAAGAGTGGAATCCCAGAACTCTCGTAGGCGTCAAGGAGATTAACTTCTTTGGCTCCGGCAAAAAAACGGGCCGACGACCCGGCAGTACCCTCGGGCATAACCGAGACTTCCGGTCCGAGGAAATCGGCTTGATAGCGATCTACGCCAGCATCGACTGTGTGGGTAAAGCGCGCCTTGATCCCCTCATGCTGTGGCGGGATCAGTGCAGTTAGCCAGTATTTGTCGGTAAAGCCGAGCCAACCACCGTCCGACCCGTAGTCGAGGGGTTTGTCGGGATTAAGCGAGGAATACTTGACCTCTTGCAGCGAACCGTCAAGATAACCGATCATACCTTCAAATAAAATGTAATAACCGGAGACATGAGGAGTGCCGGTTCGGCTGACCAGTCCGTAAGGCGACAATTTGACTGGAGTGGTGCCGGTATTGCGCACCGAGTCGGCGACAGTGAACATGTAGTTATTGTCAACGCTTATCTTGCGGCTGAAGACCAGCCCTTGACCATTATCCCAGGTAAGAGTCACCGGACTCGTCGGAGTTAGCGGGCCGTCCGATGACTCCCAGCGGGTCAGCGGTCCGGGTAGCTTTACATCCGGGCTCGCGGCGACCCAGCCGAATTCGGCTAGGTAAGGGTTCTCCGTGCCGGCTGGCGACAGCAGCACGACTTCCGGGCTCTTCGGGTCGACCGTTTCATGGTAATTGGCGAGCGTCAGGTTGTCGAGGCGTCCCCCCAAAAGGTTGATCGAGCCGTGCAGCCGCGGCGTATCCATCTTGACATGCGGCTGCTCTGCAATCGCCGCCTCGCGTGGTTCGGCTGCCTGTGCTGGCGCGACGCCAGGGGCGCTCGTAGCAGTGCCTTGCGTAGACGCTGCCGGTCGGCTGGCTGTTGACGGTGGCGCGGTTGCGGTCGCTGGCGTTCCCGGGGTCAGCCCGGGCGGCTGCGCTGGCCTCATGCGCTCGAACGCAAACTGAAAGGCGATCAATATTCCAACCGAGAGGACAATCGCGATCAAAAGGTTGCGCTGTTCCATCTCGGTCTCAGTCACCGATGCCAGGCAGGGATCGATCGCAACCGCGGGTCGCCGGTACAGGATCGTACCCGCTGCCACCCCACGGGTGGCAGCGGGCGAGCCGACGCAACGCGAGGCCGAGGCCGACAAGCGCGCCGTGCCGGTGGATTGCCTCTGCCGCATAATCCGAACAGCTCGGCAGATAGCGGCAGGAGGGGAGGAGAAGCGGCGACATCGAGAGTTGATAGCAACGAATCGCCACACGCAGCGCCCAGTTCAGCGCTCGCCCAAGGTTTTGCCGCCCCATCTCAATTCTTCTCGGCTGCACTTAGCCTACTCCCCTGCGCGCGTCGATTGACCCGGCGCAACGCTGCTTCGAGATCGGCGACAAGGGCGTCATACGGCCGGTCGACCGTGCTCGCACGTGCGATAAGCACATAATCGGTTCCCGGCTTTCCTTCACTCAACAGGGTCAACGCAGCCGCGCTGCGCAGCCGCCGCTTCGCCCGGTTGCGAGTTACCGCGTTGCCGACCTTTCGGCTTGCGGTGAACCCGACGCGAACCAACGCGGCGCACCCCGATCCCTCCGGCCGCCGCGCAGCTTGCAACACCAGACTGGGCGTAACCGCCCGGTGGCGGGTGGCAGCGACACGCAGGAAATCGGCGCGGGTCTTCAGCGTTACAAGCCCACCGGCCGTCGAATTCCGGGGTGAGTGGAGCGGGTCGGCCGATATCAGAGGCTCAGGCGGATAGACGCTTACGGCCCTTGGCGCGTCGCGACGCCAGCACTCTGCGGCCAGCCACCGTCGCCATGCGTGCCCGGAACCCGTGGCGCCGCTTGCGAACGAGGTTGCTTGGCTGGTAAGTGCGCTTCACGGCACCGACTCCGAATTAAGGCGTCTTTATCGAGCGGAGGCCGCTATATAGGGGAACCGGTGTGGCAAGTCAACGGCGCCTGGAAAGCGTGCTGTGGGCGACAGCGTTCTCCACAGGCCTGCTCGAGACATGGTGCGGCGCATGCCATGCCGCTGACAATTGGAAAGAGGAGAAGTGCGGCTCGTGTCCGATGACGCAGTGGTCGAAGCGGCCGACCGTGCTGCTCGGGTTTGGGCAGCTGCCGCTCCCGGGCCGATCGTTCCCGGCAGCGAAGCGCACAAGGCGGCCTTCTGCGATATGCTGCTGGACACGCACAATCCTTACAAGCCGTCGATCATCGATTGGCCGGAGCTCGATCCCGAAGCGCGCAACCGCCTTGTGGGCTTGCCGATCTGGGACATCGCTGTGCAAACCGAGGGCAAGGCCCGCTTGCGCGTTCTGAGCTATGGCCAAACGATTACCGATCCGTTACTGCAGCGCGCGATCGACCTCGACGGTTTTGAGGAAGGACGCCACAAGGAAGTCCTCTCCAACCTCGTCCAGGCCTACGGTATCCGCCTGGCCTCAGAACCGGAATATCACCGGCCGCGCGATCCGGAGTGGGCCTTCATCGTCACCGGCTTCAGCGAGTGCATCGATAGCGTCTTCGCTTTTGGCCTGTTCGCGCTGGCGAAAAGTTCGGGGTTTTTCCCGCCTGCTTTGGTCGATACATTCGAGCCAGTTATGCAGGAGGAAGGTCGCCACATCCTCTTCTTTGTCAATTGGGTGGCCTGGCACCGGCGTAACCTGCCGCTATGGCGGCGCCCGATCTTTTGGGCCAAGATCCTCGCCGTCTGGGCTTTTCTGGTTTGGGAGCGGATCGGCATCGCGCGGGGGTTCGACGGTGCCGGCAATGGGGAGGGGGGAATGGTGCCGCAGGACAACAACTTTACCCTGACGGGCAGCAAATCCGTCGGCGCCGCCGATCTTTCGATCAGGGCGCTGATCGATATATGCTTGGCGGAGAACGATCGCCGCCTTTCGGGATATGACCCGCGGCTGCTGCGTCCGACGGTGGTGCCGTGCCTCCTGCGGTTCGTCCGCTGTTTTTTACCACGATCCGCTTCCGGCGCGGCGGCGTCATGAAAATCGGCTCCGACGAGCACAAGCAGCGGTTCTGCGGCGAGTTCATCGCGAGTCATTGCCGATTCGACCCTGAGACCTTGGCGTGGCCCGATCTCGACGCGGCCGCGCTTGAGCGCCTGCGCGCGATCCCCTTCTGGGAGGAGGTGCTCTATACCGAGCGGCGAGCGGGCGCAATCGTCGCCGCGTATGCCGCGACGATCACCGATCCGCTGGTGCGCGAGGCGGTCACGCTGCAGGGGTTCGAAGAAGCCCGTCACGCCGAGCTTTTGCGATTGATGATTCACCGCTACGGCGTCGCCGCCGAGGAGCGCCCCCCAGATCCGCCGAGCGGCAACCTGGTCCGCGCGTTCGCCGATTTCGGTTATGGCGAATGCCTCGATGCGTTTCTCGGGTTTGGCGTGTTCAAAATCGCACGCCGGGCCGGCTTCCTGCCGGAGGCCATGTTCGAGATCTTCGAGACGCTGATCCACGAGGAAACACGCCACATCGTCTTCTTCATCAACTGGATGGCGTGGCAGCAGTGTGTCGGCGGACGTGGCGCGTCATGGCTGCGCGGTGCAACAGCGATGCATTACTACGCCCGGGCGATAGGTCGGTTGCTGCAAACCGTCTGGCGCGGGCGCGGGGCGAACGACGGCAAGGATTTCTCGGCGACGCAGGCGAGCGTGTTTCTCGAAGGCTTCACTTTCCGCGGCTTTGTCGAGGAGTGCCGTGCCGAGCATGCCCGGCGCATGGAGGGATTCGATCCTGATCTCCTCCAACCGCACCTTCTGCCGAGGCTTGCCGATCTTGCGCTAGCCGGGCTGCGCCTGAGCACCCGCGGGGGCGCAGCGCGGGAAAGGGGCGCAGCGCGGGAAAAGAGCGTGTGAGGCTCGTCTCGCTTCTCGCCGCAATGGCGGGACTGGCACTGGTCGGCATATTGGTCGGCTATTTCGGGGCCGACGCCGTTTTCCGTTCGCTGCTCGCGGTCGGATGGGCAGGGTTCGTGACGATCTGTCTGATCCACCTTGCTCTGATGGCGGCGATGGGGATTGCTTGGTGGGCGTTGTTGCCCGGAACAAAGCTATGGATCTCGATTTGGGGACGTCTGGTGCGCGACGCGGGCTCGGAAGTGCTGCCGCTTTCTCAGGTCGGCGGTTACCTGCTCGGGGCGCGGGCGATCGTTGTCGCGGGCATCCCGGGCACCACGGCCGCCGCGAGTACCATCGTCGACGTGAGCCTTGAATTCGTTTCTCAAATCGCCTTCACAGGGTTGGCACTCGGGTGGCTGATCCGGCTGTGGCCCGCGGCGCCGATTGCGGTCCCCGTCGCGATCGGGCTGGCCGTCGCCGTAATTCTCGCTGTGGGCTTGCTGGTCGCCCAGCGGCACGGATTTGATCTAATCGACCACCTCGCCGGGGTACTCGGCCGCAATTGGCTGGAGAACACCGCCGCCGGCGCGGCCGCGCTCCATGCGGCCATCAACGCCATTTACCAGCAGCGCAGTCGACTTGGCGCCAGTTTTGTCATCCATCTCGTCTGCTGGATCGCCGCCACGAGCGAAGTCTGGCTCGCATTGCGGTTTGCCGGTGCGCCGCTCGACTTCGGAGTGGTGCTGGTCATCGAAGGCCTGCTTTACGCTGTCCGTAGTGTTGCCTTCGCCGTGCCGAATGCGGTTGGCGTGCAGGAAGGCGCGTACATCTTGCTCGGTGGCAGTTTTGGGCTGACACCCGAGATGGCGCTCGCTCTCTCTCTGTTGAAGCGAGCGCGCGACCTTACGCTCGGATTACCGGTGCTCGCCGCCTGCCAGCTTTTTGAAGGACGCCGTCTGTGGCGCCGGGCCGCAGCACTCGAGCCGCGATGACCGGCGCTCCAGCCACGCCATCGTCGTTCGCGCGATGCCGACGCCAAAGCCCACGCCTTGGCGTCGTTCTTGCCGTTGTCGCTCTGTTGGTGCAGATCGCGGGACCGGGGCTCCATGCTCCGGTACTGATCGGTTCAGCAAACGGCATCGGCTATTTCTCGTATGCCTTTGATGCGCACGCACTGTGCCTGGCTTCGAATGACACGACACCCGCCCCCGCAGCACCGGCTGACAAAGCGCCTGAGTCGGATCACCATTTTGCCGCGTGCTGCGTCTGGCACGCCGCTGCCGGCGCTGTTCTCGCACCCGCTGCGCTTGTCGAGCCCGTCGCTTTCGCGGCGTCTCGTGTCGCGTTCACGGCGCCGCCGGCGGACATCCCAACTCGCCTCGCCGGCGCCGTTCGCGCCCGTGCCCCTCCGGCAGGAGCTTAACACGCTGTCCGCCTGATCAGCAGGTCGTAGCCCGCCCACTGGGTTCGCTGCCTGCCGGTCGCTCGCTCTCTCCGGATTGGGGAACACCTGATGCGTTCCACTCTTTACGACTGGCGTCGTGCGCAGTTTGCGCTCGTCGCGGTGTTGACGATCACGCAGATTGATAACGCGTTGGCGCACGGTTTGGCCGGCGAACGATTTTTCCCGGCGACGATTCTGACGGACGACCCGTTCGTCGCAGACGAAATCTCGTTGCCGCAGGTCAGCCTCCAGCCGCCCGCGCCCGACGCCTCGCAGCTCACCAACATCGAGATCGACTTGTCAAAGCGCATCACGCCGAACACCGGCATCGTCATCGGCGATGAATGGCAACGCCTGAGAGCGCCGGGCTTCACGTCAGTCGGTGGGCTCGGCCCACTGCGGACCGGCGCGCAGTACCAGCTGTTTATCGACGGACCGCACCAGGCGTTGGGTCTGTTGGGGCTCGGCGTGACTTGGGGTCATACCGGGCGCGCGGCGGTGGGTGCGCCCAACTTCACGACCCTGTCGCCGACCTTCAATTTCGGCAAGGGCTTCGGCGACATTCCACGGTCGTTGACCTTTCTGCGTCCCTTTGCGATCACCGGCAATCTCGGCTTCGACTTTCCGACTCAGGCAACCACAGCCGGCGTGCCGAACCCGAACAATTTCGCCTACGGCTTCGCCTTCGAGTACAGCTTTCCGTACATCGAATGCTGCGTGAAGGACATCGGGCTTCGCCCGCCGTTCAGTCAGCTGATCCCGCTGGTGGAAGTATCCTTCACGACGCCGATCAGCCGGGCGCCGGCCAATCAGACCATGGGTACGATCCAGCCAGGGTTCATCTGGGCCGGGCCGTATTTTCAGGTCGGCGCGGAGGCGATCATACCGGCGAACCGACTCACCGGACACGGCTACGGCGGCGTCGTCCAGCTCCACTTCTATCTCGATGACATCTTCCCGCGCAGCATCGGCAGGCCGATCTCGGAGTGGTGGTGATGCGTAGAGTCATGATGACATTGGCGTTCGGCGCCGCTGCGCTGAGCGCCGCGGCGCGGGCGCAGGCGCATGCCTTCCTCGACCACGCGAGCCCGGCGGTCGGCAGCTTGGTGCCGACCGCGCCGTCTATAGTCACCCTGTGGTTCACCCAGGACCTCGAACCGGTGTTCAGCAGCGTGACGGTGACGAATGACGCGGGCCATCGGGTGGATCTCGGCAATGCCCAGATCCCTCAGGACAGCCCGGCTGAGCTCCAGATCGGGCTGAAACCGCTGGCGCCGGGAACCTACTTGGTCAGCTGGCACGTCGTCTCGGTCGATACCCACCCGACCGAAGGCACATTCACCTTCGAGGTCGGGAGGGGTTGAGCCTCGGCACGGGGCAAGTCATGGCTGAGGTGCTGATCGTTTCTCGCTTACTACAGTTCGCGGCGGTGATCGCGGTCTTCGGTTGCGGCGCCTTCCGGATTTACGGGCTCGGCGTCGATACGACCGCGACTGCCGCCGACGCTCTCACCACCTTCGATGCCTGGTTTTGGCGCGTGGCGATGTTCGGCTCGATCGTCGCGTTGCTGTCAGCGTTGAGCCTGATGCTAGCGACCACCGCCAATATGGCCGGCTCGGCCGCTGCAGCGCTTGAGCCCGATACGATAAGCAAGGTGCTGTTCGCCACCAGCTTCGGCTGGGTGTGGTGCTGGCATCTCGTGTTTGCCGTCCTCGCAATCGGGGTTTGCCTTGCGTCGAGGGCGCGTTGGCGGATGCCGGCGATTCTCGTCCTCTCGCTGTTACTATTGGTCAGCCTAGGCTGGGTCGGGCATGCCGTGGAGGGCCAAGGGGTCACCAGGCTCGTCCATCAGATCAATCAGATGGTGCATCTGCTCGCTGCGGGACTGTGGCTCGGCGGCCTGGTCCCCTTGGCGTGGCTACTCGAACGGGCGCGGTCCGCATCGGGCACGGCTTGGATTTCGGTCGCGCGCGAGGTCGTGCCGCGCTTCTCGCAGATGGGATACGCGGCAGTGGCGCTCCTTGCCGCGACCGGCGCCGTGAACACGCTGCTGCTGGTCGGGAGCACCCAAGCACTGGTCGGCACACCCTACGGCCGACTGCTGGGTCTAAAGATCCTGTTGTTCCTAGCAATGGTCACTTTCGCGCTGTTCAACCGCTTCCGCCTGCTGCCGCGCTTGCGGCGCGAAGCACAAGCCTCAGAGGCGGCCGCCGCTCTCGCGCGCTCGGTTCTCTTCGAGCAGGGGCTGGGATTGGCGATCTTGGCCGTGGTCAGCGTGCTGGGGACGTGGCCGCCGGCAATCCACCACCATGGCGGATGACGAGATCTGCAGTGCGTTCTCGCAAGCACCTTCTCCCCCTCGCCGGCACCTCGAGCGCCGGTTTCAAGCGAAAGGAACTGCGATGTTGTGCAAATCCTTCTTTCTCATAGCCTGCCTTCTCATCGCCAGTGGCGCCATGGGGCAGACAGGGCAGCTCGAGATCAAGACTCCCTGGGCCCGAGCCACGTCCGGCCACGCCGAAAACGGCGCAGCCTATCTCACGATCGTTTCGCCGACCGCCGATCGCCTGACCGCTGCCTCTTCCCCGGTCGCCAAGAAGGTTGTGTTGCACACGATGTCGATGCAGGGCGGCGTGATGAAAATGCGGCCGCTCGCCGCGATCGACATTCCCGCTGGCCAACCCGTCACTCTGAGCCCCGGCGGGATGCACATGATGCTGGAGGGCCTTACTCAGCCGCTCCGCGAGGGACAGTCCTTTCCGCTGACGCTCTCGTTCGACCATGCTGGGCCGCAGCAGGCGACCGTCGCGATCGAGAGAGCTGGCGCCATGGGACCTGGAGGGCAAGCGACCGGGTCACCGCCGATGCATATGCAGCATTAAAGGACCTCGGTACACGATCATCCACGTGATGGGAGTCGTTTTACGACGAGCTTTACTCATCAGGCCGGGATCGGTGATCAGAAGAGCGTATTTTATTGTAGCCCATCACCCGGTAGGTAGATCGCGAACGAGACCAGCCAGCGCCACTCTTCCGCGAAGGTCTTCCCGTCGCGGTACGTCGGTCTTTCGCGGTGACGGGCTTGTCGCGTCGGATGAGAACCCGCATCCCGCTACGGCCACGTAACTGATGGATCAGGCGCACTTATTTGTTGACCAGCGCCATTTTGACCCGGATTATTGCGATGGATTACGACGCAACCGAGATAGCCACCTCCTACGATAGGGCGCGCACTATGACGCCAAAAACCCTTCGGTTCTGGCACGCTGATCGATTCCGACCTACCAGCGCGGACTCGTTCTTGGCACGGGATTATCGGCACAGCGTGGCGGATTTAGCCCTTGGCGTCGCCCATCGTCAGGCTCGCCGCGACGTAGCGGCGGAGTGCAAACAACAGCGCAATAGGCGGCAACACATAAATGATGGCGGCCGCCATCATTGCGTTCCATGGGGCATCAGTGTCAGCAAACAATTGGCCTTGCATTGCCGAAACGGTCATGTTTCGCACCGAGAGCAGCACGGACTGGTATAAATAGTCATTCCAGGCGAGCATCAGCGCGTAGATGGCGACCACCGCCAGCGCCGGCGTCATTAAAGGCAGATAGATCTGCAGATAGAGTTGAACCGCCGATACACCGTCGACACGGGCCGCGTCGTCCAGTTCAAACGGGATCATGCTCGCAAATGGCTGCAACACCAGGAGTGTAAACGGGATGGCGAACGTCACTTGCGTCAGAATAACCGCCCAAAGGCTGTTCGAGAGCCCGTAGCTGTGCATGATGCGAAAATACGGAACTATCAGGAAGGATGCCGGGATTGCGTAAGTGAGGAGTGCCGCGTTGGTAAGCAGCGAACCCTTGCTCAACCGCATCCGGCTCACTGCGAAGCTCGCCAGCGACCCGACCAGAACGGTCAGAACCATCGTCGACAAACCGATGAAAAGGCTGTTGCCGAACTGGTGCCAGAAATTCTCAAGATACCTGGCCTCCTGCGTCACGACCGCACGAAAGCCCTCGAGCGACGGTTCGGGCGGCCAGATATTGCCGTCGAACTCGATTTCACCTTCTTCGGGATCGAGCGCGATCAGCAGCATATTATCGACGGGCGCCAGCGACCAGATCAGGAGGACGACGCCGAGCATCACCGATCCCGCTTCGGTCAGGGTCCGCCGGAGCCGGTAGCGCCGGCGAGCCGGCCGCAACGGTTGCGAGAGATCCACGGCTGCGCTCATACCTGCACCTCGCTCGTCTGGAGCCGGCGCATCAGGATGATCACGATCGGGATCAGCAGCGGGACGGCCGACATCACCGCTGCAACGCCGAGCGCCGGCTTCGCGGCGTCAAAGGCGTAGCGGAAGCCGAGAGTCGCCAGTACCTCTGTGGAACCTGCCGGCCCCCCACCCGAGACAAGATAGACGGTCGTGAAGTCGCCGAGCGTCCAGAGTGTCGAGAGCAGCGTGCAAATCAGATAAAGGTTCCCCAGCAGCGGAAAAGTGATATGCACGAAGCGGCGATAGCCGGTTGCTCCGTCAACCTCGGCAGCGTCATAGATGTCCCGGGGGATCCTGATCCGGGCGGCGAGGAAGATCACGGTCCAGAACGGCATCCATTTCCAGATATAAGCGACGATGTTTGATCCGAGCCCGAGCCAGCGATTATTGAACCAGTTCGGACCCTCGATGCCCAACAGCGCCGACAATACGCCATCGACTAAACCGGCCTCGCCAATCAACATCCAGTGGAACGAGATGCAGGCCTGTGCCGCCGCCAGCGCCCAAGGTAAAATATAGATGGCCAGCAGAGCTCTAATCCACCGGCGGCGGCGCAGGAAGAAGCCGGACAGCAGCAAGGCCAGGAACATCTTCACGTTCACGCCGACGCCAACGAAGAGCAAGGTATTGACGATGGTCGACAAGTACAGCGGACCGGCGATCAGGTCGGCATAAAGGGAGGGCTCGCTAGCCATCCACAGCGCATAGGCGATCGGGTACACGACGAGGGCAAAGAAGATCGCCGCATAGGGGACGATAAAGGCAATCGCCCATTTGAAATCCGAGCCGCGCAGGTGGCGGTGCCGACGCTTGTGCCGGGGCCCCTTGACTGATATG
>Ga0306917_10001467_pt1 | contig 11229 bp, 8 predicted proteins | sample tim00Cox00000000_FD_203313 | JGI IMG/M metagenome (GOLD analysis project Ga0306917, IMG submission 203313) | Lab enrichment of tropical soil microbial communities from Luquillo Experimental Forest, Puerto Rico - timezero.00C.oxic.00.000.000 (v2)... | ecosystem: Environmental > Terrestrial > Soil... | reverse complement strand
CCGGCGCCTATGACATCGCGCATGTCGAGGTCAAAAACCGCGTCGTCTTGACCAACAAAATGCCGGCAAGCCTGATCCGCGGTTTTGGCGGACCGCAGCTTTATCTGGCGCTCGAGCGGCTGATGCAGCGCATCGCGATCGAATTACAACTCGATCCGCTCGACGTGATCCGGCGTAATCTCATTCCGGCGGAGAAATTTCCTTATCGCACGGCGGCCGGCGCGCTTTACGATTCCGGCGACTATCGCCGCGCCGTGGACATCGCGACCGGCGACGGCCGCCTCGCCGAGCTGGAGCGCCGGCGCGCGGCGGCGCGCGCGCAGGGGCGGCATTATGGCATCGGCTTTGCCGCGGTGGTCGAGCCGGCAATGTCGAATATGGGCTATCTCTCGACGCTGATGACGGCGCAGGCGCGCGAGAAAGCCGGCCCGAAGAACGGTGCAGTGTCGATGGCGCGGGTGACGATCGATCCGCTCGGCGCAGTGACGGTCACCGCCGATGTTACCGTGCAGGGACAGAGTCACGAAACGGTGCTGGCGCAGATCGTTGCCAAGGAACTTGGCCTCTCCGTCGACGATGTCGAAGTCGTGCTGGAATTGGACACCGCGAAAGACCAATGGTCGATCGCCGCGGGCACCTATTCGAGCCGATTCGCCTCCGGCACCGCGGTTGCCGCGCATATGGCGGCGGTGCAGATGCGCGACAAGCTCAAGGCAATCGGGGCAAAGCAGCTCAACGTGCTCCCCGACGATGTCGAACTGGCGGGCGGAAAAATCCGCAGCCGCTCCAATCCCGATAATGCGCTGCCGTTCGGGCGCGTCGCCGGCACCTCGCACTGGTCGCCGGTGATGCTGCCGGAAACCATCGCCCCGACTTTGAGCGAGACCGCTGTTTGGACGCCGCCTGAGCTTGAGCCGCCATCAAGCGACGATCGCATCAACACGTCACTGACTTACGGCTTCATCTTCGACATGTGCGGCGTCGAGATCGATCCGGTGACTTATCACGTGCGTGTTGACCGCTATGTGTCGATGCACGATGCCGGCCGCATCATGAATCCCATGATCGCGGAGGGCCAGATTCGCGGCGCCTTCGCGCAAGGCATCGCCGCCGCACTTTACGAGGAGTTCACTTATAACGAGGAGGGCGCATTCCTCAACGGCACCTTTGCCGATTATCTGGTCCCGACGGTCGGCGAAATACCGGAGGTCGAGATTCTCCACCATCATTCGCCGTCGCCGTTCACGCCGCTCGGCGCCAAGGGTCTCGCCGAAGGCAACTGCATGTCGACGCCCGCCTCCATCGCCAATGCCATTGCCGACGCACTCGGCGCGCAGGACATTATCCTGCCGGCGACGCCGCGGCGCATTCATGCGTTGATGCAAGGCGGAAAACAATGAAGCATGGCTGTCATTGCGAGGCGCCTTGTAGAGGCGCCGAAGCAATCCAGAACCCCCTCCCTAACCCTACCCCCGCTTGCTGGGGAGGGAAGGGTGGGGGAATTGCTTCGCTATCGCTCGCAATGACGAATCATTTTTCCGGACCACGAACGGATTGATGCGCGATCGATGAAGCCCAGACCTTTCGACTACATCCGGCCCGATACGGTCGAAGAGGCGGTAACGCTGCTCGCCGAATACGGCGACGACGCCCGGATTCTCGCCGGCGGGCAATCGCTGGTGCCGATGCTCAATTTGCGCCTGGTCGAGGCTGACGCGCTGATCGATGTATCCCGCGTCGCCGCGCTTGATATCATCCGCGAGGTCGACGACAAGAAACTTGGCGAGACGATCGAAATCGGCGCCGCGGTCACGCAGAACAAACTATTGGCTTGGCCGCAGCTTTCCGAAAAACTCCCGCTCGTCGCCGCCGCGCTGCCGCATGTCGGCCATTTCCAGACGCGTAACAAAGGCACTGTGTGTGGCTCGATCGCGCATGCCGATCCAAGTTCGGAAATCCCGTTGACGCTGGCGCTGGTCGGCGGCGAGGTGGTGCTCACATCGCAGGGCGGCACCCGCGTGCTCGCGGCAAAGGATTTCCAGAAGGACATGCTGACCACAGCGCGCGCGGCGGACGAATTGGTCGCCGCCGTGCGCTTTCCGATCGTGAAGGGCGGCGGGATTGAACGTGGCGTCGCCTTTCGCGAAGTGGCGCGGCGGCACGGCGACTTCGCCATCATCGCCGTCGCAGCGATGATGGAGAACAAAAGCACGGTGCGGCTCGGCGTCGGCGGCATGGTCGGCCGTCCGATGGTGCGCCGGATGGCAACCGACGATGCCGCGCACGCCATCGCCGCATGGGCCGACGAGCTTGAAGGCTACGAGGACCTGCACGCATCGGCGGCGATGCGGCGCGACCTGTTTTGCAATCTGGCGCCTCTTGCGGTCAAGGAGGCGATCCGATGCGCCGCGTGAATCGCAACGAGCGCGTGCGCGTGGGTTTAACGCTCAACGGCCGCAAGCTTTCCGCGCAAGCGGAGCCGCGCACGCTTCTTTGCGATTTTCTCCGCCAGGCGCTCGGCGCCACCGGCACGCATGTCGGCTGCGAACACGGCGTCTGCGGCGCCTGCACCGTGCTGATCGACGGCATCGCGACGCGCTCCTGCCTCACGCTCGCGGTCCAGGCCGAGGGCCGCGAGGTCAAGACCGTGGAATCGCTCGCCGGTGCCGACGGCACGCTTAATCCGCTGCAACAAGCATTTCGCGACAATCACGCTTTGCAGTGCGGCTTCTGCACGCCGGGAATTTTGATGTCGTTCACCGATTATCTCGCCCGCCATCCGCACCCGTCGGAGAGCGAAATCCGCGACGTGTTGAGCGGACACCTTTGCCGCTGCACCGGCTATGCCGGCATCGTCGCCGCCATCAAGCAGGCCGCACGTGGGGAGTGAGGGCTGCTCATGTCCTCGCGGCATTTTTATTTCCCTCTCCCCGCGAAGCGGCGGGGAGGGGAGAAGGAGTTCGTTGCCGGCTCCCGAACGCTTCCTTCTAGTGGTCGTAGTCGCCGGAAATGTCCTTACCGGTATAGTCCTTCAAGAATGTGGTCGCGATGATCGAGATGATCGCGGTCACCAGGATGTAGATTGCGATCGGCGTGCCCGATTTATAAGCGGCAAATAACGCGGTCGCGATCAACGGCGCCGGCCCACCCGCTGTGATCGAGGCAAGTTGGTAAGTGATCGACGCGCCGCTGTAACGTAATCGCGGCGGGAAGCTTTCCGCGATCAGCGCCGCCTGTGGCCCGTACTGCATATCGTGCGGGATCAGCGACAGCACCATCGCGATGAAGATCAACACCGGCGAGCCGGTATCGATGAGGCCGAAATAGATGAAGCCGAAGACACCCATCGTCGCGCAGCCGATGATGTACATCTTCTTTCGGCCGATACGGTCGGAGATGTAGCCGCTGAGCGGAATAGTGATCGCCGACAAACAGACCGCAGCGAGCACGCCCGCCAGCAACAGATCGCGCGAGGCATGCAGTGTCGTGGTTCCGTAGGCGAAGATGAAGGCAGTGAAAATGTAGAATGGCGCTTGCTCCGAGGTGCGCGCCAGTAATCCCGCCACAATCGTGCCCGGCTGCTTGCGGCATACTTCTGGGATCGGCGCCCGCTCGATCTTGTCCTCGGCGACAAGGTTGCGGAATACCGGTGTTTCCAGAATGCGCAGCCGAATCCACAAACCGATAGCGACAAGCACGATGCTCAAAGCGAAGGGGATACGCCAACCCCATGATAGGAAGGCATCGCCTGACACCTGGCTGAAGATCAGCACGGCAAGATTGGCCAAGAACAGGCCGGCGGGGCCGCCGAACTGCGGCCACGATGTGAGAAAGCCGCGCTCGTGGTTGTGGCGCGCCCACTCCATCGCCAGCAGCACCGCGCCGCCCCACTCGCCGCCGACGCCGATGCCTTGCAACAGCCGCAGAATGGTCAGAAGGACCGCGCCCCAAATGCCGATCGAAGCGTAGCCGGGTATGAATGCCACCAGAAAGGTCGAGATGCCCATCAGCACCAGCGTGACGATGAGAGTCGACTTCCGGCCAACACGATCGCCAAAATGGCCGAAGATGAAGGCACCGATCGGGCGCGCGACAAAGCCGACGAAATAGATGGCGAATGAGTTGAGCGTCGCCGTCAGCGGCTCTTCGTTTGGGAAGAAGAGCTTGCCGAACACGAGTCCGGCCATCGTGCTGTAGAGGAGAAAATCGTACCACTCGATCGTGGTGCCTATCGTCGAAGCGACGACAGCGCGGCGGAGCTCGCGGGCATGCTGGTCTGGCGTGAGCGCATAATTGACGTCGGTCACCGCTGCCATGTTGTTCCTCCCTGGATGCTGTGTGTCTCTGTTTATTTCCCCCTTAAATCGCCGCGGGCGCGGCATTCCGGATACGATCATCTTACCGTTGGGAATTTTTGCCAAGGGCCTTTGCCTCTGCACGCCGGGAATTTTGATGTTGTTCACCGACTATCTTTCCCACCATCCGCACCCCGTCCGAGAGCGAAATCCCCGACCTGTTGAGCGGGCGTCTGTGCCGCTGCACCGGCTGTACCGGCATCGTCGGCGCTATCAAGCAAGCCGCGGGTGGGAAGTGAATTGCTATTAAGCTCTCGCAGGAAACTTCCCCTCCCGCCCACGCCCGCAGCGCGTGGTGGGGAGGGGTCAGGGGTGGGGGGCACTTTTCGTTTGTCCCCCCACCCCGGCTCATATCGCTGACGCGATATTTCACCGACCCTCCCCACCGCTGCGCGGGGGGAGGGGAAATAAAAGGCGGAGCATTCCCGCGCGCGAATCCTTGGACACGCTCCCCGGCGCAAGTTCCCCCTCCACGCACGCTCGGCTATGATGGTCCATCGGGTTTTGCAACAAACGGGTCTGGGAAATGAACATAAGCGCAGCGGATTTTGAGCACAGCGGCGACCAAACGGGCGGCGACGACATTCTGCACTTCGATATATCCGATGCCGCGCTCGAAGCGGCCGCCAGCGCGATACCGGGCGGCGCCGGGGGCGCTATGTCATTTCCCAACGCGCCGACGGTGAGCATTTTGGTCGTCTGCTGCAGCTTTGACGGGTCATGAAGGACATCGTCGAAAAGCTTGAGGAGCGCCGCGCCTGCGCCCGCCGCGGCGGCGGCGACAAACGCATCGAGGCGCAGCATAAGCGCGGCAAGCTCACCGCGCGCGAGCGCATGGAATTGCTGATGGACCGCGCCTCGTTCGAGGAGCTCGACATGTTCGTCGAGCACCGCTCGAACGACTTCGGCATGGAGAAGTCAAAGATCGCCGGCGACGGCGTGGTCACTGGCTTCGGCACCGTCAACGGCCGCACCGTCTTTGCCTTCGCCAAGGATTTCACGGTCTTCGGCGGCTCGCTGTCGGAAACCCATGCGCAGAAGATCATCAAGATCCAGGACATGGCGATGCGAGCCCGCGCGCCGATCGTCGGCCTGTTCGACGCCGGCGGCGCGCGCATCCAGGAAGGCGTTGCCGCGCTCGGGGGTTACGGCGAAGTCTTCAAGCGAAATGTCATCGCCTCGGGCGTCATTCCGCAGATCTCGGTGATCATGGGCCCGTGCGCCGGCGGCGACGTCTACTCGCCGGCGATGACCGATTTCATCTTCATGGTGCGCGACACGAGCTACATGTTCGTCACCGGGCCGGATGTGGTGAAGACCGTGACCAATGAGATCGTCACTGCCGAGGAGCTTGGCGGCGCCTCGATCCACGCCACCAAGAGCTCGATCGCCGACGGCGTTTACGACAACGACGTCGAGACGCTGTTGCAAATGCGCCGGCTGATCGATTTCCTTCCCGCCAATGCGTCGTCGGGCGTGCCGGAATGGCCGTCATTTGACGACGTGGCGCGCACCGAGAAATCGCTCGACACGCTGGTCCCCGACAATCCCAACAAGCCTTACGACATCAAGGAACTGATCCTCAAAGTCGTCGACGAGGGCGATTTCTTCGAATTGTCGGAATCTTTTGCCCGCAACATCGTCATCGGCTTTGGCCGCATTGCCGGACGCACCGTCGGCTTTGTCGCCAATCAGCCGATGGTGCTCGCCGGCGTGCTCGATTCCGACGCGAGCCGCAAGGCGGCACGCTTCGTGCGCTTCTGCGACGCCTTCAACATTCCGATCGTGACCTTCGTCGACGTGCCGGGATTTTTGCCGGGCACGGCGCAGGAATATGGCGGGCTGATCAAGCATGGCGCCAAGCTTTTGTTCGCCTATTCGCAGGCGACCGTGCCGCTCGTCACCGTTATTACGCGCAAGGCCTTCGGCGGTGCCTATGACGTGATGGCGTCGAAACACATCGGCGGCGACCTCAATTACGCCTGGCCGACCGCGCAGATCGCGGTGATGGGCGCCAGGGGCGCGGTCGAGATCATCTTCCGCTCAGATATCGGCGACCCGGAGAAGATCGCCGCGCGCACTAAGGAATACGAAGAGCGATTTCTCTCGCCATTCATCGCCGCGGAGCGCGGCTACATCGACGACGTGATCATGCCGCACGCCACGCGCCCGCGCATCGCGCGGGCGTTGGCGATGCTGCGCGGCAAGACCGTCGAACTGCCGCCGCGCAAGCACGACAATTTGCCGGTGTGATTGGGTCGCTAATCGAGCAGTCTTCCGAATCGATCCCGTATCAATGGAAAGTCGGAATAAAGTGGATTGCTCTCGCGCTCGGCGACGAGATGCCTGAGATCGCGATCGTCCAAGGGTACAATGAATCCCCGATCATCTTTTGCCGTGTCACGACACCGTTCAATAAACAGATCTTTATTTTCAAAACCTCGACAAACTATAAGACCAATTTTGCCACGACTCGGCGAGAAGCGGCCAGCGAGTTGATCGAGTTCAGGGTTTCCTAAGTCGCGTGTGTAGTTTTTACACTCAACAAAGACGTGGGGAGCTGGATAATGCTTTGCCGCCCACTGAAAGAAGCCGTTTATAGCCATATTCGTGTAAGTGATATCAATTCTCTTACGACGGTCATGTATCTCATGCTGTACAATTGGGTTGGTTAAGTTTGGATACATCAAAGCCGTTAGAAGCCCCTCGGTAGCCTTTTCATAAATGTCAGCATCTGCAGTGCCAGGTTTGCAATCTAATAGTTTTGCAATTAGTCGATCCCAGTCGGGGGAGGCACTACCCTCTATGCTAGCGATATCGTCTAGCGTCAGCGGAAGATGTTTTTCAGTGTTCTTTTGATCCCTGTATTTTGATAGAATTTGCGGATAAGTCTTTGTGACGCGAGAAATTGTGGACTTTCCTTTATATTTTTCTATGATCGATTTTTTGGTGACACGCTTTCTCTCGTCCTTTTTTCCTTTCTTTATGATTTGCACCAACGCAGAATTCGCGTCTAGCTCAACCTTTTGTAAGTGGGTAAGCACAAAATACCGAAAATATTCACCGGAGTCGTATAAAAGGTGGTTACGAACAATTACTTTAGGAACTAACAGAAGTTTTTCGCCGTCAGCGATAGGGAGAGATACAAATTTCTGGTACCAACGTTCGTCTTTCGAGCTCCATAGCGGTCCAGATTTAACTCCAGGCTGAAGGCGAATACAGTAGTATTCACACATTCGCTGAGTATACCGAACTAACGGTTCGCGTATGATGTTGGTCGTTATATCTGAGATGATATCGATCGAAATTCCTTCGATCATTAACACCGTATCTTCCAAATCTTCCAGCAACCCGCTTTGTGCCGCTTCGCTCTCGCTCAACGCGCTCCATACTTCATGAGCGGAACCCTCGCCTAAAGCACGGCCACGCGATTTTGAACCTTTAGACAGGCCCAAATGAGTTTCATTGGGCTCTCGCAATACCCCTAATAGCGACTCCGCTTCCGCGTTTCGTCGCGCGTTGATTAGTTCTAGAATTTTATGAAAGAAGTTTTGTATTAGATGCACGCACTCGTCTCCGAAATCCGAAGGAAGCATCGTGAGTGCCTTCGGACTGATAAATAGGGGTGTGTCTTTCTTCACATCCACGTCGACGAAGTCGAGTGTCGCTTGTGTCTGTTCGAGATTGAAATAGCGAAAAATTCTCAACGCCAAGCCCCTGGTCACGGTTCAAAGTGTAGTAATGGGAAGTGGGAATTAGCTAGAGGCATGTGACAATCATCCGGTGCCCACGTCTTTCATCTCGGGTTATCGATGACGCGTGGGCTTCGCTGCGCTCAGCCCATCTACAAACTACTACAAACTACGAACTTAAGACCCAGCCATTCCGCCCAGTACTTTAGTACCTCTTTTCCTTTCACCCGCCGCATCTATTCTCGGAGTGTGACTGGTTTCTGGTCACGGCGCTGCAGCGCGATCACCTGCTGGGCCGGCATCGCGGCCGAATAGCGATCCGTCAGGCAAGACAATTTCGATCTTGAGCGAGGGTGTCATGAACATCAAATTGGCGGCGCAAGCCGGACAGGGCGGCCCAGTGACCGTTGCCTGTATGAACAAGGCGAAGACGCCGCTCGGTTACGATTTCGACAAGCTCACCGCGACTTTGCAAAAGTGCTACGACCAATATTTCCTGCCGATCTGGGGCTATCAGCTGACGCTTTACAACACGACCAGTCCCAAGCCATCGGATTGGCAGTTCATTTATTTCGACGATGCCGACACCGCGGGCGCGCTCGGTTATCACGACCTCACCCAGAACGGCCAGCCGATCTCGAAAATTTTCGTCAAGACCACGCTCGACGACAAACAGAGCGTGAGCGTCACCGCGTGTCACGAATTGTTCGAGATGGCCATCGATCCGATTGCGAATTTATGGGCGCAAGCCGCCGACGGCACGGAATACGCTTATGAAATGAGCGACCCGGCCGAGGAAGACACTTTCGATGTCGATGGCATAGCGATGTCGAACTTCGTCCATCCGGCTTGGTTCGAGCCGTTCAAGCATCCGCCCCACACCAAGTTCGATCACCTTGGCAAGCTGACGAAACCATCCAGCATGACCAAGGGCGGCTATGTGATCGTGAGGAAGGGCGGCAAGGTCACCCAGGAGTACGGCTCGAAGGCCAAAGCAAAGCGCTTTGCCAAGGAAGACCGCCGCGGCCATCGCAGCGAGTACCGCAAACGCAATGGACTTAGAATTTGAGCACTGGTGAGCGCGCCGTACTGCGCTGCGCCCCGGAAAACTTGCCGACGCGTCATGCCCGCGCTTGTCGCGGGCATCTCGCTTAGGCGGGCATTGACGTGCTTTCGTGATCGGGATGGCCGGGACAAGCCCGGCCATGACGAAAACGTGATGTCACTGCATCGTTGACTCATGTCACCGATTACGTTACATATGCTCCGAACCTCGCCCAATCGGACGGGCTGCGGCCGGCAGGCTGCATGCACGGGGCGAGTGCGGTGCCCGCGGGCGGACTTGCAACCCGCTCCCGGGCGGCTTCGGGTACCCGCCCGACCGGCAATACGACTGGTCTGCGAGGAGCTTCGCTGTACTGAGACGGGTCGGTTTGCGGGTAACGCCCGCTTACGGGCCCCATCCCAGGTAGCGCGGACTGAAGCTGAGCGGTGGCGTTCGGTCGCCTAAGCAAGAGCCGCGGTGGAACGCCGATAGATGTGCGCCTCACGCTTGAGGCGCGGCCGTGCTCGTCTGGCACGGCGAACGACCGTTGCGTCTGTCGGCGTTTCGCCTCCGATTTTTTCTTTTTCTTCGTAGCCCGGGTGGAGCGCAGCGAAACCCGGGGAGCGAACCGGAACGGGTTCGGGCGGGACCCGTTGGCTTCATTCGGGCTACATTTTGCAAAGCGGCCGTAGCGAAGAACCAAGCGGGCTCCACCACCTGTCTCTCTTCGCACTCCGTTTCGCGCTTACGTGACCGTGGTGTGTCATAGCTCGGATGCTGAGCCGCATCGCGAGAACGGGATTTTATTTCCTCTCCCCGCTGTGCGGGGAGAAGGAGCAAAAGGCGCCGCGACAACGGTGTCGCCCGCCTGTGCTTGCCGATTGTATGTGACCAAAGTCATAGCTTTGGTTGATTGGGAGGTGCGGAATTCATAAAGCGGATTTTAAGGAAACTCGAAAAGGAATTTGATCGCGGAAAGAATTTGCGCCGCGCTAGGGAGGGGGAAATGGACCCAAACCAACTGGAAATAGACCCTAAGCAGCAAGAAGCTGACCCTAAGCAAGGACCAATGCAACTCAAGCAACGGTTATTCATCGGCTGCCTCGGCGCCATGGCCCTGATCGTGGCCAATCTCTGCGTGGTCGATCTCAATACTGTCTTTGCACATTTGCTCCCACTGGAAGCTTTTACTTACTTTGTCCGCCTTTTAGGCCTCTGCGCTGCAGCGTGCGTTGTTATTTATTTGAACAGCGACGAATTTCGTCCGGTTAAATTATTCCAATTAGGTGTCATGGCGCCTGCAATCATCACCCAGATGTTGAATGGCGCGGCGGTCGTGAACAAAACCCCGACTAGTCCGACGACCGCACCACCCGTGCAGTCCGGATGGTTGCTTATTCCACGAGCGAACGCCCAGCCTGCTGCCGCACCTCAAGTTACGCCGACGGTACGCGATTGCACAAAGCCCCAGAATCCGAGCGTCTCCCAGCAAATCTTGAAGGGATTGGCCGGCATCACCCCAGGCAATCAATGGTTCGTCGTTGTCGGCTCGTCTGGCAGTGCGGAAGGGGCGGCAAACAACGCCAATCAGCTCAACGCCCAATTTCCCGGTAAATCCATATCGAGATTTGCGGCCCGACGAGCGTACCAAACTCGCCTTATCGCGTGGTCATCGCGCAATATTTGACTTACGCGGACGCCGCTAACGTAAAGAACGCCGCAATCGCCGCCGGCCTGCCGAGCGACACTTGGCTGTGGAATCCATTTGCCGTCAACCAGTAACTGGCTTGCTATTCGGCAAAACCTGCGCGGTCAGCTCGCCAAGCTGCCGCGCAGTTGCAAGTGTGAGCTTCAATATTTATTGACCGCTCATTGGCTGGAGCGATTCACGCCTCTTCACCACCAGTCGCTTGGCGATTATCCTGGTCGACCGATTTATTCGAGGGCAGGGGACATGCGAAAACTTTTAATTACGATTGCTTTTGCTGTCGTCGCGGCGGGCTTGGCCCGCGCCGACAATTTCCCTTCGCGCCCGATCACGCTGATCGTGCCATTCCCGCCGGGCGGATCGACCGACGTCGCCGCCCGCATCATGGCCGACAAGATGGGCGCGGCGCTCGGCCAGCCGGTGATCGTC
>Ga0306917_10001459_pt1 | contig 11253 bp, 10 predicted proteins | sample tim00Cox00000000_FD_203313 | JGI IMG/M metagenome (GOLD analysis project Ga0306917, IMG submission 203313) | Lab enrichment of tropical soil microbial communities from Luquillo Experimental Forest, Puerto Rico - timezero.00C.oxic.00.000.000 (v2)... | ecosystem: Environmental > Terrestrial >... | reverse complement strand
CGCCGGGTGCCGAGATGGTGAAAGGGCGCACTGGCATCGAGGCCTTCTGGCGGCAGGCCGCCCAGCAAATGGGCGACGCGAAGCTTACGACCCTCGACGTGCTGCCTCTAGGCCGCTCCGCGGCTCGCGAAATCGGTACCGTCACCCTCAAGACCAAGAGCCAGCCACCGCAAGAGATGGTCGGTAAGTACGCGGTCGTGTGGCGCAAGGTCGGCGGCAAGTGGAAGCTCGCGACCGACATCTGGAATACCAACAAATAAGGTCGTTTCTAACGGTGCAGGAGCAGGGGGTAGGTGCTCAGCAAGAGTTCGGCGATAATCAGCACCACGATATACCACTCGACCCGCAGGCTGCTTCGGGTCTGCAGCAGGCCGAGCAGAGTTTCCACGGTGCGCGAGATGACGTCGAGTTTGCGGTCGAGTGCACGATCGCGTTCGCGCAGCTCGTATTCCTCCGCCAGTCGCATGTAGAGACGCTCAAGCTCGGGGTGCTCCCATAAGAGCTCGGGCTTTTCGCCGGTTTCGACCCGGCCGACCATCTTTTGCTGGACGAGCAACACATCGCCGATATGGCGCAGTAGCTCCTTGCTATGTCCGCCGGCACGCCCCTTCTCGCGCAACATCGCCGCCAGCGGCTCGATACGGTCAAAGTTTTCCGCGATCCGCGTCTCGTAATGAGAGAGAACAAGGCTCTTGGCTAGGATGTCAGCGACCAGCTGCAATTGCTCCGTCGTCGTCTCACGGATGAGAATGTTGCCGGCGGGATCCACCTGCTGATCGGCATCCGGCCGGACCAGCAGGTGCACGTCGTCGCGTTCGGGAACCCGGAAGGCTCCAGTAACCAGGGGTGTCAGCGATGCGACAAACCCCTCTATTGCGGCATTTGTCATTCCGAAAAGGACGACGGCGCCGTAGCGAAACAGAATGGCGACGCCGCCGTCGGAAACATCGATGGTAAGGGGAGCGACGCCGAGCGGCTTGTCGCGTTCCAATGCACGCGTATCGAGCCGCTCCCCCAGGAGCAGCGCGCGGACGTGCACGACATCGATCGTGCTCGCAGGCGCCTTTCGCCCGGGTGCGGCCATCGTCAACCGCTGTCCCGTTTCCGCACCGGTCTTTTGTGCCATCCGTTGTGCTGAATTCACCGCGATCATTCTGATAGCCACACCAAATCAATCCGAGGTGCAGCCGACTTTGCTGATGCACCTCAATGCGGCTCTCGGCGTTTACCACATGATGGCGACCGCGCGCGTCGGCAACTGCAGGAGGACCTCATGCTGACCATTTCTCACGAGAAACTGGCGTTCATCATCACCAAGGCGCGAGAGTTCGACGTCGAGGTGCCCCCGGTCGACGAAGATTCCGGCTCCAACCCGTCTGATGATGCCGATCGAGATGTGCTCGAATCGATTAGCGACAATCCGACCTATCAGGAGCTGGTCGACGCGCTCAACTCTCTAAATGATCCGGAGCGCATCGAGTTGCTGGCGCTGACTTGGGTCGGGCGCGGCGATTACAGCAGGGAGGAGTGGCTCGAAGCGCTCGAAGAAGCCAGTCGCATCCATGATGAAAAGGAGACGGATTACCTGATCGGCACCCCGTTGCTCGCCGATTATCTCAAGGAAGGGTTGTCACAGCTCGGCTACTCCGTCGAGGATTTTGAAGGTCGGGCGACTGTAATTTGAGAAGGAAGAATCCTATGGGACTACTGCGCCGATAATCTTCGATGTTATTCTGCTTCATCTACTACTGCGATCGCTGAAGGGCCGCATTATTCCAAACCTGGACGCGGAGCCGGCTACTCAGGTAAGAACGGGTATCGGGCCTGTGCCGCGGCGGTCCCCGCGAAAGATGGTCACGGGTCTTTTTGGGAGGAAGGTGGCAGATGGCTAATTACCAGCTGATTTCGGCGGATTCCCACGTTAGCGAGCCGCCCGACCTGTGGGCGACGCGCGTCGACAAGAAGTACCGCGAGCGGGCGCCGCAGTTGATGGTCAACCCGCCGGGTAAGGAAGGCGCCTATTTCCATTACGAGGGCTATGCGCCGCATCCGATCGGCATCGGCCTTGGCGCCGGCAAGAGCCCGGAGGAGCTGAAGGAGTTCCTGACCAAGGCGACCTATGCCGATGCCCGGCCGGGCGGCTGGGATCCGGCCGAGCGGGTCAAAGACAATGCGCTCGACGGGGTCGAGGCGGACGTCCTCTACACAACCCTTGGCTTCCGCATCTTCTGGCTGAAAGATCCCGGGCTGCAGGCCGACTGCTTCCGCGTCTACAACGACTGGCTTGCCGAGTTCGTCAGCTATGACCCAGCGCACATGGCCGGGCTGCCGATGATCTCGCTCTATGACCCCAAGGCCGGCGCTCGCGAGCTGGAGCGTTGCGCTAAGATGGGCCTCAAGGGGGCAATGATCTGGTGCTCGCCGCCCGAGGACCAGCCCTACAGCTCGGACATCTATGATCCGTTCTGGGCGGCCGCACAGGAGCTTAAGATGCCGGTCAGCCTGCACGCGATCACCGGCATGGGGGTGGAGAGCCAGTACAATTGGGGCGAGCGCTACATGCGCTCCACGGTGCTGTCGCACGAGGTCGAGAAGTCGTTCAGCGTGCTGATCTTTTCGGGCGTGCTCGACCGCTTCCCGGAATTGCAGATCGTCTCGGCGGAGAACAATATCGGCTGGCTGCCCTATTACCTGCAGCGCATGGACCGCGCCTTCGAGCGCCAACGCATCTCCGCCGGGTTTACCAATAAGCTGAAGCCCAGCGAATACTTCCAGCGTCAGATGTGGGCCACCTACATCGACGACTTCGTCGGCGTCGCCAGCCGCAACTTCATCGGCGTCGACAAGATTATGTGGTCTTCGGACTATCCGCACCAGGCCTCGACCTGGCCGCACTCGCAGGAGATCGTCGCGCGCGATTTCAAGGACGCCAGTCCCGAGGACCGCTACAAAATCACCCGTGCCAACGCCGCTACGCTCTACGGTTTCGAGATTTAAGCTTTGTCGGCCATCGTATCGCTGCCGGGTCCGGCGGCGATATCGAAGAGCGGCAAAAACATCTCCGGCTCTTGTGCTCCGGATATCGCGTAGCCGCGTTGGAGAACAAAGTAGGGTACGGCGCGGATGCCGAAGCGCCGTACCCGGTGCTCCTCGGCGAGCACCTCCTCGATACCGGTCTGGCTGGCGAGATAGCGCTCGGCCATGGTTCGATCAAGCCCTGCCCGCGGCGCAATAGTGGCGAGCGTTGCGATGTCGCCGATGTCGAGCCCTTCCAAAAAATAGCCTCGGAATAGGCTCTCGACCATCTCGTCGGCGTTACCTTCTACGGAAGCGAGGTGGATCAGCCGGTGCGCTTGCAGCGTATTGGGGGTGCGCCGAATTCGCTCGAAGGCAAAAGCGATTCCCTCACGGCGGCCGGCGGCGCGGGCCGCCGCATGGCTGCGCTCTGCGGCGCCGTGGTTGCCGAACCTTGCCGCAATATAAAGCTCGTGCGGGAACCCTTCGCTAGGCATCTCCGGGTTGAGTTGGAAGGCCCGCCACGAACGGCTCACGATAAGATCCGGGCGTTGAGCCAATGCGCGTTCGAGCCGCCGCTTGCCGATAAAGCACCACGGACAGATCACATCGAGGATGATGTCGATTTGCATCGCCTGAGCCTCACCCGCGGCGCCCCCCGCCTCCGTCGAGGATTCCGAGAAGAGCCGGCGCGCAGAAGCAGGCCGGCTGGACGATCTGCGCACGATTCCGCCGTCGCACGATCCCGCGGCGACGCGGAATTGACCCTTGCCGGTGTCGACCTCTATTAATTTACCATAACAGTTCGCGACTAAGCTTTCCATCGGCACGTCTCTGTCACCGCTGGGAACCAGGACGGTCGACGATCAGCCCCCCTAGTGGCCGGAACCAAACAGATGATTCCCCTCCGCACCCCCTCACGTCGAGATTGCTTCGTCGCTCCGCTCCTAACAAGAAAACGGGACACTTTCTCGCCGTAATTCGTCGCGGAAATCCGCCTTTTTTCATCTAGGGCGGGTCAGCCGCAGGCCGGTGGGAAACTCGCAATGACGGCTGTTTGAGGTGTCATTGCGAGCGCAGCGAAGCAATCTCGGGTAATGGGCGGGCCGGGTACCAGATGTCAGGTTCGCACCACCAGGTACTGCTCGAATGGCGAGCCCGGCATTAAATCGTGATGAAAGTCGAATCAGGGGCCACGATCGGGGGCAGACGACCACCGCTTGACCTCGTCGGGCGCTCCCGTGAGGATGCGTGCAGAATGGTCGGACCAAAGGGCTGATCTGTGTCGGGTGCCGAGAGCCCCTATGACGCGTCGCATCTCACAAAGAATGCGGCCAACTTTGCGGCTTTGACGCCGCTCGCCTTTCTGCCCCGTGCCGCTGCCGTCTACCCCGATAAGCTCGCCGTCATTCATGGAGCCTTCCGCTTCACATATCGCCAGCTATACGACCGCTGCCGACGCCTCGCCAGCGCGCTTCGCCGGAGAGGGGTGGGGCGGGGAGACACGGTTGCGATCATGGCCCCAAATGTGCCCGCACTGCTCGAAGCACACTACGGCGTGCCGATGGCTGGGGCAGTGCTGAATGCCTTAAACTATCGCCTCGACGCCCACTCGATTGCCTTTGCCCTGGAGCACGCCCAGGCGAAATTGCTGATCGCCGACCGCGAGTTCGCGCCAGTCGTACGGGATGCACTGCGCGCGCTAAATCGTCCGCTGCCGCTCGTCGAAATCGACGACGGGGTCGGCGGCTCGTTATTGGGCGGAACCGATTACGAGCCGTTTCTCGCCGAGGGCGATCCCCCCGCGGAATGGGCCATGCCGCAGGATGAATGGGAGCCGATCGCCCTCAATTACACCTCTGGCACGACCGGCAACCCAAAGGGTGTCGTCTTCCATCATCGCGGCGCCCTCCTGAACGCGATCGGCAATGCGATCATTTTCGGGCTCGGCCTCGATTCAGTGTATCTCTGGACCTTGCCGATGTTCCACTGCAATGGCTGGACCTACCCCTGGGCAGTGACGGCGGTGGCCGGTACCCATGTGTGTCTGCGTCGTATCGATCCGGCGATGATCTTCGCGGCGATCGCCGAGCATCGGATTACTCATCTGTGCGGCGCGCCGATTGTGCTCAACATGCTGGCGCACGCGCCGGACACTATAAAACGCCGCTTCGACCATGTCGTCGAGATCGCCACCGGAGGCGCAGCCCCGCCTTCAGCGGTGATCGAGGCAATGGAGCGGATGGGATTTCGGATCACTCACCTCTACGGTCTGACTGAAAGCTATGGCCCTTCGACGGTCTGTGCATGGCAAGAAGAATGGGCCGGATTGTCTCTTGGCGATCGCTCGGCGCGTATGGCGCGCCAGGGTGTCGCCTATCCGACTCTCGACCGCCAGCGGGTGGTCGACCCGCAGACCATGACCGACGTCCCTGCCGATGGCCGCACGTTGGGCGAGCTGGTGCTTCGCAGCAATACCTTGATGAAGGGGTATTTGAAGAACCCGGAAGCAACCCAGGCGGCTTTCGAACATGGCTGGTTCCATACCGGCGATCTCGCCGTCACGCACCCCGACGGCTACGTAGAGATCAAGGACCGCTCGAAGGACATCATCATCTCAGGTGGCGAAAACATATCCTCGATCGAAGTCGAGGACGCGCTTTATCGCCATCCGCAAGTAATGGAGGCGGCGGTTGTCGCCAAACCCGACCCAGTCTGGGGCGAGACCCCTTGCGCCTTCATCACACTGAAGCCTGATGCCGGGCAGGTCTCGGCCGAAGACATCATCGCTTGGTGCCGCGACAACCTCGCTCACTATAAGGTGCCGCGCACAATCGTCTTCGGGCCACTCCCGAAGACTTCCACGGGCAAGATCCAGAAATTCGAGCTTCGCGACCGCGCCAACAGGATCAGGCCGTGACCCAATTGCCGAGCTTCGATCTCACGGGTCAAGTGGCGCTCGTCACCGGCGCTTCCAGCGGGATTGGCCGCCACCTTGCTCAACTCCTCGCCGCGGCCGGGGCCAAGGTAGCGCTCGCGGCGCGCCGGGCGGATCAACTCGAGGCAGCGGCGCGCGAGATCTCGTCGTCGGGAGGGCAGGGCCTGCCGGTCGTTTGCGATGTGACGCGGTCAGGGAGTGTTGCCGCCGCCATCGCGACTGCCGAAACTGAGCTCGGGCCGCTGTCGATCCTGGTCAACAATGCCGGGGTCGTCGTCTCGAAGCCGCTGTTCGAGCACACCGAGGCAGATTGGGACTATGTGATCGACACGAATCTCAAAGGCGCCTGGCTCGCAGCGCGTGAATTCGCTCATCATCTGGTTGGGCTGAAGCGCCCGGGTCGCGTCATCAACATCTCGTCGGTGCTCGGTTTTCGCACGATCGGCCGGGTGCCGGCCTACTGCGCCGCCAAGGCCGGACTGACGCACCTAACCCATGTGCTGGCGATGGAATTGGCGCGATACGGCATTCTCGTCAACGCGCTCGCGCCGGGCTATGTCGAGACCGATTTCAACCGCGCCTTCTTCCAGACCGAGGCCGGCAAGGCGCTGATCTCTCGTATTCCGTTGAAGCGCCTCGGGCAGACCGAGGATCTCGACGGTGCGCTCTTGTTTCTCGCCTCGCCGGCGAGCGCTTATGTGACCGGCGCGGTCATTTCGATCGATGGCGGGCACGGCGCCGCCGCAATCTGACCCCGGGCGGGAACGCCGGGCGCCATTGGCGTGGTTTCTTTCCGCCGCCAGCGGGGCTAGCGCGGTCGAAATTGTCCGGCTCACGCCACTGCGGGGCGGTGCAATCCAGGAGAATTGGGCAATCGATGCGCATTTCAGCGGCGGCTCGCTCGCTGGGGATCAGCGGCTCGTCTTGCGTACGGCGGCCCCGACCGGTGTTGCCGCGAGCCTCGACCGGTTGCAGGAATTCGAGGTTCTGAAGGCGGCCTTCACAGCCGGCGTGACGGTGCCTCAACCGCTCTTCGTGAGCGGTGATCCTGCGATATTCGGCAAGCCGTTTTTCATCATGCGGCGAGTGGGTGGGATTGCCGCAGCTCATCGGATCACCCGCGACGCGGCTCTCGAACCGGCTCTCCCGGCGATTGCCGAGCGGCTCGGCCGTGAACTCGCTCGCATCCATACAATCCATCCGCCCAACTCCGACCTCGCTTTTCTGCCGGCCTATGAAGAGGTCGGGCCGGCTCCGCAGATCGCCGGATTTCGTGCCTATCTCGACAATCACCCGACACCCCGGCCGGTACTCGAGTGGGCAAGCCGTTGGCTCGAGACCCACCTTCCATCGCCATCAGAGCCGGTGCTGTGTCATCATGATTTCCGCACCGGTAATTACATGCTCGATGGCACTACCTTGACTGGGATCCTTGATTGGGAGTTTGCCGGCTGGGGCGACCCTCATGAGGATATCGGCTGGTTCTGCAGCAAGGGTTGGCGCTTTGCGCGGCTCGACCGGGAAGCCGGCGGGATCAGCGATCGCGCCTCCTTCTATCACGCTTACGAGAGCGAAGCGGGGCGGCCCATCGACCTGCGCCGCGTCTTCTTCTGGGAGGTCTTGGCAAGTGTGCGCTGGGCCATCATTGCGCTGCAGCAGAGCGACCGTTACATCCTTGCAGGCGAGCGCAGTCTCGACCTCGCTCTGACCGGGCGACGCGCGACCGAATGCGAGTTGGAACTCCTGATGTTGCTGGATCCGAGCGGAGCGCCAAATGCCTGATCTGCCGACCGGGCAGACCCTGCTGGCCCTCGCCCGTGATGTGCTGCTCAACGATCTGATGCCTCTGTTGCCAGAAGAGGCGCGTCTCGACGCGCGGCTTGTCGCCAACAGCATGGCGATCGCCGAACGCGAAGCCGAGACCGCCGACTATTTGCGAAAGACGATCACTCGCAACCTGGAGGAGCTGTACGACAGCCAGGCGTGGGGCGAGAGGCCGAAGGACCTGTTGCGGCGCTTTGCGCGTGATCTCAGGGTTGGCACCTTCTCGAGCTGCGAACCGCTCGAGCGCAGGGCTCGCGAAATTCTGTGGCTGCTCACCATCGCAAAGCTGCGCCGGGCCAATCCAAGATTTCTGGCCGCCAACGGCTTTAATTAGCCGTGTCGGGAGATAAAACAGTGTCTCAATCTCGTGTTCCGCAAGTAATCGACGCCTTTTCCCGTGGTGAGATCGTCGTCGTAACCGACGACGACGATCGCGAGAACGAGGGCGATTTGATTCTTGCGGCGGTGCATACGACACCGGAGAAGATGGCCTTCATCATCCGCAACACCTGCGGCATTGTATGCGCGCCATTGACCGCGGAAATCGCGAGGCGTCTGCACCTGACACCAATGGTCGCAGACAATGATGCGATCCACGGCACCGCTTTTACGATTTCGGTCGATTATCGTCACGGCACAACCACCGGCATCTCTGCCGACGACCGCACCGCGACTATCCGCAACCTTGCGAACGGTAACGCCGGCCGCTCGGATTTTGTCCGCCCCGGCCACATCTTCCCGTTGATCGCCAAGGATGGCGGGGTGCTGATGCGCTCCGGACATACGGAGGCAGCGATCGACCTTTGCCGTCTTGCCGATCTCGAGCCGGTGGCTGCCATCTGTGAGCTGGTTAATGACGACGGCACCGTAATGCGGGGGCCGCAAGTCCGCGCTTTCGCCAAGACCCATGGCTTAAAGCGCATTTCGGTGGCCGACCTGATCGCCTATCGCCAGGCGCGCGAGAAGCTCGTGAACCGGGTGGCGGAATTCAGCGTGGCGAGCGAGATCGGCGAGCTCGCGGGTTACGCGTATGTGACGCCGTTCGACAAAGTCCACCATTATGCGTTTGTCTACGGAAATATTGGCGATGGCATTAATCTGCCGACACGCCTTCAGCGCGCCAATGTGCTCGAAGACCTTTTCGGAGGCGCGAAACCAATCCACTCCGCGCTTACCCGTTTTAAAGCCGCGGGACGCGGAGTACTTGTCTATTTGCGAGATGGCACGTCGGGGGTGCCAACCTCCACCGTGGGGGAAGAAGTGTCCGGGTCGGAGCATGAGCGGAACGTACAGTGGCGGGAGGTGGGGCTGGGTGCACAGATCCTGCGCGACTTGCGCATCTCCTCGATCCAGCTGCTGGCAACCCGCTCGCGTACCTATGTCGGGCTCGCCGGATTTGGCATTGAGATCACCGCGACCGAGCCGCTGGAGTAAGCCCAGCGATGCGCACACCTACAAGGTTGCATTACGGGTGGATCGTTGCGGCGGTCACTTTTCTGGTCTTGCTGCTCACGGCAGGAATCCGGGCTGCCCCCGGCGTTTTGATCGTGCCGCTGGAGGACGAATTTCACTGGCCGCGTTCGACCATTTCCTTCGCGATCGGTGTCAATCTTTTGATTTATGGTCTCATCGGCCCCTTTGCCGCCGCGCTGATCGATTGGTTCGGGGTTCGCCGCACGATGGCTGCAGCTCTATCAATCGCCGCGACCGCTGTTGCATTGACCCCAATGATGCAGCAGTCCTGGCAGCTCATTCTGTTATGGGGCGTCGTGGTCGGCGCGAGCTGCGGTGTCATCGGTAATTTTCTTGCTGCCCTTATTGCCGCTCGCTGGTTTCGCGCCCGCCAGGGTCTTGTGCTCGGCCTGTTGACCGCGGCCAATGCGGCCGGTCAGCTGATCTTTCTGCCAAGCATGGCAAGTATCGTAACGCATGCTGGTTGGCGCGTCATGTCTGTGGTCCTGGCTGCGACGGTAGCGGGCTTTGTCCCACTGATCGCCTTGCTGATGCGCAACCGCCCGGAGGACCTCGGTCTCGCCCCCTACGGTGACACCCGTGGCCGGCTGCCGCCCGCGACCCCGGATGGCAACCCGTTCACCCTGGCATTCCGCGCCTTTGCCGACGCCGCACGCTCACGCGACTTTTGGCTGATCGCCGGGAGCTACTTTGTTTGCGGCGCTTCCACCAACGGTCTCATCGGGACCCATTTGATCCCGGCTTGTGTCGATCACGGTCTCGACGAGGTCGCTGGGGCCGGTCTTCTCGCCGTCACCGGCGTATTCAGCTTCCTCGGCGGAACGCTCTCGGGCTGGCTCAGCGATCGCTGGGACAGTCGGATATTGCTCGCCTGGTATTATGGGTTGCGCGGGCTATCGTTGCTGTATCTCCCTTTCGCTCTCGACATGTCGATCTACAGCCTCTCATTGTTCACCATATTTTATGGGCTCGACTGGATTGCCGGTGTGCCGCCGACGGTGCGGCTCCTCGCCCGGGTCGCCGGGACCGAGCGAACCGGAATTATGGTTGCTTGGATCACCGTTATTCATCAGTTAGGGGGCGCGCTCGCGGCCTATCTCGGAGGAGTACTCAGGATTTCCTTCGGCACTTATTTGGAGGCGTTCTTGTTCGCAGGGATCCTATGCTTTGCGGCAACACTGATGTCGTTATTTATCGGCTTCGGTGGCCGACGGCCCGAACCAGTGCAGGGGATCATCCCCGCCGGTTGAGTCAGATGTCAGCATGGTTGCCCACCCTGCTGGTTATTATCCTCACCTCGCTGGCCCTAACAGCAGCCAGTCCTCCTGCCCCCGCAGCTTCGATGAGCGGGCGATTATGGATGGCGAGCATTTTTCTGTTCGGACTGCTTGCGATCGTCGGCACAGTCTGGCAGGCACACGAGACAGTTGATGGTTCTAAGGGCCTCTCGGGAACCACGGCTGCCCTACAGCCTGCGACGACACCGCCTGCTGGGCCGACGGCAGCCGATCTGATTAAACGGGTGAAAGCTCTCGAAGACCATGTCCGGGAGCTCGAATCAGGCAGACAGGCTCGCAGCGTGCCCCTTGATACCGCGGATAAGCTCGCCGCGTATCTGCAACAATTCGGCAGCCGCCGAGTGATCGTCTCATGTATTCCGGATGACATGGAGGCATATCAGTACGCCAACCAGATCATAAACATCTTGAAAGAAGCGAATTGGGATGCGCAAGGTCCCGAGTTAACCCGAGTATTTGGTGATTTCCGAACCCCGAAGATTAATATTTTCGTGAATGCGGCTGACCATTCCGATACAGCAAAGCTGCTGTTGGATGGTTTTGCAAAATTCAACATTCCGTATCAAAGCGGGGTCGCACCGAGCCAAGTCATCCCCGATACAGAAACCGTCGAGCTGTTCATCGGGAGGACGCAGTCGGACGGTTAAAAGCCGGCGGCGAGGAAACCGCGCAGAGACGCGTCGCATAGACCCCCGACGGACGAGA
>Ga0306917_10001443_pt1 | contig 11295 bp, 10 predicted proteins | sample tim00Cox00000000_FD_203313 | JGI IMG/M metagenome (GOLD analysis project Ga0306917, IMG submission 203313) | Lab enrichment of tropical soil microbial communities from Luquillo Experimental Forest, Puerto Rico - timezero.00C.oxic.00.000.000 (v2)... | ecosystem: Environmental > Terrestrial >... | reverse complement strand
ACTTGTCGGATGGATTGTCGATCCCGGCTCTCCCATAGACTAGATAGCAGACCGATTCAGCCTCAAGTTAGCTCCACTCAAAACCCGTCGATCGGGCCACCATTGTCAGGCTAACGTCTGCCCAGCCTAACGCCCCAAATGTGAAAAGAAGTAACAGTGAGGTGTGCCTGAAACCTGGCCAACTGATCGCTTCTGCTTATTCGACACCGCTTACGTCGGCAGGGGCACCACTTTGTGAGACCATGCGGATTGAACGGCGCCGTTCCAAAACCTGGCAGACATGCTTGGACTCGGCCGCGGCGAGATCGTCTGGTGTCCACGCGCGGCCGATTACCAATATGCAAGCATTGCAGACAGAGTCAATTGTGCCGTCGCAGTTCCATCGTCGGGTGAACGGAAGTCCGGGGGAAGTGCGAAAGGTAAAGAATTTCTCGGATTCGGGCCCCCCGGAGCTGTCGGTGGGCAGCCAACCGTTTCGGAAACAAATCGAAACCGCATGGGCACGATTGTCGGCACCGAGTTTCAGGTGAATGGTTCGCAGCATGTTCTTGACAGCTTGCTGAGTGATCTGAAAGTGGCCCGCAATGTCTGCGTTCGCGTACCCATACGATACTAGCTCGAGCAAACGCAGTTCTCTGGAGGTGAGCGTCACCCGCCCGCCTATCTCACCAACTTTGTCAGGGTACTTGGGCTGCTGAACGTCTGAGTGGGTTTCAGTTGTGCTCATATTCGCACCACACAAGCCACAAACCGCTCCACCGGCAGTATCAGGGTCGGCGGTTAATTCGTTTTCTTTCATCATTGTGAGCCTATCGATCTGCGAGTCGCATTTTGTCCTAAAGGGCGAGTTCCACACTCACTACTCAGAACAGTCCGCCGGCGCCGTCCTCGGCACCATCGGTCCCTTGCATCCCTCAATTCAGATTGGTTTGCGCCACAGGAAGGCCAGGTGCGTTCAGGTCTACTGGGAACTTTCCAGTGCCATCCTGGCCGTTCTTGCGGATATCAATGCTCCCCTTGAAGTAGGCGCCTTCCTCTAGGCTCACGCGCTGAGCGACGATGTCGCCGGTAAGGGATCCTTCGCTCCGAATATCGAAACGGTCGCTGGCGGTCATCGTGCCGCGAACCTGGCCCAAAATGATGATTTCGCGCGCATCGATGTTCGCCAAAACTACGCCATTGCGTCCGACAGTAACACGATTTCCAGGAAGATGGATCGACCCTTCCACCCGGCCGTCGATGTAGAGAGATTCTGAACCACTTACCTCACCCTTGATTGCAATAGACTTGCCGAGCGTCGCCTGCTCTTGCGAGCTGATGGATACCGCAGCCGAAGTTCGGGCTAGGGGTTCCGAGCGCATTGGCATTCGGCTGCGCTGCGATTCAGAACTCTGGGGCTCACTCGGTTGGTCGCTTGGTTTCCACATATGCTATTGATTCCATCCTCTGTTCAGCAGAATTGGTCGGTTGCCGGAGCAACCGTGAATTGTGTCAATGATCGACCGCACAGCTACATTTCGTTCGACTGACACACTCAATTCTTAAGCCTATTGTGTGTCACCGCCATGCCACTATTGGGGGAATTGTTTGTCTAGAGACTGCGTCCGCGACTGATTTAAGGTCCTTAAAAGCTGCCCCGGAAACGCTGCGCTGGCCCCGAAAAGCAATTGTCCGGGAATCGCAGAGATGACGCTTCAAGGGGCTCTTAGAGCGCGGGTCATGTAGTTTTCCAACGTTGGAATTGCAAAGCGACTCATCCGTGAAAGGGCCCCGGAGCTTCGCGGCCAGCCCCTAAGCGCTCGGAATTGTCCGCGATCGGCTCGGATACTAAGCTTCGACGGACCTACCGTCGCATTTGTCTGAGTGTGCCGACCTTGGCGCCATTCGCCGCACTCGAAAACTCGAACTCAATAGGTAAATCTAAGATTGCCTTCGCAGTGGACTCCGGCTCTCGGTGGAATCTAGCTAACAAGCCTGCTTTGGAGAACAGTTCGCCCATCACCCTTGCATTGTTGCATGTGAGATTACAAGGAGGCACAGGCTTGCCGCTGACCCAAGCAAGGCTCTCAAACTCATGCTGAAACCTTGCTGCACTACCGATCGACCAGCGGCGGCAGTGCGGACACCTTCGAGCCTGGATGCGCCACACCCAGGGTTGCCCGCCAGCCTGCTGGTCCATCTTTTCGATCTGTTGAGCTATCTTGCGATTGCGCGTCCAGATTAGCTTCGGTTCGCGCGTAAGTCCGCGAACCGCATGGCGCCGGAACTGTTTCGGTATGTCGATTGCCGTAGTCTGAGCGTGCCAAATGAATTGCAATCTGGTGGGATTCAATTTGCGACGGGACCTAGTGCGCAATCATCATCTCCGCTTGCGGTCGGCATTCTATTCGCTGTCGAGTTGAAGTTGTGTTTACTTCTCTTGCGGGCCTGCAGGATGGGCAGAAGTACGAGCTGAGACGGCGCTCATGGACGACCTGGTCGGTGATGCCGTTCTCGTCGAAGCGGAAATGCGCCTGCGGCTCCTCGAACGGGGAGTTCAGGATGGAGTTCTCGATGACCGTCTGCTCGCGTGCAAGCGTCGCCCGTGGCGCCGTTGCGTTCGACATCTGCCGCTCCGAAGGGGTGCGTTTACTGGAGAGATAGAGTTTACCTTGCGATTAGAGTGTGTGACATGCCCTTGAAGTGCTATTCACAGTGCCCTGTGTTCGCTGTCATTGACATTCACCGAGACTTGCAGAGCGGCAATCGCGCGCGTTGGCCAGCAAAACGCCTCAAAGAGTCTCGGACGACTTCCAGCATGGCCAAAATGTTTTACAGCTCTAAGTGCGAATCTGCGGACGCCTGGTCAGCACAAGGCTGTTCAAAATTGGCTCTTCATTCGTAGTAATGATCCATGCGGAGTTGTAGCTCGCCAGGAGCGCAGTCCTCGGTTGCCATCGCTTCTTTGCTCCGAGGGTCCCGCCGATTCGTCGTTCGTTACGGCAGGGGAACGAGGTGTTTACGCAAAGGCCAACAATAACGGTTTTCAGTTCGAGCTTGCGGTACACTTGGCTCATTCGATGAGACCAAACTTAAAGATGGAAGAAAAAGCTGTGGGCGAACGGAAAAAACACAGCGAAGAAGAAGCTCGCATTCTGGATCTGTTAGCGCGAGGTCTCTCGAATGAGTTTCCAAATGCGCAACGTGTAGGGTGTCCTCCGTTCCGCCGTCCTCAAAGGCATCGCACATCGGCAGCTACGATTGGCTGAGGTCCACCAGTGGTCTGCGGGACGGGGAGCAACTCGGCTCCTCTTTGCCCAAGGCGATTTAGACACAAGCGAAAAGTAAGGAGCACGAAAATGAACTCGCAGACAAAGATTCTCGTTAACCACATCTGCGGAACGGCACCTAACCGGGAACCAAAAGAAGACATTGCAGCGTCTCGGAACTCAAATACCGAGGGTGTCCCGCTCGTAGTTGGAGGTTAGAGGAGCGGCGCTCGGGTTAATTTTACGCGGCCTCCGGTTGAGCCGCGGCGTCTTTACTTGCTTTTCTTCCCAAGATCGCTTCCAGTTGCCAGAGGTCCTTCCAGCCCATGATGCGGCGGAAGTTCTTCTCCGTGGCCAGGAAGGATGCCGCCACCCAGCGCTCGACCATGGCAGTATCACGCCAGCGGCACACCCGTCGCGTCCGCATCCGCACGCCCGACTGTGGACTCTCGATCACGTTGGTCGTGGCCAAACAGCGATGCAACGATGGCGGAATGCCCAGGCGATTGATCGTGAAACATTCCTCCAACCCTTCCCGCAAACTGTTGGCCGCCGCCGGCGATTCCTGCTCCAACCAGTCGGCCAGCTTGCGCAACCGCGCCATGCCTTCTTTCGCTTCCAGCTTATAACTGGCGCGCATCGCCGCTTTCACTTGATCTTTCTGTTCCTCCGGCAGGCGGTCACACACGTTGCGAATCTTGTGGTTGCGGCAGCGCTGCACCGGCTGCTGCGGCCCGAACACTTTGTTGATGGCCGCCCGCAACGCTTTGGCCCCATCGATAACGAACAAGCGTTTCGCCTTCGGGTCCACCCCCCGCGCTACTAACTGCTGCAGTAAGTCCTCCACCGCGGCCGCGTTTTCCGTGGCTCCCTGCTGGATGCCGAGCACATGCTTGTGACCGGCGCGGTCTACGCCGACGGCGCTGATGATGTGGTGCTCGCCGAACTGCATCCCATCGATGTAGATCACCAGCAGATCGATCTCGTCGAAGCGCCGCTCCAACAGCTCTTTCAGCGCGGCCTCGCCCGCTTCCGCTGCCTCCCGGCTCACATTCGATCGCGACACCCCACAGGTCGAGGCCATCTCCGGCATCACCTCGGCATATTGCCGCGTGGAGAGGCCACGCATCAGCACGTCCAGCATGCGTGCGCCGATCCCGTTCTCCTGCATAGCCTCGTAAGCCGGAATGGCCACTTCGCCCCCGCCCTTCTGGCGCAGTCGCGGTTTCGTCACGCCCAGCTTACGTTCCTTCAGACACACGCGCCCGGCTTGCCGCCCGTGCCAGAGCGGACGATCCAGCCGCCGCTGCCCTGGCGTGCGCGTCCCGGCGACTTGCTCGGCCGAGAGCTGCAAGACCGCTTCGATCGTGGCCCGTCCGGCCACGTCGACCAGTTCATCGACGGCCATGCGTGATCGTTCGATCAGATCCACCATCGGCAGCAAGCCTTGTCCATTGCGACTGAAAAACTCGGCCAATCTCTTGGCGTTGGCCTCTCCTTTGGCGGTGAGGGGTGTGATAGCTTCGTCTCAAGGCGGTTCTCCTTTCGCTGAGAAAGATTTCCAACCCGACTCTACCAAGAGTCGGGTCGAGAACCGCCCCTTAACCTTCAACTATGGATGGGACACCGTCCCAAATACCTCCCAACGTCTACTTGTACGTGTATGCCGTCGCGTCGAGCATGGAAGCTGAGGACTACGGGAAGGAAATTGCGGCTTTGGGATCGCCGGGAATCGCGGCAGTTTTGTTGAATGGGGGAGCACAAATAGAGCCTCCCCCCAAGGGTTTGATACTTTCCACACCGCGAACCACGACTGCAACGGCAGAATCTCAGTTCGCCATGTACACGGTTATGGAGATGACTGCCGCTGGTTTACCGGTGACATACCAAATGAACTACGCACCACCCACCCAACAATCCGTCATACTCGTCATAGGAGTAAAGCCCGAATATAACTAGAGTGACCGCAGCATTGGCCTTGTGCTAGAGGGTGTGCAATTCGTATAAAAAACCCCACCTGAAATCCGATAAAGCGGATACGGAAACAAAGCACTTAGCGACGTCAAAATTTCTTACACAAAACAGATGTATGGCTGCTCGTTGTCTCGGACCTAATAAATCAGAAATCCCGCAACCGTGCCAGGGCCCGGGCGCAGAGGGCATTTCGCGGCTCACTCGGGAGATAGCCCCAATCGCTAATGCTTATTTCGCACGGTCTGAGTCACGGCCCCTGAGGTGCTGCCGTTATAGTTGGTGTCGCCGTTGTAGGTTGCGGTAATAGAGTGAGACCCCGTGGAAAGGCTCGATGTCGACAGGGTTGCTATTCCGCTGCTCAACGCCCTAGTTCCCAGCGTCGTTGTGCGGTCCTTAAATGTAACGGTGCCCGTTGGCCCCGTCGAAGGCGAAACCGCACCGGTGAAGGTCACGGTCTGCCCTTTGTTGGAGGGGTTCGGGCTGGATGTCAGGGTGGTAGTCGTATTGAGCTTGGTCGTGGTGTTGACCACTTGCACGACCGTTCCAGACGTGCTGCCGCTATACGTGCCGTCACCGCCATAAATCGCCGTGATGTTGTGAGACCCGGCGGAAAGGCTGGACGTGGTTAGTGACGCCGAACCGCCGCTCAGGGCCACGGTCCCGAGCGCGTTGGAGCCGTCCTTGAAGGTCACGCTCCCGGTGGCGGCGGAGGGCAACACGGTTGCCGTAAATGTCACACTGTTCCCGGCGTTGGATGGATTCTGGCTCGATACAAGCCCCGTCGTAGTACTGAGCTTATTTACGGTCTGAGTCAGCACGCCCGAGGTGCTACCGGCGTACGTGGCGTCGCCGCTGTAGACAGCGGTGATCGAGTGTCCGCCGGCGGCGAGGCTTGAGGTTGGATACTGCGCCGTACCGCCGCTCAGGGCCACCGTTGCGAGCGTTGCACTGCCATCCTTGAAAGTTACGCTGCCGGTGGGCGTACCCGACCCGGATGTTACGGCTGCCGTGAAGGTTACCAACTGCCCCACGCTGGATGGATTCTGCGATGAACCGAGGGTCGTTGTAGTTGGCGTCAATGTCTGGCCGCACGAAGAAAAGTGGAACGAACCGATCCGTGTGCTCCAGTTAGCGGCCGCTGTGACCGCAATGTACTCCGTCGTATACCAGAATGTGCAGTCGTCACTGGGATCGGTCAACATTGCCGAATAGTCGCCCCAGCGGTTATACCCGGTCTGCGATCCGCTGCCCGAAACCATCTGCGTTTCCGACTGCAGCATCCCGAGCGGGTTGCCTACCTCCCAACCGGTGTACCGAATGGACGGAAATGTCACGCTGCTGGAGACGCTGTAGCCGACCCCGATGTTGCCCGACTTATCCATGGCGAGGCTGGCCATCCACCGGTTGTCGGTATCCGGTGCGAAGGTTCCCTGCTGATAGACCGTGGGCGCGCCGTTGGGACTTCGTACTTCATACCAGCGGACAGCCGTATTAGTGCCGCTGAGGACCGTATGGTTCGCTACCAGCGACTCGTGATCGCCGAAATTCCGGTAGCCCAGACGATACATCAATCGGTCGGCGAGTGCGTCCACGTTCTGCGTCGTCGCCGGCTGCGGAATGCAGTCCTGCGTGCTAAGACACGGCGAGTTGAAAGGAGCAACCCCCGCTACGAGAATCGGCCCTGTGAGGGTCGAGTTACCCGGAGTGGTGTAGTTCACGTGAAACTTCCACAAGTTCAGCGCGCCTGTCGACGTATCGACGGACATTACGAAATTGGGCGAGCCGGCCGGCGGCGCATTCGCCCCATCGAGATCGGCAGCTAGGAGACTGGAGAACGTGTCGGGCAGGTTGAAGCAGACGAATCTCGGAGCAGACACGCCGCTCAGCATGTCATTCCGGTTCCAGGCGCAAGCCTCCGGTCCGTTGAAAGTGGCGCCGTTCAGAAAGATATTCCACGTGACGTAATACCCGTCCGGCCACACCGCGATCTTGTCATAGTCGTTTACGTTGTTTCCGAAGCCATAGCCCCACATGTAATAGGAGCCGGTCGGATCGGAAGTAGCGGACACCGCGAAGCATTGGGCATACTGGCCCAACAGCCCGGGAAAAGCGGGCAAAGCTACCTCCCCGACAAACCAACGATCGGCGATCCGGTCATACTTCACGATGGGATCGCTGAAGCCGCCGAGTTGGTTGCAGTTCGCATTCGCCCAAAAATCGCTGTCCGAAACCGGGGCCAGGATCGTGCCGCCTGTTTTGCTAAAGACCACGAAGGCGTTGTTCACCCATTGCACGATATGATTAGGACCGACCGCCATGTTCGTGTCCGGCGGCACCGCGGTGATGGAGAACCCGGGATACCCTGCGCCCATTCCTTCCCACTGCCCTCCCGCCGCTGCAAGCGCGGGTGTCAGCGTGGAATGCTGAACCACGGGATCAGTGACAGTCCCCGAATTGGGACGTCCCGGCGGGTGGTGTCGCGGGATTTCCTTTGGAGGTCCCCCAGCGTGGGCCTGTGGCGGCAACGTATGAACGGGCGGAGAGATCGTCGATCCCAACAATTGAGGAGTTACGGCGTGTGGCTGGGCCGCGGCGGGCAGGAAACATATGAAAAAACCTGCGAGAACAGTGAACCATCGCGCTGGCATGCGCACCCCTTTCAGGGAAATGTGGGTGCGACGTTTCGTTTTTGTCGCTCCCAGCCAATCATCATTTTGCTCTCTCACTACTGACATCGGCCTTCAGTCTCTGCTGCAACCAGCCGACCAGAGTCCAACCCAGACACGCAGAGCCAATGACGACCAAGAGATTGACCAACCACATCAGTTCAATCGTTTCCGCCATAGACTAGCTTGGCGTTCACATCGCGAGCTTCAGGGCGTGCCTAGGATGTTTGGAGTCACTGGTCGTAACTCCACTCGCCCCCAGGGGCGGAAGTGACGCCGATGAACCCCTCAATGAAATCGCGCAGAAGGCGGATGCGTCTTTCAGATTGTTGAGAGCCTTAATAGAATCTGTCGGCGATACATCTGGCGGGTCCGCTGGTCGGCGGCGAGCATTCGTCACTGTGAGAAGTCCTATAGAAGGGGATGTCAAGAGGCACTCTTTTCCCTCGACGGGAGGCGGTAGAATTTCTCGCACATCCAGCCCCCGCCCGGGTTGCCTGAGCACTCCGTAGGGCACTTCGTCTGGACCCCTTTTTGGCGGCGAGGCCAGAGCGAATTGTCCCCATTGTTGGTGTTTCATGACACGATCGTGTCGACGCTATTCGGCTCCTGAAACTTGCAAGCAGATCGGTAGGCAAAGCGCCAGTCGGGTCGGAGGAGGCGCGCTGTCGCGCTAGCCTCCGTCCGCCGCTCAAACTGTACATGCCGATTTCCGGCATACAGCTTTCACGAAGACGCTCGTGTTCGGGAGCGAGAACCGAGCGAAGGTATTACCGAGATAAGGTTCACCAAGCCAAACTCTTCATACAGCTTCACCTTAGGCAACTGAATCCAGCCTCGGGTCCGCCAGCGGCGGAAACGGTGCGACCAAATGCGGCGCACGATCCAGCCATCGAGTTTGTGGAAGAGCGTTCGAACGTGGGCCCGTTTGTAGTACTCGGCCCATCCCCGCAAGGTCGGATTCAGCTCCTTTATCAGCTCCGCCGTCTTTCGCTGAGCACTGCGTCGTGTTAACATCCGCACTCGATCCCGGAAGCGTCGAATTGATTTCCGTGTGGGGTACGCGATCAACCCTTTCGGGTTCCATCGCTGAATCCTGCCACTGGGAAGCTTGCTCTTCCCTTTGGCTCGCACAATTCGGTATCCCAGAAAATCAAATCCTTGCTGGATATGGACAATCCGCGTTTTCTGCGGATTCAGCCGCACGCCCAACTCTCCCAGTATCCGAGTCGCGGCCGCCAACGCAGCACGCGCTTCAGCCGCCGACTTACAGGTGATCACCCAATCATCAGCGAACCTCGTTAACTGATATCCTTTGCGTCGCATCTCCTGATCGAACGGCGTCAGAAGAATGTTACTGAGCAAGGGAGAAGCTACTCCGCCTTGTGGAGTCCCGCGCTCGCTGGGAAAGAGCTTCCCTTGGCCGTAGCTTCCCGCTTTCAGCATCGCCTTAATCAGACGTAGCACTCGGCTGTCAGCTATTCGTTGGGACAACAGCGTAAGTAGCTTTTCGTGGTCGACAGACCCGAAAAAGTCCTGCAAGTCTCCGTCCACGATCCACTCTCGTCCGCTGTCGATTTCTTTCCACACTTTACGCATGGCATCCTTCGTAGATCGCCCTCGCCGGTATCCGAAACTGGCATCATCGAATATCGGCTCGAAGATAGTCTCCAACCGATTGAGCAACGCCTGCTGGCACACACGATCGTAGATCGCGGGAATACCGAGCATTCGATACTCGCCGGGTTTCCCCTGCTTCGGGATCTGGTGTTGTCGTACCGGCAGCGGCTGATAGGTGTCCTCTCTCAGCTCTCGATGCAACCGTTCCAACTGCTGCTCCAGTTGCACTTCGAAAGTCTCCAAAGTCTGCCCATCTACCCCTCCACTGCCTCGGTTCGCTTTCACCTTCTCCCAGGCCATCTCCAGGTTCTTCCGCTTGTACACCTTATCCACTAATGAGTGGACCTTCCTGGCTCCTGTCGGGTTGATCCAGTCCGCCAGTCTCCTCGGACGAAAATGTACGGGGAGTACAAGGAAAGTTGTGTTTTGAAATTGTGGAAGCAAAACTTTTTTGTTTTGCTTCCACAGATCAAAAACAGCCGCAGCGAGCCAGGGAGTCACCCGCAGGGCCGCAGCGCAGCGGAGGAGGCGCGCAGCGCCTTGACGCCCCGGGCGAGCGTAGGCTAGAGAAAAGCGAACCCCAGGGTTGCACCCCTGGGGTCATAGATCCATGCCGTCAATTTTCCCTATCGGAGTAAAACCAATGGCCACAGATCCGAAATCTAGCCTACCACCAACCGCTGCTGCTGAATCGCTGCCCCCCGAAGTTGGTCAAGCTCTGGCCTCCGGACTGGGCGACTTGAACCTGCGTGAACTGCTCAGTTGGCTTCTGTCTACTGTCGGTTTGGCGGAACGCAAAGCCTACCTGGAACGCATTCTGCAAGACAAACCCAATGGCTTCTACCAGCGCTCGCTGGAGCTGGGTACCATTCCCCTCGAGGTACGCGTCCCGCGTACGCGGAGCGGCGATTTCCGCCCTGCTTCTTTGCCGGCGCCTTATCAGCGCGGCTATAGCGAGGAGATCCAGGCCTTGCTGTTGGGACTGCTGGCTTCCAGCCGATCGCTGAACGCTGCCAAAGATGCCTTACAGAAAATGGGTCTCTCCAGCTCGCAACAGGACTTGGATCGGGTTGCTAGCGGGCTGATCGAAGAATTGGAATTGCGCAACAGCCGCCCTTTGGATTGCGACCTGCTGGCCTTGTTCCTCGATGGCAAGTACGTCGAGTTTCGCGACGGGGATCGGCTTCGTCCCGCCTGCATTGACGTCGTTGTGGGTCTGCGCCGCGACGGCCGCAAACAGGTCCTCACTTGCCTGGCACGGGTTGGCCGCGAAAATCTCGAAGACTGGAAAACTGTTCTTCGCGGCCTCCTGGAACGTGGCCTCCGGCGGGTGCTCATCGTCGTGCACGATGATTTTTCCGGCCTTCTACCGGTGACTCAAAGCTTGTTTCCCAACAGCGATGTCCAGCTCTGTGCCGTGCCCATGCAGCGCAACGCTAAAACTCATCTCAACAAGGCAGACGCCATCGAGTTTCAGCAGCGCTGGCGCGCTATTAAATCCTCCTGGAATCTCGAGCTCGCTCATCAGCAGTTCGAGGAACTCTGTGATCGCTTCGCCAAGACTTCTCTCAGCTTCATCGCCGAGCTGCGCAAGAAACGCCCGCACTTCCTGGCCTTCCTCTGCTACCCGGAATCGATTCGCCGTTCTTTCTCTACCACCAACACCGTGGAAGCGATCAACGGCCAACTAGAAATCCTGCGCCGCAACAGCGGTGGCTACTTCCATTCCGAAGATACCTTGAAGCTGAAACTAGGGCTGGCGATCTCTTCCCTCGAGGAAGGTCGAT
>Ga0306917_10001441_pt1 | contig 11300 bp, 5 predicted proteins | sample tim00Cox00000000_FD_203313 | JGI IMG/M metagenome (GOLD analysis project Ga0306917, IMG submission 203313) | Lab enrichment of tropical soil microbial communities from Luquillo Experimental Forest, Puerto Rico - timezero.00C.oxic.00.000.000 (v2)... | ecosystem: Environmental > Terrestrial > Soil... | reverse complement strand
CTCGCCGAGGAGGAGCTCGAAGAGGTGCACAAGCAGCTGCTCGTCGCCTCGCGCCAGGCCGGCATGGCGGAAGTCGCCACCAACGTGCTGCACAACGTCGGCAACGTCCTCAACAGTGTCAACGTGTCGGCGAGCCTGGTCGCCGAGCGCATCAGGAAGTCCAAGAGCGCCGGCCTCGAGCGCGTGGCGTCGTTACTGTCGGCGCAGGCGGACCTCACAGCCTTCCTCGCCAGCGCGCGGGGCCGGCATCTACCCACCTACCTGCAGGAGCTCGCGGACGAGCTGCGCGCCGAGCGTGACGCCTGCGTCGCGGAGCTGGCGGCGCTGCGTGCCAACGTCGAGCACATCAAGGAAATCGTCGCCATGCAGCAGGGCTACGCCAAACGCGGCGGCGTCACCGATACGCTGGACATACGCGTGCTGGCGGAAGACAGCCTGCGCATGAACGAAGGCGCCTTCAGCCGCCACGGCGTGACCGTGGTGCGCGATTTCGCCGAGGTGCCGCTCATTCAGGTGGACAAGCACAAGGTGCTGCAGATCCTCGTCAACGTGATCCGCAACGCCAAGTACGCGTGCGCCGAGATGCCAGGTGGTGAAAAGCGCGTGACGGTACGCATCCGCGCGACGCCTGCCGCCATCGTCGTCGCGGTCATCGACACCGGCGTCGGCATCCCGCCGCAAAATCTCGAGCGTGTCTTCAATCATGGGTTCACCACCCGTGCCGACGGCCACGGCTTCGGGCTCCACAGCAGTGCACTCGCTGCCCGGGAACTCGGCGGCTCGTTGTACGCGAGCAGCCCCGGCACGGGTCAGGGCGCAACCTTCACGCTGACGCTGCCGCTCGTTCATGCCGAGAGTCGCCATGGCCAGTAACGCCGACCTCCTGATCCACCGCCTCCTCGTGATCGATGACAATCCGCGCATCCACGAGGACTATCGCAAGATTCTCGGCGGACGTGCGCAGGCTGGGGTGTCGAGCGCCGAAGCGGCGCTGTTCGGCGAGCAACCGACCAGCGAGGGCCCAACCTTCGATGTCGATTCGGCTATGCAGGGACGCGAGGGTGTCGAGCGCGCGCGCCGCGCACTCGATGAGGGCCGGCCTTACTCGGTGGCGTTCGTCGACATGCGCATGCCGCCCGGTTGGGACGGGCTCGAGACCATCGAGCAGCTCTGGAAGATCGACCCCGAGGTGCAGGTGGTGGTCTGCTCCGCCTACACCGATTACGACTGGCTGGAGCTGTTGGCAAGGCTTGGGCATTCCGACAAGCTCATCGTCATCAAGAAGCCATTCGAGCCGATCGAGATCCTGCAGTCGGCGAGCGCCCTCAGCCGTAAATGGCAGAACGCCCGCGCGCTCAGGCATCACATCGAGACTCTCGAGCGCGCGGTGACCGACCGCACCCGGGGACTCGAGGCCGCCAACCGCCAGCTGCGCCATCTCGCCTCGCACGACTCACTCACCGGGCTTCCGAACCGCCTGCTGCTCGATGATCGCGTCGCACAGGCCATCGCCCAGGCGAACCGGCAGGGGCACGAGTTCGCGCTGCTCGTGGTCGACCTCGACCGCTTCAAGCTCATCAACGACTCCCTGGGGCATCGCGCCGGCGATGACCTGCTGCGCGAGGTGGCGCAGCGCCTGAAGGGCGCGGTGCGCGCAGTCGACACCACCGCGCGGCTCGGGGGGGATGAGTTCGTGATCCTGGTCGATGGGCCGGCGACGCACGCGGAGGCGATGGGCATCGGTGAGCGCGCCATCGAAGCGATGCGGCCGGCGCTGCGGTTGCTCGGGATCGACGTGCACATCTCCCCGAGCATCGGCATCGCCTTCTACCCGCGTGACGGCGTGACGGTGGATGCGCTGCTGGCGCGCGCCGATGCCGCCATGTACTCCGCCAAGGAGCACGGCCGCAACAACGTGCAGTGCTACGCCGAGGGCATGAGCACCGCTACCCAGGACCGCGTGCGGCTCGAGAGTGAGCTGCATGAAGCGCTGCGCAACGGACAGTTCGAGCTCCATTACCAGCCTAAGGTCGACACCTCGACCGGGCGCGTCAACAGCGCTGAAGCGCTCATCCGCTGGCGCCATCCGCGGCGTGGCCTCATCCCGCCGAAGAATTTCATTGCGGTCGCCGAGGAGTGCGGTCTCCTCGATACGATCGGCGAATGGGTGCTACGCCAGGCCTGCCGCGAGGCCAAGAGCTGGCAGCGGGAGGGCCTGCGGCCGATGCGCGTGGCGGTGAACCTCGCACCCTCGCAGTTCCGCCTCACCAATCTCGTCGATCAGATCCGCCACGCGCTCGAGGCCGCGCAGCTCGATCCACAATACCTCGAGGTCGAGCTGACCGAGAGCGCCGTGATGAGCGATGCCGAGGAGTCCATCGTCATCCTCGAATCGATCAGCCGCATGGGGGTGCTGGTCTCGGTCGATGATTTCGGCACCGGCTATTCGAGCATGAGCTACCTGCGGCGCTTCCCGATCGACAAGTTGAAAATCGATCGCTGCTTCGTCGAGGAGATGACCCGCCGCCCGGAGGACGCCTCGATCGTCCGTGCCATCATCTCCCTCGCCCACAGCCTGCACCTGAAGGTGATCGCGGAAGGGGTCGAGACGCCCGAGCAGCTGGCCCTGCTCACCGAGCTCGGCTGCGACCAGTACCAGGGCTTTTACTTCAGCCCCGCCCTGCTCCCGCCGCAGTTCGTGGACCTCGTGAGGAAGTCTGGCGCGCGGGGCCAGAGCCTCACCGAAGAAGAAGCGGCACAGACTCACAGCAAACTCGCCGGTCTCTGACGCTTCGGCCACACGGGCCGCAGCGCGGCCTTCCCGCTTGTTGGCTACCGCCTGTTGCCTCCCCGCGCGGCCGCCCCGGCTCGTGCCAAACCGCCTTTCATACAACTGTCATACGACTCATACAAGCTTCACATCCGCACCCTGGGGTTACCGGGGCCCGGGGTTACCAAAGACTGCACTTTGTTGTAATCCCGACACAACTCGCGGGTTCCCTTTGTGTTTCGGGCGTTGCGTATGGAATACTCTTCCATTCGGTCAGCGGAACAAGAACCATAAAGTCAACCGGCACAGGAGCATATCGCGTGGCCAGGAGCCGTCGGTCGATGTACGAATTAAGCAGCGATTGGGCGCATCGACGTGTGGCTTTCGCGTCAAGTTTGAGGGGAGCCGCCGACGAGCCCCTTCCGGGCATCACCAGCGGCTGACCCCTCAACTGACCTCAAGGCTCATCGACTTCAGAGCTCATTTACGACTCGATTCGGAGGTTCTCCAGTGAGTAAGCAAGCGTCCTGGAACTTGGGTGGCTGCGGTACGCGCGGCATGGCGCGCGCCGGAGCGTTGTTGGCTTTGACATTAGCGGCGGCCGGAGTCGCGCAGGCGCAGACTACGGCACCCGCGGCTGCCGCCGCGCCTGCCAAGGCGGAGGACACCAGCCTCACCTGGCATGGCATAACGCTCTACGGCATCGTCGATATCGGCGTGCAGTACAACACGCACAGCGCCCCCTACAGCGATTACTTCCCGGCGACCACTGGGGCGCTCCTCCAGAAGAACGCCTACGACTCACCCGTCGGGCTGAGCTCGAACAACCTGTCGCAGTCGCGAATCGGCCTGTCCGGTAACGAGCCCCTTTGGGGCGACTGGGCGGCGGTGTTCCGGCTCGAGACCTTTTTCAACCCGCACTCGGGCGACATCTCCGATGCCTTGAAGTCGGTGGCGCTGAACAACGGCAAAGCGGTCAACCAGCAGCAAGTGGGTGTTGACTCGAGCGTCGCGGGGCAGCTGTTCGGCGGTGCGGCCTACCTCGGGCTCGCGTCGCCGACGATTGGCAGCTTCACGTTTGGCCGCAACGTGACGATTGTCGCGGACGGCATCGCCAAATACGACCCCATGGGTGCCGCGCAGGCGTTCTCGGTGATTGGCTATTCGGGCACGGCGGCCGGTGGCGGTGACACCGAAGACCGGCGCCTGGACCAGTCGATCAAGTACGTCGCCAAGTATGGCCCCATCCACCTGGGTGCCTTGTACCAGTTCGGCAGTTACTCCGGGAGCCAGGATACCGCCTACCAGGTCCAGCTCGGGGTTGAAGCCGCAGGCCTCTCGGCCGATGCGTACTACTTCAAGAAGTACAACGCCATCTCGGTCAGCGCCCTGAGTGCCGCGCAGGTAACGGACGTGGTCAACAATTGCAACGCAGACGTCGCACCACCGCCACCAGGCGCGGAGGCCCCCAAGACTATTCGGTGCTACTCGCTGAACACCGCGTTATCAGGCACCGTCTCGGACAACGAGACCTATGCAATCATGGCGCTGTATAACTTCGGTGCGGTTGTACCCCTGAAGCTGTACGCCGGCTACGAGCACATTGCCTTCAACAACCCGACCAACCCGCTCCCCGTCGGTACGACCATCATCGGCGGCTATCAGCTGGCGCTCGTGAACAAGCAAGAAGGCCCCGGTTCGACCTACGCCACCCAGAAAACGCTCCAGGTGGCCTGGGGCGGCCTGAAGTGGAACTTCACGCCGGACTTCGAGTTGACCGTCGCCGGCTACGGCTACAAGCAGAACAACTTCGCGACTGGGGCCAACATCGCAAAATGCAACGAGAGCAAGATCCTCGCTTCCAGCTGCGACGGCACCTTGTACGCCGTCTCCGGCCTGCTTGACTACAAGCTGACCAAGCGCTTTGACCTTTACGGCGGCGTCTTCTACAACGGCGTACGGGACGGCCTCGCGAACGGCTACCTGTCGAGCGCCAAGACCAACCTCGCCACGACGCTCGGCGCGCGCTTCAAGTTCTGAGTTTGACGGTACACGCGGCTCTTCCGGGTCCGACTTCGGTCGGCCCGGAAAAGCGCCGCTCTTGACCTCGCCAACAGCTGCACCGCCGGCCTGAGCGCCCGCGGCGGAGCCTCGGCTGCGCGGATCTCTCTACACGGATAAGACCGATCCGGCGCTGAGCGCCCCACCTGGCCCGACCTGCACTATCAGCCGGTCGTCGGCTACGCCCTCTTCCTGATTCCATACGGACATTCGGGTCGACGCCTGCCGGGCGGTGGCCTACTGCCCCGCTCAGGCGGTTGCACCCTGAAACGCCTGCCGGCGTCCGGCGCCGCCCACCTCGGGCACGGCGCCCAGCCGCGGCCGTGGCCAAAACTTATATAGGGTGGGGGGTATGGTATGGGTTGACTTCGCTTCTGCGCAGGCGAAGAATCGCGCCCCGAAACAGCCCCGCGCCATATAGCATACCCGGTATCCTATCGGCGTCTCCGTCTGGGGAGCGCGCGCTCCTGCGCGGCGCGGGACGGGCCGGACGAACGCGGGGGTAGCGACAGGGGTCGATCACTTGACGGACCGCCACGTGCCGCGATCGGACGCCCGGCGGCTCGACGTGTTGTCACATATGTGGGATTAGACTTATCGGTTTTTTTGGCAGGTGATCGTCATGGAAGCCAACGAGCACGAACCGCACGATCAGCAGCCGCCGGACGCCCACGACCACTCCGCGACTCCCCGCGCCACCGCTTTCCTGTGGGGCGGAATCGGGCTCGGTGTCCTGCTGGTGCTGTTCCTGCTCACGCACGGGTTCGGGCTGCTGAGTCATGGCGGATCGCAGCCGGAAGCCCCGGTGCTGGTGCGCCACGGCAACATGATCTTCGTCCCGGAGAGCTCGGCCCTGCGGCAGCGACTCACGGTCATGCCGGCGCCGACCCGGCTCGAGAGCGGCAGAATCACGGCTCCTGGCATGGTCGAGGCCGATCCGGCGCGCACCGTGGCGGTGCTGTCCTCGGGCGCCGGACGCGTGCAGTCGCTCAAGGTGGCGCTCGGCGATCGGGTGCGGCGCGGGGCGGTCCTCGCGGTCATCGATTCACCGGATCTCGCCCAGGCCTACGACGACAACGACAAGGCCGCGAGCAGCGCGCGACTCGCCGCCACCAACCTCAAGCGCGCCGAGGAGCAGTTCAAGATCGGCGCGACCGCACAGCGCGATCTCGACCAGGCCCGCAACGACAACGCGCAGGCGGCCGCTGAATACGCCCGCACGCGCGCGCGGCTGCGCGCCATGGGCGCGCCGGAGGATGCTCGCGGCGCCGCGCGGCTGCTGACGGTGCGTGCGCCCATGAACGGCAGCGTCACGGTGCTCGCCACCGCTCCGGGCGCTCAGATCAATGACATCACCCAGCCGATCATGACCATCGCCGATCTATCGGTCGTGTGGGTGACGGCGCTGGTGGCGGAGAAGGACGTCGCAGTGCTTGCGCCCGGCCAGGACGCGGAAGTCAGCGTCACCGCCTATCCCGGCCGGCCGCTGCACGGCAAGGTGCTGTTCGTGCCGGATGTGATCGAGGCGGATTCGCGCCGCAACAAAACCCGCATCGCTTTCGAGAATCCGGACAACGCCCTCAAGCCCAACATGTTCACGACCGTCACGCTCTACGGCCCTGCCCACACGCGCGTGGTGCTGCCGAGCTCGGCGCTGCTCATGAACAACGATCGCACCACGGTGTTCATCGCCACTGCGCCCTGGACGTTCGAGCGACGCACGGTCGAGCCGCTCCTCGAGGAGAGCTCGCAGGTGGCGATCGCCTCCGGCGTCCAGCCGGGCGAGCAGGTGGTGGTGAGGGGCGGAATCCTGCTCAATGATTGACCGGTTCGTAGAATTCTGCCTGGACCGACGCATCGCGGTGATCGTCATCGCGGTGCTGCTCGCCATATTCGGCATCTACGCCTGGGAAACGCTCAGCGTCGAGGCCTATCCCGAGCTCGGAGATGTTGCCGCGCAGGTGACTACGCAGGTGCCGGGCCTTGCCGCCGAGGAGGTCGAGCAGCTGATCACCGTGCCGCTCGAGCGCGAGATCAATGGCACACCGGGGCTGCTGCTGATGCGCTCCTCCAGCACCTTCGGTCTGTCCCTGATCACGGTGCTGTTTCGTGACGGATACGAGGACTATTGGGTACGCCAACGGCTGCTCGAGCGGATCGCACAGGTCACGTTGCCCCCTGGCGCAAGCCCCTCCCTCGATCCGGTTGCCGGCCCGGGCGGCGAGATCTACCGCTACACGCTCGAGTCCGACACGAGGAACCTGCAGGAGCTGTCCGAGATTCAGCGCTGGACCGTGATTCCCGCCATCAAATCGGTCCCAGGCGTTGTGGACAACATCAACTTCGGCGGTTTCACCACCGTATATCAGCTCGACCTCGATCCGCAGCAGCTGCACCGCTATGGCCTCGGCATCACGGATGTCATCAACGCCATCAACAGCAACAACGCCAACGCCGCCGGGGGGCGCGTCTCGCGCGGCGATCAGAGCTACGTCATCCGCGGTGTCGGGCTGATGAGAAGCCTGGCCGACATCGGCTCGACCGTGGTGACCCAGGTGAACGGCGCACCCGTTCTGGTGCGTGATCTCGGGCGCACCACCTTGAGCCACCAGGAGCGTGAGGGCATTCTCGGCAAGAACAAAAACCCCGACACGATCGAAGGCATCGTGTTGATGCTGAAGTACCAGAATCCCTCGCGGACGCTCAAGGGAGTCCACGCCAGGGTCGAACAGCTCAACCGCCAGCTCGCGCCGCAGGACGTGCGCGTCGTGCCCTACATCGATCGCGATGACCTGGTGCACGCTACCGTTAACAAAGTCGGCCGTACCATCCTCGAGGGCATCAGCCTGGTCTTCCTGGTGCTGGTCCTGTTCCTCGGCAGCGCGCGCGCCGCCCTGGTCGCGGGGGTGACCATCCCCATGGCGCTCGTATCCGTGTTCACGCTGCTCAATCTCACGCACGTGTCGGCGAACCTGCTGTCCCTCGGCGCGATCGACTTCGGGATCCTGGTCGATGGGGCGATCGTGGTCACCGAGGCGATCCTGCGGCGCCGCGAGGCCATGCCGACCGAGGAGTTGAGCGAAAGCGAGGTCAAGGCGGCCGCGGTACAGGTGACGAGGCCGATCTTCTTCGCGACCCTCATCATCATCACTGCCTACCTGCCGCTGTTCTCGTTCGAACGTGCCGAGGCGAAGCTGTTCACGCCCATGGCTTACACCATGGCCTACGCGCTGTTCGGCGCCCTCCTCTCGACGCTCGCGCTCGTACCTGGGCTTGCCTATTACGCCTTCCGCAAGCCGGGGCCGGTCTACCACAACCGCTGGCTCGAATGGCTGACCATCAGGTACGACCGGCTGCTCGCCGCGTGCATCGCCCAACCGCGCATCGTCTACGGGATCGCGATCTTCGCGCTGCTCGCTATGGTCGGACTCGGCGCGACCATCGGCCGCGACTTCCTCCCCGACCTCGATGAAGGCGCTCTGTGGCTGCAGGTGCAGATGCCGACCGGGATCGCCCTCAACAAGGCGAGCGATATGGCGAGCGATCTGCGCCGCGAGATCCTGAAATTCCCCGAAGTCTCGTACGTCGTGACCCAGACTGGTCGCAACGACGATGGCACCGACCCCTGGACCATGTCGCACATCGAAGCGCCGGTAGGATTGAACGCCTATGACACCTGGCCGGGCCGTGAATCCAAGAAGGAGTTCGTCGACCGGCTGGCGGCCACGCTGGCGCGCGATCTGCCGGGCTACTCGATCGGCATCAGTCAGCCGATCATCGACGGCGTCAACGACCTGATCGGGGGCGCCCACAGCCCGTTGGTCATCAAGGTCTATGGTGACGATCTCGACATGCTGCGCAAGGTGAGCCAGCAGATGGTCGACGTTCTCTACAGCATCCGTGGCACCTCCAGCGCCTCGATATTCCAGGAGCCGCCGATCCCCCAGATCAACATCAAGGTCGATCGTGTAAAGGCGGCGCGCTATGGCATCAACATCACCGACATACAGAGCGTCATTCAAACGGGTGTCGGACAGGCACCCGTCTCGACGGTCTTCGTGGGCGAGCGTATCTACAACCTCACCGTGCGCTTCAGCGCCGCGAGCCGGGATCGGCCCGAGTCCCTCGCCAGTCTGCCGGTGCACACCTCGAGCGGCCAGCAGGTGCCCCTGTCGCAGGTGGCCGAGATCCGCGTGCAGTCCGGCGAGAGCACGATCACGCGCGAGAACAGCGAGCGCAACCTCACCATCCGCATCGACAACCGCGACCGCGACCTCACGAGCTACCTCAAGGAAGCACAGGAGAAGATCGCCGCGCGCGTGCACTTCGATCCGGCCAGGATACGGCTCGAATGGGCCGGGCAGTTCGAGAACCAGCGGCGCGCCGAATCGCGCCTGGTCGTGATCCTCGGCCTCGTCATGGGCCTGATGCTGATCTTCCTCACCATCGGATTGCGGTCGCTGCGTCAGGCACTGCTGATCCTCGGCGTCGTGCCGCTCGCCGCCCTCGGCGGCCTCATCACGCTGCACCTCACCGGACAGACGCTCAACGTGGCGAGCGGCGTCGGCTTCATCGCCCTCTTCGGGGTCGCGGTCCAGAACGGCATCATTATGGTGTCGAATCTCAATCGCATGAGAAAGTCAGGGCTCGAGTTGCACGAGGCGATCATGAAGGGAGCCACCGAGCGGTTGCGGCCGGTGCTCATGACCGCCACCGTGGCGACCCTCGGCATGCTGCCGGCGGCGCTCCACACCGGCGTCGGGAGCGACGTCCAGCGCGGCATCGCCACCGTGGTGGTCGGCGGCCTGGCGATCGCGACGGTGCTCACCTTGTTCGTGCTGCCCTCGATGTATCATGTGGTCGAGCATTGGGCCGAGCGGCGCCATGGCGAGGCGCGATGGGCCTGAACCTGTCATTGCGAGTCGTTGCGGGCCTGGCAGCCGCAGTGGTCTCGGCTTGCGCCGTGGGCCCGAACTTTCACCGGCCGGCGCCGCCGAAGGATGTCGACTACGGCAGCGCCTCCGGACAGGGCACGACGGCCGCCGCGCCCGGCACCGGCGGCAATGCCCAGCAGTTCATCGCCGGGATGGATATCCCGGGGCAATGGTGGGACCTGTTCCAATCGCCGAAGCTCAACGGGCTCATCGAGCAGGCGCTCAAGGGAAATCCCAACGTCGACGCCGCGCACGCAGCGCTCCGCCAGGCGCACGATCTCTACAAGGCGCAGCGAGCCTCGCTCTTTTCGCCGACGGTGCAAGGCAGCTTCAGTGCGCTGCGCGCTAAGAACCCGACCGAGACGCTCGCCAATCCCACCAGCCTTCCGCAGGAGAACCCCTACTACAACCTGTTTACCGCACAGCTCGACCTCAGCTACATGCCCGATGTGTTTGGCGGATCACGCCGGGCTCTGGAAGCGAGCCGCGCACAGGTCGAGGCCACCCGCTTCGAGCTGATCGCGACCTATGTGACCTTAAGCAGCAACGTGGTTAACATCGCCGTGCAGGAAGCGTCACTCCGTGGCCAGATTGCCGCCACCGATCGTCTCCTCGCACTCCAGCACCAGCTCACCGACACCGTGCAGCGTCAGCGATCGATCGGCACCGCGAGCACGGCCGATCTCCTGCAGCAGCAGGCGGCGGAGGCTCAGACCGCCGCGACACTGCCGCCGCTGCAGAAGCAGCTCGGACAGACGCGCGATGCGCTGACGGCACTGCTCGGCAGGCTGCCCGCCGCAGAACCCGCCGAGACCTTCCGGCTCGAAGAGCTGACGCTGCCAAAGGAGCTGCCGGTCAGCCTGCCGTCCAAAGTCATCGAGCAGCGGCCCGACGTGCGGCAGGCCCAGGAGAACCTGCACAGCGCATCGGCAGAGGTGGGGGTAGCGCTTGCCCAGATGCTGCCGCAGTTCACCATCAGCGCGAACACCGGCTCCGCCGCGCTCGAGATCGGCAAGCTCTTTGGACCTTACACCGGATTCTGGACCCTCGGTGCATCGCTCACCCAGACGCTGTTCGATGCCGGTGCACTCCTCTACCGGCACCGCGCAGCCGAAGACGCGCTCGATCAGGCGGCGGCGCAGTACCGCGCCACCGTGATCCTCGCCTGTCAGAATGTCGCGGACACGCTGCGCGCCCTGCAGGCCGACGCCGATGCGCTCAAGGCGAACGCCGAGGCGGCCCGTGCCGCCCAGGCATCGTTCGAACTGGTACGTCAGCAATATCTCAATGGCAGCGTGAGTCTCATCGTGCTGCTGAACGCTGAGCAGACTTATCAGCAGGCGGAAATTGCCCACGTGCAGGCACAGGCCAATCGTTATTCGGACACCGCCGGGCTCTTCCAGGCCCTGGGCGGTGGCTGGTGGAACCTTCCGGAGGCGACTTTCAAATGAACAACCTGGTGTTGCGTGAGAACAGGGACGGTGCAGCGATCCTGACGCTAAACCGCCCGGAGAAGCTCAACGCGCTCTCGAAGG
>Ga0306917_10001436_pt1 | contig 11313 bp, 7 predicted proteins | sample tim00Cox00000000_FD_203313 | JGI IMG/M metagenome (GOLD analysis project Ga0306917, IMG submission 203313) | Lab enrichment of tropical soil microbial communities from Luquillo Experimental Forest, Puerto Rico - timezero.00C.oxic.00.000.000 (v2)... | ecosystem: Environmental > Terrestrial > Soil... | reverse complement strand
GTCCGGCGTCATGCGGATCAGGTGCAGGCCGCGGCGGCGCTGGCGGATGATCTCGTGCCCGGCGGCATTGGGAATGAGGTGAGTGAAGCCCTCGAGCGCAACACTCGCGCCATCCTTGACATAGGTTGCAATCGCTTCGCGCAGTGACAAGAGCGGCATGGGCTCACTCGACGACGGTCTGTGACTGCTCGCGCAGGTACTGCGGCAGGTAATAGAAGGAGCCGATCGCCTTGCCGGTCGAGCCGGAGCCCTTCCAGCCGCCAAACGCCTGGTAGCCGGGCCAGGCGCCGGTGGTGGCGCCCTGTGGGCGGTTCGCGTACGTGACGCCCGCCTCGATGCGCTCCTGGAACCAGGGGATTTCCCCGGCAGCGCCGTAGAATCCGGCCGTGAGCCCGAGCGGTGAGGCATTTGCGAGCGCCATGGCCTCATCGTTGGAAGATACCCGCTGCAGCATCACGATCGGCAGGAACATCTCCTTCTGCCAGAGCGGATGATCGGCCGGGGCCTCGGCGAGCGTCGGCCGCACGAAGAAGCCGCGTACGCATGCGCCCTCGCGCAGCTGCTCGCCGCCTGCGAGGATGCGCGCGCCGGAGCTGCGCAGCTGCGCGGCATAGCGCGCGTAGTCGTCATAGCCGGATCGGGTCGCGACCGGACCCAGCCAGTTCTCGCGACGCGCCGGGTCACCGATACGGAGCGCTGCCATCTCGCCGAGGAGCTTGTCGATGAGCGCGTCGGCGACCTCGCGGTGCACGTACAGCCGTGAGAGCGCCGAGCACTTCTGGCCGCCCATGCCGAACGCCGAGCGCAGGATGCCGGCCGCGGCGCGCGTGAGATCCGCGCGTGCGGTGACGATGCAGGCGTTCTTGCCGCCCATCTCCGCGATGCAGGGGCGTGACCAGGGGCCCGACTGGAGCTTCTGCGAGATCTGCCGGCCGACATCGTAGGAGCCGGTGAAGGTCACCCCGGCGGTGAGCGGGTGATCGACGAGCGCCGCGCCGATCTCGGCACTCGAGCCGCTGAGATAGTTGAATACCCCGGGTGGGAGCCCCGCATCGCGCAGGCAGTCGGCGAGCAGCCGCCCCGCCCACGGCGTGGCGGTCGCACCCTTCAGCACCACGGTGTTGCCGGTGATGAGCGCCGCGGCGGTCGGGCCGGCCGCGAGCGCAATCGGGAAATTGAACGGGGTGATCACCGCCCAGGCGCCGTAGGGCTTGAGCACGCTGCGGTTGCGCGAAGTGAAGCCCGTGAGCGGGTCGTTCGGCAGATCGCGCCGGTAGCCGTGCGCGCGCTCGAAATCGTCGCAGTAGACCGGAAAGAAGTCCGCCGCCTCCTGTGCCTCGCCGAGCGCCTCCATGCGGTTCTTGCCGACTTCGAGTGTCAGGGCGGCGGCGATGTCGTAGACCCGCTCCTCGATGAGCTCGCCGGCGCGACGCAGGAGGCGGGCACGCTCGGCGGTGGGCGTGTCCTTCCAATCGGGCCAGGCAGCGTGGGCCGCACGCAGCGCCGCATCGGCATCGGCACGCGTCGCCGCCGCGAACTCGCCGAGCAGCTGCTGCTCGTTCGCGGGATTGAGCTTGCGGAGCACCGCGGGCGTCTCGCGGTCCTCGCCGGCGAGGTAGAGCGGGTGACGGCGGCCGAGCTGGCCCGCGACGCGCGCCATCGCGGCCTCGAAGCGCTGGTGCAGCTCTTCCGGCGGATCGAACATCGTGGCGTAGGTGAGCTTGAAACTCATGGGTGTGTCCCTCCAACGGCGGCGGTCAGCTCGCCGAGCAGCCGATCGAGCAACGCGAGCGCATCGGCGAGCTCGCGCTCGGCGATGACGAGCGGCGGGGCGATGAGCAGCAGGTTGCCACGCGCGGCGAAGGAGACACCCTCGCGCAGCGCCTTGCGCAGCAGCTCCCCGAGCGCCGGGTGCTGCTGCGGCCAGCGGGCGAGTGGCTCGCGCGTCGCGCGGTCGCGCACCAGCTCGAGCACCGCGAACAAACCCTGCCCGCCGCGCACGTCGCCGATTGTGGCATGGCGTTGCTGCATGCGTCTCAGCTCCACCAGCATCGCCGCGCCAAGCTTACGCGAGCGCTCGATCAGGTCCTCTTCGAAATAACTCTGGAGCGCCGCCACTCCCGCGGCGCACGAGAGCGGATGGCCGCAGTAGGTGAGGCCCGTGTAGAGCATCTGCGGCTCGAGCAGCCGCGCGATGCGGGAAGAGAGCACCACCGCCCCGAGCGGCAGGTGAGCCCCGGTCAGACCCTTGGCGAGTGTCATGAGATCCGGGCGCGCCTCCTCGCCATAGCGCTGCCAGGCAAACCACTCACCGCAGCGGCCGAAGGCGCTCATCACCTCGTCCGCGATCAGATAGACGCCGGCGGTCTGCGTCGCACGGCGCAGGGCCGGCCAGAAACTGTCGGGCGCCACGATGCCGTTGGTGCCCGCGTTCGGCTCCATGAGCACGGCCGCGACGTTCGCGGCGCCCCGCTCACCGATGAGTGTGGCGATGCGCCGGGCGGCGGCTTCGCCGCACGCGGCGTCAGTGTCGGTGCCGAACGGGCAGCGGTAGGCGTACGGCGGCGGTACGTGCAGCACGCGAAGAGCCTCGGGGTCCGACTGTGCGCTGGTGCGCGCATCGCCGGAAAGCGCCATGGCCGCGTAACTCGCACCGTGGTAGGAGCGGTCGCGCGTCACGATCCAGCCGCGTGGCTTGCCAGAGGCCGCCCGGGCGAACTTGACGGCGTGCTCATTGGCATCGGTGCCCCCCAGGGTGAAGAACACGCGACCGCCGGTAAAACCCGAGCGTTCCAGCAGCAGCGCGGCGAGCTCGGCGCGCGGTTCGGCACCCCAGGCGCTCGTGACGAAGCAGAGCTTCCCGGCCTGAGCGCGGATGGCGGCTATCACCCGTGGGTGCTGGTGACCCAGGTTGCTGCATTCGGCGAGACTCGACATGTCGAGGATCGAGCGGCCATCCGCCGTGAAGAGCCGCGCGCCCTCACCGCCGACGATGGTCGGCGCGTGCCACTCGCTCTGCACACACCAGCTGTGGAGCACGGTCTCGCGCTCGGGGAGGCGGGGCAGGGTGGCAGGCTGTGCTTCGGCGGGCATTTGTGCTATTATCGAACAGCAATTCGCATAGCGAATCAGGCACATTAGACGCGCGTGCATTCCCCGTCAACGACGCTCGAGTTCGCCGGCAGCCCGGATTACGTCCAGTCCCTCGACCGGGGACTCGCGGTGATCCGGGCCTTCGATGCCGAGCATGCGGCCATGACGCTCTCGGAAGTCGCGGCGCGCGCGGCGCTGTCACGGGCGGTGGCACGGCGGCTGCTGCTGACCCTCGCCCATCTCGGCTACGTGCGCCACCAGGGGCGGCAGTTCTCGCTCACCCCGCGCGTGCTCGAGCTCGGCTTCAGCTATCTCTCCTCGCTCAGCGTCGCCATGCTGGCGCAGCCCGTCATGGAGCAGGTGGCACACAGCATCGATGAGTCCTGCTCGCTCGGCGTGCTCGATGCCTACGACATCGTGTACGTGCAGCGCGTTCCCGTGCATAAGGTGATGACCATTACGCTCGGGATCGGCGCGCGCCTGCCGGCGTTCTGCACCTCGATGGGCCGGATGCTGCTGGCCGGTCTCGAGCACGAGGCGCTCGATCGCTGGCTGCGCGGCCTGCGGCCGCAAGCCTGGACGCGCCTGACCCTCACCGACAAATCGGCACTGCGCACGACGGTCGAGCGCGCCCGCGCTCAGGGCTACGCGTACGTCGAGCAGGAACTGCAGGAAGGGCTGTGCTCGATCGCCGTGCCGGTGCGCGATGGCCGCGGCCAGATCATTGCGGCGTTGAATTGCGGGATGCCCTTTCGCGTCGAGGCGCGCAGCCACGCACTGAAGAAGGTGCTGCCGGCGTTGCGGAGCGGCGCGCGCAGCATCGAGCGCAGTCTCCTCACCGGCGCGGGCGCCGTCGCCGCCGCCGCGCGCGCCTGAGACAGCTCGCCGGGAGCGGGTGGATTCAGCCGGACGCTCGTGCCGCGCCCGGGAATTTCTTCACAGTCGTCCCGCGCCGCGCTCGCATCGCGAAGTAGTAGACCGGACTCACGACCGCGATGCCGACCAGCCACGAGATATCGACGCCGCCCATCGCCCGAGCCAGGGGACCGGTGTAAAAGTCGGTGGCGACGAATGGGATCTGCACCACGATCCCCACGAGATAACACGCCAAGGCCGTGACGTTGTAGTGACCGTAAACGCCACCGTCTGCCGCAAAGAAGGACGGCACGTGGTAATCACCGAAGCGGATGAGGTAGTAGTCGATCAGGTTCACCGCGGTCCAGGGCACGAGCAGATAAAGAAGCAGCTCGTTGAAGTCACTGTAGAGGGGAAGGAAATTCCGTTCGCCGGCGATGCCGATGAGCAGTGCGGCCACGAATATTGCCGAGGCGATCACGATGCGCGCGCGATGGGTGATGCGCCAGCGAGGGAGGAGCGTGTGACCGAGCGTGATCATTGCGAGCGCGCCGCCGTAGAGACAGATGGCGCCGGCCACGGCGACACCCGGTGCGAGGAGCAGCATGATGAAGAACGCTACGCGCTGTCCGGTGAGTTGAGCGATGGCGGTGACGACGTTGCCGTCGATGACGGCCGGGCCGATCATGGCGCCGAGGATCATCGGCAGCACCGCACCGAGCGTCGTGCCCCAATAGCAGGACCAGAAGGCGCGGCGGGGACCTGAGTCCGGCGGCAGATAGCGTGAGTAATCGGAAACATAGGGCGCGTAGCCGAGCTGCCAGAGCGCGCCCATGGACACCATCTTGAAGAAGCCGACTGCCGAAAAGGATCCCTGCGTGAGGAACTCCGCCGGCACGGGCGTGATGAACAGCAGCCAGATGTAGCACAGCAGCAGCGCGCTGCCCGAGACGTAGGCCATCATGCGGGTGCTGAAGTGGATCAGATCGTGACCGAAAATCGCGGCGGCGAGGCTGATCAAGGCGATGGCGATGATGGCCGGGTGCGGGCTGAGTGCGGGAATGATGAGGTGCACCGACTGCCCGCCCGTTACGAAGGCGGTGGCGGCATATCCCACGTACATGAAAGCGACCAGGGCGACGACGAAGCCGGCGCCCTTCGCGCCGAACTGGCCGCGGCTCTGAACCATCTGCGGCACACCGAGGCGCGGACCCTGAGCCGCATGCAGCGCCATGAAGATCGTGCCGATCAGGTTGCCGAGCAGTATGGCAACCACCGCGGAGAGAAAGGACTGGTGGAAGATCGTGGTGCCGAGAGCTCCGGTTACGACGGTCAGCACGTTCAGATTCGCCCCGAACCAGAGCGTGAACAGCTGGTGGGCCTTGCCGTGCCTCTGGTCGAGCGGGATCTGGTAGATCGTGTGCTGCTCGATGCGCGAGGGTTTCTCAGGGCTGGACTGCATCGGGGCGCTCATCGGGGGGCCCCCGACTCTAACATAGGCCCGGTGGGCCGCGAGGCGGCTCGGGAGAACTCATGACAGCCTTTCCGGACTTTGGCCTCACCCCGGCGGAGCGGCACGAAGCGGTCTTCGGCCATCGCTACGAGCGCCCCGGCATGGGGAGCGACGCCGGCGAGATCTGGTGCTACACGGACTCGATCGCCTACCCGCCCGGAGCGAACGCACGCCTGTCGGTGTGCTCGACGGTCCCGAGTTGTCAGCTCGCGATCGTGCGCGATGGCGCGCAGGCGCGGCCGGTTCTGCAGCGGGAGGTTCGCGGCGCGCGCTGGCAGGATACGCCCGAGCAGTGCTCGGTGGTCGGCTGCGGCTGGTCGCCGTCGCTGGAGTTCCGCGTGGGGGAGGATTGGCCCTGCGGCGCCTATCGGATCACATTGACGGCGCAGGGGCCGCAGGGCAACGAGCTCAGCGCCGACCACCTCTTCATCGTGCGTCCGGCCGCCGGCGCAAAGCCGCAACGCATTCTCCAGGTCGCGGCATCGGGGACGTGGACCGCCTACAACACCTGGGGGGGCTCGAATCACTACCAGGGAATCACGGGTCCGAAGCGCGATCAATACGCGACGACCGTGAGCCTCGAGCGCCCCTGGTGCCGCGGCTTCGTGGTGCTGCCGGACGGTGCGCCGCGAGTGCCGCTGGAGGCCGATCCGCCACCGGGCGCGGCGCCGCGCTACCCGCACCTGGAGTGGGCGCTCGCGAACGGCTACTCCAACAAGTACGCATCCTCCGGCTGGGCGAGCTATGACAGACACTTCCTGCGCTGGGCCGAGAGTGCCGGCTTCGAGGTCGATCTCGCCAGCCAGCACGAATTGCATTTCCATCCGGAGATCCTCGAAGGCTACGACTGCGTCGTGTTCGTCGGCCATGACGAATACTGGACGTGGGAGATGCGCGATGCCGTCGATCGTTACGTCGAGCGTGGCGGTCACGTGGCGCGGTTCGCGGGCAACTTCATGTGGCAGACGCGCCTCGAGAGAGGCGGCAAGGCACAGGTCTGTTACAAGTATCGGGCACGGGCCGAGGACCCGGTGTTCAAGTCCGCGGATCCGTCCCGGACTTCCGGCTCGTGGGAAGCCGGTGAGACAGGACGGCCGGGCGCGCTGACCTTCGGGCTCAACGCCACCGACGGCCTCTACGCAGGCTGGGGCGTCTGTGCGCCGCGAGGCGTGCGGGGCTTTCCGGTGTATCGCCCCGAGCACTGGGCGTTTGCCGGCACGGGGCTTTGCTACGGGGATCTGCTCGGGGCCTCCGGTCACGCCTTTGGGTACGAGGTCGACGGGCTCGACTACATCATCCGCAACGGCCTCCCCGAGCCGACCGGGACGAGCGGTGCCCCGCCCGGGCTGCAGATCCTTGCGCTCGGCATCTCTTCTCTCAAAGAGGAGCCCCTCGCCGTGCCACCCGATGATCGATTTCTGTCCGACGACGATGCGAAGTACGTCGCGGAGATACGGTTCGGAGAGAGCAGCGCGGCGGCCGTGGATCGAGTCAAACGGGGATCGGGGATGATCGTCAACTTTGCGCGTGGCAGCGGTGAGGTGTTCCACGCCGGAAGCTGCGAATGGGTGGCCGCTCTCTTGCGGCGCGATCCCATGGTCGAGCGCGTGACGCAGAACGTGCTGAGCCGCTACCTGGGAGGGTAGGACAACACCCTGCGACCGGCAGCGCTCAGGGCGCTCTGCCGAGGTATTGCTCGATCCAGGCGAGGTAACGCGTCGAGCGGTCGACGAGGAAGCTCGGCCGCGTGAGCACGTGGTACTCGCCGGGATAAACGATGAGCTCGGTCGGAACGCCGAGCGTGCGCAGCGCCTGGTACATCTGCTCACCGCCGGCGATGGGCACGTTGAAGTCCTTATCGCCTCCGAGAAACAGCGTGGGGGTGCGGATGCGGTCCGCGTGGAAGAAGGGATACGAGACCTGGGTCCATAGCGCCGGGTTGCGCCACGGCGGACCCAGTTCGGCGTTGTATGCGGTGACGTATTCGTCGGTTCCGTAGGTGGTGAGCTGATTGCCGCTGCCTGCACCGCAGATGGCCGCGCGGAAGCGGGTGTCGCTCGCCATCACGTAGTCGGTGAGCAGTCCCCCGTAGCTCCAGCCGCCGACCGCGAGACGTCCCGGATCGGCGATGCCCCTGGCGACGACGTGGTCGACGCCCGCCAGGAGATCCTCGACCTCCTTGTGGCCCCAGTCCGCGAAGATGGCGCGCGCGAAGGCCGCGCCGCGGCCGGTGCTGCCGCGGTAGTTGACCGCCAGCACGAGGTAGCCGTGCGAGGCGAACAGCTGCCGCTCGAGCGGCGGTCCGTAGCCTTCGAGCTCCAACTCGTGCTGATCCTGGCCGTTTGGCCCGCCATGAATCCACAGGATGGTCGGGTAGCGATGACCGACGACGAAATCGGGGGGTTTGACCAACTGTCCGTGGATCTCCGTTCCGTCGCGACTCGTGAAGACGATGTCCTCGACCGTACCCAGTGCCAGCTCATCGAGCAGTGCGCGATTGTGAGCGCTGAGGGGCCGGAGCTTGCCCGCCTCGAGCGCATAGACCTCGACCGCGGACTGATCGCTGCTCGCCAGCACCGCGGTGTGCCCGCCGGCGGATGCCAGCTCTGACACCACTGTCGAATCCGCGAGGTGCGTGATCGCGCCGCTCCCGAGCACCACCTGGGCGGGATACTGCAAGCCATCGTCCTCGATGGCGAACTGCAGGGCGCGGCCGTCGGAAGTGAAGGTCGGCGACACGACGGCGCGGTCGAGTTTGCTGGTCAGATCGCGCACCTTGCCCGAAGCCACCTCCACCACCGCGAGATCGTCCATGATGTAGGCGTTGAATTTCGGCTCGTCGCCGATGACGAAGGCGATCAACCGTCCGTCCGGACTCCACTCGAGGTGCTGGTGATTCGGCGTCCACGTCTTGAGCAGACGACGCGGCTTGGCGCCTGGCGCGGGCGCCGCCAGGTAGATCTCATCGATCCCTACCTCCGACGGGTCACCGCCCACCTTGCGGCTCACGTAGGCGATCTCGCGCCCGTCGGGGGAGAACGCCGGCAGCGAATCCTCGCGCTCCGCATCGCTGGTGAGAGCCTGAACGGCTCCACTGCCCACATCGAGCAGGTAGAGGTGCGAGCGCGACGCGGCGGTGAGGTAGCCTTCCTCGTCCTGCTTGAACTGCAAGGCATCGATGACGAGCGGCTTCACCGCTTTCGCCGCTTTGCCCGGCTCGTCCTTCTCCGCCGACTTACCGGGCTTGCTCTCGGCAGCGCCCTCCTCGAGCCCGTGCATGACCAGCACGATGCGGGTGCCATCGGGCGACCACGCGTAGCCGCTGATCTCGCCGTTCACGTGCGTGACCTGCCGCGGCTCCCCACCGTGACGGTCGAGAAGCCACAACTGCGTGTCAGCCCCCGACGGCCGCGCCGAGAGGAAGCTCAGGTAGCGGCCGTCGTGGCTGAAGTGCGGCTTGCTCACGCTCTCTCCATGCGTGAGCTGCTCGCTGTGGGCGCCGGCCCAGTCGGCCGTCCAGAGTGCCGCGCGGCTCTCGTCGGAGGACTTGTCGTAGCTCGTGACCAGGTAGGCAACGGCCGTGCCGTCGCGTGCGATCTGCAGATCGGACACCGCCGCGAAGCGGTACCAGTCCTCGGGCGTCAGGGCGCGCCGTGCCTCGGCGGCGAGTGGCGCTAAGGTGACCAGCAGGGCGGCGACGATCGGCGGCAGGGTTCTCATGGGCGGGAGGCTTTGCGTTGTGAATCCCGGCCGGCATCGTAAACTGCCGCAGTCAACGTTGCGAACCATGAACGCGCCGAGCCGATCCGCCACCTTCGATGAGCGCCTGCGCCGCGCCCACGCGGCGCTGCGCGCTGGCCAGACGGCGAGCGCGGAAGGCGCACTGCGTGCGCTCGCGGCCGAGCGGCCGGGTGAAGTCAACTGCCAGTGGCTGCTGGGTGCGGCGCTCCTCGCGCAGCACAAGTCGGCTGCGGCGCGCGAGACACTCGAGCGGGTACTCGCCGCGGCGCCGGAGTTCGCCGAGGCGCGCGTCGATCTCGCCCGTGCTTACCGCAGCGCCGGGGACGGGGCGCGGGCGCGCACGGAGGTGCGGCGGGTGCTCGAGAGCGAGCCGCACCATCATCGGGCCTGGCTCGCCTACGGCGATGCGCTGGTCGAGCTCGGCCAGTTCCCCGACGCTGCCACGGCGTTCGAGCGCGCGCGGCTCACCGATCCGCATCGCGCGCGCATCGAGGCAGCCACCGCGGCGCTCACCGCCGGCGAGCGCCGCGAGTCCGAGGCCATCTTCCGGGAAATCCTGCGCGCGGACCCGGCTCACGTGGCGGCACTCTGCGGTCTCGCCGCGCTCTCGCTCGCCGCCGATGTGCCCGAGGACGCCGAGCGGCTGCTGCGCCATGCCCTCGCCCAATCGGCGCACACGCCGCTCGCGTGGCGCGGTCTCGGGGAAGCGCTCATCGCTCTCGGGCGTCTCGCGGAAGCGGATGCCGCAGCCCGGCACGCGACGCAGATCGAGCCCGACAACCCCTACACCTGGATCACGGTCGGCCTCGTCGCCACGAGGCTCATGCGCCATGAGGACGCGCTCGAAGCCTACGAGCGTGCCGCGCGCCTGCAGCCCGGGGAGGTGCGCCTACGCACCACTCTCGGTCACGTCCACAAAACGCTCGGCAGCCGGGCGAAGAGCGAGGCCGCTTACAAGGAGGGACTCGCCCTCGATCCGGGCTTCGCTGAAGCGTGGTGGAGCCTCGCCGACCTCAAGACCTACGTGTTCGGGGACGCGGAGATCGCCGCCATGGAGCGGGTGCTCGCGGAGGGCAAGCGCTCGCGATCCGAGGTGGCCCAGCTGCATTTCGCAGTGGGCCGGGCGTTCGAGCAGCGCCGGGAGTATGGCCAGGCGTTCGCGCACTACGCGCGCGGCAACGCCCTGCGCCGCCTCGATGCGCCCTTCGATATCGGGCGGTTCGAGGGACGCTGCGCGCGCATCCGCGCCTTCTTCGACCGCCGCTTTTTCGCGGAGCGCGCGGGCAGCGGCGATCCGAGCCGGGCGCCGATCTTCATCGTGGGACTGCCGCGCTCGGGTTCGACGCTCATCGAGCAGATCCTCGCCAGCCACTCGCAGGTCGAGGGCACCATGGAGCTGCCGAACATCCTCATCATTACGCGCGAGCTCGATGGCCTCGCTGCCAACCGCAACGGCTACCCGGAGACCCTGCTCGGCGTGCCGGCTGCCCAGCTCACCGCGCTCGGCAGGCGTTACCTCGCCCAGACCGAGCCGCTGCGCCGCGGCCACGAGCGCTTCACCGACAAGCTGCCCAATAACTTCAGTCACATCGGCCTGATCCACGCCATCCTGCCGCAGGCTACGGTCATCGACGCGCGCCGCCATCCCATGGACACCTGCTTCAGTACCTTCAAGCAGCACTTCGCCATCGGTCAGACCTTCAGCTATGACCTCGAGGATCTCGGCCGCTACTACCGTTGCTACCTCTCGCTGATGGACCATTGGGACGAGGTGCTGCCCGGCAAAGTGCTGCACTTCCAGTACGAGCAGCTGGTGCACGACCCGGAAGCGGGCATCCGCCGCCTGCTCGGGCACTGCGGGCTACCCTTCGAGTCCGCCTGCCTCAGCTTTCACGAGACCCGCCGCTCGGTGCGCACCGCGAGTGCGGAGCAGGTGCGGCAGCCGCTCTACACGAGCGGCGTCGGTCACTGGCAGCACTTCGAGAAGGAGCTCGAGCCGCTGCGGCGGGCGCTCGGCGACTGCCTCGAGCGATTCGAGTGAACGGCCGCTACGGCGCTTATTGAACGATCGTTGACTAGCGCCATCGGCTCACAGGATGATGCCGGGTAAG
>Ga0306917_10001433_pt1 | contig 11330 bp, 12 predicted proteins | sample tim00Cox00000000_FD_203313 | JGI IMG/M metagenome (GOLD analysis project Ga0306917, IMG submission 203313) | Lab enrichment of tropical soil microbial communities from Luquillo Experimental Forest, Puerto Rico - timezero.00C.oxic.00.000.000 (v2)... | ecosystem: Environmental > Terrestrial >... | reverse complement strand
ACGACGAAACGAGAAAGAACCTCGCAGCGTTAGGCACCGCGCTGGCTAATGCTAAATAGTGCACGGTCGCGTGGTCTTCCGGATTTAATCCTTGTTCCTCGCCGACGAGATGATCGAATAGCTCGCTGTTTTGCGGCGGCGCATTAGGACGCGATGGCGTCTCCAACGGGACGCTGTATTCCAATTTTGCTGTGATGCACAAGCCACCTCGCGGCCTGATGATCGGCCACCACTTCTCGATTTCGGCCTTTTGAAAAGCACGGAGTGCTTCTGGGGTCTGTTGGTCGCGCGGCGGGACTTCCTGATCGAGGTAGATAAGCTGCTGCCGCACTGTCGGGTGGGCTAGGGCGTTCACGACAGCGGCACTGTCAGCTCGATGTCCCGTTTGCCCGAAGGCCGACGAGGCTGGATGATTTATGAGCACACGGCTCAGAGCGGCCGGACCTCGCCGTTCGCGATCCTCACCTTGTCCCCGTTGAACTTTCTCACGATGAAGCCGTCGAAGCGCTCGTTGTAGGTGCGGCTATAGTCGCGCAAGAGCCCGAGCGCCTGTTGCTCGCCGACGAAGAGGCCGCGCACGCTGTCGGAGCGGTAGTGGACGCCGGCGGCGTCGCGGCCGAGCGCGATGTTGCTGGCGAGCTTGTCGATCTCGTTGCCGAGGCTGAGACCGGCGCCGCGCCACGGATCCAGCGCCGAGCCGTCCGCGCTCGCCTCGACCGGATGCGGCAAGACGTAATCCGGGTCGAAGAAGGCTTTGAGGATCGTGGCGCAGGCGCCCGCATTGCAGGCATGGGCCGCCGGATAGGATGGATGCGTGGGACATCCTTCGGGGAAGGCGACGGGCAGCAGCCGTGTCCCATGCTGCGACCGGACCCGCGCGACGGCATCGCACCGCAGGATGTCGGCGTGGATGTCGTATTGCCTGCGGCCGGTCGCGTGGGTTTCGATCCGTCCCGCGAAGCACTCCGGCCGCAGGCGCCGGTGGACCTGCCATTTGTGAAAGTAGGCGCCCTTCTGCCCGAGCAGCGCTGCCTGTGCGACCAGCGACAGCACGTTCTTGCTGCCCAAGGTGATGTCGCCGAATTGCGTCCGCGAGCCACGATAGGGATTGGTCGGCGAAAGCGCGTCTTTGCCCAAGGCGAGCATGATCAGCGCCGCGTTCATGTAGGCCTGAAAGCTAAAGTCGCGATGGACGTACTCGGCAAGCTCGCGAGCGCTGCAGATGAAGCGCGCAGTCGCATCGAACGCGGCCGTCGATCGCGGCTTGGCGCCGCGCTGGCAGGCGAGCCATTCGGCGTAGTCGGTGAGAAAGCTCTGCCCGCGGCTGGGCACGGCGTAGCGCTGCTCGATCGTCTTGATCCCGTAGGGGACTTCGAGCCACAGGAACTGGCTGAGATAGGGGCCGATGACGTCGCTCCGGCTCTCGCCCCGGAACACCGTCGCTGGCGTCGGCTTCTCCCCGCTGCCCGACGTGAGCGGCTCGCTGAAGGCGTTCAGGTCGGTGACGGCCGCCGCGACGAGCGGGTAGGATTCATATTCCCTAAAAGGCACGTCCCGCGTCAGCGCCCGCCAGTAGAGCTCCGCCATCTCGGTTCCCATGCGAGCGCTGGCAAAGGCTGGCGGCGGGTCGAGGCTGGTCGCGGCGCCCGTCGAGGCCGACCAGATCGAAGGCGTAGGTCGCTTGCGGATCGTTCAGCTCGACCTCGGCGTTGCGGTCGCGCGGGATCGTTTCGAAGCCGCTCGGATCGCCGCTGGACAGGACCGACACGAACGTCGCAAAGGCATCGGCATCGACCTCGCCGGCGTCGTTGTGGGGCAGCGTCTTGGTAAAGCTCGCGCGCTTGTCTGCGTAGCGGTCCTCGTCGCCGTTCGACCGATGCAACGGCTGCGGCTCATCGAGATATGCCTGCGCCGCCGCCTGACGCATGCGGAAGGCTGCCTGCTGGCGCGGTGATCCGCCGCCCGGCGCGGGGTCGGCAGCATTCGCGCGCCCCGGCAGGAGAGTGGTAGCGGCCAAGCCGCCAACTGCGGCGACCACACTGGCACTCCCTTCGAGCAGACGACGGCGCGAGACGGGACACTGGCTCGCGCGATCCGCCTTTGGCGGCTCAAGGATATCATGCATGACGCCCTCCGTTCTAAGCGAGCAGCAACACGCGTCCAGTTACCAATGATTCGCGTCTCCAGCGCCGTATCCCCGCTGTCCGCGGAACGTCACCACCGACTGGAGCTTGGCGATCAGGCGATCATAGACCAGCAGTGCGTCGTTGACGCGACCGTCGTGGCAGGCCGCTCTTGCCTGCACGATCAGGACGTTCCTCTCCGCCAATTCCGGCGAGCCGGCATTCGGCATTTCGCCGTGGGCCTCGAGGAGCGTCTCTACCAATACCTCCCGCTCGGCGCAGATATACTGGTCCGAGGTACCTTGCTCGGCGGGCTTCGCAGCGTCGACCGTCAGTAACATGAATGCGAGGCAAGCAGCCCACGCTTTCCAACGCATTAGTCTCTTTATGTGTGTAGACATTGTCTTTTCTCCAAGTTGACGAGCCGGTGCCTCAACGGAAGTCAGTCAAAGCGCAGGCTCGGGCTCTCTTGAGGCCGTAATTGGTGATGCGGACAATTGAGATAATCGGCGTTACGCTACGGGCTTTCCGAAACGAAATTTCGGAGTAACAACATGGACCGACTGGTCAGTATGGCGGTGTTCAAGCAAACCGTTGACGCCGGCAGCTTCGCTGCGGCTGCACGTTATTTAGGCATCTCACCGGAAATGGCCGGGAATCATGTGCGGGGATTGGAGACGCATCTGGGAGTGCGCCTACTGAATCGCAGCACACGACGACTCAATCTGACGGAAGCCGGCGGCATCTACTACGAACGTTGTACTCGGATCCTGGCGGACATTCAGGACGCCGAAGCCGAGGTGGGCGTGCTGCAAGCATCTCCGCGCGGCCTGCTTCGTGTCGCCGCCCCGGTGACCTTTGGTGTGTTGCACATTGCGCCGGCAGTCGGCGAATACATGACTCGCTATCCCGAAGTGAAGCTTGACGTCGCCGTCTCAGACCGACACGTGAACCTGATCGAAGAGGGATATGATTTGGCGATCCGTATCGGCGAGCTACAAGAATCCAATCTCATCGCGCGACGCTTGACTTCAGCCCATCTCATTGTCTGCGCGGCGCCGGCCTATTTGCGGCGGGCGGGACATCCGGAAAACCCCACCGACCTCACTAGACACGCCTGCCTCATCTACCGGGAAGTCGAGACCCCTGATACTTGGCGGTTTCAGGGTCCGGACGGCCGTGCTGAGACAGTGCGCGTCTCCGGCCCGCTCACTTCCACGAATCCGGCATTCTTGTATCGCCTGGCGCTAGCCGGACATGGCGTAGTTATTGGTCCGAGCTTTGCGTTCGGCACAGACATTGCGGAAGGACGACTGATTCCGCTGCTGACCGATTGGCGCTCGCGCGAGCTTCCGATCAACGCGCTTTATCCGCACAGGCCCCTGCTCTCAGCAAAGATCCGAACTTTCGTCGATTTCCTAGCCCAGCGGTTTGCACCCGAGCCAGAGTGGGAGAGGTTTCTGAAGGCTCGAACGGCAGCAGGCGCGCTGCGACTGGGCCAAGGTTCTTGAAAGGCTTGCCGCGATGCTTTCCCGGACCGGCCGCGACACATGCATGAACCTCCGTCCCAATCGAGGTACTTGTGGCGACGCAAGGGCGCACCCTAACTCACGCTCGCTACTCACTACAGTCACGTGGACTGCATCAACCCCGGCTTGATGGATTCTGGCTTAGGATTGTTTGCGGCTTTGCGGGCGTTAGTGAGCAGATGGCAAGTCCTCCGAATGTGGGGCGTCGGTCGGTAAAGAGGAATGGCCCTTGTCTGCCTCCTTGCGTGATCGATTGGCTCATACGGTCGTGGCATCGACGAACAAATCTTTGGCGCAGATGAGCAAGTCTCCGGGTGTGGGCAAAGCGACTAAGCGATATCGGCCCGAAGGTGATGTGGGAGAAGCAAAGAAACCAGCACACTTCTCCCACCGCCGCAGAGTGAAGAGGCCGAGTTCGATCCGCTCTGCTAACTGAGGCCCCGGCCTGGCATGCCCCCCATCCCCTCCGGCTGGGGCCTCTTCCTCCGATGCTGTGAAGTCATGACCTCCGACGACAGTCTCTCGCTGATCCTGCGCCGCCTGGACGAGATCGAGCGCAAGCTCGACCACATGCTGGAAGAACTGCGGACCCTCAACACGCCCGCCGCCATCGGCTATTCGGTGCGCCGGGGCAATCTTCCGAAGAAGGACTGAAGAAAGGAATGAGCCCCAGGGTACGCCGCTGCGGCGGTTGAGCCCGCCCTCGTGGCCGGCCCGGCAAGATGCCTGTATAAAGAATTTGAAGGCCGAGACATGGGCCACGTCATGAACGGTGGCCGCGCGCGTCCGAGGGCTCGCCGCCTCGGGCCGGGGGAGGAACGCTGATGCTCACGCGACGCAACCTGCTCGCCGTCTCCGCCGCATGGCTCTTCGGCGCGGCCGGCGCCGCGGCGCAGGACTGGCCGCAGCGGCCCGTGCGCGTGATCGTCCCGTTCGGACCCGGCGGCGGCGCCGACATCATCGGCCGCATCGTCGCGCAGTCGCTGCAGGAAAAGCTCGGCCAGCCGGTGGTGATCGAGAACCGGCCGGGCGCCGGCGGCACGCTGGGCAACGAGGCCGTCGCCCGCGCCGACAAGGACGGCTACACGCTCGGGATCATGACCGCGGGCCAGATCATCGCGGCGGTGATGAGCAAGTCGCTGCGCTACGACACGCTCACCGCGTTCGATCCGGTGTCGCAGGTCGCGACCGCGGGGCTGATCATCGTCACGCGCCCGGACTTCCCCGCCGACGACGTCAAGCAATTGGTCGCCGCCGCCAAGGCCAATCCCGGCAAGATCTCCTTCGCCAGCCCGGGCTTCGGCGCCACGCAGCACTTCACCGGCGAATTGTTCCGGCAGACCGCGGGGGTCAACATCTTGCACGTGCCGTTCCGCACCTCGCCCGAGGCGATCGCCGCGGTGCTCGGCAAGCAGGTCGACGTGCTGTTCGATACGGTCTCGGCGGTGCTGGGGCAGGTGCAGTCGGGCCAGCTCAAGGCGCTCGCGGTCACCGGCAAGGACCGCTTTCCGGCCGTGCCGGACGTGCCGGCCGCGATCGAATCGGGCGTGCTTCCCGGCTACGACGTCACGACGTGGTACGGCGTGTTCGCGCCGCGTGGCGTGCCGGGCGAGATCGTCGCCAAGCTCAACACGGTCATCAACGAAAGCCTCAAGGAGGGCGCGGTGCAGGCGCGCTTGACCAAGGCCGGCGTGGTCGTGCGCGGCTCGACCGCCGAGGCCTTCGGGGCGCACATGGCGCGCGAGTTTAAGCGCTGGAACGCGGTGCGCGAGGCCGCGGGCATTCCGCAGCAGTAGGCACGTTTCCACTAGCGCAACCTTACAAAGGCGTGGGCCGAAAATCGCCGGTATACGGCTGCATATTGCATTTATATCTTGACTACGTACTGAAGTTAAGGTATAAGATTCCCAGCCTTGCTCATCGAGGGGCGTCGTCCGGAGACATCCTGAAGGCGGAGCGAGGCGTGGCGTCCTGCGGCGGCAGCTTGTAACTGTTCGCCTCGGGAGGCCCGGGACCCCGCCCGCCAGGCACTACGACCTGGCTGCGAGGAGCTCGCTGCACGGATCCGGAAGGCAAATGCCCGCCGTTGTAGGACGGCGGGCGCCGAAGGAGACGGAAGCGCGGCCCCGAGGCCCAAAACCGCCACGGTGGAGCGCCGAGAGGCGAGCGTCCCGCGTTATGGGACGCAAGGCGCCTCGCAAGCGCCTGGCGTATCGCGTCATGATACGCCCAACGGGTGCCTCGCACGCACCCGAACGTTTCTCGGCGCTCCGCCCACCCCTCGGTTAGGGGTGAGTGAAGCAACGATGCAAACCCCGAACGCAAAGTGCGCCGCGGGAATGAGATGGGCTGTTTGAAAAGTGAATAAGGCTACGAACGCGTCCGACGCGTGTCCCGGACGCGGTGCAGCGCGTAACGAAGTGGAGCCATAAGCGCGTTTACGCGCGTCCATAGCCCGTCGAAGACGGGCGTGAACGCCCTTGAGGACGCGCTATGGCACTGCTGATCCGGGACCGCCACAGACTGGAACGGTCCACGCAAGTCGGACTTGCCTGACTTGCGCGCATATGGGTGCCGATCTCAGGTAAACCCGAGATCGGTGTCTGCAGCGCACCACCATAGCCCACGAAGACGGGCGTGAACGGCCTTGAGGTGCTGCGCTGCGCCCGGGACACGAGAGCGCCGCGATCCAGCATTCGTGGCGACCGCTGGGCGAGCGAAGAACCAACCTGCAGGTGTAGGAAATGATCGCCGGCTCCGGTGCATTGTTTCCGGATTGTTATCTACAATGGATGGCGCAACTCCAACGTGTCGAGCCGTCATCGCGCGGGCGGCGAGGGCGCAGGGATTCCAAAGTTAACTCCCCTCTCGCCGCACGATGCCGGATCAGGATGGCGGCCACAGCAGATCGATCCATGCATTTGCAAACCGCCTGGCCTCGGCTTGCGAGACGCCTGATATGCGAAACTTGAGGAACTTGCTTTTTGCTACGCCCAGGCACGAGAAAGAGTCCCGCGCACGGCCATCTTCCCCGGTGATGGCGAATGCTGTGCAAATCAATCGTGTCCGGCCGCCAGCGTCCTCAATCGTGAAGTCTTCCTTGACATCAACTTTAACACGGACCCCCTGCCTCAGACCCAAGACGTCTCTGCGCGACTGCTCGAGCTGTGCCTTGACGAGCGGCGACTGTGGGTCGTCGGGAATCGATTGCTTGCCGTCGTCGTAGATGTAGACGGTACCTATCAGGTTTCCTTGCTGGTAGCCTGCGCTATAGCCAAGTCCCGGCCGGATGCTCCGGTAGTCGCGGAAACTGATGCGCTGGGCGCCCGCGATCTCTTCCGGAAAGGTGAAATCGAAAACCGTCACTGGCCCCTTTACCGACGTTTGGGCGGCGGCGCCCGTCACTGCAGAAAGGAAGGCGATCAGAACGGCGCACACAATGCGAGTTACTGCTGGCATCTGCCGGTGCTCCTCAACGAAATTTCGTGCGATGGGCTGGCCGGAACAAGGGTAATACTTGCGACACTTGACATGCCGCCGGCGAACACGGCTCACGCAGCCCCGCGCTCGCGCAGCACGTCGAGCGCGATGCGATGGCCCTCGATCGCCCCGGAATCCCGCAATAGAGCGCGACCAGCAGCAGAATGTCGCGAATCTCTTCCGCCGTGCAGCCGTTAGTGAGCGCGCCGTTGACGTGGACGCGAAGTTCGTTCGCACGCCCGATCGCCGCCGTCATCGCGATCGCGGCCAGCGATTTGGTCTTGAGCGGCAGCGTGGGACGGCTCCAGATATCGCCATAGGCATAAGCGTTGATCATGTTCTGCAGCGGCTCGCCGAACGCGCCGAACGCGGTCATGCGCTGCTCGACCGCGTCGCGACCGAACATCTCCCGGCGAAGCTTCAACCCTTTGTCATGCAGGTCGCGCGTATCCATCGCTCTCTCTCCTTCACCATCCCGCCGGCGTTCCGACCTTCTCCGGAGATTCGCTCGCCAGCCGAGCCGCGTCCCATTCCTTGGCGATGATCCGGCGGCCGGTGACCCCGTCCGAGCGCGGCGACATCAGCCAGACGATTGGCGCGATCATGACCTCGGGCTGGATCAGGGTCGAGCGGTCGGCCACTTCGGTCGCCGGGATCATGCGCGTGTTGGCCGGCCCGCCGGGCGCGAGCGCGTTGACGCTCACGCCGGTGCCGGCGAGATCCTTCGCCCAAATCACGGTCGCAGCCTCGAGCGCGGCCTTCGACGGCCCATAGGGCGAGAACCCTTCCATCATCATGGTGTAGCTGCTGGTCTCGATATTGACGATGCGTCCCCAGCCTTGCGCCACCAATGTCGGGGCAATGGCCTTGGCCATCAGGAACGGCCCGTTGAAGTTGACGTCGATGGCGTTGCGCCAGGTGTCGGCGTCGACCTCGTAGAATTTTTTGCGCGCGCCGACGAGCACGTTGCCGATATGCTGCATGCCGACGCCGGCGTTGTTGACGAGGCCGTGCACGGCGCCGAAGTGCTCGACCGCGTTGCGCACGGCCGCGGTGCAATCGGCCCAGCGCGTGACGTCGCAGTCGATGGGATGGATCCGCTCCTCTACCTGTTGCGCGCGGGCGAGCTCGGCGAGCTCACGCATGTCGGCCTGGCTCGATGGCAGATCGGCGACCGCCACGCGCACGCCGTCCTTGGCGAGACCAAGCGCCATGGCGCGCCCGAGGCCGCGCGCGCCGCCGGTCACGATCACGGCCAGGTCGGATGGCGCAGCACCCATAAAGGATAATACCGTGTTCTTCGGCTCGACATCACATTGTGGCCGTCGATGCGGTCCGCGGGAAGGGCTTAGACGGCGTGCCGCACCGATGCTAGGCTTTGCGTTCGCCGGCATCGGTTCCGGCCAAAAATCCGGCTTAAGGTCGGGGGAAACGCGACATGAAGTTCGGCATCTTCGATTACATCGACGCGCGCGGCGAGACGCTGCAGAAGACCTACGAGGATCGGCTCGCCTTGCTGCAGGCGGCCGAGGCCGCTGGCTTCTACGGCTATCACCTCACCGAGCACCACGCGACACCGTTATCGATGACGCCGTCGCCGAGCGTGTTTCTGGCCGCCGCCGCGCGCGAAACGCGGCGCATCCGCCTCGGCACGCTGCTCTATCTCCTGCCGCTCTACCACCCGCTGCGGCTGTTGGAAGAGCTCTGCATGCTCGATCATCTCAGCGGCGGCCGCCTCGACATCGGCGTGGGGCGCGGCATCTCGCCCATGGAGTTCGACGCCTACGGCGTCGATTTCGAGCAAGCGGGCGCCGACTACGAGCACGTTTTGAATATTCTCTACCAGGGCTTCACCCAGGAGCGCATCGACTACCGCTGCGATCGCTTCACCTTCAAGGATGTGCCAGTCGTGATCCGGCCGCTGCAGCGCCCGCATCCGCCGTTGTGGTACGGGCTGCGCGGCGATCAGGGTCCGGTGTTTGCGGCGCGCCACGGCATGCACGGCGTGACGCTCGGCCCCGACGAGAAGGTCGCGAACATGCTGGCGACCTTCCGCGCGCACTGGCGGACCTACGCGGCCGACCGCGCGCGCCGTCAATCGCCGGTCGAGACGCCCCATTGCGGCGTGATGCGCGCGATCTTCGTTGCCGATTCCGACGCCGAGGCCGAGCGCATCGCGCGGCCGGCCTATAAGCGCTGGTTCGACAGCCTCGCCTGGCTGTGGGTCGAGCGCGCCTCGTTCCCGCCGATCTCGATCTCGGCTGACTACGGCCAGTCGAAGGCCGCGGGCACTTTGGTGGTCGGAAGCCCCGACACGGTCGGGCGCATTCTCACCGCGCAGGCCGAGCGCATCCGGCAGAATTATCTCGTGCTGATGCTGGCCTTCGGCTCGCTCACGCACGCGCAGGAAATGCGCTCGCTCGCGCTGTTCAAAAGCGAGATCATGCCGCAGCTCGCAGCCATGAATTACGAAGAGGCTTCACCTGCGCCGGCGCTCGCGACCGCATGACCCATGACGCGACGCTCGTCCGCGATGCAATGAGCTAAAGAAAGAAGGACGGCATGGCCTCCGAACCGTTCGACTTCGCGCCTCTGTTGGCACCCTCCTTGCCGGCGCCGGCGGCCAAGTGGGCAGGGTTTCCCAAATACAATTTCACCGGCGGCAACAACGATGCCGACCACGTTCCGGTCGATCGTCTCATTGCGGCCGCGACTGCGGTGCTCAAGCGCGAAGGCTCGACGCTTGCGACCTACGGCCTCGAGAGCGGACCGCTCGGCTACCGTCCGTTGCGGGAATTTCTGGCGGACAAGCTCAAGCGCACCGCGGGCATCTCCTGCACGGCCGACGAAATCCTGATCACGTCGGGCTCGCTGCAGGCGCTCGATCTCGTCAACGGCGCGCTGCTCGCGCGCGGAGACACCGTGCTCATCGAGCGGGAAAGCTACCAGGGCGCGCTGACGCGGCTCGCGCGCTTGGGTGTCAACGCCGTGGGCATCCCGCTCGACCGCGACGGCCTGCGGACCGATGCCGTGGCCGCCGCGCTCGACGACCTCAAGCGCCGCGGCATCCGCGCCAAATACATCTACACCATCCCGACCGTGCAGAATCCGACCGGCACGATCCTGAGCGAACAGCGCCGTCACGAGCTGTTGCGCTTGTCGCAAGACCACCACGTGCCGATTTTCGAGGACGATTGCTACGCCGACCTCATCTGGGACGGCCGGCGGCCGCCCGCGCTCTACGCCATGAGCGGGACCGGAGGCGTCATCCACATCGGTTCATTTTCCAAATCGATCGCGCCGGCGCTGCGCGTCGGCTACATCGTCGCGCGCTGGGACATTCTCTCCCGCATTCTCGCGCTCAAGACCGACGCTGGCTCAGGCGCGCTGGAGCAGATGGTGTTGGGCGAGTTTTGCGCGAGCCATTTCGCCGAACACGTGCCGAAGCTCACGCGCGGGCTGCGCGCCAAGCTCGAGACGCTGATGGAGGCGCTGGCCGAGCAATTCGGGACGTCGGCCGAGTTCGACGACCCCAAGGGCGGCATCTTCTTGTGGGTCAAGCTGCCGGACGCGGTCGACACCCAAAAGCTCGCGCAAGCGGCGCTTGCGGCCGGCGTCGCCATCAATCCGGGGCGCGATTGGTCGACGCAGGCGGACTACGGCAAGAGCCGGCTGCGGCTTTGCTTCGCCAATCCTTCGACGCAGGCGATCCGCGAGGGCGTCGCGGTGCTCGCCGACGTCTGCCGGCGCGAGTTCGGCGTGCCCGAGCGCATCGCCAACGTGGAGCGCCGCGCGAGCGCGTAGCATCCCATTGTCGCGGAAGCGTCATGCGCGGGCAGAAGCGCGTCGAAGACGCGCGTGAACGCGCTTATGACCCGCGCATCCATCGTCTTCGAGAGAAGCTCTTTACGAAAATGGATGGATTGCATCGCAACTCGGGCTTGCCCGAGTTGCGCAGTATTATGCGCCGCAAGTCGGGTAAACCCGACTTGCGGTGTCAAGCCCGGCAATGACAGTAGTGCCAGTGACCGCTGGTCTTACTCTTCCATCTGCAGCGGCAGGCGCACCGTCTGCCCGGAGGCGGCCGCGCGCTCGATGGCGATCGTCGTTTCCAGATTGATGCGCGCCTGCTCCGGCGTGGTATGGATCGTGGGCGCGCCGGTCGCGAGATGATCGAGCCAGGCGCGCGTCTCGTTGC
>Ga0306917_10001432_pt1 | contig 11331 bp, 7 predicted proteins | sample tim00Cox00000000_FD_203313 | JGI IMG/M metagenome (GOLD analysis project Ga0306917, IMG submission 203313) | Lab enrichment of tropical soil microbial communities from Luquillo Experimental Forest, Puerto Rico - timezero.00C.oxic.00.000.000 (v2)... | ecosystem: Environmental > Terrestrial > Soil... | reverse complement strand
TGTTCAGCGTGATACAAAAGCTCGAGACATCCTGGACCCACTGGCCAGGCCCGTAAAATTGGGACAGAGCCTTCTCGACGGCATCTCTTACCGCGGAAATGACCGCGTTGCCCGGCCCCAGGTGGTGCTCTTTGATGAATCTGGGGGTAGGCGCCGCCCCGTGGTCGGCGGAGAGAGTGATCCACACGTTGTCCAGCCCGATCGTCTTGTCTAATTCCCCTAGGAAATCCGCCAAGTCACGGTCGGTGCGCACTGTGGTGTCTGCCACCTCATCGCTGTATGGGCCAAAGATATGACCGATGGAATCGTTGACGCTCAGCGAGATGGCTAGAAGATCCGTCGCCGGCCCTTGACCCAGACCTTCGTTCTTGATGGCCTGACTCGCGAAGCCCAGTTCGATTGCATTCATAAAAGGCGTGTTACGAAGCCAGGCTAAAAAATCCCGGTTAGGGCACTTCTGGCTAGGATCAAGGTGGGCTTGGCTTAGTACCTTACCACCAGCCTGGGGTGTCTCAGCGACCGCCTGCCAGGGCTTCCCGCAATACGCTTTGCCGGGCTCAGTGCTGTTGAAGTGGCTCACCCAGGCCGGCAACTCCTGCATGTAGTAGCTGCTCGTCACGAACTGGCCACTTTCCCCATCGTACCAATAGGCTGCGTTCGCCGTGTGACCTCCCGGCACAACCGCAGAGCGATCCTTCAGCGAGATGGCGATAACCCTGGACTGAAAGCTTGAAGCAATCCGCAGTTCGTCGCCGATCGTGCTGCCGATCAGGTTCCGGGGTGAATAGCCCGGTCCGGCATTGCCGCCGACTTGCCTGGTGTCAGCGTCCTCGACGCAGTAAACCTTCCCCCCCCGCGAAGCGTCGAACCACTCGTTTCCAATCACGCCATGCACGTTGGAGTACGCGCCGGTGAAGAGGGTCGCGTGCCCAGGGCAGGTGAACGCAACAGCGTAGTCGTAACGGCAATTGACGAAGTTGGCCCCGCCGAGAAGTCGTTTGAACCCACCTGCAACCATCTGGGGCCGAAACCGCTCCAGGTAATCGTATCGGAGTTGGTCGATTACGAGGATCACGACAAGCTTTGGCTTTCGGGCGCCCCATGGGCTTTGCCCCGATGTCGTAGTTCCCGCCGGCAGGAGGGCACAGAAACTGAGAAAGGTAGCGGCCAGCAGGCTGGTAAACGGAGGGACTCTGTCCTTGACCATGCTACCTCCTTGGGCTTGCAGAGAATGGCCCAGTTTACCAGATGGCGCCGCAACTCATAGCGCAATGGCGCCAATTCAGAAGTGACTGTCAGGCTGCGGCATTCAGAAGGACGGCGTAGGGGCACCCCTTGTGGGTGCCCTTAGATCACAATCAGCAACCGAGGGCGCACAACCGGATGGGCACCCACAAGGCGTGCTCCTGCGTCGGTGGTTCCAGTGAACAATTAGGAGGGACAGGACACTGACTAGGCCTGCTTCGTGGGCAGAACCCAGTAAAGTTCTTCACGGATGAATTCCTTGCTGAAACCGCGCCGATTCAGGATGGCCTTGGCATTCTCGATCATTTCCGGGTGTCCGCAGACGTAAGCAGTGGTGTTCGAGGGCTCAAGTCCAAGAGAGTCGATGTATTTACGCAATAAATCTTCGGCGCGGCCCACCTCTCCCCTCCACTTGGGATCCTCCCAGGGCCGGCTGATGGTAGGGATGTAGCGCAGCCACCTCCAGCGCTGGGCGAGAGCCTCAAGCTCTTCCCGATAGGCAAACTCCCACGACCGGCTGGCGGCCTGCATCACCACCAATTGCACCCCAGGATCCTTCCCACCCTCCGCCTCGCGAGCGAGTGTGCGCACCATGCTGACGTAAGGGGCGACGCCCGTCACTGTGCAAACCAGAAAGTGCTGGGTGTGACCACTCTTGCCGTCCAGCGTAAAAAGTCCCTTGGTTTGGCGGCGCATCCACAGCCAATCGCCTACCGTCATTTTGTGGAGCAGGGGAGTAAGTCCGCCATCGACCACCAGCTCGATGAAGAACTCGACCTCGTCCTCCAGCGGACTGGAACAGATGGAGTACGCCCGTTCCATCAAATGATCGGGCTGATCGACACCGAGGGTTACGTACTGACCGGGCTTAAAAAGGAGCTTGTGCTCCGGCCGAACCCGAATCACCCATAGGTCTTCGGCGCAATCCGTGCGGCGCACAATCTCTGCTTTCTGGAATTTCCCAGGCTCTGTTCGCATCGCGCTCTGCTCTAGTACTTCGTGACAGAAATCCACGTCATAGAAAAACGCTACGTCGCTTAAGACTCAGCAGCCGCACAATCTCAGGCTACAGCATCTAGCTTTTCGAGAACAAGCGCAGGTACCACAGCGTCAGGAGCGCAATGTAAACCAGGGAAATGACCAGGCAAGTCCAGAACGTCTTGCCTAGAAACTTCTCAGTGACCTGCTTTCGCCAGGCGCGCACGCACAGGATAAACAGAACTATCGCAGTAAGTCGAGCTACGGCGTTAAGGGGCGTATTAAGCGGCGACGCGAAACGTCCCGACAAGAAGTCGAGCGCGACTCGTAAGTCCTGCCCCAGCGAACCTACGACGATATCCACAATGAACCACAGCGGAGGAAAAACAATCCCCAACATGTAACTATAGCGATCCTCGCCATAGAAGATCAAAACAGCGATAGCGATGAAAATGAGCGCCTTGGCTGATTCGAAGAAGAAGAACTGAGGCAGAACGAAGGCACCCGCTAGAATTAGAACCGCCGTCACGATTGCTGCCGTAAAGGCTCCCCGATCCGACATGACATGCCTCCTTGTCTAGGGCTCTCGGCTGTGATCGGGAATCCGCGGGCCGCCGTCCCCGTACCCACTTGGTCCCGTCGAGCCGGCGCCTATGATGCTGGGAGAGTCGGGCACGCCGAAGGCACTTGCCCGCCTTACAACAATAGTATACCACGCGCGCTCGCGGCTTTCGCTACGCCGATGAGTACCGAAACGGTGTCGATGGATCAGGCTGCGACTCCGTTGAGGCTAAACAAGCGGGCAGGATCGCCTTGTTCAGGGACCTCGGGCCGCACGCGTTCGGATCAGTTCCCCCCTCGGTCGCCGCGGCGACAGAGGGGCCTGGGCGCGGGGGGAACCGTGACGGACAACCTAACGTCGGACGCTATGGCGCGCACTTACCCGCTAAGTGGTGGACTCCGCCGTACCGTTATTGGAACACTATCCCAGCCTTCAGCGATCTTCGGGAAAGCTTGCCAAGTGGAGACACGAGCGCCTGGACCGCACGATCGGCGAGGCCGAGCATGCGGCCACCAAGCTGCGGCTGTGGACCGGCGAGAAGGGCATCTATTCCAAGCTCTTCGACTCGCCCACCACCATGCGCCTCAACTCAGACTGGCTCTTGTTCGTGAACCGATGTGTTACAAAATTACTGTGTGGATACCGGAATGTCGCGATAGGATCAGTGACGTTCATTTGCGCTGTGTTCGTCGCCATCACTAGCACAGGCCGCTCGCGGCCATGAATGGTGATCACCGCGCACCACGACGATCCGGCCCCCCGAGGGGATAAGGGTACGGCGAAGCCGGGGGTGAGGGGTTGTTTTCTTCGTGCCAAATGAGAAAATCCCTCACCCACCGCTGCGGGGTCCCCCCCTCTCCCGCCCGCACGGGAGAAAGGTGCCGAAGGCGGGGTGAGGGCCACTCCCCCCAGGGCTGCGCGCTAAGATATTGCCCCTAGCGGGGCTATGGCTCGCGCCGGTGCCGGCAGTGCGACTTGTTCCAACGAACTCACGACTTATGCATCCCCTGCAGGGGTGAGAGGGTCGAATCCGAGCGAACGCTGGTGTTCTCTTCTGACGGGAACCTCCGCCATGAAGCACCAGCGGGCAAGGGTGTGGACCTTTCCCCTGCCGGGTGCCACCGCCGAGGCCGGTGCCTGGGCGAGCGTGCCCCAAGCAAGGGGAAATAACTCGTCAGACCTTTCAGATCGCCGCTTCCCAGCCGAGGCTCGCAGCGCCGCTGCACGAAGCACCACCAACTCCCATAGGCTACGTATATAGCTTACAGATAAATCGACGGCCTCATCCCGCAGGCGCGGGACGAACGCGCAAAAGCCTGCCCTGAGCCGAGCGAAGGGACCCGCATGCAAGGACGCCTTCGTCCGCACTGAGCTTTGCTATACACGTTCTTGCAATCGTGATGCTGCCACGCTATGCTCTTAGCGCATTACTCTTCGGTTGGCCACCCTTGACCGCTGTTTCTCGCACATCCGGGATTCGGGTGGAAGAGAAGATTTCGGTGCCACTCGGTGAGTTGTATCCCTCGAACAAATCGGACGCTCATCGTTCAAAATTCATCCGTGAACAATAGAGCAAAACCGAGGAAGGCCTTAGGCTGTGCGTTTTCTGCGTCCTGTGTCGTACTCTTCGCTTGTACGGCCTTGCTGGCTGAAGAATCCTCACGCGCAGTTGTTGCCTATAGTGACGCCGGGTTTCCCAGTGCGGACTCCGCGCATCCCTCCCCGGATCAGTTGCAGAAGTTGCTGCCGGGAGCTTACCTGGCCTCAGCGGAGCAGCTTCAGTCGCACCTCGATGCCCGCGCGACTCGCTTGCTGGTTCTCTCTTACGGTTCGGCTTTCCCGGAGGAAGGCTGGCCCTCTATTTACCAATTCCTCCAGCGGGGTGGAAACCTTCTGGTTCTTGGTGGACGGCCTTTCACTCGAGCAGCCTATCGCGACAGTGCGGGGTGGCACCTGCGGGACTACAGCATCCGATTCACGCGACTCCTGGGAATTGACCAGTTTCAGGTCACACCAGGCTCGGAGGGGCTGGAGTTTCAGACAAATTCAGACTTAGTTCCGCCGCTAAGCCGTTTTGCCTGGAAGCGCGCGTTCAGTCCAGTCATTCGCCTCAGCGCGGTTGACCTCTATGCGCGAGGTGGGTCCGCAGGGTCGATTGACGCTCGTCTGGACGCGTTGGCGTGGGGCACCAGGGATGGTCGCAAATTGGCCGCGCCAGCCCTCCAAGTCGATCACCTGAGGAACGGTTTTGACGGCGGGCGCTGGATTTTTTTGAATGCTGAGGTGACCCCGAGTTCTACACCAGTGCGGAAGCGTCGGACTTGATTCGTTCCCTGGCGGAGCGCGCAATTCGGGGCAGCGAGGAGTTTACGGTACGGCCCTTCCTGCCACTCTATTTGCCCGGCGAATCCATACAACTGGACATCGTTTGGCATACAAACGGACCATCCACCCAGCCGCTCACGGTCAAAATCGTAACCTTCCCGGAGGCGCAGCCTTCCAACCGCTCTGTGACGACCGCACCTGTTCCTTTATCGCAACCACTGGTTCTGCCCGCGCCGAACATGAAGGGCTTGCACATCATTGAGGCGGCACTGACCGGAGGGCAACAAGGTCCGCGCCCTTTATCACTCCGGCTTCTGGATTCGGGATGAAGCCTACCTGCGTTCCGGTCCTCGCCTAGGGGTAAACCAGAACTACTTCGAACTCGATGGCCATCCCTTGGCGGTGGTGGGCACCACCTACATGTCCAGCGAGGTTCAGCGCCTGTATTTTGAACACCCCAATGTCTACATCTGGGACCGCGACTTTGCCCAGATTCGGGTCGCCGGTCTCAACATGATACGCACCGGATGGTGGACTGGCTGGGACAAGTTCTGCGACGAAAACGGACAACCCTACGAGCGAACGCTGCGTACGCTGGAGGCCTACCTCCTGAGCGCCCGCAAGAACGGGTTGCCCGTGCAGTTCAATTTCTTTGCCTTTGTCCCGGACGCTCTAGGAGGTGTGAATTTCTATCTCGATCCGGAAGCCGTTCGCAAGCAAGCGGCGCTGATTACAGCGGTGGTCGGGCGTTTCCACGACGTTCCCTACCTTGCCTGGGACCTCATCAACGAACCGAGCTTTTCTCAACACTTGTGGACCATGCGGCCCAATGGCGATCCCGTGGAAGTGGATGTTTGGAACCAGTGGCTGAGCCGGCGTTATCCCGATCGAGCTTCTTTGGCTGCGGCGTGGAATCTTCCGTCCAAAGCTGTTCAAGGAACGGTCTCGCTCCCTGAAGTCGTCGAATTCGAGCCGCGAGGCATGTACGTGGGGCGCAACTCGCTTAAAGTCTACGACTACTTTCTATTCGCGCAGGACAGTTTCGCGGACTGGGTGCGGACTATGTGCAAGGCGATTCGCAGCACTGGATCACAGCAACTGATTACAGTCGGTCAGGATGAAGGCGGCCTTTTGGACCGCCTCTCCCCGGCATACTGGGGACAGTTGGTAGACTTCACAACCAACCATTCCTGGTGGCAAAACGATCACCTGCTGTGGGACTCGCTTCTGGCAAAGCAGCCCGGTCTAGCTATGTTGATCCAGGAAACTGGACTGCAAAGGGAACTAAACCTCGATGAGGTGGCCCGCCGCAATCCGGAGAGTGAGGCTGCGCTGCTGGAACGGAAGGTTGCTACCTCCTTTGTTCAGGGCTCCGGGGCCATCGAATGGCTCTGGCACACGAACTCCTACATGACCGAAAGCAACGAAACACCCATTGGGGCGATTCGAACTGACGGCACGGAGAAGCCGGAAGCAGAGGTGATGCGTGATTACGCCGGGTTGGCGAAGTTCCTCAGCGAGCACCTGCGCAACCCCCAACAGCCTTCCATTGCCATGATTACCTCGCAAGCCGCCCAGTTCTCGGTCATGGCGGACTTCCAAATAGAAGCCCAACGCAAGGCCGTGCGAGCCTTGGCCTATTACGATCGCTTCACCCTGTATGCAATCGCCGAAAACCAGGTCGAGAAGCTCGGCTCACCGACGCTTGCCATTCTCCCGTCGCCCCAAGGCTTGACCGAGACAGCCTGGCGTTCCTTGCTGAAGTATGTGAAGGAGGGTGGCAATATGCTGGTCACAGGGCCGGTCGACCGCGATGAACACTGGCACAACACCGCGCGGATGGCCGAATTGAAGCTGGACGCGGAGACGGAACCGCTCACGTACCACAATGCGGCCATCCAATTAGGCGACCGCCTGGTCCCGCTTTCCTTCGACCAGCAAAAACAAAGTTGGCTGCAGTCGCTTCGATTCAATGATGGAGCATCGCTCAAGGAAATCTCCTATGGGAACGGACGCATCTTCTGGGCCGCCTATCCGGTGGAATTGGCGGAGGGAGCGCAAGCTGCCGCCGAGCTGTACGCCTACGTCGCCGGTCGGCTCGGCGTCGCTCCGATGTTCGACCTACAGTCATCGCTTTCGCCCGGCGTGATGGTGTATCCGGTTGCGCTCGAAGATTCGGTGCTGTACATCATGACTTCAGAGAGCGCTGACGATGCCAAGGTCGACTTGCGCGACAAGCTTACCGGGGTGCGGCTGACGTTCCAGCTTGCGGGTCAACACGCGGCGGTCGCGTTGATTGGAAGACAGAAGAAAGGTGTCGTTGCCAAGTACGGCTTCTGACATGGGTGCGCGACATCAGCTAGCTGTCAGCCGCTCCACAGTGGCTTTTGGAGGGAATCCATGGATGAGGCACGAAGAGAACTGTGCATGTTGCTGCCGGCGTTGGTGGTGACAAGCGCCCGGCGTTCCGAAAACACGGGGTTGCCGTCGAAGGTTTACAGTTTCGAAAGCCTTTCTCTCCAAACCTCTGGGCAGAATGCATTTCGACCTATATTGGGGGGAAAGACGCACGAAGGCTTCCGTGTGGCGCTGCACGAAACCGACCTGGCGCCGGGCGCAATGCCCCACCCGCCACATCATCACGAGTACGAGGAGGTCTTCCTCATCCGGGAAGGCTTGCTGCAGGTGACCATCGGGGAGCGCAGCTCCAATCTCGGGCCGGGCTCGGTCGCCTACATAGGGTCGAACGAGGAACACGGCATCCGCAACGTCGGACATTCCCATGCTCAGTACTTTGTTTTGGAGTTGGGCACCGAGGACGCCTAGCGCAGAGTCTCACGTCAAAAAACTCTGCGGCTTATGCGGCCCTGGGTCGCGATAACTCGGTCGTAATGAATAGCGTACGCCAGGGGCTCAGGATCTGGCGGGCTGGCCTAGCCATAATCAGGGGCTAAAGCCCGGTTCCTTTCGGCGAATCAGCGGCACGGCTTAAAGCCGTGCCCTGATACAAGGCCGCGGCTTTGGCCGTTCCAAATGTAGAAACTCCAGACTCTGGACATAGCCGAGGGCTGCGACTACGTCAAAAGTGGAAAGCGATCTCGGCGGTCCACGTGCGCGGAGTGACGTAGTGCGTGCCGCTAAACGTGGAAAGGAAGTTATAAAGCGCAACCTTGTTGGTCAGGTTGACCGCCGTGAAGGTCAGACTCCACTTGTAACGGTCGCCGTGGAACAGATTGTCGTCACCGACAGACAGATCAAACAGGCTGCGCGGCTGGATTCGCTGGGGATTGTGGTCGTCATTTTCTGTTCCGGGCGGTGGTACCTTGACGTATATGGATGCGAACTGTGATGCCTGGCAGGTGGCAAGTGGGGCGCCAAGGGGGTTTGGAGCAGCAAGCTTGCCATTGCAAGTGAGGCCGGCCTGAAACTCCTGGTCGGCGGTCAGAGGCAAGCCGGTGATAGCGTTGTTTAAGGCCACCTGGTCACTTGGGACATTAGCGCCTCCCCCCAATGCAATTGGCGTCGAAACGAAGCACGTCAAGGTTGGAGCGACACACGGTACCGCGCCGCTCACAAGGCCACTGTCATACCTCCAGTTGAACCCAATCCAGGGGCCACGCTTCCACTGGTATTGCAGGTGTGTCGTCTGGTTGAAATGCTCGTCATGGTCAATGCGGAAGACGCCGGACACCGGCGGGATGATGGGGATGCCGGCGACTTGCGGTTCGAAGAAGCGAGCGGCAACGCTGGACATCACCACAAGGGCATTAAACCCGTGGAAGTTCACGACGCTGGTGCGGATGGCGTATCCGGGGATATTGGACCTGTACCACTCGATTGGGAAGGTGAGGGGTGTGGCGCCTACGATACCGAAGTCGTATGCGTTGTGCGTATACTTCCAGATATATTCGCCGTCCACAACCACGTACCGTCCGAATGCTTGTTGCAAACCGGCGTGGAATTCATTGCGCCAGCCGGGATGAATCGGTCCCAGGTTGCAGGTGACACCGGACGGTGGCACAAGGGCGGCAATCACTTGATATCCGCACCCTGTACTGGCAATGATCAGATTCTCGTTGAACGGAGTTTCCAAAATGCGCGCGTAAGAAACGCGCAGCACCGTATTCGTCGGCCGGACGGTGTAGGCAACGCCCAGTCGTGGCTCCGCCTGGCTTTGAATGGCAATCCCGTTGTACAAATCCCCGCGAATTCCGAGGTTGAAGTTCCAGTTCTTCTTGGTGATGGTGTCCTGAACATACAGCGCGAGTTCCTTAATGTCCGTGTGGCCGGAAAAGTAGAACGGGATGCTCCTGGAACTGGTGCAGCCGTCCGACGGGGCCGGGATAGGTCGAGTCAAGTCGAGGCAGCCTAGGAACGGCTTAAAGCCCGTATTGGGCGTGCCACCCGGATTCAAAGAGCCTCCACATTGGCCTTGGCTGGTTACCGCAGGGTTGGTGTTGGGGCTTCCGTCCGCATTGAAGCATGGTGGGTTCAGTGTCGGGTCCACAATGCTGAGGATGTCCCTCTCCGTAAGGAATGTTTGTTGATATACGACTCCCGCCTTCAGGTTGTTGATGCCCTTGACGTAGGCCAAATTCGAGAGCACACCCGCGTTGGTGAGTCTCCGACCTTGCGCGAAGCTCTCGGCCTGGAGGTCGGGAGCGAGATCATTCAAAGGGTCAGCACTCGGGTAGTAGTGATACTGGTCTTGCCGAAAGAAGCCGCCGAGCGTAAGCACCAAGGTCGGGCTGATCAGGTGCGTCCAGGTAGGAGCGACGTTAATGGTCTTAATCTGCGAACGCTGGTCCGTCGGGCCCAGAGGAAGGCCGGTCACATTGTTGAGGATGCCCGGATGGTACTGTTGGTCGAACGAGTTGGGATTTTGAAACCAGGAACGCGTAAAGCCCAGGTTCAGGTGCAGGGAATTCGCTGTGGAGGGTTGATAGTCCATGCGGTCGAAGATGGCCTCTTCGTTGCCATAAGAATGCAGCACGGCGACCTCTGGCGGATCCAGAAATCGTGTGGTGTTCAACCCGTTGACCGCGATGAAGTTTCCCCACTTCTGATTTCCGTAACCAACTTCAAAACTGCCATAGGACGAGCCAAATGAGCCATAGGAGGCCGTCACGGCGCCATGAGCCGGTGTCATACCCTGGCCGGAGCGCGTGGCAACGTTGATCACAACGCTCGTCTTGTCGCCGTATTCGGCGGGCGGCGCGCCGGCGATCACCTCCAACGACTGGACCGACATGAGGGGAATCTGATTCGAAAAAACCTTGCTCTGCTGGTCGGTGATGGGTTGGCCGTCGACCGAGAAGGAGTTTTCCGCGTGATCGCCCATGCCGTGGAAGAGGCCGTTAGAATCCGCAGTAATTCCCGGCGACGAGAGCGTAACGAGAGAACTGATGGCCGACGAAGAACTCTCCAAGGGGATTTTGTCAAACCATTTCTTGTCGACGTCGGTGTGAAAGGTCGAAGTTTGCTCCAGTAGGTCGGTCGCTTCGCCTTGAACCGTAACCGTCTGGGCGGCGGTGGCAATCTTCAGGGTGAGCTTTAGATCGAGGGGCACCGCCGAACGGACTTCCACGTCCTGGTCAAGGTCCCCGAAACCAGGGGCGCTCACGGTCAGGTGGTAGGGATTAAAGGGAACGTTGCTGAGTTGGAATTGGCCGGAGTCGTCGGTGGTCGCGGTTGCTTCGTACCCTGAAACCGGATATCGGATTTCGACCTTCGCTCCTTTGACGGCAGCGCCGGAAGGGTCAAGCACGGTACCCTGGATGGTCCCGGAATTCCCCAAACCCTGCCCGAAGGCGGGCGCTGCCGCGAACGGGACGAGACAGAGAAAGGCTATCAAAGTCAGCCAAGCGCTTCGGTGGTGCGGCGGCACCGCCGCTTGCTGTGCCGAAAGCCTACGGTTTTCCGGCAAGCGGCCGAGCCTGAATTCTTTAATGTTACCTCTTTCTTGAGCCTGCTGGGCCGGAAAGGCTGAGCCTTTCCGCACAGCAGGCGGCAAAGCCGCCACCGCCATAATGAAACTCGAATAAAATGAGTGCACGGATTGTTCCTCCTAAAAAGATCTTGGCCTCGCTATTCCGAGCGAGGAGAACCTCTGAATTTTTAGGAGAAAAGGGGTGGATCTCTTCCTGAAGGAAGTAGGTAGGAAGGGGGCGAGAGTTTCGGTATTAAGGCTGGTCCGGAGCTTCTGGCAAACCGCAGCTGAG
>Ga0306917_10001424_pt1 | contig 11353 bp, 9 predicted proteins | sample tim00Cox00000000_FD_203313 | JGI IMG/M metagenome (GOLD analysis project Ga0306917, IMG submission 203313) | Lab enrichment of tropical soil microbial communities from Luquillo Experimental Forest, Puerto Rico - timezero.00C.oxic.00.000.000 (v2)... | ecosystem: Environmental > Terrestrial > Soil... | reverse complement strand
AATTCCTGACCACGGCGACCTATGCCGACGCCCGGCCGGGCGGCTGGGATCCGGCCGAACGGGCCAAGGACAATGCGCTCGACGGGGTCGAGGCCGACGTCCTCTACACGACCCTCGGCTTCCGCATATTCTGGCTGAAAGATCCCGGGCTGCAGGCCGACTGCTTCCGTGTCTACAACGACTGGCTCGCCGAATTTGTCAGCTATGACAAGAAGCACATGGCCGGGCTGCCGATGATCTCATTGTACGACCCCAAAGCCGGCGCCCGCGAGCTCGAGCGCTGCGCCAAGATGGGCCTGAAGGGCGCGATGATCTGGTGCTCGCCGCCTGAGAGCCAGCCCTACAGCTCGGACATCTACGATCCGTTCTGGGCGGCCGCACAGGAGCTCAAGATGCCGGTCAGCCTGCACGCGATCACCGGCATGGGCATGGAGAGCCAGTACAACTGGGGCGAGCGCTACATGCGCGCGACCGTATTGTCGCACGAGGTCGAGAAGTCGTTCAGCGTGTTGATCTTCTCCGGTGTTCTCGACCGCTTCCCGCAACTGCAGATCGTCTCCGCCGAGAACAACATCGGCTGGCTACCCTATTATCTGCAGCGCATGGACCGCGCCTTTGAGCGCCAGCGCATCTCCGCCGGTTTTACCAACAAGCTAAAGCCGAGGGAGTACTTCCAACGCCAGATGTGGGCGACCTATATCGACGACTTTGTCGGTGTCGCCAGCCGCCATTTCATCGGCGTCGACAAATTGATGTGGTCCTCCGACTACCCACACCAGGCCTCGACCTGGCCGCACTCGCAGGAGGTCGTCGCCCGCGACTTCAAGGACGCCAGCGCCGAGGACAAGTTCAAGATCACCCGCGCCAACGCCGCCCGGCTCTACGGTTTCGACGCCTAGCGGGCCACACCGTCCGCGCGATCAGGATCAGGCGGCGGCCGCCCAGACCTCGGAAAGTAGCGCCGCCTGCTCCAACACGGTTTGGGTCGCTTTCTCCTGCTTGTCCGGCGGATACCCATACTTCCGCAAAATCCGCCTGACGAGAACGCGCATTTGCGCGCGGACGTTCTCGCGTAAGGTCCAGTCAATTGTGACGTTCTTGCGCACGCTTGCGACCAGCTCGCGCGCGATTGTCTTCAAGGTCGGTTCGCCCAATACCTTGACCGCGCTGTCGTTGGTTTCGAGCGCATCGTAGAAGGCGAACTCGTCCTCGGAGAGCCCGAGCTCCTCGCCGCGCGCGTTCGCGCCGCGCATGTCCTTGGCGAGCGCGATCAGCTCTTCGATTACCTGGGCGGTCTCAATCGCGCGATTTTGGTACCGGCGGATCGAGCGGTCGAGCAGTTCGGAGAAGGAGCGCGCCTGCACGACGTTCCGCTGCGATCGGGTCTTGATTTCCCCGACGAGCAGTTTGCGCAAAAGCTCGACCGCGAGGTTGCGCTGCGGCATGTCGCGGATTTCGCCGAGAAACTCGTCAGAAAGAATCGAAATGTCGGGCTTCTTCAGCCCGGCAGCCGCGAAGATGTCGACGATCTCATCGGAAACGAGCGCCTTCGAGACGATCTGCCGAATCGCGTGATCAAGCAGCTCGGGAGGTTTGCGGTCGTCCGAGACGTGCTTGACCAACGCAGCGCGGACAGCCTGGAAGAAACCGACCTCCTCTCGGATGCGCAGAGTCTCCTCGTGCGGCACTGCCAGCGCGAAGGCCTCCGACAGCGCCTTGACGGCCTGCAACAACCTCTCCTTTCCCCGTTCTTGCGAGGGGATGAATTCCTGCCCTGCAGAGATCATCGAAATCCGTTGTTGCGCGGTCCCTTCCGTCAATGGACCGAGGTCGAAACCGTGGAATAATCCGAGACAGATTTCGTATTTCTCCAACATCGTCGCCACCGCGACCGCTTGGTCGATCGCGGTCTGACCGGTGCCGCCGCTCTCAGTATAGGTAGCAAGCGCCTGCTTCAGCTCGTCGGCGAGCCCGAGGTAATCGACGACCAACCCGCCGGGTGAACACCCGGTTGACGCGGGCGATGGCCTGCATCAGCCCGTGCCCGCGCATCGGCTTGTCGATATACATCGTATGCAGGCTCGGCGCGTCGAAGCCGGTCAGCCACATGTCACGCACGATGACGATGCGAAACGGGTCCGACGCGTCGCGGAAGCGGTTCGCCAGCGCCTCGCGTCGCGATTTGTTGCGGATATGGGCCTGCCAATCGGCGGGATCGGCGGCGGAGCCGGTCATCACGACTTTGAGCACGCCTTGGTCGTCCTCTTTGTCGTACCATTCTGGGCGTAGCGCGATCAGCTCGCGGTGAAGATCGACGCAGATCCGCCGGCTCATGCAGACGATCATCGCCTTGCCGTTCATCGCCGTGAGCCGCTCCTCGAAATGGGCGACCAAATCGCGGGCGATGATCTTGACCCGGTTCTCGAATCCGACGATCGCTTCGAGCTGGGCCCATTTGGTCTTCAGCTTCTCTTTGCGTTCGACCTCCTCGCCCTCGGTCAATTCTTCGAATTCGGGATCGATCCTCGGCCGCTCGGAGGGCTTCAATTCGAGCTTGGCGAGCCGGCTCTCGTAATAAATCGGCACCGTCGCGCCGTCGATGACCGCGCGCTGGATGTCGTAGATGCTGATGTAATCGCCAAAGACTGCGCGGGTATTGGCGTCGGTCTTCTCGATCGGTGTGCCGGTGAAGCCGATGAACGAGGCGTTCGGCAACGCGTCGTGCAGGTGCCGCGCGAGACCGTCGATGAAATCGTATTGGCTCCTATGCGCCTCGTCGGCGATCACGACGACATTGCGCCGTTCGGACAATACCGGATGCCGGTCGCCCTTCTCCTCCGGCATAAATTTCTGAATCGTCGTGAACACGACGCCCCCCGAGCCGACCTGCAATTTCGCGCGCAAATCCGCGCGGCTTTCGGCCTGTACCGGCTCCTGCCGCAACAGATCGCGGCAGCGCGCAAAGGTCGTGAACAATTGGTCGTCGAGATCGTTGCGATCGGTGATCACGACGATGGTCGGGTTCTCCATCGCCGGGTGCAGGATCAGCCGCCCGGCGTAAAAGGCCATCGTCAGGCTCTTGCCCGAGCCTTGTGTATGCCAGACGACGCCGACCCGCTTGTCTCCCGGCTCGCCGCCGGGGTTGTGGCGGGCGAAAAAGGTGCCGGCCGCCTCCTCGGCCTCCGGCGCGAGATTGGCGGCCCGCAACGTCTCCTCGACCGCAACATTAACCGCGTGGAACTGGTGGTATCCCGCGACCTTCTTCGCCAGCACGCCGCCGCCGAGATCCTCGAACACAATAAAATGGCGGACGAGATCGAGAAACCGGGGCGGCTGAAAGACGCCAGCGAGCACGACCTGCAGTTCGGGGAGGCCTGGTGCCGCATCCTCACGGCCGCTGACGCCACGGTTTGAACCATTCCTTGCCCGCGCCGAGCGCACCAATGCGAGCTTGCGCGCCGTCCGAGGCGATCAGCGCCGCGTTATAGGTGAAAAGCGCCGGGATCAGGGTCTGGTAATTTTCGAGCTGCTGGACGGCGTTCCACACCGTCGCACCCTCGTCGGCCGGATTTTTCAGCTCGACAACCCCGAGCGGCAACCCGTTGACAAAGATCACGATGTCGGCACGGCGGCTCTGCTGTTCCTCGACGATGGTGAACTGATTGACCGCCAGCCAGTCGTCCCGCTCGGGCCGCTCGAAATCGACGACCTGCGCCTGGGCGCCGGCGATTGACCCGTCCGACCGCGTGTATTCGACATTGACGCCGTCGACGAGCATACGATGCAGCGCGCGGTTGCGGGCGATCAGGTTCGGGGCCTCGACCCGCAGCAATTTGTGATAAGCGTCGAAAACCGCAGCCGCCGGCAGACCCGGGTTGAGCCGGCTCAGTGCCCGATGCAGCCGGTTCTGCAGGATGGTGTCGTGATATCCCGGATCGGTGCGCTCGCCGCCATCGACGTTGTATGCGATCTCCGGACCATGCTTGACGGTATAGCCCAGGGTCTCCAGCCAGCCGAGACCGGCCTCTTCGGCGTCTGACTCGGCAAACCCAGCGGGCATGCTTATCCGGCCTCGGTCAGTGCGATACGCTGCGCCGCGATTGTCTGCCGCCAACGATCGTCGATACCCTGCCAATCTATAACATCGACCCGGTAGGGTAGGTCACTGTCACTAAATGCCTCGGCCAGTGTGGCGATCTCATCGAGCGTCAGTTGCCGGCCGGCGTCGATCGCCAGATCGAGGTCCGAATAACGCCTAGCCCGGCCGGATGTGCGCGAACCGAACACCCATGACTTTGTGCTCGGCGGCAAATGCGCTCGAAGGATTTTGAGCACCGCCCGCCGGTGATCGGCCGGCAAGTCGAGGTACATAGGTCGGGTCAAGCGAGCCGCCGTCGCAGTTCGGCGTAGAGATACTCGGCTTCTTCCAAGAATGCCGGGATAGCGTCGGCGACCTGCGCAGCGACCTCGGCATCGTAAGTGTGGCTGGAGCGGGCGCGCATTTCACGAAAGCGCCGCCAAGCGGGCCAGTCGCTACGCAGCAGGCCGTGAGCGTTGGCAGTACGGATCAAATCGGCAAAGGGCAGCCGATCGGTCTCGTCCGGAGAAGCCGCGGTCTCCTTGAGATACCGTCTGAGCATCTTCTGGCTAAGCTCATAGGTAAATTCGAAGCGCTGGATCAGCCCGTCGCGGATTTGCTCGTCCGCCGGTTCACGCTCGTAGCGACCGAGGCCCTCGCGAAGTCGACGGACAGCATTGCCGAGCGAGGTCGTGTCGAGCTTGATCGCGCGCTCCTCCTCTGGGCCTTGCCCGCTACCCTTCAAAGACCGGCTCCCGCGAGCCATCGATACTCGCTTTGAGATACGAGTTGCGCACGGCGCTCAGCTCCACCAGATCGACCTTTCGGCCGAACAGCGCCTCCAACTCTTCCTTTAGCCCGAAATAGGTGTCGAAAGGGTGTAACGGCGTGTCCCGTTCGAATTCGACGATAAAGTCGACATCGCTGTGGTCTGGATCGAAATCGCCACGCGCTGCTGAACCGAAAAGGTCGAGCCGCCGCAGGTGAAAGCGTCGGCATACCGCGCGCAATTCCTCCCGACGCAACGCGATTTCGTCAATCATAGCGGTACGGATACATTTATGCGGCCACCTCGGCGACGAACCGCTCGGCGGCCCGTACCCGCATTTCGCCGGAAATGAGCTTCGGGAGCAACACGTCGCGGATCGCAGCAAGCGTAGAGCACTCCTTTCCGCTCGCAGAACAGTGTTCCCGCACTGGAATTGAAATCTCGTCAAAGGCGCCGATAAGCTGTCGCGGTGGTACTAAGATCGGCAAGGCTCCCAGCCGCGAACGGCTGAGTTCAGTCTGGCCCGTACTTCCCTCGCCCAAAGTCTCGATTTCTTCTTCCCGACCACTGAGACAGATCCCGAGATAATTCCAAGACACCGCCTTTTCGTCACCTCGGACAACCGTGACGTGGGAGTCGACTATGGTGTCCTCGTCCGAGTTCAAGGCTTGTGCAACGCGGCCCAGGGTACCCACGCCGGTCGAGTTCACTAGGACGTCTCCTTTTATGAGCAGTCGACCTTCAACGGAGCGAGCCTCCGCGCTGTGACGGCGACCTTTACTTGGATCCACACGTCGGTCACGCACACATCTTTGGTTCAGTACGAGAACCCCGCCGTATTCGATATAGGCGGGTGAAATTCCACGTTTCAAATAAGCTGCAACACCGTCGAGGTCTCTCACGTGCCAGCCCTCGGGTATCTCGCCCAGTTGGGAATCCACGAAGCGGGCGGGGAAGAGGTCGACGATGGGCTTGGGGAGCCCGGGGTCGCGGCCCTCGGCCTTGGCGCGGACGGGATCGAAATTGACGAACCATGATTTGAACAGCGCCCGCGCCATCGCCTCCAGCGTCTCATTCATTTGCCGGTTGAGTTCGATCTTGTCGTCGAGCGCGCCGATAATGCGAGCGATGGTCTGTCGCTCTTGAGGCGGGGGTAGAAAAATGGGCAGTTCGGCTACATCTCGCAGATTCAGAGTAGCCTGCACGGTCGTGTTCAGCCGAGAGCTGATCAGTTCCTGTACAGCGGGGGAGCGGAGTGCAATCTGCACCCAATATGCGCCGATTTCGTTCCGAACAGGAATTACCGCCACAGCTCGAGCAGTGTTCCAGCCGGCAAGGGACGGCGGTACAACGGCCGTCTCTCCGACCGTGCCTACAAGCGTTAGCAACAGCTCGCCGCCCCGCAAGCGAGTGCGGGTATAGCTCGCCTCGATGCCCTCTGCGACCCTCAGGGGAGCGTCGACAGCTATGCGGCCGTCCCGCACATCGCTGACACGGACAATTGGCACACCGCGTAACACTGGCATGCCTGGCTGAACGATACCGTACGAGATCCCTCGACTGGGTTCTATCAGCTCGCCGAGTGGCGCGACCTGCCATTCAGGCATACCAAGCCCTCGCAGGTTGGCGATTATCGCTGCGTCCAGCTCCGCCGCTTCGACCTGCTGGTGTCGGAGCGTCGCTACGAGCCGGCGCATCTTTTCGTCGAACGACTCGTCGTCCTCCTCGGCTGCACCGGCGCCGACGTAGCGGCCGGGGGTCAAGACGTGGCCGTGCTTGCGAAGCTCGTCGAGCAACGCCAATTTGCAGAAACCCGGTACGTCGGCGTATCCGCCGGCGTCCCCCTCGCCGCGCCACGCGTGATAGGTGTCGGCGATCTTGGCCATATCGGCGTCGGTCAGCTCGTGGTGGACGCGGTCGACCATCGTGCCGAGCTTCCTCGCGTCGATGAACAGGGTCTCGCCGTGACGGTCGCGGAAGCGGCCGTTCTTCTTGTCGCGCGCGAGAAACCACAGGCAGACCGGGATCTGCGTCGCATAGAAGAGCTGGCCGGGTAGTGCCACCATGCAATCGACGAGGTCGGCCTCGACGATCGCTTTGCGGATCTCGCCTTCGCCCGACTGGTTCGACGACATCGAGCCGTTGGCGAGCACGAAGCCGGCGGTGCCGGTCGGCGCCAGGTGGTGAATGAAATGCTGCACCCAGGCGAAATTGGCGTTGCCGGCGGGCGGGGCGCCATAAACCCAGCGCTTGTCGGTGCGCAGCAGCTCACCGCGCCAGTCGCTGTCGTTGAACGGCGGGTTGGCGAGCACGTAATCGGCCTTGAGGTCGGGGTGCTGGTCGTTGTGAAACGAATCGCCATGCGCGATCTGGGCGTCGATGCCGCGGATCGCGAGGTTCATCTTTGCGAGGCGCCATGTCGTGTAATTCGATTCCTGACCGTAGATCGAGATGTCGCCGATGCGCCCGCTATGCGCCTCGATGAATTTCTCACTCTGCACGAACATGCCGCCCGAGCCGCAGCACGGGTCGTAGACCCGGCCCTTATAGGGTGCCAGCATCTCGACAAGCACGCGCACGACATGGGTCGGGGTATAGAATTGGCCACCCTTCTTGCCCTCGGCGCTGGCGAACTGCGACAGGAAGTATATGTAGACTTGGCCAAGGATGTCGCGGGCGCGGTCGGCGGGGCTGCCGAGGCCGATATCACTGACGAGGTTGATCAGTTGGCCGAGCCGCTGCTTGTCGAGGCCCGGCCGCGCGTAATCTTTCGGCAGGACGGATTTGAGCGAGGGATTGTCGCGCTCGATCGCCGCCATCGCGTCGTCGACGATCTGTCCGATCGTCGGCTGGGGTGCGGCACCCTTCAGATACGTCCAGCGCGCTTCCGGCGGCACCCAAAAGATGTTTTCGGCGCGGTATTCGTCCGGGTCTTCCGGATCAGCGCCTTCGTCGCGTTGCGCCACCAGCTCGGCGTGTTTGGCTTCGAACGCGTCAGATATGTATTTGAGGAAAATGAGGCCGAGCACGACGTGTTTGTATTCGGCCGCATCCATGTTGTTGCGCAGCGCGTCGGCCGCCTGCCAAAGCTTCGCCTCGAAGCCGAGCGTCGCGCCATTACCCTCATTATTGAGATCGTTGCTCCTCGATCGCCCGCGCGCCATCACGCTCCCTGTTAACCAATAGTTCGTCACAAAGATATCATGCTTAACCTAAAATTGCTTTATTCCGTGGCGATCGTAAGGCATTCGCCTGAATGCTGGAATCAGATAGACCCAGAACTCCGTGTGTTCAGGGTGCGGCCTCGCTCGAGGTCGCGCGCTCAGCCGCGATTGTCTGCCGCCAACGATCGGCGATCTCGCTCCAATCAACAAGATCGACCTCATAGGGCGAGTCGCTATCGGCAAATGCCCAGCCAGCTCGGCGCCACAGCCGTCGCTGATCCGCCGGCAAGCCGATGGGCGGGCGGCGCGACGTGAGCGAGGAGCTTGTTACCTGGTTCTGATAGCCTGCCCGGGGTGGCCGCATGCCGCGCGACGGCACTCCCTCGTGCTTACCTGATGCTTCCCTGATCGACGGAAAAGGCTCGCTGTTCGCCTGATTTAATTCCCTGTTCGACCAGTTAGAGAATTGGCTTCACAAGTGCTTGATGTGGCTGGCGATTGTCGGCGAAAACCCGCTTTATTGGCGTCGACACCGATGTTTTGCCAATAATTTCCCGTCCACCAGGGATCGGGGCAGACCGAGCGTACGCGTTTCGCTTCAGGACCTCGACGAGGCTAGTGGCGGGATCGATACCCGGAGAAGGGAGTTGTTACTCTCGCCTGCATTCCCAATAGGGGGCGGAGCTTGACCTCGCTGCGGCGTCCCGTGAGGATGTCCGAAGAAGGGATCGCGCAGGAGACAGGGTTCGACGTGCCATCGCCTGGCGACAACTACGACGCGCCGCACCTCGCGAAGAGCGCGGCGAATTTCACGGCGCTGACGCCGCTCGTCTTTCTGCGGCGCGCGGCTGTGGTCTACCCCGACAAGCTCGCCGTCATCGACGGCGCCGCCAGCTTTACCTACCGCGAGCTCTACGGCCGCTGCCTCCGGCTCGCCGATGCGTTGCGCCAGCGCGGCATTGGGCGGGGGGACACCGTCGCCGTCATGGCGCCGAACGTGCCGGCATTGCTCGAGGCGCATTACGGGGTGCCGATGGCCGGCGCCGTCTTGAATGCGCTGAACTACCGGCTCGACGCTCGTTCGATCGCCTTTATCCTGGCGCATGCCGAGGCCAAACTGTTGATCGCCGACCGCGAATTCGCGCCGACCGTCACAGCCGCCCTCGACGAGATCGGCGGGCAAATGCCTTTGGTCGAGATCGACGATGGTATGGACGGCTGCTCGCTCGGCGGCACTGAATACGAGTCCTTCCTCGGCGAAGGCGATCCCGATGCGGAATGGGCCATGCCGCGCGACGAATGGGAGGCGATCGCGCTCAATTACACTTCGGGCACCACCGGCAACCCGAAGGGTGTGGTTTACCACCACCGCGGCGCCTTTCTAAACGCGCTCGGCAACGCGATTACTCTCGGGCTCGATCGCCACTCGGTCTATCTGTGGACCCTGCCGATGTTCCATTGCAACGGTTGGACCCACCCCTGGGCAGTTACCGCCGTCGCCGGGACCCAGGTCTGCCTGCGCCACGTCGATCCAGCGCCGATCTTCGCGACGATCGCGGAGCACCGGGTCACCCATCTTTGCGGCGCACCGATCGTCCTAAACCTGCTCGTCCACGCGCCGGAGGGTGTCAAGCGCCGCTTCGACCACCAGGTCGAGGTCGCGACCGGTGGTGCCGCCCCGCCGTCGGCCGTGATCGAGGCGATGGAACAGATGGGCTTTCGGGTCACCCATCTCTATGGGCTGACCGAAAGTACCGGTCCCTCGACGGTCTGCGCATGGCAGGAAGAGTGGACGGCACTGCCGATCGCAGAACGTTCCGCCCGTATCGCGCGCCAGGGAGTTGCCTACCTGACCCTCGACCGCCAGCGCGTTGTCGATCCGCAGACGATGGCCGACGTTCCAGCGGACGGCCACACGATGGGCGAGTTGGTGTTGCGCAGCAATACCTTGATGAAGGGCTATCTGAAGAACCCGGTGGCGACGGCGACGGCCTTCGAGCACGGGTGGTTTCGCACCGGGGACCTCGCAGTCTGTCATCCCGACGGATATGTCGAGATTAAGGACCGCTCGAAGGATATCATCATCTCGGGCGGCGAAAATATTTCATCACTGGAGGTCGAGGAGGCTCTCTACCGGCATCCGTGGGTCATGGAAGCCGCGGTCGTAGCCAGACCCGACCCGGTCTGGGGCGAAGCTGCTTGCGCCTTCGTGACCCTCAAGCCGGGGGGCGAACCGGTCTCGGCCGAAGACATCGTCGCCTGGTGCCGCGCCAACCTCGCACATTACAAGGTGCCGCGAACCGTCGTCTTCGGACCGTTGCCGAAAACCTCGACCGGAAAGATCCAGAAGTTCGAGCTGCGCGAGCGCGCCAAGGAAATCGCCCAAAGGGGGCGTGGCTCGTGACCCAATTGCCGAGCTTCGACCTCACGGGCGAGGTGGCACTCGTGACCGGTGCTTCGAGCGGGATTGGCCGCCACCTTGCCGAGTTGCTCGCCGTCGCCGGTGCTAAGGTGGCGCTCGCCGCGCGGCGCGTCGATCGCTTGGCCGAGGCCGCCCGCGAGATCGAGACGGCGGGTGGAGAGTGCCTGCCGATGGCCTGCGATGTGACCCGATCCGACAGCGTCGTCGCCGCTGTCGCCAAGACCGAGGCCGAGCTCGGGCCGCTGACGATCCTCGTCAACAACGCCGGCGTCGTTGTCTCGAAGCCCCTGTTCGAGCACACCGAGACCGATTGGGACTACGTGGTCGACACGAACCTCAAGGGCGCCTGGCTCGTAGCGCGGGAATTCGCTCATCACCTCGTCGGCCTGAAGCGCCCGGGCCGCATCATCAACATCACGTCGGTGCTCGGTCTGCGCACGATAGGCCGGGTGCCGGCCTATTGCGCCGCCAAGGCCGGGCTGACCCACCTGACGCATGTGTTGGCGATGGAATTGGCGCGATACGGCATTCTCGTTAACGCGCTGGCGCCGGGCTATGTCGAGACCGATTTCAACCGCGCCTTCTTCCAGACCGAGGCCGGCAAAGCGCTGATCTCTCGCATACCGCTAAAGCGCCTTGGCCAGGCCAATGATCTCGATGGCGCGATGCTGCTGCTTGCGTCGCCGGCCGGCGCCTACCTGACCGGCGCGGTGATCGCGGTCGATGGCGGGCACGGCGTCGCCGCGATCTGAACAGCGCCGCGCGGCGGTGGCCCGGTTTCTCGCCTTTGCGAGCGCGGCCAGGACGGTGGAGATTACGGGCCTGAGCCCGCTTGGAGGTGGGGCGCTCCAAGAGAATTGGGGGCTCGACGCGCGCTTCTCAGGCGGTACGCTCGACGGCGAACAACGGCTCGTGTTGCG
>Ga0306917_10001418_pt1 | contig 11368 bp, 6 predicted proteins | sample tim00Cox00000000_FD_203313 | JGI IMG/M metagenome (GOLD analysis project Ga0306917, IMG submission 203313) | Lab enrichment of tropical soil microbial communities from Luquillo Experimental Forest, Puerto Rico - timezero.00C.oxic.00.000.000 (v2)... | ecosystem: Environmental > Terrestrial > Soil... | reverse complement strand
AATCCGCATCTTCAACCCCTGGCGCTATCGCGGGCACAACGCTTTCGTGCGCGATGTCGAGTATCTCTTCAGTCACCGCCGACTCGACTTCCGCATGCACAATAAACTGTTGGTCGCCGATCGCGCTGTCGCGCTCGTCGGCGGTCGCAACATCGGCGATGAATACTTCCAGGTCGACCCGGAGTGGCAGTTCGCGGACGATGACGTGTTCACGACGGGGCCCGCAGTGGCGCAGCTCGCCGTGAGCTTCGAGCAGTTCTGGGAGAGTGAGCTGGCCATTCCGGTGCAAGCGCTCCTGCCAGCGAAGCACAGTGAGGTGGCGGCGGCGCGGGCGGTGGCGCAGCGCGTCACGACTCCGCAGAAGGCCGCCCACGCCGGCTTGAACTACGAGGAGAAGCTCGCCGCGAACGAGCCGCTGGCGAGCGTGCTCGCGGGGCGCGCGCCGCTCGATTGGGCGCCGGCCGAGGTGACCGCCGACAGCCCCTACAAGGGTAAGCAGCTCGGCGCGGGCGCTAACGTCAGCAGCCTGTTGTTCGCACCCGTGGCCGAGGCTATTCGCGACACCCGCTCCGAACTCACGATGGTGACGCCGTATCTGGTGCCCTCGCCCGATGAGATGCAGCTGCTGCAGGATCTGCGGGCACGGCAGCGCACGGTGCGCATCCTCACCACCTCGCTCGAAGCCGAGAGCAGCCTCGCGGCGCAGGCGGGCTACATGCATTACCGCAAGCCGTTGCTCGAGTCCGGTGTGCAGCTGTATGAGATCCGCGCGCGCCCGGAGAGCTCACGCGGCACCGGGCAATCGCCCCAACTGTCACGTTATGGCCATTTCAGCCTGCACGCGAAGCTGCTCGTGTTCGATCGCAGCGGCCTGTACGTCGGCTCCATGAATTACGACCAGCGCTCGCGCCGGCTCAACACCGAGAACGGCTTGATCATTCACAGTGACGATCTCGCCGAGCGGACAATGCGTCGCTTCGAGCACATGACGCAGCCGCAGAACGCCTACGCGGTCAGGTTGGAGGAGAAGGTGCCGGGCGACGCGCCGGAGATCACCTGGAACACGGTTGATTCGGGACGGCCGGCGACCCTGAACCATGAGCCGGCGCGCAGCTCCTGGCAGAAGTTCGAGGTTCATTTCCTCGAGCTCTTTCCCATCGACCGCGAGTTGTAGGCAAGCTGAAAGCCAGCTGAACGGCTGCAGGCTCATGCTGCGAAGCTCAGGCACACACCCACGCTATCTGCCGGCCGACACCTACACCGCACAGCCCAGCCTCGTGTTGTACTGATTCCTGGGAATTGGCGCCATGGAGGAGCCGATCATGAAATTGACAATCGCGACCGCGACGCTGGCGGCTGCAGGCATGCTGGCCGGTGCGGCGGTTTACGCCCAGGACGCCGACGTCGATCGGTCGCATCCGAAGGCGTTCGTCAAGGACTCGGTCATCACCACCAAGATCAAGTCGAGGCTGGCGGCAGACCACGTGTCCAGTCTCGGGAGGATCCGGGTCGACACGGACGAGCACGGCGTGGTGTGGCTGAGTGGCACGGCTCACTCGAAGGACGAGGCGAAGCGCGCCGTGGCAATCGCCCGCGAGACCGAGGGTGTGAAAGGCGTGCATAGCGCGCTCACCGTCAAGCCCGACGACTGATCGCGGCTCTTGCCGCGAGCAGAGGACGCCGCCGGGGGCAGCCCCTGGCGGCGTCTTGCTGTTACGCCCGGCACCCTGACACGTTTCGTTATGAAGCGCCTGCAGTGGTTGCGCGGGCTGAGCGTCAAATGAGCGCCGGCGCGCGTTTGTCGCGCCGTTGTCGGCCAAATGTTAGTGCGCTGCACCATGCCGGACTCTGGTCGTCCGGTAGGCCGTTACCGACAACGACATGCTGAGAGCACCGATGACTTGATGCGCTGCGATTGGCTCAATGTTCCCGCCAAGGCGCTGCGACGCTGCCCTGGCATGGAGCTCCGCCGCTCAGGTTCGACTGAGGACGCCGGGGACGACGGAGCGTCGTAGCGCCACTCTCTTGCTACGCCGGATTGCCGGCACAACATCGGAATGCGGCTGCTCGTCCATCGCCACTCATCTCCATGGGTACTTTGTAGGGAACGTTCGCGACTGTTGTTCCCATCATAAGTTAGTTCACGTTCACCGGTAGTTCACCGGTCGCAGAACACGATACTGCTCTGAAAGTAAACCCCTGGAAGGAGGCCGATATGGCGTTCAAAGGGGATATGCCCACCGAGGCAATGTTGCTCGAGGATGAACTGCGCCTGCGCGTGCAGCGTCGCATCGACGACGGTCGCCTCCCCGTGACGCTCGTCAGTCGGATAGACAGTTACGGAACGGAGCGGGTCTGTTGCGTCTGTGATCAGCCGATCGCATGTGAGAACGTCGATTACGACATCGTTGACTCCCTTGAGACCACTTGCCTGACCCTCAGTTTTCACTCTTGCTGTTATGTCATCTGGCAGCGAGAGTGTGCCGAGCGCGTTGCGAATACAAAGCGGGCCAAATTGTGCGATGACCGGCGACTCTCACACATGACTCACTAGGCTGTGGAAGCGTCTCGTCTCGAAAGCGCTAAGCGGCCGCAGCGCGCGCTTCAAATCAGAAGTGTGCTTCGGTCTGCACCAGGAACTGTACACGGCGAATGCCGCCGGTCGCCTGGAAGGGAAACGCCAGGTCGACGTGCACGACGTTTCCCAGACCCGAGCGAGCGTTGCCGAAGCGCAGCCCGAAGCCGGCGTCCTCGAGGAGCCCGAGACTGGGCTGACCCAAAGGGGCCTTACCCCACACGCGTCCGGCGTCGAAGAAAACTGCGCCCCCGACGCGAAACAGTCGGAACGGGTACCAGTCGGTAAAGTATCTCTGCTCGACGCTGAACAGCGCCCGCCCGGTGCCATTCTGGTAGCGCAGTGGATAGCCGCGCAGTCCGTTGTCGCCGCCGAGCAGGATCTGATTGTCGAGGTCGAGGTGCCACCCCTTGGTGCCGAGCAACGTGGTGAAGAACAGCCAGTTCTTGCTCTGCTCGACGTAGTAGCGGATCGCGGCATCCGCGATCCCGTTTTCGAGCTTCCCCTCGCTGACACGACCTGAGAAATCGCCGTAGAGGAGGAGAGTCGATCTGCCGCGGCGAAAACCCCGTGTGGCCGAACTCTGGAAGATTATGGCGTTGCTGCTCGATCCAAATGAAGTAGCCGCGAAGCCGGCGCGAACACTGGCGGAGGTACCGACGTAGAAATCCTCAGTGCGTCCGATCTGGTCGTGGTTGAAAAGCCTTAGATAATCGTCCTGGATCAGATCGAATTGCACCCACGGATAGAGGAATCGCCGGTCCTGCGGCAGCAGGTACACGAAGTGTGGATCCGCAGCAAGCGCGTTCGAATCAAGGAAGGTGGTCAAGGGCGCGAAGCGATGCTCATCATAAGTGATTCCCGCGCTCCAACGGTGGACCCAGCCGTTCTCGAGTCCCTGCGACAGGCCGGCGTACACCTGCGCGCCGTGGTGCAGGTCCTGGAATTGATCGATGATCTGCCCGCGATCCCAGAGCGAATCGGTCTGCAGGTCGCGGATGGCGTAGGCGCCGGCTGCCCAGCGCGTAGTCAGCGCGTAGAACGGCCGCTGGACGGTGAATTCGCGTTGGTAACCATCGCTCATGTTGGCGAAGTTGGCCGCCACCGCCGTCCACGTGCCAAAGGCGTGCTGATCGTTCACCGTGACCTGTGTCGCACTGCGATCGATGTTGGATGAATGCGACAGTGTCACGTCAACGCCGCTGCCCAGCATGTTGGAGTCTTCCAGCTTGACGCCGGTCGAATTGGTGCCGCCGCTGCGCCCGAAGTTGAAACCGGGATTCAGTGTCCACACGTCTTTCGTCGTGACCACCACGTCGACCTTGCCGTCGTGATAGCGCACCGCACGGATCCAGGCGTCGTAGAAATACCCTTCCCGGCGCAGGATGCGTTCGGATTCATCCAGCAGACGTCGCGAGTAATGATCACCTGGTTTGAAAAGCAGGTGGTGACGGATGACGCTGGGGCGGGTCTTCAAGTGCAGGTGGTCCGCGAGCCGGAATAGTGGCTTGTCGTCCTTCGGGTCATCGAGGTTGAATATGTTCTCGTTGTCGATCGCGATGTTACCGATCACCGCGCCGGACGCCTCGAGATCCGCATCGCTCGGGATGCCCGGCGCATTGCCCGGCGGTCTTCCCTGGGACGCGGTCGATGCCAACAGCAAGGCCAGGGCGGCGAGCGCCCCCAGGGAAGCCCACGATCGGAGTGCCAGGGTAGGAGCCCGTTCAGCCTTAATGACCCGGAGTCCATACCGACTCGGTATGTGGTGGTTTCCGGGCATGCCAGCCGATGCCTCCATGCGATTTCGGCGTCACCCACAGCCTCTGACGGAGCAACTCTGCCAGCTCAAGGTAAAGCGGGCGTTTGCCGACGGCCGTCCGCGATGGTCAGGACATCCTCCGACAAAGGTAGCGATGTTCCGTAAGACGACTCCTACCCGTGATAGACGCACTCGCTGCGCCGCACCACGAAGCTCGAACCGACACACAAGCGCCGCTCGAGCGCCTCACTGACACGCAGGCGCTCAACTTTCAGAAGTAGCGGTGTAGGTGTGAGCCCCGCTGGATCGCGGCGCAGCGTTAGGCCGCGCTGAGGCGACAGGCTGGGCGGGGAGCGAGTCCTTCTGCGACACGGCTAACTCCGTGCGTAGGCAAAATCCCACAAGTGGTTGACGGCGCTCCCGATCGACGCCTCTCGGTCAGCGGGGGTAGTTTCTTTCAACGGCGCGAGTGCTGCTGGAAGCGAGTGCTATCCGGCCTGTTCCCTCGGGCGATAGCACGAATTCGCGCATGGTGGCGACCATGACTCTTTGGAGGTCAGCGCATGGATACTGCAACCAGTGATATTGCTACAGGAGCGCCAAACGCCGAGATACAGGCTGCACGCGAGGCGTCGCGGCAGGCGCGGACGGCGGTACGTCAAGAGGTGAGCACATTGATCGCCGACGTCGAGAAGTTACTTCGGTGCGTGCGGGCGACGGCAGATCCTGAAGTCGCCCGCGTGCGCGCGGAGGTTGAAAGCGCGGTGGCGGCAGCCAAGAGAGCGCTCGTCGCGCGGGTCGACCGGGTGCGGCGCCAAGCCAGTGACAGCGTCGAGGCGAGCGATCGGTACGTGCGCGCGCAGCCGTGGCAGGCGATTGGAGTTGCCGCGATGTCCGGCGTCGTCATCGGTTTGCTGCTCGGACGACAAAGAATGAACGGGCTTTGAATTATCGTGAATGGCTGCAAGATGGGGCGCACGCTGCGCCCTGATTGTGCTCACGGGTATCGTGTCGCTGGCAAGGGCAGCTGATCCGCAGCCGTACCGCGTCGAGCTGGCGCCGACCGGAAACGGCGCGCTCGATTCGACGCTGAAGACAACGTCGCAATTGGCGGCGCTGCGCAAGTCAGCCCCGGTGGATCCCTTTGGTCTGATCGCTCGCGCGAGGGGCGACATCGATCGCCTCAGGACAGTTCTCGAGGGCTTCGGCTATTACCAGGGCTCGGTCTCCATCACGATCAACGGTCTGGTACTCGATGATCCCAAGCTCGGCGATATCTTGAGTGCGTTGCCGAAGGAAAACGACGCGGTCTGCCGGGTATCTTTCAATCTCGGACCCCTCTATCACCTCGGCAACATCCAGATCGATGGCTCGGTGCCGGACTCCGCGCGGGGCAGCCTCGGGCTCGCGTCAGGCGCGCCAGCGATTGCCACCGACGTGTTGGCGGGCGGCGCGCGACTGCTGACGGCGCTCGAGAACCAGGGTTATGCATTCGCCAAGGTCGATCCGCCGGTGGCCGGGGAGGATCCGCGGAAGCATGCACTGAATGTGACCTTTCACGTCGTGACCGGCCCTCACGTTCAGATTGGCGAGATACGGTTCGAGGGACTGAAGCGCGTGCATGAACGACTGGTGCGCCGGCGTCTGCTGCTCCATACGGGTGAACCCTACAGCGCGCTGGCGGTCGAGCGAGCGCGTAAGGACCTGCTGACGCTCGGAGTCTTCGCATCGGTCAACGTGCGCCTCGCCGACTCGCCAGACGGCGAGGGGCGAGTGCCCGTCACGTTTCAGATGGAGGAGCGGCCGCGGCACGCCGTGAGCTTGAGTGGCGCTTACTCGAGCGACCTCGGCGGCAGTGCCGGCGTGACCTGGAGCGATCGGAACGTACGCGGCAACGCGGAGCAGCTCAGCCTGTCGGCGACGGTGATCAATCTCGGCGGCACCGCCACCACCGGCGTCGGCTACGACACGAGCGCGAAGTACGTCCTTCCGGAGTTCGCGCATCGCGACCAGTCGTTGCAGTTTGCCGTAGGCGCTATCAAGCAGGCACTGCAGGCCTACGAGCAGAAGGCGGTCACCTCCGGAGTGACTCTCAGCCGCAAGCTCTCCAGCGTCTGGACGGGAACCGTCGGGATTTCAGCCGTCCGCGAAACGATTACACAGGAAGGCATCGCGCAGGACTACACGCTGTTCGCGCTCCCGCTCGGGATTCTGTATGACTCGACCGATCTCCCCTCGCCGCTCAACGATGCAACCCATGGTGTGCGGGCGTCTCTCACCCTTGCTCCGACCCGGTCTCATGGGCACCTCGATACGACGTTCTACATCACGCAATTCAGCATCGCGGACTATCTTGACCTGCACCGGCTCTTCCGCACCGAGCGGGGACGCAGCGTACTCGCCGTACGGGCCCTCCTTGCCAGTGCACTCGGCGCCACCGTATCCGTTGAAACGATCGATGGCGTCCAGGTGCGTGTTCCCGACCTGCCGCCCGATCAGCGCTTCTATGCCGGCGGCAGCGGCACGGTGCGCGGCTATCGCTATCAGTCCGTCGGACCCGAATTCCCCGACGGCAACCCGGTGGGCGGTACGGCGCTGAGCGCGATCAACGTCGAGTTCCGGCAACGTTTCGGCAGGAGTTTCGGGGCGGCACTGTTCGCTGACGCGGGCGCCGTGGGCGAGAGATTGAGTCCCCTGTCTGGCCTGATTCACGGCGGCCGCTGCAGCTCCGGTGCGCCTTCGCAGAGTACGACAAACTGCTGGGCGGTGGGCGTGGGTGCCGGCCTCCGTTACTACACCCCAATCGGCGCGTTGCGGCTTGATCTGGCGGTGCCGACCTACCGTCGCCCCAATGACGATCGTTTTGGGGTCTACATCGGCCTCGGGCAGGCGTTCTGATGCGTCGCGCCTGGCACATCAGCGCCTGGACGCTCGGCTCGGTGCTGACGCTCATCGTGGCACTTGTGGCAGCGGTGCTGGTCGCAGGCAACACCGTGTCCGGGCGAGTCGTGATCGAGCGGTCGATCGCTCGTATTTCGGACGGTCATGTGCAGCTCTCGGGCCTATCGGGCTCCTTTCCGGCGGCCATTAAGCTCGGGCAACTGCAACTCGCTGACGAGCGTGGTGCGTGGCTCACCGCGGAGGGCATATCGCTGCGTTGGTCGCCCCTCGCACTTCTCACACGGCACTTGAAGGTCGAGCGCCTGCAGCTCGCGCGACTCGACATCGAGCGCCGTCCCGTGACGGCGCCCTCTCAAAATAGCAACAGGCGTTTTCCGCACGTTGACATTGGCCAGCTGTCGATCGACACGTTCGAGCTGGGACCGCAGCTTGCAGGTGTGCGCGCGACGCTCTCCGTTGAGGGCTCGGCGCATCTGTTTACGCTCGAGGATGCGCGCGCGATCCTTGCCGCCCATCGCACCGACAACCAGGGCGACTACCAGATCAGGCTCCGCTCCGAGCCCTCTGGAGTCGACGCGACTCTCAGGCTCGAGGAGCCCGCCGGTGGCGCGCTCGCGAACCTGCTGCAGCTGCCGGACCTCGGCGCGCTGTCGGTTGAGGTGAGTCTCAACGGGCCGCGCAGCGGCGCACGCCTCCAGGCTACCGCGCGCGCGGGAGACCTGCGCGCGCTCGCGCAGGGCACTGTCGATCTCACACGGAGTAATGCGGATATCGTCTATCGCCTGGAAGCCCCCGCCATGGCTCCGCGCCCCGACTTCACCTGGCAGCGCATGGCGCTCCAGGGGCGTTGGCAGGGCACTGTGACCGCTCCCCGAGCAGACGCGCGACTCCGGATCGATCGGCTGCAGGTTCCCGGTGGCACCGCGGTTGAAATACTGAGTGCAGACCTGAGAGCCAACGGTGGTGACCTTGCGGTGCATGCCGCGGCCCAAGGTCTCGTGCTTCCCGGACCGCAGCCGCGACTGCTGGCGGATGCACCACTGCGTGTGGATGCCAATGTGCGTCTCAGCGACGCCTCGCGTCCGGTGCGGCTGACGGTGAATCACCGTTTGGCCTCACTGCAAGCGGAGGCTGTCACTGGTGCAGCGTTGAACGCGACATTCGCTCTGCGCCTGCCGGATCTTGCCCCGCTCGCTGCGGTCGCCGGCCAGAAAATCCACGGCAAAACTGAGCTCAAAGGTACGCTCGCACAGAGCTCCGGAACGACGCATCTCGACCTGGGCGCCGACATCGAGTTGGCGGATGGAGCAACGCTACTCACCTCGTTGCTGGGCAGGTCGTCCCATTTGCAGCTTGCGGCCGCATTGACGGAGCGAACTCTCGAAGTCGAGCGCCTGACGCTCAACGGGCGCGCCCTCACCGTCTCGGCGAGCGGCAGCGCGGAGCGCGGGACCACGGGCGCCGCGCGCACCCTTGAGTCGCTGCGGGCGCGCTATGAAGTCAGCGTCGCGAACCTCGCGGTACTCTCGCCCACGCTCGGCGGCAACCTGAAGTTGAACGGTGAGGCCTCGGGAGCCATCGCCTCCTTTGCGAGCCAGTCACAGCTGACATCGAACCTGTCCATCCATAACGCCCCACCCGGGGTAATCGAGGCGAGCATCAAAGCGCGCGGCCTACCCTCGCATGCGAGCGCTGCGCTGCAAGCGCAGGGCCAGCTGGAAGGGTCGCCGCTGCAGCTCGACGCATTGGTTGAGCGCGTTGCAGGCGATGCGTTCCACCTCGCGGTGCGCCGCGCGGAGTGGAGAAGTGCGCGTGTAGAGGGCGATCTGACCACCGGCGCCCACATAACGCCAGGACACGGGAATCTCCGCCTGAGCGTGCAGCGACTCGAGGACCTGCAGCCGTTGCTCGGCACGACCCTCAAGGGCAGCGTCGCCGGGAATCTCTCGCTGAGGCCGGCAGCGGGCCGCACTTCCATGCAGCTGCGGCTCGACGCCAGGAACATCGTCGCGGCCGATGTCCCTGCCAACGCCCAGCTGACCGCCTCCGGGCCGGCTGACTCGCTGGCCCTGCAAATGAAGGTGCAATCGCCCAATCTCGGGGGCGAAGCCGGGAGCCTCGACAGCGCTGCGCGCCTCAGCTTCGCCACTCGCGAGCTTCGCCTGGAGCGCGCCGAAGCGCACTATCACGGTCAATCGTTACGCCTGCTGGCGCCCGCACAGGTGGCATTTGCCGAGGGAGTGGCGGTCAGCCGGCTCAAGCTCGGCCTGCAAAACGCGATCATCGAGCTCGACGGCCGTCTGTCGCCCGCACTCGACCTTCGTGCCGCCGCGCACCGCGTCGATGCGGCCCTGATCAACGCGTTCGTGCCGGAATTCTTGGCTCAGGGCACGTTCGATGTGGAGGCTCGACTCGCGGGGACTTCTTCCGCGCCTTCGGGCCTCGTCACCTTCACAGTGGCTGGACTACGGGTGAGCGCAACGCGGGATCTGCAGGCGGTCGATGCGCACGGTACCGCCCGCCTCATGGGAAAGGTTGCGCAGCTCGATGCGCACCTCAATGCGGGACGCGCATCGCAGCTCACGCTAGCGGGCACGACGCCGCTCGACAGCGAGGGCGCATTCGATCTCAAGCTCAACGGCAAGCTCGATGCAGGCCTTGCGAATCCTTTGCTGGAAGCGCGCGGTGAACGGCTCGCGGGTGGCCTCACGGTCAATGCCACGGTGAGAGGTGCGGCGCGCTCGCCCGAGGTCGCCGGCACCATCGACCTTGCGAATGGAGACCTGCGCGACTACGTCCAGGGCGTGCATCTGTCGAACATTTCGGCGCACCTGACGGGGAACCAGGGCACCTTGAAGATCGAGGCCCTTACAGCGCGTGCAGGGCCGGGCGAGCTCGCACTCACGGGCCAGGTGGGCGTCCTGCAGCCGAAGCTGCCGCTCACTCTCCGGCTGACGGCAAAGAAGGCTCAGCCCGTTACGAGCGAGATCCTCACCGCGAATGTGGATGCCGATCTCAAGGTCGAGGGAGCGTTGCGCGAGCGGATTGATGTCTCCGGCACGATGAACGTGAACCGTGCGGTCATCGGCATTCCGAACGCCCTGCCGTCCGAGGTTGCAGTTCTTGATGTCCGCCACCCTGGCCAGGCGCCTCCCCCGCCGCCGGAGCGCAAGCTCGTGATCGGTCTTGATCTCAAGTTGCATGCGCCGCGGGAGATCCTCGTACAAGGGCGTGGCTTGAACGCCGAGCTCGGCGGCGACCTGCATGTCGGCGGCACAACCGCCAGCCCTGCCGTCAGCGGTGGCTTCGAAATGATCCGCGGGACGTTCGCGCTGGCAAGCACCAAGCTGAACTTTACGAATGGGCGAATCAGCTTCAACGGCGCAGGATTGAAGGGCAAAATCGACCCGACGCTCGATTTCACCGCGCAGACAACTGTGACCGACGCGACCGCTACCCTGCGTATCACCGGTCTCGCTGACTCGCCCCAATTCGAGCTCAGCAGCAGTCCACCGTTGCCACAGGATGAGATCCTGGCGCGACTGCTTTTCGGTGAGAGCGCCTCGCAGTTAACAGCGCTGCAGGTCGCGCAAATCGGCGCCGCCCTCGCCAAACTCAGCGGTGTTGGCGGGAGTGGACCCGACCCACTCGCCAAGGTGCAGCAGGCGTTAGGTCTCGACCGACTCTCGGTGGGTAGTGGGAGCAGCACAGGTGCATCGGGAGCCGAGAGCTCCGGTACGAGCGTCGAGGCCGGTCGCTATGTGTCTAACCGGGTTTTCGTCGGCGCGAAACAAAGCACCACCGGCTTCAGCCAGGTGGAAGTCGACGTGGATCTCTCAAAACACGTGAAGCTGCAGACGCGACTCGGCAACGGCACCGCGACTACTCAGGGCACGACTCCTGAAAATGATCCCGGAAGCAGCATCGGCGTGGTGTACCAGTTTCAATACTGAAGGCAGCTCGAAGCGTATCCGCCCTGGACAGCACGGAACGAAGTAGGACACCGCCGCGACCCCAGCACTAAGTCGACCCTGTGTGCGTAGGACATGCCCGACATCAGATTGGAGTGTCGCCAGAAGGCGGCAATCAAACGCCGAGCCAAAGCCCCTGGCCACATTTTCAGTTTATTTTCA
>Ga0306917_10001415_pt1 | contig 11374 bp, 10 predicted proteins | sample tim00Cox00000000_FD_203313 | JGI IMG/M metagenome (GOLD analysis project Ga0306917, IMG submission 203313) | Lab enrichment of tropical soil microbial communities from Luquillo Experimental Forest, Puerto Rico - timezero.00C.oxic.00.000.000 (v2)... | ecosystem: Environmental > Terrestrial >... | reverse complement strand
GCCGGTCGCCCCGATGACCAGCGCGGAGATCCTGGAGGTGGAGAACGGCCAGATCACGCGCGGTGAGCTGATCTACGATGCGCAGGAGCTGCGGGCGGCCATGTCCGGCGGCAGCTGATTCCCGCCCGGACCGGAACAAGGGAGCGGCGTGACGCGGGCCTTGGCGGACCACGACGGCATCGCGGACGATCCGCCCGGGGAACCGGGCGATGAGGCCGCGCTGCTGGACAGGGCCAGATCGGGTGACCAGGCCGCCTTCAGCGGCCTGGTCAGCCGGCATGAGGCTGAGCTGCGGCTGCACTGCTACCGGATGCTCGGCTCCTTCCACGACGCCGAGGACGTCACGCAGGAGGTGCTGGTACGCGCCTGGCGGCACCTGGCCGCGTTCGAGGGCCGCTCGTCGGTCCGTACCTGGCTGTACCGGATCGCCACCAACCGGTGCCTGACCCGCCGCGCCCGCCCGGCCCCGGAAGCGCCCGCGGGGGCGGTGTTCGCGCCGCCCCCGCCCAACGCCCCGGACATCGAGGTCGCCGGCCTGCAGCCGTTCCCCGACGCGCGGCTCGGCGACCTGACCGCGGCGGGGCCGGAAGCGGTCTACGACCTGCGCGAAAGCGTCAACCTGGCGTTCCTCACCGTGATCCAGCTGCTGCCGGCACGCCAGCGGGCCGTCCTGCTGCTCCGCGACGTGCTCGGCTTCAGCGCCGCCGAAACCGCCGGACTGCTGGACATGACCGTAGCCGGGGTGACCTCGGCGCTGCAGCGCGCCCGGGCAGCGCTGGAACCGCACCACGCCTCCGGCCGCATCCCCCGCAAGACGCGAACCGCCGGTGACGAGGCCGAGCGCAGGCTCCTCGACAAGTACGTCACCGCCTGGCACGCCAGCGACGTTCCCGCGCTGCTGGCGCTGCTACGCGCGGACGCACTGCTGACCATGCCGCCGTTCCCGGCCGCCTACCGCGGTCATGATGCGATCGGCCAGTTCCTGCGCACCGTCCCGGCCGGTGGCCGCCTGGGCCAGATCACCCTGATCCCGGCCAGGGCAAACCTCCAGCCGACGACGGCGGCCTACGTCCGCGACCCGGACGGGAACGGCAGCACCGCCTACGGGATCATGGTCTTGACGGCCGACGGCGATCACATCACCGAGATCACCGGCTTCGCCGACCCGGCGCTGTTCCCCGCGTTCGGCCTGCCCGCCCGCATGGAGGGATAACGTGACCTACGACCAGATCCTCGCCGGACAGCTCCGCGAGGTCATCGCCGGCATCGATGGGGAAATCACCGAGCGGAAGATGTTCGGCGGCCTGGCGTTCATGCTCAACGGGCACATGTTCACCGGCATCGTCGGCGACGAACTCATGCTCCGCCTCGGCGAAGCCGGCGCCGAAGCCGCCCTGCGGCGCGAGCACGTCCGCGAGATGGACTTCACCGGCCGGCCCATGAAGGCCATGGTCTTCATCCAGCCCGCCGGCCTGCGCGGCGCGGCACTGCAGGAGTGGGTCGAGGCGGCCGCGGCCTTCGCCCGCACGCTGCCGCCCAAGCCAGCCGCCCGCCGGTCAGCGTGACTGGCTGGCCGCCTTGTCCGTCAGGTAAGCGGCCACCCAGGCGTCGTTCAGGTCGTTGGATTGACGGCGCGTCCTGGGGGCTGGGACCGGACCCGTGTAATCGCGGAGTCCGAGATGAGCCAGCGCCCCTCGGATAGTTGGCTCGTAACCCTGCGCGCTGGTCAGGTCCTCGTAGACAACCTCGTAGGGCGTCAGCCCGAGGTCTGCGTATAGCCGGCGCCAGCCGGCTTCGCCCTCGGCGATGAGGGATTCCAGCGCGGTGATGAGCTCGTAGTTGTAGCGGGGCTCGCCAGCAGGGGGCGGCCACGGGGGTTCGGGCTGGTCGATGGGGGCGACCCATATCCCGTCCTGGGCCATCCGAGCCCAGGAGACCGCTTGGCGGATCCTGTCGCGGCGGGTGACGTCTATGACCCGCAAGTGCGGGAACGCCCGGTGGAGGGTCGCTGCCCGGTCGAGGCCGGCGAATCGCGGCATTTCCGAGAACTTCGCCAGTGCCCATCGCAGGGTGTTCCAGTGGATCTTGGCCCCGAACACGCCGTTGCCGGTAGTGCCCAGCCGGTAGACGAGAGCTAGGTAGCTTTCTCTGTCGGTCACGCTCTGGCCGACGGCATAGGGGCCTTCTTCCCAGAACCCCCAGCCCGGCAGCTTCGCGGGGTCCTCGGCGAGGAAGTACTCCTGGGGGCAGCCGGCGATTCCGGTGGCTGCCAGGCAGCGGCACAGCAGCTCAGTGCCGCTGCGCGGGCTTGCGCATATGAGGTAACTCATCTTCGGCAACGCCATGCGGTTATCGTGGCCCGGCATCGGACCCTCGGCACCTTATTTTTCGGGCCCGCGCATCTGACCCTGGCGGCGTCGAGTCCGTTACGAAACTTTCGGCGAGATATGCGAACCTTCATGGGATTTTACTATTGTGTCCTATATCGTTCCCTGGGGGGACGGCCACTTGCGCTGAGCCGGAGGGTCCGTGCGCACTCATCGTTACCGGATCACGGTCTTGGGCGGCCTTACTGAGACGTACCGTGAAGTTTTCGGGGATTTTCGCGTCGAGCCGAACGGCGTGAAGACCACGCTGACCGGGGAACTGGACCAGTCGGGCCTGTACGGCGTGCTCCACCGCATCCAGATGCTCGGCCTCGAGCTTGTCGAGCTGGTCCGGCTGACAGACCACCCAGGCTGAGCGGACGCCGCCCGGGCGGCGGCCTTTGTACCTGGTCCCAGTTTCCGGTCGCGCGGTCTGTGCACGGAGCCCGCTGCGATGGCCGGCGGATTCCTCTACCGTGTCGACCGTGGAGATCTCACTCGAAGGCAAGGTCGCACTCGTCACCGGGTGCGGGCCGAACATCGGCAGCGGCGTCGCGCTCGCCCTGGCCAGATACGGGGCCAAGGTCGCCTGCAACGACGTGGACGAGGCGGCCGTCAAGGCCTGCATCGCAAGGATCGAGCGGAACGGCGGCCAGGCGATGGCCGCGCCCGGGGACGTGACGGACGAGGCGGCCGTCCAGGGCTACGTCGCCACGGTGCTCGAGCGGTGGGACCGGATCGACATACTCGTGAACAACGCCGCGCTCCTCGGCGGCAAGGGCGTCCTCGACGAGAGCGCGGCCGATTTCGAGCGGGCGGTGCGCGTCTCGGCGCTCGGCACCTTCCTCAACACCAAGCACGCGGCGCGGGCGATGGCCGAACGCGGCATCAAGGGCTCGATCGTCTGCATCTCCTCGTCCAACGCCTGGTCCGGGACCGCGGGCATCATCGCGTACGCGTTCCACAAGGGCGGCGTCAACAACTTCGTCCGGGCCGCGGCCATGGACCTGGCGCCGTACGGCATCCGGGTCAACAGCTTCACCCCGACCGCCCCCAACCCGGACAACCCGGAGCTGCTCGCGGAGCGGGCCAAGGCGGGACTGGGCCCGGGCGGGGTCCTCACGACGGGCCGGCCGGGCGGCGGGCTGGGCGGCCCGACCGGCGACGAGCCATGGCGGCGGCCGAGCCGGTGGAGCGGGCAGCGGGCGCCGATGGTGCCGATGGGGACGACCGGTACGCCCACGGACATCGGGCACGCGGTCGCGTGGCTATGTTCGGACTATGCGCGGCTGATCACCGGGACCGACCTGGTCATCGACGGCGGCGCGCGGGCCAAGAACTTCGCCTACTCCCCCGCCGCGCCGGAAGACCTGGCCGGCCCGCTGCCGCTGATCGTGCTCGACGAGACACCGATGAGCGATTTCGAGTAAGCCGCTTCCGTTCGGCCTAGACTCACTGGGTGTGGACGACCCTTTCAACTGCCCGGAAGTGCGGATCCGGCAGCCGGGAAAGCTGATGGCAGGCCGGGCGAGCTACCAGATCTTCCGCGGCAAGCGGGACCTGGTGGCCGTCGCGACGGAGACCACCGAGGGCCGTTCGCGGCTGCAGGCCGTCACCAAGATGATGTCCGACACGCGGGTGCTCGCGGTAACCACGGCGGCCGGCGAGCCGATGCTGACGCTGGTCAAGCGGAGCGGCGAGTGGGTCGCCGAGCTGATCGACCCGGCCGGCGCGCCGATCGGCCAGATCCGCATCGGGGGGAGCAGGCGGCATTACACCCTGCTCGACGGGCAGGATCAGGTCGCGGGCAAGGCGGTCGGGAACCTCGCCGTCAACGACTTCTCCGTCGCCGGCGCCAACGGCGAGCGCTACGGCCGGCTGCGCAAGACCTGGGCCGGGCCGTGGAAGGAGTGGTTCACTTCCGCCGATCACTACTCGGTGACGTTCACCGGCCCGGTGCCGCCGCGCTCGCGGACGCTGATCGTCATGATGGCGATCGTCCTGGACCTGGCGAGGTACGAGGCGCCCTAGCGTTCCGTATGATCTCCGCCACAATAACCGCCGCTGCGAAATCGTGATAACAGGCCGCTTGATACCGAGCGGTCTATACCAGTGCCATGGCGCGGTCTATACCAATTTCTCACCCGGATCCCAGGCCGCCGCGGCATGTTGTGTTCACTTCTCGTTTTTTGCGGTAGAGAGTCATCAGATAAGCACGGCTGGCCAGGTCACAAGAACCGGGCTTTGGTCACTGTGGCACGGCCAGTGTGGCGGATGTCTCTCTTGCTAGAGCGTGTCATCCTGTCAAGATGGCATAATCCACTTCTTCAAGCGCAGGCTTGACCTAACGTGAAGGACCGAGTTCGTGGCAGATGTTGATGCCGTTCTGGAAAGCGCGGGGCTGAAGAACGAGAAGGTGCGCGAGTACGTGCGCCACTGGGCCGAGATCACGAGCCCAGCCAACATCGAGGTCGTCAGCGTGGCCGACGACGACCGCCTGATCGAGGAGGCCCTGGACGCCAACGAGATCGAGCCCGCGGGCGAGGGCCTGTACTACTCACGCAGCTACTACAAGGACACCGCGCGCTCCGAGGAGCGGACGATCGTCGCGACGAACAACGAGTCCGACAAGGGCGTCTACAACAACTGGCACCCGGCCGGCGAGATGAAGGCCAAGCTCACCGGCCTGATGCGCGGCGCGTCGGCGGGCAAGACCATGTACGTGATCCCGTACCTGATGGCCGCTCCGGGTTCCCCGCTGGAGAAGTACGCCGCGGGCGTCCAGCTGACCGACAACCGCAGCGTCGTGCTGCACATGAACCGCATGGCGCGGGTGCACGTCGACTACCTCAACAACCTCGAGGATCAGGACAGCTTCGTCCGTGCCGTCCACGTGACCGGTGACCTGGAGAACCTCGGGCAGGGCACGCCGGAGGACAAGCGCTACTTCGTCACGGTGGCCGACGAGCGCACCATCTTGCACTTTGGCTCGTCCTACGGGGGCAACGCGCTGCTGGGCAAGATCGCGCACGGCCTGCGGCAGGCCGCCTACGACGGCTGGGCGTCCCGCGGGTTCCTGGCCGAGCAGTTCATGCTGCTGGGCATCACCGACAAGCGGACCGGCAAGCGGTACCACATCGCGGGCGGCTTCCCGAGCGCGTCGGGCAAGACCAACCTGGCGATGACGCTGCCGCCAGACGCCCTGGGCGACCGCTATCACGTCGAGTTCTACGGCGACGACATCACCTGGCTGTGGGTGGGCGAGGACGGCCGGCTGTACGGCATGAACCCCGAGTTCGGCGTCTTCGGCGTGGCCAAGGACACCAACGAGGGCACCAACCCGACGGCGATCGAGTCGATCGCGCCCGGCACCAAGGCGATCTTCACCAACGTCGCCTACAACGAGAAGACGCGTGCGGTCTGGTGGGAGGGCCGCACGAAGAACCCGCCCGCGGACCTCGACGGGTGGCTGGACTGGAAGGGCAACCGGATCACCGACCGGGATGCGGCGCAAGCCGGCGACCCGTGGGCGCACCCGAACAGCCGGTTCACCACCACGCTGGCGAACGTGCCGAACGTGGCCGCGGACTACGGGGACCCGCGGGGCGTCCCGATCGACGGCATCATCTTCGGCGGGCGCACCCGGGACCGCGAGCCGCTGATCCGGGCGATCACCGACCTGGCCGAGGGCGTGTACGACGGCCTCACGCTGGGCGCCGAGGCGACGTTCGCGGCCGAGGGCGTGCACGGCCAGCTCCGCTACGACCCGATGTCGATGCGCCCGTTCATGTCCTACCCGGAGGGCAAGTACGCCGCGCACTGGCTCGCGATCATCGGGCAGTGCGCCGAGCCGCCGATCTTCGCGCACGTCAACTGGTTCCAGCGCGACGCCGAAGATGGCCACTTCCTGTGGCCGGGCTACCGCGACAACCTGCGCGCCCTGCTGTGGCTGATGCGGCTGCACGAGGGCGAGGTCACCGGCGTGCCGACCCCGGTCGGGATCTTGCCGGCGAAGGACGAGCTCAACCTGGACGGCCTGGCGATCGACGCCGGCGACCTGGACAAGCTGCTCACGATCGACACCGCGCGCTGGCGGCAGGAGATGGGCTTCCGCGAGAGCCACCTGGCCCAGTTCGACGGCCTGCCGGAGGAGATCTGGGCGGCGCACCGCCGGGTCGCCGCCGCGCTCGAGGAGTAATCCGCCGTCATGATCGTGGGTCAAAACTGGCGATATTCGCCAGGAATGACCCACGATCATGGTCGGGCATCCTTAACGGAAAGGCAGCATGCCGCATTGTGCGCGGTTGCTGGGGATAATGTTTTTCAATTCCGAGCGGATGGCCGTTCGTGTGGTTATCTGGAATCGGGGTGAAACGTCGGTCGTGGCGCCGCGGCAAGTGTTATCGCGGCGTAACTTCGCGGGCGGGGAACGGCGGAATACGGGCGGCCGCCACGGCACATCCGGAATTCATTCTGGCCAGGGGTCCGCTGAAGTAGGGACCTTCGTCTCTGCGAGCGCGCGGGCGGGTCTGCGGTTGACTGAGGTCATGTTCGTCTCGGATGCGCGGGTACTGCCCGTGAGCTTTGATGATGCAGCGGCACGGCTGGCGGGGCTGGCCCATGGCGGCTGGCTGCGCGGCCTGTCCGAGAACGTCTACCAGGGCGGGGTTGAGTACCTGCTGCGGGTCGGGCCGCTCGGCGCCGTGCCGGGCACGTCCCGGCTGGTGCGGGTCCGGTTCGCCGAGCCGGTGCTGCGGCCAGCCATGATGACCGTCGGGTTGCGCTGGGAGGCCACCGGGACGACCGGCGGGCTGTTCCCGGCGCTCGATGCCGACATCCGGCTCATCGACGAAGACGACGACGGAGTGCGGGTGACGCTGACCGGGTCCTACCGGCCTCCGTTCGGTGCGCTGGGCGACGAGCTGGACCGGCTGCTGCTGCGCTCTGTCGCCACCGCCACGATTAAAGCCCTGCTGGCACAGATCGCCGCCGCATTGGAAGGCACGGCCGGGCAGGGCGGGGAGGAGGCCGCCTTGCCGTGGCGGCCCGTGCCGACTCCGGCGGCCTGACATTCGGGCAGCCGCCGCGTTCGCGCGAAAACCGGGAGTTAGGTGCGAGTTTCGCGAGTCGCAACCTTTCGTTCGGGAAAAGAGACTTTTCAATTGGCGAGACGGGCCGGATAAAGAGCGGACTGGCCGGGGTTACCCCGCCGCCCGGTTCCCGGGGCTCGCGTCGAGAGCGCCGTCGAGGAAGCGCTCCATCGGCAGCGTGGCGGCACCCAGCGCCACGGCGTCGGGGCCGAGCCCGCCCAGTTCGATCGACGTCTGGGCGAACCGGTGTGTCAGCGAGTGCTGCCTCGCCGCCTCGCGGACGGCGGGCAGGATCCGCTCGCCGAGCAGCAGGCCCGCCCAGCCGCCGAGGATGATTCGTTCCGGCCCGAAAAGGTTCACCAGGTCGGCGATGCCCGCGCCCAGGTACAGGGCGGTCTCGTCGAGTATCTCGGCGGCCCGCTTGTCCTGGGAGGCGACCAGCGAGGCCAGCGCCGACTCTTCGTCCTGCCCGCTCCCCCGGCGCCCGTAGCGGTCGAGGATCGCGCCGGCGCCGACGTAGGCCTCCAGGCAGCCGCGGGATCCGCAGCGGCAGGGCCGCCCGCCCACCTCGACCGTGGTGTGGCCCCACTCCACCGCGACCGAGGTACCGCCCAGCCCCGGAGCCCCGGTGACGATGCTCGCGCCCATCCCGGAACCCATCAGGCACACCACGGCCTGGCGCATGCCGCGCGCGGCGCCGAACCAGAGCTCGGCCTGGCCTATCGTCTTGGCGCCGTTGTCGATGTAGAGCGGGAAACCGCCCGCCGGCTGGAGCAGCCGCCCGAGCGGCACGGCGTCCCACCCGTAGGTCTGCGCGTAGACCAGCGTCTCCGGGCCGTCGTGCTCGACCACGCCGGGAACGCCGACGCCAGCGCCCAGCACCGCCGACGGGTCGCACCCGCCGTCCGCCAGGACGCTGGCCAGGCCGTCGCGGACGCGGTCGGCCACCATGTCGATGCCGTGCTCGTGCGGGTCGAGGGCGTACTCAGCGCTGGCGCGCACCGTCATCGTCATATCGAACATCTCGACGCGGATCCGGGTCTCCCCCACGTCCACGCCGATGACGCACCCGTAGCCGGGGTCCATCCGCAGCAGGGCTCGCGGCCGCCCGCCGTCGGAGTCCACCAAGCCGGCCTCCGTGACGATGCCATCGCTGATCAGCTCGCGGACGACGTTGCTCACGGAGGCGGTGGACAGGCCCGTCGTCCAGCTCAGATCCTGGCGGCTGCACGGCTGGCCGAAGAACAGCGACCACAGCAGAACGGAGCGGTTGTCCCTGCGCAGATCCCTTACCGTCGACCGTTTACGCTCAGCCACCGTTCCGCTCGCCCCCCTTTGGCTTTTTCTTATTACAAGTACGCAGTGTAAACGGTTGACGTGGGCAGACGCGCTAGCGGGGCCGGCCGGCACCCATAAATGCCGGCCCGCACGGCAGTGCGCGGGCTGCCGTGCGGGCCGGGTGAGAGGGGGGCGTCAGTACTGGTTCAGGAACGCATTCGCTTCGGGGCCCGCGAACTGGGCGCCGTAGCCGGCGTTGACGACCAGGGTGCCGACCGCGACATCCTTGGTCGGGTCGAAGGCGATCAGCCAGCTGTTGGGCTGGTCCTGGCCCTGGATGTCGGCGGTTCCTGTCTTGGCGTAGACATTCGGACCGAACCCGATGCCAGCCGCCGTCCCGCTGCTGACCACGTCCCGCATCATCAGCTTGAGCTGCTGGTCCGTGCTGGCCGGCAGCGCGGTGGCGGTGACCTGCTTCGTCCCGGACACCAGGACCGGCTGCTTGAACATGCCCATGTCGACGGTGGCGGCCACGGAGGCCATCGCCAGCGGGGATGCGATCAGCGACCCCTCGCCGAACGCCTCCTGCGCCAGCTCCGAGCCGCTGGCGCTGGCCGGAGCGTTGAAGTAGCTCGCCGAAATGCCCGGGATGCCGATGTTCCACTTCTGGTTCAGGCCGTAATACTTCTTAGCGGTGCCGGCGAGCGCGCCGGACAGGTGCCGCCACTGCTGGGTGAACGCGTTGTTGCAGGACTGCGCGAAGTCGGTGCTGAACGGGGTCCCGGCCGGCAGGGTCTCGTTCTGGTCGTTGTGGTAGGTGATGCCCTGGATCGTGTACTTGGACGGGCAGGCGACCGGGGTGGTCGTCGTCAGGACCCCCGCGTTGAGCAGGGCCGTGGAGGTGATGACCTTCATCGTCGAGCCCGGGGCCACCTCAGCGGTGAGCGCGAAGTCGTTCTGGCCGTCGTTGTTGGCGATGGCGAGAATCTTCCCGGTAGACGGCTGGATCACGACCATCGAGCTGTTCTTGTGCATGGCGACCGCGGTGCGCGCGGCGGACTCGGCCTGCGAGCTGATCGTCGTGCCCAGGGCGGAGATGTTGGTCGGCGCGACGACGGCCGCCTGGCTGTTGGCCACCGCCTTGCCCGCCGCGGTCTGGATCTCGACGGAGAGCCCCGGGCTGCCCTGCCCGGGCGGCGCCTGCTGCTGCATCAGCCCGGCGATCCTCGCCAGCCCGGGGTCGCCGTACGTGGTGAGGGCATTCCCGCTGGCGTCGGTGACCGAGACGACCATGGGCGGCACGGCGACCGCCGCCAGGCGGGTGGTCGCGGTGAGGTGCGGCGCGAGGACATCGGGTTTCCAGACCACATACCACAGCTGCGAGTTCGGCTGCTGGTAGGCCACCAGGGAGGCGTGGTAGCTCCAGGTGCCGGTGAGGGTCTTGCCGTTATAGGGCGCCGACACCTTGGCATTGGCCGAGTACGTGACCGAATCGCGCGGCGACCCCGACGGGCCCGGCGCCTGGGCGGTGGCGCCCTGCGCCGCCGCGGTCAGCTTCTTGAGGTTCAGGTACTTCTGGTAGGTGGCCATCGCGGCCTTGGCGGCCGCCGGGTTGCTGGTGTAGTTCGCGGCTTGCTGGAGGTCGCCGGCCTGCCAGGCCTGGAGGAACGCGGTAGCGGTCTGCTGGGCGTCCTGGCCCGGTGAGGAGCCCGTCGGGATGAAGCCGGTGGTGTGCGAGTTCCCGCCCGGCAACACCACCGTGACGACGACCACGGCGATGGCCACCACGACGGCGAGCGCCCCGGCGGCCACCATGATGGTGAACTTATGGCTCTTGCGCGGCTTGCCGTGCCTTGACGTTCCCGGCGGCCCGGACTGCCCGGCCGGCGGGGCCGGCGGGCGCAAGTAGGACGGCAGCTGAGCGACGTCCTCTTCGGGCGGGTACCACTGGCCCGGCCCCCCGTCGCGCGGGTACCAGGGGCCGGAGGACCCTTGGCGGGGGTAGCCCTCGCTGGGGTATGGGGAGCCCGATGGTTCTTCCCGCGGGTACCACGGACCTGACGATCGCCTGCCACCGGAGTCGCTGCTCACCTATGCGACCGTACTCTGCGCACGATTTGACGACAAATGGTTCTGAATATTAGCGGAAACAAAGAGCGTGGATCGCCGGGGACCGCCCAGGTCGCTGGCGATCCACGCTCTTCCCCCTCAGGTTCCCCCCTTCGGGTCCCCCTCAAGTCCCCACAGGCTTCCTTCAGGTTTACCTCATGCTCAGGCCGGTACGTGCTGCAGGGTGGCGGTGGCCAGCACGGTGCCGTCAGCGGCCAGCAGCCGGGCGCCGACCGGCTCACCCTGGCTCACCGTGGCCGTGCTGCCCCAGGTGCCGTAGCCGTCCTTCAGGCGGAACGACCCGATGGTGGTGAAATGCCCGTCCGTGCTCTCCAGCTGACAGATGACCTTGCCGCTCCCGGCGTCCATGGTCACGGACATGTAGACCCAGCTCGGGTTGCCGTCGTAGTAGAACATCTGCCCCACCGCCTGGTGCCTGGCCGAGAGCAGCGTGGCGGAACTCAGCGGGGACGAGGCGGTCGCCGGTGACGTGGCGCCATGCAAGCCCCAGCCGCCCAGGCCAGACGCGAC
>Ga0306917_10001413_pt1 | contig 11377 bp, 10 predicted proteins | sample tim00Cox00000000_FD_203313 | JGI IMG/M metagenome (GOLD analysis project Ga0306917, IMG submission 203313) | Lab enrichment of tropical soil microbial communities from Luquillo Experimental Forest, Puerto Rico - timezero.00C.oxic.00.000.000 (v2)... | ecosystem: Environmental > Terrestrial >... | reverse complement strand
TTGTCGGTTGCGGAGTTCAACAACAACCGCGGATTCTGCGCCGACCACGCAGCCAGCAACACCGCACTTGCTTCCTGGGTCTGCTTTTGATGCTTCTCATCGTAGTATTCGATGCCGGTAACCCGCGTGCCAGCCGGATTGGTAAGAACGCGCGTCGCCGTTGACCAGGGACGAACTTCAGCACCGGCTTTGCGCGCCTCGCCGAGATAAGTGATCTGCGGATTGGCGAGCGCACCGATTGGACATCCGACGTGGCACCAACCGTCATAGAGACACGCGGGCCGGCCCTTGAATTCCACCGAGTTCATGCCGACCGGCGCTGGCACCAGGGGAATGCCGACAGCGTCAAAGCCCTTCAGCCAAATGTCGCCGTTGCGAAAGGTCTTCATCGGCGGCATCGGATAGGGCTCCCCGGCAGGCCGCCATTTTTCTTCGGCCTTGGCATCACCGGAGACGCCGATCTCGCGCGCAACTTTGTCGTAGAAGGGGGCTACGTCTTCATACGATATGGGCCAATCGTTTCCTCGTCCATGCTCGCTCTTCATTCTGAAATCGGTCGGTAGCAGCCGCGGAAAGTTGGCGAAGTAATGCAACGCCGCACCACCGACGCCCCATCCGCCTTGCGCGGCATAAGCCATCGGGTTCTTGCCTTCGAGAAGGATCGGCGCGCCGGCGGGCTTGACCCGACGGCCCCATATTTCGGAACTGATGAGATCGGCAAGCTGCCAGTCGGGACCCGAATCCAGCAAGACGACCTTCTTGCCTGCCTTCGCCAATACGGAAGCATAGACAGAACCAGATGCACCGGCCCCGATGATGACGATGTCCACTTTTTCGTTTGCCATCTCACCACCTCTTTTCCGGTGGAATATGCGGCATATAGGGAATGCCCAACGCTTCGTAACCTTCCATCGTTCCCCAGACGACGTCGACTGCATCGGCGCGAAGCACGGCATAAACCGCCGCGCCTGGCCTCCCTGTCCAACCTTCAATCTTGCTTTGCCGCATGCGATCGACAAAGTCGTGCTGATCCGCGCCTGACAGAAGCGCAAAATCTCGTCCGAACATCTTGCGACTGCTATCGTCAATCGTGGCGATTGCTGTTCGGTAGAAATCCGCAAATGGCGGGCGGAAGTTGAAGATCCGGGCTTGAAGAAGAGATTCGTGAGGCGGCACCGAAAGTTGCTGATCGATGTAGTGGGCGATTCCGGCGTCCCGCGCCTGCGGCACAAGCGTTTCACCGAGAGCCTCGAGCGTCTCGCCCTGGTGAGCATCCAAAAGCCGGAAAGGCACATTGCGCGCCCTCGCTTCGCGGGGCGCTATCAGAACTTCAACTCCGCCTACAGTGAAAGCCAGCGCACCTAACGTCGCGCCTTTGACAAAGCCGCGTCGACCAATCGCCATGGTTCTCCTCCTCCCGGAGCAATTCTTGTTTTCGCTTTTACGAAGAGCCGGCAAAAGATTTGCGGTATTACCGGGCAGCAGCGATCACGAGTCAAGAGAATGTGCGGCGGTGGACGCGCATAGGGCAGATTACACTTGCGCTTCCGACCCTTGGAAGAGATTGAAAGCTGGCCTGGTAGCCGCTGTTGTGGTTGAGTCTCAGCGTGTTGTTTGGGGATTTCGTCGTGATTTGCTCGCTGGCCGATGCCGAACAGGATGTAGAGACGAGTCCCGGCTCGTAGGCCGGCCTAAACCTCCCGCAATATCCAAACCCGCCTGGCACAGAGGAGCCGCTCCGATGACTATTGTCGATTCTCAGGTCCATGCCTATGAGGCAAACACTTCGAAGCGACCCTGGCACAGTGTGCCGAACTGGCCCGACCACGTCACGGGTGACGAGATGGTCGCGGCGATGGATAAAGTCGGCGTCGATGGCGCGATCTTCATCTCCGCCTTCTCCATGTACCGCTACGACGCCAGCTATGCCGTCGAAGTCCAACGGGCCCATCCTGGCCGGCTCGCCATCGTTAAGCCGGTCGACCCGGACGATCCGGCGGTGGCCGATGTCATCGCCGAGTGGAAGAAGACGCCGGGTACGGTTGGAATCCGCATCATGCTTACGAAGGAGGCCAAGCGCGACCCGAACGACCCGGGCATCGACCGGATCCTGCGCGCGGCTGTTCGCCACGATTTTCCGGTCAATGTCCTGTGCTGGGGCAATCTGGAAGCGGGCGCTACGCTCATCGATGGCCATCCCGACGTGCGATTCATCATCGACCATCTGGGTATTATGCAGCCGCGTGTGCCGCCCGCGCCGCCGGAGCCGTGGGCCGACCTTCCGAAGGTATTGGAACTCGCCAAGCGCCCGAACGCGGTGATCAAGGTCAGCGGTGCCTGCACACTGTCGCGGGAGCCATATCCTTTCCCCGACATTTGGGACCCGCTTGCCCGCGTGTTTGATGCGTGGGGCTTCGATCGCTGCTTATGGGGCACGGACTGGACGCGCGCGTTCGCCGTCGTCAACTACGAGCAGGCCGTTGAACCCTTCCGTAAGACTGACCGCCTGAGTAAGACCGAGCGAGCAATGCTGATGGGCGGTGCCTGCGTCAAAGCTTATGGCTGGTCACCGAAGAAAAATTAGCACCGCCCAATATTGCTGCAGTCCAGCAGCGTCATGGCAAGGAGTTCCCGAGAAAATCGGGAGCTTTCACGAATGCGCGTTATACCAGAAGCCCTTTTGCTCTCATTCGCAAGCGCCTCATACTCTCCATGGTGCAGTCATGTTTTGGTCAAAACTGCAGTGGGATTTGGCTGTGAGTTCCACGCTGGCGGTTGATGCGACTCACGACGTGGAATGGTACGTCGCCGCATTTGGTGGGCCTGATTTCTTGATGGCCTTCGCGTTTCACGTTGTTGTCATTCGGGGATGCGCAGGACATGTACGTCCCTGCTCTCGTCACGCAAAAAGGCGGAAGCGGCAAGAGCACACTGGCCGTTGGACTCGCGGTCGCGGCGATGGAGAACGGCGAGCGCGTCGCATTCGTCGAGGCGGATCCACAAGGCACGATATCGAAATGGAAAGAGCGGCGTGGCAGTCCCTATCCGCGCGTGGTTCGGGTCTCCGATCCCGCCGAACTGGAAAGGACGCTGTCCCGCTTGGAGGCCGAGGGGATATGGCTCACCATCATCGATACCGCAGCCACGAACAACGGGCTCGCCATGCGCGCCATTGCCAGGGCCGATCTTTGCCTGATCCCTGTGCGTCCGAGCCCGGCCGATATCGAAGCTGCGATACCGACGCTCATCGCTATTCGCAGGCTCAACCGTCGATTTGCGTTCGTCCTCAATCAGACCCCACCGAGGGGCTGCCGATTGAGTGAAGCTGCAACTTCGCTCAATTCGCTCGGCGTGCTTGCGCTTCCCTATGTCGGACAGCGCAACGACCATCAGGACGCGCTTGGGGCAGGGTTGGGCGTAACCGAATTTGCGCAGGCGGGGAGAGCCTCGGAAGAAATTCGTGAGTTGTGGCGCTGGGTCTTCAACAAGCTCGTCGAGGGAGCGTTTGATCATGAGGGAAATGCGAACAAGGCGGTCGGCTAGCAATATACGCTCCGCACGGCGCTCGCTGGTGGAACTGACGGCGGCCGCGAGCCGTGTCGTTGACGATAGCTTGTTTGTGTTGTCCGGCAGCGGGATTACCGCTTCCCCGGACGATCCGGCGCGATCGGAGCACACAGCGACGACGTCTGATCATGCAATCAGTGCAAGGCAAGCGACGGCTCCGAGTGCCGTTGCAGCGCCTGAATCTCGGAATGCGGCGGGACCGCGCAACGACGAGCACGTCGATTCCGACAGCACCGCCGGGATGATGGTGAAGATTGCCAAGGACTATCAGAACGACGCTTTTGAAAACATCAAAGGGAGCCTGAATGCTGCGTTGGACCATGCAAAGGACTACGTAGAGACACGGGTGCGACGCGAAGCGGCTTCGAAAGACAATGATGGTTCCAGCCTTGAAGGAAAGTTTTTGACGGTCTTCAAAGAGGCCGCAACGGAGTTCCGCGCCGAGGCGGTCGAATTGATGAAGGCGAACGTGATCACAACCCTGGAGTACACGCGGGAGTTGGCCGGCACGAGAACGCTGGCGGAATTTGTCGAGTTATCGAGCGCTCAAGCGCGAAGGCAGTGTGAGTTAATGCTGAAGCAAGCCGTTGCGCTGAAGTCGCTTGCGCAGACAATAACGAAGTCCGGTTCTGACTAACGGCTCAATCCAACGCTTGCAGCAATGATTTTGCTGGCGGTCCTTTGTTTTCCCTTTCGTCGACGCCGCCGCTTCGAAGCTAATTCTTCGCCGGGGTGTTGTCGAAACGTGAAGTGCATCGGAGGTCGCTGAGACCAGGCAGTCAGTACCGAGTTGATGGCCGCAGTCGATCAGGCATGCTCCTCGGAAATGTCGCGGTTGGTATAGTCCGGCAACATCGCTGTCGAAACGATGCTGACGATCGCGCAGAAGAGGATATATACCGCAATTATGTAGCCGGATCCGTAAGCGGCGAGCAGCGCGGTAGCGATCAACGGGGCAGGGCCGCCGGAGATCACCGAGGAAAGCTGGTAGCCGATCGAGGCGCCGCTGTAGCGCAGGCGAGGCGTGAAGCATTCGGCTATCAGGGCCGCCTGGGGACCGTACATCAGGTCGTGCGGGACGAACGAGAGTACGATGGCGATGAAGATCAAGGCCGGCACGGTTGTATCCAGGAGCGCGAAGTAAATGAAGCCGTAGATGCCGGTCAAAATCGCGCCAATGAGATACATGCGCTTGCGTCCGATGCGGTCCGACAAGTGTCCCGCGAGCGGAATCGTTACCATCGACAGAAAACCCGCGCAGATGAGCGAGGTGAGCAGGAAATCGCGTGGTGCTTTCAGAACCTGGGTCCCGTAGGCGAAAACGAACGCGAGATAGATATAGGCCGGCGCTTGCTCGGCCATCCGTGCCAGCGCGGTGAGGATGATTGCTCTTGGCTGACGCTTGATAACCTCGAGCACCGGAACCCGCTCGACGCGTTTTTCAACGACAATGCGCCGGAAGGCAGGGGTCTCGAGAATTCCGAGCCGGATATAGAGGCCAATTGCGACCATGACGATGCTGAGCATGAAGGGGATACGCCAGCCCCACACGAGGAATTGGTCGCCGGAGATGCGGCTGAACACCAGAACCGCGATATTCGCGAGCAGCAATCCGGCCGGGCCACCAAGCTGCGGCCACGACGTAATGAAGCCGCGGTGGGAGTTGGTGCGCGCCCATTCCATGGACAACAGCACCGACCCGCCCCATTCACCGCCGACACCTATGCCCTGGATGAAGCGAATGACTGTCAGGATGACGGCGCCCCAGATGCCGACCGTCTCGTAGGTCGGAACGAAGCCGACGGCGAAGGTCGCGAGCCCGGTCAAGAGCAGGGTCGCGATCAACGCTCCCTTGCGGCCGATGCGGTCGCCATAGTGGCCGAAGATCATCGCTCCGATCGGGCGTGCGATGAAGCCCACGGTGTAGATGGCAAACGCCTCCAGCACGCCGACAAGGGGATCCGATTTTGGGAAGAACAATTTGCCGAAAACGAGCCCGGTAACCGTGCTGTAGAGCAGAAAATCGTACCACTCGATCGTGGTGCCCACCGTGCTGGCAATAACGGCGCGACGCAACTGGGCCTGATGATCGGTCTCTGACAGGGTATGAGAAGTGACATCGAGCGTCGTCATGGGGCTCCTCCTCGGGCCCTCCCTTGACGAACCTTGCGTCGCTATCCCTCGTTCCCGTTTCTTATTGGTAAAGCGGCGCGCGAACGCGGATCGCAAGAAAGGGATTCAACACCTCGACATTCGCCAATGGCGAAAGTCGCGGAGAGATTTGACAGCACAACCTTGATCCCGCGGATCGACGCGGGCAATGAGAAGTTAGTAGCAGAATAGGGAGCCGCTGCTTTCCGCCAGGAGCAAACATCGTGCCGCCGAATTGTGGCTGTTGCGATGCAACGCCCGTCCGGTCTGGCGGTAGGATTTTCAATCAGTTTCTTCGACGCCCGCGATCTTGTGCTGCAGCAAACGTTTCCGATAGCGACTATATTGTCCCTGCAATTTACTTGTCCGTTGAGAGTGGTGTCGGTTGACTACCCAGTCCAGGCTGAGATGAGACCGTTGAATCGGTTGGAAGAACGGGCCCCAGCGAAGCTCAAGATGCTTGGCGATCGGGCTCGTGAGGGGAGGGGTCAGCGGCCAGGTTTTGCGCTTCAGCTTGCCCTTATTCGAGCGTCACGCCGGCGGAGCGTATGATGTCTCCCCACCGCGCGCGCTCTTCATCGAGGAATCTGGCCGTCGCCGGGATATCCATCGGCGCAGGCTGAACGCCAAGCTTCAAAAATTGCGCCTGAATGTCGGGCTCCCTCAGGATTTCCGTGACTGCCGAATTGAGCTTGGCAAGGATGGCGTCTGGCGTGCCTTTTGGCGCCACCAGCGCGAACCAGGTGACTGAAGCGAAGTCGGGCACCCCGGCTTCGCGAACAGTCGGCACGTCGGGGAGCGATGACGCACGCTCGGCATCGCAAACACCAAGGATACGAAGCTTGCCGCCAAGATGCAGGCTCATCGACGAACCAAGATTGTCGAAGAACAGGTCGACCGTATTTCCCATGATGTCCTGCAGGGCAGGGGAAGTGCCACGATAGGGAATGTGCACCATCTTGGTGCCGGTGAGTTTCTCAAACAAGATCGCCGTGAGGTGCGATGTCGATCCGTTGCCCTGGGATGCGAATGAGACCTTGCCCGGATTGGCTTTTGCGTAATCGACAAGTGCCTGCACTGTCCTGGCGGGAAAATCCGGCCGAACGTCGAGGACGTTCGGCGCGGTTCCGAGAACGGTGATCGGCTTCAATTCCGACGGGCGAAACGAAAGCTTTTTATAAAGCGTCTCGTTGATCGCGATCGGCCCCGGCGGGCTTGCAAGGAGCGTGTAACCATCCGGCGGACTGCTTGCGACGACTTCGGCTCCGATATTGCCGCCGGCGCCCGAGCGGTTCTCGATGATGACCGACTGGTTCCATTTCTGGCGAAGCTTCTCGGCCACGATCCTCGGCAACGTATCGGCCGTTCCGCCTGCCGGAAACGGCACGATGATCTTGATGGTTTGCGAAGGATAATTTGTTGCATCGTCCGCTCGACAGTCCGTGAGGTGAAGCGAGAAGGCGACTGCGGCAGATAGTGCAATTACTCGCACGTTCATGACGGGGCGGCCGCCTGTTGCAATTCGTCAAACGCGCCAGATCCGGACGCGACGAACGCATCCGCAAAGAAATGCGCCTCCGGCAAACCGTGACTTGCAGTGAATTCGCGTTGCGCAGCCGAAACCATCATCGGATTGCCGCAGGCATAAACATCGAAGGCCGAAAGATCCGTGTGATCTTCCTGCACCGCATTGTGAACCAGGCCGGTGCGGCCAGTCCAGGACTGAGGTGGTTCGGAAAGTACTGAGGTGAACGAAAACCAGGGCAGGCGCTGTGCCCATCGTGCGGGCAGGTCGGCAAAATAAATATCTTCACGCTTGCGGGCGCCCCAATAAAGGTGCATCGGCCGGTGATTGCCGGCAAGGATCGCTGTCTCGATGATGGATTTGATCGGCGCAAAGCCGGTGCCGCTGGCGAGCAGGATGATCGGCCGTGTCGTTGTACGCAAATAGAAATCGCCAAAGGGCGATTCAACCCGCAAGGCATCGCCGGTCGAAAGCTTCGACAGGGTCTTCATCGAAAACTTTCCGCCCGCGATATGCCGGATGTGTAGTTCCGCGCCGTCATTGTCGCGCGCAGCATTTGCCATTGAAAAATTGCGGCGGTCGCCATCGTCCATCACGACCTGGAGATATTGTCCGGCCTTGAACGGCGCCCTTAGCCCGATCGGAAAGCGCAAAGTCAGAATCGTGACGTCAGGTGCGGGCCTCGCCAGCCTGAAAATGGTCACAGTGATGGTTTTGCGGCGAAAGATATCGATGCGCTCGAAGCGCCTGGGACGAATGGTCAGATCGGCGCGCGGCTGGGCACGGCACATCAATGCCACGCCGTCTCGTGCTGTCCGTCGGCCGCGGCCGCGCTGTTCGACTTCACCTTCGAGCAGCGCGGCCTCGCAAGTGTTGCAGGCGCCTTTCCTGCAGGATGAAGGCATGGAATAGCCGGCGCGTTCGGCGGCATCGAGCACGAATTCGCGCGGCTCGCAGGGGAAGGTGACTTCGGTTTCGGCGACGCGAACGGTAAAGGTCATGTTACGCCTGCCATGCTGGCTGCGGCGTCTCGACTGGGGTATTTCCGATCAAGAGGAGCGTGCGCAGGACCGCGGCTGGATCCGCTTTATCCTGGCCGGCAACGTCGAAGGCGCTGCCGTCACTCATAACGGCAACGCCAGCAAAGTGTCGAAACGCGAGCTGTCGCAGACGACGATACGCTCGCGGAGCTTTGGTGCATCACGATTGAGCCGGTAGATATCGATGTAGCGACCGGTGGCGTAGACGTCCGTGGTGCCGTCTCGCATGGTCCGCGCAACGAAGAATGATGTTTCGCTGTGCACTTCGCCCGCGTCCTCTGACACTATCCAGGGCTGGCCGAGGAAATGCCGGTAGACGTGGCGCTCGTAAATATTGGCTTCACGCAGCGAGGCAACGCGATCGAGCAGCATGCCCCTTGAATTGGCAAAGATAACGCCGGCTTCGAGTCCTTGCGTGTAATTGTCCGCGGTGGTGATCTTGTAGGTGCAATTTTCTTCGAAGAAATCCGGCCAGGCCTCGAGGTTGCCATTGTCGATGCAGCGGGCATAAGCATTCTGCACGTGGTTGATAAGGCTGGCGACGTCTTTCAACGCGGAAAACTCCTTACAGCCCCATCTGCGCCCGATAGGCTTTCCAGAAGCCACGCACAGATGCTTCCGTCACGCGGCTTTCGCTGCTGTCGGTGCCGGCGCCTCCCATCTCGATCACGGCCTCCTCGCTGGCGGCTCCGGCGATGCCGCGCTGCACGAAACCGCCGACGCAGCCGTCTTCCATCGAGATATAGCCGGCCGGACCGACCAGGTTCGCCTGCTTCAGCCGTATCAGCCGCTGCTCGGGCGTGTCCTCGGCAAATCCAAGCAATGTCCAATGCAAGTCCGTTCGGTCAACCCCACGCGGCACGATCTGACGGACCGCGATCGCATTCTGGATCTGCTGCAGGATGAAGGTCGGGAAGGTCGACAGAATCTGCAACGTCACATTATCGGGAAATTCCTTGAAGCTCTGCAACAAGGTCGGATCGGCGAGCTTGAAATCGCTGTCGGAGCGGATGTTCTGCTCGGCATATTCATTGTCCTTCGCGGAGCTCGCGTCGATTGCGGAAAAGCTGACGTGATGGCCGCCTGTCGGATCGACGATAATGCCGCCGGTCTGGGACAGGCGGTTGAGCTCGAAGGTGGTGAAGAACAGGTGCAGGATGCTGGCGTGATAGGAGTCCTTCACGTTCTCCATATAGAGCTTCCAGTTGTTGGGAAGCGCTTGCGTGTATCGGGCCAGGACGACTGGCGTGCGTCCGCCCATCACGCGGCCGATCCGCGAATAGATCTCTTCGCCCAGATGTTCTTCGAGCGGCGGAACATCGTTGGAGAAACTGCCGAACACGATCCCGAAGGCCTCGGCCAGCCGCAGCTTGCGCGGATTGTGCTGTTCCATGCAAAACGAAGCGGACATTCCGCCCTTGCCCTTGATGCCGTCCTTGAAAGCAACCTCCTTGAGGTTGCCCTGCCGGTCATAGCTCCAGGCGTGATAGACGCAGGTGAAGGCTTTGGTATTGCCGCGCTGCTCCAGCGCGATCAGGGCGCCTCGATGCGCACAACGGTTCTCAAATGCGTAAAGCTCCCCGTCCGCATCCCTGACGACGATGACCGGGGTATCGCCGACGAACGTCGTGATGAAGTCACCGGTGTTTTTTACCTCGACCGACAGGCAAAGATAATTCCAGGACGGCCCCTGAAAAATACGCTTTTGTTCAGCGGCATAGATGTCGCGATCCTGGAAAATCCAATAGGGCACGCGCGTTACGCCCTCGCTCGGCCAGACGTGGTCGCTGCGTTCGCCGGCCGTGCGGGCGACTTGCTCCAGCATGAGACCTCCAGAAAGCGAAGCGCGCTGTCATTGACTGGCGCCGGCATTTGTTCGAATATCGAACGAATGTTCAGGCTAGAATTGCGCTCAACACGACGGCTGTCAACATGACCGGCGACGCGCGCAGCGCTGCAAGTGTCCGGCGTCTACCGGAAGGCATGGCGGGCCTCGCCAAGGGGCTGGCGATCATCGAGGCGTTTTCGCCCCATCGAACGCGCATGACGGTTACGGATGCGGCGCAGTCCTCGGGGACGTCACGCGCCTCGGCACGTCGGTGTCTACTCACGCTGATGGAGCTCGGTTATCTCGAGTTTGATGGAAAATATTTTCGGCCGCAGCCCCGCCTTCTGGCACTCAGCGCCGCTTATTCCGGCACCCGCTCGCTTCCGGAAATTGCGCAGCCGTTCCTGAAAGCCGCGCGCGACGAACTTCGCGAGTCGATTTCGCTTGCCGTGCTGGACCGCGATGCAGCGTTGTTCGTGGCGCGGTCGGAGGCCGAGCGGCTCGTGACGACGGGCATATCGGTCGGCACCCGCATCGATCTCTATTGTTCCGCGACCGGGAGGATATTGCTCTCGGCCTGGAACGACCGACTGCTCGGGGCCTATCTGGATCGCGCCAGGATCGAAGCGCGCACCAAATATTCATTGATCAAGAAAGCCGCGATACGAGAAGCCATACGAAACGCGGGCGTCGTTGGCTATGCCACCACCGACCAGGAGCTCGAGATCGGGCTGCGATCGATCGCCGTACCCGTCCTGGACTCCCGTGGCACGATCGTGGCGGCGATGAGCGCGAGCGCCTCATCGGCCCGTGTTTCCATCCAGCAAATGGTCAAAGGCTTCGTGCCGGTCCTGAGAGCGAACGCCGAAAGCCTGGGACGTGTACTGTAGGATCTATCGAGACGAATCCGATGGTCAGGTTCCTCCATATGTGCGGCTCGCCTCCTATCGTCGCGGAAGCCGAAAGGTTGATCCAAATCAATGGTCCGTAGAATCAAAGGGACATTTCGATATGTTCATTGATCTCCAAATTCTCGGAGGTTGCACATGTGCCGTCTTTCACTGATCGTGACTGCTGTTACGTTGCTGTTGGCCGGATCAGCTTCGGCCGCTCATCGCGCCGGGTTCTGGGGCGCCCGTTACTGCCTGCAAGGACAAGATTGGGGTTATCCGGGCCTTTGCCAATTCTCGACTTATCAGTCGTGCCAGGCGACCGCTTCGGGTACTCTTTCCTATTGTGGGATTAATCCCCAATACGACGCATATG
>Ga0306917_10001410_pt1 | contig 11384 bp, 11 predicted proteins | sample tim00Cox00000000_FD_203313 | JGI IMG/M metagenome (GOLD analysis project Ga0306917, IMG submission 203313) | Lab enrichment of tropical soil microbial communities from Luquillo Experimental Forest, Puerto Rico - timezero.00C.oxic.00.000.000 (v2)... | ecosystem: Environmental > Terrestrial >... | reverse complement strand
AGAACATATGTGATCAAGGATGCCACGTATGAATAGTCGAGGAGTTTTCTTCGTCGGCTCTCCGAAAAAGCAGCGCCGATAGAAAAAGAAAGGAGAACTCTGTCGGCTTCGAGCGCAAATCCCTCATTGACCAAGAGAGACAGATACTCTTTTGGCCCTATGCCCGGAATACCCATGTTGATCAACTCGACATTGTGGCCGCTTTCCTTCAGATACTGCTCCACCAAGGTCAGGTAATTGTATTCGTATGGTACGACGCCAAAGGCGAAGCTATCTCCGATGCCGAGTATACGAATTGTTCCTGGAGCTTTATGCGTGCTGAACTCGACGTCGTTGAAACCTCTGGAGTTGAGGTGAAAATTCCAAAATGGCGCAAACGCCCTGCCCCGGAATCGATCGGGGTTACCACTATAAAAAATCGGCAATGGATCGATAGAATTATAAATCCTAAGGCCCACTTCTCCCAACGCGACTGTAATCAATACAATGATCAGAACGTCTCGACCGACTCTCAAGAGGCCTCTTGGTGCCGTCATGGTCGTTAAGATGCTCACCTTCAACCTGTGCCTTGGTTCTGCACGACTGAATCTTGCTCCTAGCTGCGACAATCATTTCCCTAGTGCCTGCGGAGGTTGTGGTCATTGCCCGAATGGAATTCAACGAGCTGAGCGGGCTGACTCAGTGCTGCTAGCGGTTTCATCGACAGTAAGTTTTTCCAGAGCCTGGAATATCCCTTCCGCAAATAGTTTATGCGCAAGACCATTTGGGTGTGGATCGGGCGCTGTCACCCACAGCTCCCGTGATGGTACCCCTTGCAGATATGGCAGCAGGTCGACAAAAGCTACGCCGTTCTCGTCAGCTGCTTCGTGTACCAAATCGGTTATTTTCTGTAGGCGATAGTGCTCAACGTCGTGCAACTCCGGCAGGTTAGCGATAAGCAACTTCGTGCCATGCGTTTTGGTAAATGCCGCTAGCTTTGCAATGTACGCCTTCGCATCGCGCCATCCTTTGGCCTGTCCATCGTTGCCATATAGACTGAGATAGTAATCGGCCCAGTCTTTTTTGGCGAAGATCTCCCGAAATAACGAATCGACTTGGCCCGCAATGAAAACACATGAATAGCAAATCCGCAAAATGGCCGGCGGTGGATGAGCAGCCGGTACCGGTTCGGCGTCGTTGACGAAAAAGTTCAGCACGACGATGTCGGGACCGTATTTGTAGCCCTCGGTAATATAATACTCGACCTCCTGAATCGTATTGTAATTACCAACCCCAGTATTGATCACTTGGACTGGAATACCCCGATCCGCATACAAGCGTTCGATGCGCTTCGGAAACGTCTCCTCGAATTTTGCTCCCCATCCGACAGTGAGTGAATCGCCAAGCATTAGGATGCGCAGTTTGCCGGGCGGCTTCTCATAGGAAAACTCACCGTCGCGCAAACCCTTCGAATTGGTATCGAACTGCACCCCCATTAGGAAGGCGTGACGACTCGGCCGATGATTGTGACCGATCAGCGGATCCGAGGAAATACCTTTCACTTCAAGGGCGTATTTCCACATCTCGAGGTCGTATTGCATCCCGTCATCGACGAAAGCACGGACCGCCACCTCCGTGCTCAGCGCCGCAATGACGATGCTTATCAGGAGCGCGAGCAGGTCGAAGATTTTCTTTCGTTTCATGATCATATCTCGAAGATCGGCATAGCTGCCGTTCATTGGGTTCGGCATAGAGAACGGGAACGGCGCGCACTTTCGCTGATTGGCGAATAACGTAGTCCACGGCGCGGCGTCAACCCGCCTTGGGCTACTCGCTCTCATTCTTTGACGTTTCTGAAATTCTTTGACGTTTCTGGAATTCGCGCTTTTCCATCTTCCCGCCATCATTTCTCCTTAGATGGGCTGGCGGGTGTTTTGCTCTTAAATTTTCGTATATGAAGCCAGTTCGGAGCCCGGTGATAGGCATACGGCCAAGCTGGGTCGCTAGATTAGAACGCCAGACAAAGAGATTAGAACGCCAGACAAAGCAGCAAGCAGGCAATAATCCAATGACAAAATTCCACGAAAGCTATTCTCGCGAGGACACAATAGCTCGCGGCTCGGAACGCTCATTTGGAATCGTGATGACCGTCGCTTTCGCAGCGATATCGTTACTCAAGTGGTGGCATGGCGGCCATTCGTGGGGCTGGACCGGCGGAATAGCAGTCTTTTTCCTTGCGGCCGCGGTACTCTATCCACGCGCGTTGCGGCCGCTAAATCAGCTCTGGTTCAAGATCGGGATGTTGCTGCACAAAGTGGTGAATCCAATTGTCATGGCGCTTATCTTCTTCGGCACTGTGCTGCCGACCGGTCTGATCATGCGAGCATCCGGCAAGGATCCGCTGCGTCTCAAGCGGCGACCCAACGCTAACAGCTACTGGATTGAACGGCGCCCAGCCGGGCCTGCCCCCGAATCCATGAAGGACCAGTTTTAGGGGAAAGCATCATGGACTTCCTAGCTGAGCTTTGGCGTTTTATGCGGGTTCGCAAGAAATTCTGGCTACTGCCCATCCTCATCACGATGGTGGTATTCGGCGGACTGGTGCTGCTGAGCAAAGGCTCCGCAGTCGCGCCGTTCGTCTATACGCTGTTTTAGAAGCTGCCGATGCGCGTGCTCGGTATCTCAGCTTTCTACCACGATAGCGCGGCCGCAGTGGTCGAGGACGGCCGCATTGTGGCCGCCGCGCAGGAGGAGCGCTTCACCCGCAAGAAACACGATTCATCGTTTCCAAAAAAAGCCATCGCCTATTGTCTGAAGGAGGCCGGCGCCAAACTCGATGAGCTCGATCATGTCGTGTTCTACGACAAGCCGTTCCTTAAATTCGAACGACTAATGGAAACGTACCTGGCGATGGCGCCGCGCGGTTTCCGTTCATTCCAAATGGCAATCCCGCTCTGGCTAAAAGAGAAGCTGTTCCAAAAGAATCTGCTCAAGAGCGAGTTGAAACAATTTGCCAAGGGTTTCGACATTGCCAGACTATTATTTTGTGAACACCATCTTAGCCATGCCGCATCGGCGTTCTATCCTTCGCCCTTTGAAGATGCCGCTGTGCTGACGATGGACGGCGTCGGCGAATGGGCAACGACCTCGGCGGCGATAGGTTGTGGCAAAAATCTCGAAGTATTCCAGGAGATTCACTTCCCGCATTCGCTTGGCCTACTGTATTCGGCCTTCACCTATTATACCGGTTTCAAAGTCAATTCCGGTGAGTACAAGGTGATGGGGTTAGCGCCTTATGGTAAACCGAAATACAAAAACCTTATCCTCGACAATTTGATCGATCTGAAGGCAGACGGCTCGTTCCAACTCGACCTGTCGTATTTCGATTATTGCACCGGCCTGACAATGACCAACGAGCGCTTCTCGGCGCTATTCGGCGAGCCGGTGCGCGCCCCCGATAAACTACTCACCACTTTCCATATGGATGTTGCAGCCTCCATCCAGGCGGTTCTAGACGAGGTAGTGCTCCGTCTTACACGCGGTCTGGCCAAGAAAGCCGCTGCGAAGAATTTGTGTGTGGCTGGTGGCGTTGCGCTCAATTGCGTCGCTAACGGCAAGGTTTTGCGCGATGGCGCGTTCGAAAACATCTGGATTCAACCAGCGGCGGGCGACGCCGGCGGCGCGGTGGGCGCGGCACTTGCGGCCGTCCATATCTTCAAGGGCCAACCACGCAGCACAAATGGTGGTGACGGTATGTTCGGGTCGTTCCTTGGGCCGAGCTTTCCTCAACCAGAGATCGAACGGCGGCTCGCGGCATCAGGCGCGCACTTCACGGTGCTAAGCGAAGACGAGATGATTGAGAGGACCGCCCAGGCTCTTGCCGGCCAGGAGGCCGTGGGATGGTTCCAGGGCCGTATGGAGTTTGGTCCGCGCGCGCTCGGTGCGCGCTCGATCATTGGCGATCCGCGCTCACCGACTATGCAGCGCAATCTCAATTTGAAAGTCAAATACCGAGAGAGTTTTCGGCCCTTCGCACCTTCGGTGCTCCGTGAGGATGTGTCTGAGTGGTTCGAGCTCGATTCCGACAGCCCATACATGTTGATCGTAGCTGACGTGCGTGAGGACCGTCGCCGTAGCATGACTACGGACGAGCAAGCCCTTTTTGGCATCGACAAGCTCAACGTTGTGCGTTCTGAAATCCCGGCGGTGACGCACGTTGATTACTCAGCCCGTATTCAAACCGTGCACGCCAACACCAATCCGCTGTTCCATCGTCTCATCACCCGATTCAAGGAGCTGACTGGCTGCCCCGTGCTGGTCAACACCAGTTTCAACGTACGGGGTGAGCCGATCGTTTGCACGCCGGAAGATGCATTCCGCTGCTTCATGGGCAATGACCTTGAGTTGCTCGTTGTCGGCCGCTCAATATTGTATAAATCTGCGCAGGACACCCACTTGAAGAAAGATTACAGCTCGGCGTTTGAACTAGATTGATCATAGGCGTTCAGGCGCTACTGCATCTCCTTTATCAAGGTAAAACTGCCCCGAACGCAAAACTGCTAACCGGAAAGCCGTTATCATGAGCGCTCGACAGCTATTGACGGCATTTAAGAATGCATCGCTCACGCTATGCCGGTTCAATCGCCTTTATAGACCAAGATGATGACTCGCCCACCGATTTATGCGATGGGGCCGACAAGATCGTCGCAGCGCTTGGTGCGTGGGTCGATGAAGGCGCTCTACGGCTTCAACAAACCATACGACTTTCACAAGATCCTTCCCTTTCTCGCAGGTCTCTTTCTCTTGCTTACTATACTGGTTGTTTCTGGGGCACGGTTTGCTGCCACTCGGCATCTGTCGTGGGGGGCGCTAAGAGAAGCCTATTTGCTCTACGTTATTGGGCTTTCGCTGGCGGGGATGTTGCTCAGTATCTTTCCACGGATCGCTTGGCTTGTTCTTACAATTTGCTTCACCGAGTTTCTTATCGGTGTCGGCGGCTATGCGTTGACCGCAATCCATGTATTACCGCGGCCGCTTTTTCCCCCAACCGCAACTGCAAATGTCGGGCAGTTCCAATATCATCCACTTCTTCAGGTAATTCCTACTCCAAATTACTCCCGTCTCCATCCATTCGCTATCTCACATGACTCCAATGGGATCCGTGGGCCGGAGCGCACGAGTACGGAGCTAAAACAGCAGGTGGTCATTGCGACGGTCGGATCAAGCACGACTTACGATGTGGCCGTTCCAAACGGCCAAACGTGGTCGGACGATCTCGAACAGCAACTCGGCCGCGGATACGCTGTCATTAACCATGGCGTTCCCGGATATTCCTCTGTCGAGAACCTTCTGCAAACGCTTTTCTATCTGGACACCTACGGCGTCCGGCCGCACTGCGCCGTCTATCTTGGGTGGAATGACATTCGCAATGCCCACCTGCCCAATCTAGACCCCGCATACGCAAACTTTCACCTACTGAGCCAATTTGACATTATGAATCTGAGAAAAAAACCGCTTGAAGTTAGCTTTTCGCCGCTGGCGCGCGTCATGAATCGATCGCTTCAAGCGGCCTTCGACCCCGTGCCCTTAGCCCCGAATTTCCTCAACGATCCGCCGGTGCCCGGCACGGATGTGCGGCTCGAGCAGATCTTTCGCCGCAACCTGGAAGCAATTGCCGCCATCAACAGGGAACGCCAAATCATCAGCATTTTTATTGGGCAGGTGTGGAGCCGAGCAAAATTGCAAAGCAGAGAACGCTACGGTTTTTTCCCACTAGTCCGGGATGTGGATATCTGGCCGCTGGAAGACCATTTCAACAGCATCGTCAAATCCACCGCCAACTCGATCGGGGTTTCAAACTTCATTCCCGCGATCGACCAATTTCATGATGACGACTTCGCGGACAGGGACCACTTCTCCGCAAAAGGATCAGCCAAATTCGCGCTCATGATCACGCCCATCGTAAAGTCCTCGTGCAAATGATCGGAGTGCGTCTCAAAGGGAAAAGTAAGAGGAGATCCAGAAGGTTGCGACAGCTGAATTTACTGTTTATGGACACCGGTTCGAAATTCATGGCTGCGTCGGATCGGCAATGCTATATTAGCAGCCGCCAAGCCTCGGGGGGCTAAATGCCTAGTCTCGAAATCACGACAATGGTCGGGTGTCCCCTCAAATGCACCTATTGTCCGCAGGACCAGCTGCGCGGGACTTATGGCCAGAACGAGAAGTACCTTTCCTTCGAGAACTTCAAGCTGATCTTGTCGAAAGTTCCGCAGTATGTTCGCATTGATTTTTCCGGAATGGCGGAGCCTTGGGCCAATCCTGAAGCCACCTCGATGCTCGCGTACACGCTGGAACAGAACTTCAATGTTGCGATCTACACGACACTCTATGGGATCGAGGTAGAAGAGGCCGAGCGGATCATCGCGCTCATTACCAAACATGCGGAGCAGGTTGAGTTTTTGTGCCTGCATCTGCCAGATCAAAATGGAAATATGCGCGGCTTTCGCTATTCGGCGGAATTCGAAACTGTGCTCCGCGCTTTTATCAAACTCGGAAAAAGCGGCGTGCTCCGCAAGTTCGAAGCCATGACGATGGACAAAGGCGGCACCGTTCACCCGCAATTGCGCAATCTCGTCCGCTCGCTGCCGCTCGCCCGATCTCGCAGACTGCGCGGTCTATTCCGGTCGCGTCTGTTGCAGTCGCTGCCGAGGTGGTCCGGCCACACGCGCGCCGGCTCCCTTGACACATCCGCAATCGGCAATCAGCCGGTTGAGCAAGCCCCGCGCCATGCGACGCCGGTCAGCTGCAGTTTCACGCCGTTTTACGATCACAATGTCCTTCTGCCCAACGGGGACGTCGTGATTTGCTGCATGGATTATTCGGTCAAGCACAAGATCGGCAACCTAATCGAAGGCGATTATTTTTCGTTATTCTCATCGCGTGGAATGGCAGAACTGCATACCGAAAACACCAAGCCTGGCTACAGCGACAAAACGATCTGCAAGAGTTGCAATCGTGCGATTAGATACGAGATCGCTCCCGATCAAAGGCTACATTGGCGCGCCAGCCGAGGATGAGCGATGGCGATACCACCGCGGAGATGGTCCCGGTCGTTGTCCTGAACTTGAAGTCGAGTACGGCGCGCCGGCAACAAATTGATGCACGTCTACAAAATCTCGGAATTGATTATCACTTTTTCGATGCCATCGACGGCCATTTGTTGTCAGCGAAGGAACTCGAACGCCTAGCGCCACCATCCTCACTTCTATTCGATCGATCGCTGACCTCGGGTGAAATCGGTTGCGCAACGAGCCATTTTGCCGTGATCCGCCAATTCGTCGGCGAGGAATATGATTTTGCCTGCGTCTTGGAAGATGACGTAATACCTTTGTCCGACAACATCCGGCATTTTCTACAACCGCAAACGCTTGCCGCGCTGCCAGAATTTGACGTGTTGCGAATGATGAGCGACCCGGCACGCTGGCGAATGCCGGCATGGCAAGTGGCGCGTGTTCATGATCGCTGCATTTATGCAATGGCACGCCCGGGATTTGGTACCCAGGGAATGATTTACAGCCGCGCCGGCTTGCGCAAGCTGGTTGGGCAAATCGGCGCGATCAAAGCGCCGGTCGATTTCATGTTTTTCCATGACTGCCACATCGCGGGTTTGCGCGTGCTGGAAATCCGGCCCGGCTTGTTCGAGCACGATCAGCAGTTTCTGCACCCCGAGTTTGTGAAATCGAGCGACATAGGGATCCGGCCAATCGCAAATCGACGATCGATGTCGCTAAACGACAGGATTCGCCGAAACTTGCTGCGGCAGCGGCGCAAGCGCATGGCCGTGAGGAGCTTTATTCAGGCATGGGGGTTTCGCAGCCTGCTACGGATATTGCTCCAGTGGCTGCCCGGCCCATATTTCCGCTAAGTCCTGTTACCCTCGGTGTGGGGCCGCGCAACTTTCCTATGTGCGATGCCCGATGTGTTACCCGCGACGATTTCCAGGGTGATATGTTTTGGCTAAGTCATGGAGCGGGTGAAGGGAATCGAACCCTCGTCATAAGCTTGGAAGGCTCATCCTAAAGTATAAACCCCGCTAAACTCAGCTATTGAGAAACGTCCAAACCATCGATATTTCTTAGCGCAGTTAGCCCGGTGTTAGCCCAGTTAATACCTGCGCGAAGTTAGCCCCTGGTTAGCCTGAGGACAAATCGATGGCTCGAAAATCGCTCACCGACAAAGGCATTGCCGCGCTCAAACCGCGCGCGGCGCGCTACAGCTATCCCGATCCGCAGCTCGCCAGCCATTACGTGCGCGTCACGCCAAACGGTGCAAAGAGCTTCTGCTGCGTCGCCCGCAACCCCGATGGCAAGCAAATCTGGACCACGGTCGGCGATTGCGAGGTGATGCCGATCGAGGAAGCGCGATTGCGCGCCCGCGAAATGCTGCAGCGAGTCCGCGATGGCTTACCGGCAGTCGAACCGCGCGGCGAGACCTTCGGCGCGGTCGCGGCGAACTGGACCAAGCGTCATGTCGAGGCCAAGGGGCTGCGCTCGCACAAACAGATCGGACGATTGCTGTGCGTCCATGTTTTTGAAGCGTTGGGCGAACCGGCCATTCCTTGATATCCGCCGCTCCGATGTCGCCGCCCTACTCGATCATGTTGAAGATAATTTCGGCGCGCGCCAGGCCGACCTGGTGCTGACCGTTATCCGTTCGATCATGAATTGGCATGCGACCCGACACGACGATTACGTGCCGGTCATCGTCAAAGGCATGAAACGGGACACTGCCAAACCGCGCAGCCGCATTTTGACCGACGATGAAATCCGCCGCATCTGGGAAGCCGCCGAGCGTGCCGGCCGGTTCGGGGCGATCCTCCGCTTGTGCCTGTTGACCGCGCAGCGCCGCACCGTGGTGGCGACCATGAAATGGTCAGACCTATTCGGCGACAAATGGACCATTCCGCAAATGCCGCGCGAGAAGGAGAACGCCGGATTGCTACAGCTCCCGAAAGTGGCGCTCGATATCATCCGCGCACAGCCGCAGCTCGCCGGGAATCCGTATGTCTTCGGCATGCGCCAGGACAAACCGTTCTCCGGCTTCAGCGTGACCAAGACCGAATTCGACAAGCAGCTCCGCGAAAAGAAGCTCCCCGATCTCGAACCGTGGGTGATCCACGATCTGCGCCGCACCGCGCGCAGCCTGATGAGCCGCGCCGGGATTCGCCCCGACATTGCCGAGCGCGTCATGGGCCACGCAATCAACGGCGTCGAAGGCGTCTACGACCGGCACAGCTATGCCGACGAGAAGCGCGATGCATTGCAGGCGCTGGCGAACCTGATCGACGGAATTATCCGTCCGCGTGACAACGTCACGCCGATGCGCAAGCGCACCACGCGGTGAATATTTTTAGTTAAGCCGAGACAGATCAGGAAAAATCAGCTAAGCTCATCGACGAAATCCCAAACCGATCACCGCCATGCACTAGCCGAGCATGGCAAACGGTGGTGGCGGAGACGGTTGGTCCCATCAGGCGTGCCCCGCCTGTTGGTCGCATGGGCGAGCATGCCTCAGGGCAGAACTTCAAGGCTTAACCAGCCTGAAGCCCTGATGGCGTGCGCAAATCAAATCTCGCAATAGCGTCAGGGTGGAAGGCTCCGCAAGGAGTTCCGACGCTATGCGTCTGCGCTATTCCGATCTCAAGGCGCGCGGCATCGTTAAGAACCGCGTCACGCTCTCAAACTGGCAAAAGAAACATGGTTTCCCCAAAGGCCAAATGACCGGTCCGAATACACGGACCTGGGACGAGGAAACCGAGGTCAACCCGTGGCTGGCTAGCCGCCCCACTGCACCAAAGCCGGTGCCGAAGAGTCCTGGCCGCAAGCGCAAAGCCGATCACGCCGGGGTCGAGGCGTGATCCATGCTTTGCAAAGTGAAACCCGCCGCGATTGGCGCGCGGCGGGCTTCGGAATTCGTCGACGATCAGCAAGTCAGCGGACCCGAAGATAATCCCAGCCAAACTTTACAGCAAGCCGCTGCGCGCGGTTTCCTACACGTAGGAAACTGGATGATCCGCGCCGACTTGATCGGCTCGGACACCTGTATCGCACTCGGCCTGACGATCAATTCCAGTTCGCCGGTCTTGGCGCTCTGCCGCGCCCTGGTCGAGTCCGGACATGACACCGCAATCGCGCTCGACGCCTATCGCGGCGACGTTCTATGTCTCCGCGTCCGCTCGATCGGCGACGCCGCCGCGCTCGAAGTCAATGCCAGAGGAACGGGTTTCGTGGTGCGACCAGCCTCGCTGGTTCGCGCAAACGGCGGGGGTGGGTCATGAACAACCTCCCGCACGCACTCGCCTACGGGGCTGCCGCGCTCCCAACGTTTCCCCTCGTTCCCGGCGACAAGCTGCCCGCCATCAAGGGCGGTAACGGGTTCTACGACGCGACCACAAACCCGGAAACCATCAAGCGGTTCTGGCGAATCCCCGACCGCAATATTGGCCTCCGGACCGGCGTCGCTTCCGGATTCTGGGTGCTCGACGCCGATCCTCCCGACGGCGAAGACGGCATCCGCCGACTCGAAAGTGAATATGGACCATTGCCGCAAACGCGGACGGTGCTCACGCCGCGCGGCGGATTCCATTTCTGGTTTCGCTATAGCGGGCCAATTCCTTGCACTCAGAGCATGATCGCGCTGCACGTCGATACCAAAGGCGACGGCGGATATGTCGTCGCCGTGCCGTCGATCACGGCGGACGGCACCTATTCCTGGCTCGGCGATCCTAAGGCCGAGCTGGCCATCGCGCCGCAATGGTTGGTCGACCTGGCGCGCAAGAAGCCAAAGCCAACGATCGCGGAACTCGCCGTCGCCGGAATCAATCATGGTGGTCGAAACGGCGGCTATGGCCGCGCCGTGCTCGATCGCGAGATCGCCAAGCTCGCGGCGACGGCTGCCGGACGCAATAACGCGCTCAACTCGGCGAGCTTCCGGCTGCATCAACTCGTCGCCGGTGGTGAGCTTCATGGCGACGAAGTTGTCGCCCGCCTGATCGAAGCTTGCGAGCGTAACGGCTACCTCGCCAAAGACGGCTTGCGCTCGGTCGAGGCGACGATCCGCAGCGGTGCCAATGCCGGGCTGCAATATCCGCGCAGCCGGAAGGGCGCAACATGGTAGAGCTGCGCCCCTATCAGCACGACGCTGTCGCCGAATTCCACCGCACCGTCGTCGACGGCAAACGTCGCATCATCCTGGCCGCACCGACCGGTGCCGGGAAGACGATTATCGGCGCGAACATCATCACCGACCTGATCCGCGACCTGAGCAAGTCGGTTTTGGTTTTGGCGCATCGCCGGGAGATTATAAAGCAAACCGCCAAAAAGTTGCTCAAGGCCAGAATCTCG
>Ga0306917_10001409_pt1 | contig 11385 bp, 10 predicted proteins | sample tim00Cox00000000_FD_203313 | JGI IMG/M metagenome (GOLD analysis project Ga0306917, IMG submission 203313) | Lab enrichment of tropical soil microbial communities from Luquillo Experimental Forest, Puerto Rico - timezero.00C.oxic.00.000.000 (v2)... | ecosystem: Environmental > Terrestrial >... | reverse complement strand
CTGGCGCCATTAGCACTGGCGCGGCGACTACGGCGACGCTCCGGCTGGATTACGGAACCGCGCGAGCGTTGACATGCTGGTCATGGGAATTTGCTGCTACTACCACGACAGCGCCGTCGCAGTGGTTGATGACCGCGAGATCATCTTTGCGATCCAGGAAGAGCGGCTGAGCCGCGTCAAGCACGATCCGCGGTTCCCGGTATTTGCCATCGGGCACGCGCTCGAAGCCTGCGGTATCGGAATCAACGACCTGGACCAGATCGTCTTCTACGAGGACCCGTTGCTAAAATTGCAGCGACTGTGGGATCAGGTGATCGACGGCTGGCCGCGCTCTCGCCGCCTCTTCGTCGAGGACCTGCCGCGCTTCGTTCGCGACAAATTCCCGATCGGTGAACAGATACGGCAGCACTTGGGATTTCACGGTACGGTCGAGTACTCGCAGCATCACCGCTCGCACGCGGCTTCCGCATTTTACACCTCGCCGTTCGAACGGGCGCTCGTCCTAACGATGGACGGGGTCGGCGAGTACGAGACGACGACCGTCTATCTCGGCGAGGGCAACCGGCTGACAAAGCTGCGCTCGATCCATTTCCCTCACTCGCTCGGGCTGTTTTACTCAGTCTTCACTGATTATCTCGGCTTCGAGGTCAACGAAGGTGAATATAAGGTGATGGGGTTGGCGCCCTACGGAACGCCCCGGCATGTCGATAAATTGGTCGGCCCGGTGCTGCGGCTGCGCGACGATGGCTCGTTCATGCTCAACCAACGGTTTTTCGCCTTCCGTTCGCTCCAACGGCATTACAACGCGGCGCTGATTTCCCATCTCGGCATCGCGCCGCGGCGCAGGGATGAAAGGGTGACAGAGCAGCAGCACGATCTCGCAGCCTCGGTACAACGGGCGCTGGAAATGGCGATGTCCAACCTGCTCGCGCCGCTGATGCGTGAATACCAGATAACGGAGTTCTGTTTCGCCGGCGGGGTCGCGCTGAATTGTACAGCGAACGCGCGAATGATCCGCGATCTCGGCATCCGCTCATGGATCCATCCGGCGGCGGGCGATGCAGGCGGCTCAATCGGCGCAGCATTGCAGTCGGCTATACGTGAGCACCAGGACGCGCCATGCCGTCGCTACCGCCTGTCGCCCTATCTCGGGATCGCTTATCCCGAGCCAGTGATCCGCGCCTCGTTATCCGGCAACGCCACTCCGTACCGCGAACGTAAAGATATCTCTGAGGACATCGCCGACCGCTTGGCCGACGGCAAGGTCGTGGCGATAGTACACGGGCGCGACGAATGGGGGCCGCGCGCGCTCGGTGGACGTTCGATCCTGGCCGATCCTCGCCGGGCAGAAATGAAGGATCACCTCAACGCCAAGATCAAGTTTCGCGAGGAATTCCGGCCGTTTGCGCCGGTTGTCAAGAAGGCGGCCTATGGCGAGTGGTTCGAGACGCTGGGCATGGAGGAAAGTCCCTACATGCTCTACACGCACAAGGCGCTGCGCCCCGAGCTGACTGCCGCCGTCACGCATATCGACGGCACCAGCCGGGTGCAAACGGTCTCGGCCGAACAAAACGATTACCTCCACCGGATCCTGGGTGCGTTCGAGCGGCGGACCGGGGTGCCAGTGCTGATCAACACCTCGTTCAACCTGCGCGGTGAGCCGATCGTGTCCAGCCCGTCGGATGCGCTGAAGACATTTTACGCCTCTGGCATCGACAGCTTGGCGATCGAAAAGTTCCTGGTCGACAAGGGCTCAGCGCAATGAGCCTGGCGGCGGCTCAAGCGCGGAAGTCGGTGCATCTGATCCCGAAAGATGCGGCGATCAAGCGGCTCTGTTTTGACGACGCCACCCAGCGATTGCGACCGAACCTCGTGCTCGTTGATCGCCAAGGATCAGTAGTGTTCGAGATCAACGAACTAGGATTGAAGGGCGCCGCCCGCGACCCAACGCGAAAGCTGGCGGTGGTCTGGGGGGATTCGGTGGTGTTCGGCGTGCGTTGGAGCTGGCCTTGCCTGCTTGACGATCTCGCGCCAGGGTATCAGTTCCTCAACGGCGGAATCGAAGCCGATCCCTACCACAACATCCTGCGCCGCGCTGCCGAGTTCAATTGCAGCCATGAAGTCGAGCTCAACATTGTCTTGCTCGGTTGGCATACGGCAAATGCGGCTATCTTACGGAGTCACCGGCAGCAGCAACAACGTCCGGTCACGAGGCTCGCTCGCATCGCCACCGCAATCGGTAGCTTTCGCCAACCTGCGCTGCCGCCTTCAGCAACGGCGTCGCACCCGAGTGCCCTGGCCGACAACCATCGGGTCCGCGCCGTGCTGGCGGAGTTCCTGGAAACTACTCCAAATAGCGTGCTGGCCACGACTCCGACAGCGCTTAACCACGAGATCGTCGGCCAGGACCTGTCGCCGTATTTCCGGACTGGCAACCGCGACCGAGTGTTCTATTTCGCTGGTGATCTTCCCTATTCCTTCGACGTGCAACGTTATCTCTTTGACCTGATCAGCGAGCGGAACGCGATCGTTCGGGAGCAGTCTCGATTGAACGGCGCGGGAGTCGTCGATCTCGCCGCCGCGTTCGATACCGAAGGGCTTGTCGATTTTCGCGAGGATTTTTTCGATGTGCTGCACCTGCGGCCGCGTGCTTATCCGAAGGCGGCCGCGGCGGTGTACAGCGGGATTAGGCATCTGCTCTGAGAGGAGTGCCTCGATCTAATGCTCGCTCGCCGATTGTCGCGCGGTGTTGCGTTTGGCTAGCGGATCGACACCCCGGATAGACACCGATGTCGCGAGTGGCGCTATGCTCTGTTCCAATCGGTACGACGCACCTGTTCAAATCGTCATTAAATCGGTTCTCCTGGCGTGCCCGGAAGACGATCCTCTCGCCGGCGTTAATGTCGCCCGACACCGTCCACAAGCGCATCGCCACGTTGAGAGGGTCGATACGTAGGGTGCTCCAAAACCTCAGTTCACCAAACTCGTGTTGCAGCGCGTCACGCGATCGTCCTTCGTGCCGGCGATCGCGGACACCGCTGCAGTCATCACCAGATTGCTGTCAGCGGCGCGATCGAGATCACAGCAGGGTTAACGCAATACCGCCAGGATCTCATCTCGTCGCGTCAATGTCTCGGCTAGCCGGCCGAGATGCTGATCGATCTGTTGCTCGATCGCCGGATCAATGCCGACTTCGGCGGGCAGATCGGCAACGACACCGACCAGCCCCTTGGCGTCCGCCACCAGGACAACATCGCACCTCCCGAGGCGCTGCAGTGTTTCGAGCTCGCCGCGCTGGCGCAGCCAGATCTTGTCGTCGGGCGGTACTGCGGCACCCCGGAGTCTGGTGTCGATCTCTAGGATTCGGTCCGCGACGGCGCGGAACTGCTGCGCCGTGGCGAGATGTTGCGGATCAGGATCAGGGTGCGCGCGGGTCGGCGGTGGCAGGTATTTGCGCCGATAGCGCCCTCCGAGATCGTGCAATCGTGCCGCGGCGCTCGCCAGATGCTCGCTGGCTCGCGATCGGACTAGCAGATCGTCGGCGCGCATCTGATTGTCCAAGCGATACCAGTTGTAGCCATAGCCATTGAGCAGCATCACCCCAATGCGGTGGAGGCGGCTATCCTCGCCGGGTAGCGGTCTGTCGTCCACTATATCAGGCACCGCTCGGCCCACGCGAAATACCGCCCAACCCGACCGTAGCCTGCACTGGGGCGCCGATATGGAACGGCTCGCCAATCGCCATGTTGGGAGCCGAGACGAGACCATGTTCGGCCATCAACATCGCGATGTAATGGCGCACCGCATCGATCTCCTGCAAGCCGAACGCGCGCAGTGAGATCAGCGCGCGCATGCGTTCGTCGCGTGGGAAGATCAGCACCTTGACCGTATCCAGGGTGATGCCAAACGCCTTCAGAAAATCCTGCAGGTGACTGTGTACAACGTCGCCGATTTCGTGAATCTTTTCGTTGACGCGCTCGAGCGGCGTCACCTGCACAACCTGGTTGATCGCCTGCTCGACCACCGGTGTCGCGTAGTCGTTGACCTGCTTGGCGGTGATCATATGTTCGCTGACCGGCATATGCGTGACCAGCGCCACCGAGTCGTCCTTGGTCGCGACGTGGAAATAGTAATCCACCTCATAGCTCATCTCGGCCATTTCCGAGGACAGCGCCAGACCACTGGCCTTTACGACCATCTTGGCGCGGTTGATATACAGCGCTTCATACTGCCACGGGCTCTGACCGCCAAAGAAAGCTTGGGTGAATGAACCAAGTATTGGCCGGTCCGGCGTCGTAACCGGGTATTGCCCCGTATCGTAGACGTTAAGGATCGCGCCGCGTGACTTCAGCACGCAGAAATGGTTGCTCTCGACGGTCAGCAGCGAGTTGTTGACAATCGAATTGTCGGGGTAATGCCAAACCAAGACGCCCGGCCCCATGACCTCCTGACCGTCATTCGTAAGCGTCGAAATAACACCGCGGATACCCTGCACCGCAATTCTCCTGCTCTAGCTGCCCCGAACGGGCCTCGAGCAGTCATACCTCATGGCTGGATACGGCGGGGTTAACGGCCTCGCGATTATCATGCCAATCAAGGGGGAGCGGTTTCGGCATCGGCCATATTCGGAATGTTTGCCGCAATTATGCGATAATGTGACTTTTCAGGCATATTAACGCTCGCGGACTATCGTTGATCATAGCGCTGGGCACCAGTTTGAGATTGATGCCGCAACTACTTCACCGGGATCGACCTGAGGCCTCCAGATCGAATAGCGCGGGGTCACACCGCGAACCGGGCACCGGCACCGCCGACACACTGCCGGTGCCTCGTGGAACAGCCCTCGCAGGCGACGACCCGTATTCGGTTCGGCAATGCCGGCACGCCACAACTGTTGGCGGATGGCGGATGTACAAACCCCGCAGAATCTGGTCAGAAACAAATTTGATTAAGTAGTTCATGCCTTCCATCGCGAAATAGCGTCGGCTCACGCGTTAGCGCAATGCCAAATGACGCCCGCCGAGCTCATTTCAATGGCGCCATTCAATGGCCGACCGATCAAATTTATCCCAAAGCTGACCGAACTGGCGTGCGCCGAGCGCTTTGTGCGACCACGGCCGTGGATAAATCGCAGCGCGAGCGGGTGCCCAGACTGACCGCAGGCGTCCACGCCCGCTGGCAACGTATGCCAGAGCTCCGTGAATCGATTCATGCGACCGGACCGGATCATTTCGGGGTTGCGGAGAGGGGGATCATCGGGCTCGTCAACGAGAACAGACTGCGACGCATCCTGACCCGGATGCTCGACGAGAACGAATTCCTGAGCCCCTACGGCATCCGGGCGCTGTCGCGCTACCATGCCGAGCATCCCTATGTCTTTTCGGCGGGCGGCCAGGAATACCGGGTGGGCTATTTGCCGGCGGAATCCGACACGGGCATGTTCGGCGGCAACTCGAACTGGCGCGGACCGATCTGGATGCCGGTCAATGCGCTGATCATCCGTGCCCTCTTGCACTATTACGCCTATTACGGTGACAACTTCAAAATCGAGTGCCCGACCGGTTCCGGCAATATGATGAACCTCTTCGAGGATGCGCATGAAATCGCCAATCGCCTGACCCGGATCTTCCTTCGCGACGGGAGCGGCCGGCGGCCGGTATTTGGCGGCGCCGGGAAGTTCCAAACGGATCCCTACTGGCGGGATAACCTTCTGTTCTACGAGTACTTCCACGGGGACAATGGCGCCGGCATCGGGGCCAGCCACCAAACGGGTTGGACCGGTGTTGTCGCCCTGCTTATCGAGATTTTCGGCAAGCTCGACGCGGAAAGCTTCCTGCATGGCGGAAGAGAAGCGGCGCTCGGCCGAGAAAAGGGGAAGGTCTAGGCGGAGGGAGGGCCATGCCGCGCTACCCCTCGCTGTTTCAGATCAACACCCGGGTCTGGCTGAACCGCCTCTCGCGCAAGGCCGGCAAGCCCATCACGCTCGCCGAGATCGACGACGCGACCTTCGACGGCTTTACGGAACAGGGCTTCGACTGGATCTGGCTGCTCAGTGTGTGGCAAACCGGCCCCGCCGGGCGGGCGGTGTCGCGCGGCAATCGGCAATGGCGTGCCGAATTCAAGGCCCTGCTACCGGACCTGACCGAGGACGACATCGCCGGCTCCGGGTTTGCGATCACGACTTACGCGGTCAGCGAAGCGCTGGGCGGCAATGCCGCCTTGGCCCGGTTCCGGGAAAAACTGACTCGGCGTGGCATCAAGCTGATGCTCGACTTTGTGCCGAACCACACCGCACCCGACCATCCTTGGGTCGAAGCCTACCCCGACTACTATGTCGAGGGTAGCGAGGAAGCGCTGGCCGCATCGCCCGAAAATTATTTACGGGTCGACACCGATCGCGGACCTAAGATCCTGGCCTATGGCCGCGATCCGAATTTCCCCGGTTGGCCCGACACCTTGCAGCTCAACTACGCCAATCCGGAGCTGCAGAAAGCACGGATCGATGAGTTGATTGCAATTGCCGGCAAGTGTGACGGCGTGCGCAGCGATATGGCGATGCTGCTACTGCCGGACATCTTTCAACGCACCTGGGGAATGACGCCGGAACCATTCTGGCCAAAGGCGATTCCGGCGGTGCACGCGCGGTTTCCGGACTTCACCTTCATGGCTGAGGTGTATTGGGATCTCGAATGGACCTTGCAGCAGCAGGGCTTTGCCTATTGCTACGACAAGCGGCTCTACGACCGGCTGAGGGACGGCCATGCCGCGCTGGTTCGGGGGCATCTGCTCGCCGGGCTCGATTATCAGGACAAGCTGGCGCGCTTTCTCGAAAACCACGACGAGCCGCGCGCCGCGTCCGAATTTCCGTGGCCTCAGCACGCCGCGGCGGCAATCATCACGTTTTTGTCACCCGGCTTGCGCTTTTTTCACCAGGGTCAGTTCGACGGGGCGCGGCTCCGGATACCGACCCATCTCTGCCGCGGCCCGGTCGAGCTGACAAACCCGGACATAGCCGCTTTCTACGCCAGGCTATTGCAGGTTCTAAAGGAGACCTCGGCATTCCGCGATGGCGCCTGGTCGCAAATCGAGCCGCAGCCGGCCTGGTCCGACAACTGGACGTCGGACGATTTTATTGCATACGCCTGGGCCGGGGATGACGGCTCGCGCTATCTCGTCGTCGTCAATTACGCCGACAATCAAGCGCAATGCCGTCTGCCACTGCCCTTTCCGGAGTTTCGCGGCAAGCCGATGCGGCTGACCGATGTGATGGGGACGGAAGTCTACGACCGCGACGGCAGCGAGATCGTCGATCCCGGTCTCTACATCGATCACACGCCGTGGCAGTACAACGTATTCGAGCTTCTCGCGATCTGACAAGCCATGATGCGAACGCTGGCCGCCGCTGTCCTGACAGCCTTGGTCGCGGCATGTGCCGGCATTGGGCCGGGAACGGTGCCCCACGACCGGATCGACTATGGAAGCGCGATCGGTGATTCGTGGAAGGAACAGACCCTCCTCAACATCGTCAAGCTCCGCTATGCGGACATGCCTATCTTTCTGGAAGTTGCGCAAGTCATCGCCGGCTACCAACTGCAGAGCGCCGTTACCGGCAGCGTGACGCTGGGGAATTTCACCGCAAGCTTGATCGACCGGTTGACAGCGGCCGGAACCGCGACGGCCGGCGGCACCTACACGGATCGGCCGACGGTGGTTTATTCGCCGCTCACCGGGGTGGATTTTTTGAAGCGGCTGATGACGCCGATCCCGCCGAGCTCGGTGCTGTTCATGCTGCAATCGGGCTATTTCGCGGATCGCATCATGCCGATCATGCTCGACTCGATAAACGGCCTGACCAACGAATCAAACCGGCTCAGGCGGCCGGCCGATCCCAAATTCACCCGCCTTGTCGAGCTGATGCGCGAGGGGCAGCTTGCTGGTCGCACCGCTGCGCGTCGTCGTAGAGCGTAGTGGTAGCAAACCTCGCGCCGGCGCGGCGGGTCGTACCACTACATTTTCCGCCGTCTCTTGATCCAAATCAGAGCGATAGAAGACGCTAGTCTCGATAATATTTTAATGTACTCGCAGTTCAAAAATCACCAATGCGCTTCCTGATCTATGCGGCTGGTCTGTTGGTAGCCGTTTCGGCTTGTGTCGAGGCCCCGGCACCGCGACCCGCGGCACCCAATGCGTCGCCCGGCCAGTCTAACGGCTCGTCTCAGATTGCGATCCCGATCGACGTGGACGGCGAGGTCGTGCGACTGCACGCTGCGCTAATGCGCGAAGTACCGGGCGTGATCGTGGACAGCGCTGCGAACGAACGAAAATGGATTGCCCGGGCGCAGACTGCAGTTGCTGCTAGTGCCCAGACGATCGACCGGCCTCAGCTGCTGGTCGTTGTCGACCGTAGTCCGGATGTCCAGCAGATGCGCATTGTGTTGGCTCGCCCGAACGGGCCATGGGAAAGCCTCGCAGGCACAAAAGTATCGACCGGCCAGATCGGCCGGTTCGATTACTACCTCACCCCTACCGGGGTCTTTCCGCACACCGATCTGATCCTCGACTGGCGGGCCGAGGGCACATTCAATGAACAGCATATTCGCGGGCTCGGGCTCAAGGGCATGCGCGTCTGGGATTTTGGTTGGCAGCGCGCCACCAAGGGCTGGGGGACAGAGGAAGAAGGCGATATCCGATTGCTGCTGCACGCAACCGACCCGGACTATCTCGAGAGGCGGCTCGGCCGTCCCGCATCAAAGGGCTGCGTGCGGATCCCGGCGGCGATGAATAGGTTTCTCGATCGGCACGGAATACTCGACGCGGATTACGAGCGGGCCGCGAAGGACGACCCCCGCTTCGAAGCTCTGCTGCTCGCCGACCGCACGCCGACGCCGCTCGCCGGTAATGCGCTCGTCATCGTGGACTCCGCCGAAGCGCCTGCTGCAAGGCTCAGTGCGCCTGAGGATGCCCCCCACGCGGTAAACTGAGATCGGTGCTGCTCTACGAACCTTACGAAGGCGCGTTTGGTGCATGCAAACTGATGCGGGAGTCACCCCCGAATCTGTTGGCAGACTATCTTTATCTTCGGCAAACCAAGGTTGTAAAGCAAGCCATTGAAACAGTTCGGACTTCTGTTCCGAGCACAAAACTCACCAAAATTCATCGCCGCGTAGGGTTGTGCCGGATGACCGGCGCAGAGCCTGTTTCAAAACCCCGTCGAGCCGCGCACCCTCGAATGGCGGAGCTGACCGGACCCGTTCAATAGGTGGTCTCGAGCCTCAGGTAGCGGTAACGGTCGAGAATTCTGACCTCCACGTTGCGCTCCTCTCCTTGGCGGGCGAGGCTCAGCCTAACCGTGATCCCGGCCTCCCCGCGCCGCCACAATGTGCGGTAGAAATCGGCGAGGTCGTGCACCGGGATCCCGTCGAGCGCCGTGACCCGATCGCCGCGGCGGATGTCCGCGCGATCCCCCGGACCGTCCAGGGCAAGGCGGCCGACGACTAGCTTGCCGTCGAGCTCCTGCACATTGACGCCGAGCCAAGGACGCGGCGGGGTTGAAGGCCGGCCGAGCGCCAGAAGATCCCCCATAACGGGCCGCAGATGGTCGATCGGCACGAACATGTTTCCGGGGAGCCCCGCCTTGGCATCACCGACGATCAGCGAGCCGATGCCCGCGAGCCTGCCATCCGGCGCCAACAAAGCGGCGCCGCTCCACGCGGGATGCGGCGGCGCGGTGAAGATCGCGTCATCCAGCAGGTATTCCCAATACCCGGCGAAGGCCCGGCGCGAGACGACGATCGCCGCCTGCGCCGCCTCGATCCCGCCGGAGCTGGCGACGACTACTGGCGTCTTCTCCGCGAGCTCTTGCGCCGTCCCGATCGGCATGGGCTTGACCGGCAACGCTTCGGCGGCGCGCAGCAAACCGAGCCCCGAGACGAGATCGACGCCGACCACGTCGGCGCGGCTGACCTTGCCGTCAGCGGTCGTGATTTCGGCGCCCATCGCCTCAGTGATCAGGTAGCCAATGGTGACAATCAGACCGGCATTATCGATGACCACCCCCGAGCCATCGCGAGTCGTGCCGAGGTAGGCAGCGGTGCGCGCTTCGGGCGGGACCTCGGCATGGACATGCACAACTGCCTCGAGCCGATGCGCCAGCTCCTCGTCGCGTTCCGCCGCAATAACGGCCGCCCCGGTCAGCAGCACCAACGCTGCCGGCAACGCCCGGAGGACACCCAGCAGCCTGTTCTTTCCACCGGACATACGGCATTTCCTCGGTGCATGACGCCCGTCCAAGGGCTGATATTGCCGATATTAGCGTCGGCACCCGACCCCTGTCGCTCGTCGCTTAGATCCCGCCGATGCGAGGGAGCCTGCAACCCGCCGTGGAGCCGGGGCGACGCATCGGCAGGTTACGCTTGCGAGGCTGGGCAAAAATGCGCTCGATAGGTCGTGCGTGCTTCGAGACGGCTCCTACACCCATATCCGTGCCGAACGCGATCCTCGCGCCGGCCTTGTGCGAGCGCGGGCTTCCTTGATCTTCACCCCGACGATCGTCGCCTTCTCGATTTGCGCTGGGGTCAACACGCCGTCACCCAGCACCATCTCCAACGCGGTGACGCCGGCAATCATCGTCGGTAATGAAAAGCGCCTTTGGCGATGAACAAGCGAGCGAATCGAGGAAGCTCCCGTGCTCGATTGAGTCAACCCCCGCTTCGAGCGCCGAATTGATGCCGGCAGCGCCGTGCGCGAGAGCATGGCGCTTGCCGAGAAACTCGGGCATCTGCCTAGTTTCCTGCATTCCTTATGGTTTGCGGGAGCGCTGCATTTAGTGCGGCGGGACATCGCCGCGGCTCGCGAGCGAAAGCAGCGGCATACCTCGAAGCGGATGTTCGAACGGCTTCGCGACGAGCACGGCCATGCCGGCGGAATTACCATCGTCAAGGACTACGTGCGGGCGCAACGGCTGCTGCGGCATCGCGAGGTGTTTGTGCCACTGCGGCACGATCCTGGCCATGCGCAGGTCGATTTTGGTGAGGCTCTAGCAGAGATCGCTGGGGTCGAGCAAAAGATCCATTTCTTTGCAATGGCTTTCCGGGTAGCGCGCCATGGCCGATTTTTCTGGTCCCAGGTTCGAACCCGGCGGCCTGGGTCGACATTACACGCTCGTCGGTCTGATGCGGTCGCAAGGAAGGAGAACATATTTCGCGCCGGAGCGCCTCCGGGGCCGCACGATGCGCCTGGCCGACGGTCGGGTTCACCATCGCCGAAAATGGTTTCGCCCATCTGCGGGCCGCCAGCGCAGGCCGTGGCCGCGTTGAAAGACCGTCGAAGGCGGGGGTGACGTCGCGCGCCCGACCGCTCAAATTTATCCCAAAGCTGACCGAACTG
>Ga0306917_10001390_pt1 | contig 11419 bp, 10 predicted proteins | sample tim00Cox00000000_FD_203313 | JGI IMG/M metagenome (GOLD analysis project Ga0306917, IMG submission 203313) | Lab enrichment of tropical soil microbial communities from Luquillo Experimental Forest, Puerto Rico - timezero.00C.oxic.00.000.000 (v2)... | ecosystem: Environmental > Terrestrial >... | reverse complement strand
TTTACCGTCGCGACAACGAGCTGAATGCTGGACTTATCCTCAAGCTCCTTAAGCTTTGTTTCGAGCGCGCCGCGTCTTTGCGCGCTGATGACATTGGCCTGATCGACCACGCGGCCGGTCAGCGGCGGATAGTCGAGTGCGAAGGCAACGAGCGCCGCAAAGCCGAGAACGACTGCGGCAACCGGTATAGTGGCGCGTCTCACTGCGGCGGACTTTTGAAATTTCAGAACTTCACCGTGGGCGGCTTCTCCGAACCTTCGCTTGCCGTGAAATCCGCCATCGGCTTCTCGCCGGAAAATGCCGTCTTCGCCCAGATTACGGTCGGGAAGGTGCGCAGCGCGGTGTTAAAAGCCCGCACGGCATCGATGTAGTCGCGCCGCGCCACCGCGATGCGATTCTCGGTCCCTTCCAGCTGCGATTGCAGGGCGAGGAAATTGGCGTTGGATTTAAGGTCCGGATAATTTTCCGACACCGCCAGCAAACGGCCGAGAGCGCCGGTCAATTGCGCCTGGGCATCCTGGAAAGCTTTGAGCTTGTCGGGATCGGTAAGATCGGAAGCATTGACCGTTATTTGCGTGGCTTTGGCGCGCGCCTCGACGACGGCGGTCAGAACGTTTTTCTCTTGTGCGGCATATCCCTGCACCGTCGCCACAAGATTCGGGATCAGGTCGGCGCGCCTTTGATACTGGTTCTGCACATCCGACCAGCGCGCTTTTGCCTGTTCCTGGAGCGTTGGAATCGTGTTGTAGCCGCAGGCCGAGAATGTCAGGGTGATGCCGATCAGCGCCAAAACCGTGCCAAGGCGTGACATATCAAAGCCCCTCGATTGATTGCCTTCTTCCTCGATTATTCGCGTTCGCGACTTTCCCGCAAGAAGGCGGCAAGATCAATGCGCCTGCTGGCTACTTTCGCGGCGGGGCGAAAGCTAAAAGAACGATACAGATCAAGCATGATCGAGGAGGGGATTTATGAAAATGTAAAAGCCAATGTAGAGGAGAACCGCAAGGCCTATCACCGCCAGCAAACTCGACACGACTGCGCACAATTTGGCGCCAGTTGCGAGCAGTGTTTGCGACCATGTCTGCCGCGGGTATTTCGATGCGCTTCGCCAAAGTCCGACTGACGCAAGCGGTATGGCTATGCTGGATAGCGCGAATAACGCCAGCAAGATCGCGGCAACCGTCGTATCCTGAATGCCGCAGCCTACCATCGTGCATACACCGCCCAAATACCAAAGGACCGTGAGCGGACTTCCGATCAGCCAGAAAACGCACCACAGGGCGATTTGGCCGCTCATTAGTCTTTTGAGAAAAGTCATGGGTTCAATTGGGTTTCAATCAAGTAATCGGGGCCAGCAACGTCGCTAGCGATGAGGAACTTTCAGCCGACGGTATTGGGCCACAATTTCTCCCACTATTGGTGGCATTTGGCGCGGTCCTGGAGCAAATTTCGTATTCGAAGGGTCGGGCAAAGCGCGATTGGGGGCCAGCGCTCCGCAGCATTTATAGCCCGATCGATAGCATCTCGCGATCGGTTCATCCATCAAAGTCGGCAAACTCATGGTCCAGCGCAAGAAAACTGCATCCGTTTTGCTAGCCATCGTGGCGGCGATCGTCGTTTGGACATGTTTCAACACGGGGGCTCAGGCCCAGCAAGGCGTTCGTGGACGCGCCTATCTGTTCTATGGGCTGATCCCGCAGATCGATTGGGGCATGGACGAGCTGGCGCAGCGCATTAATCGCAGCGGCATCGCCGCGGCCAACTACTCCCACGCGACCTGGCGCAGCGTCGCCGACCAAGCGATCAGCGATTATCGCCGCGATCCCAAACCTGTCGCCGTAGTTGGCCACTCGATCGGCGGTAACTCGGCTGTTCAATTCGCGCAAGCGCTCGGGGCGGCGCATGTACCGGTGAGCCTGCTTATCACATACGATCCTAACCGCGGTTCCGACAGCATCCCGGCGAATGTGCATCGCTATATCAACCTCTACCAGTCATCCAATATTCTCGGTGGCGGTGATCTCGCGCCCGGCCCCGGTTTCCACGGCCACTACGCCAGCTACAATCTCAAGGATCGCAGCGAGATCATTCACGTCAATCTCGACAAGTTCAGCCGTATCCAGGAGCTACTGGCTGCCAAGGTCAGGTCGATGGCTGGAGGCGGGGAAGGCGAGGCCGTGCCGCTGCGCATTGTTTTTTCCGCCACTGGCCCGATCGAATTGTGGGACTCAGGCGTGCCGATTTCAGCGCACGCCGGCGACACGCTGCAAAGTCTAGCGGCGGCGTACCATGTGCCGGTTTGGGCGGTGGCGCAGATCAATCGAAAATCCGAAAGTGCCGCCTTAAGCGACGGCGAGCGTGTCGTGATTCCGCGTTATCTCGGCCAGCGTTTCGCCAGACCAGCTTCGCCGGAGGCAGCAGCCAAGCCCGCTTCAAGCGATGAGCCGAACCCGGTCTCAAGCGACGCGCCAGCCTCTGGCGCCCCTCAGGCGGAACACTAGACCCGCGCTGACTAGCCGGCGGCTCAGCCGTACTGCCGTCACCGCATTGTCGGAATGACGAATTCGGCGCCTTCCTTAGTGCCCGATGGCCAGCGCGCCGTCACCGTCTTGGTCTTGGTGTAGAAGCGCACCGCGTCGGGCCCGTGCTGATTGAGATCGCCGAAGCCCGAGCGCTTCCAGCCGCCGAACGTGTAATAGGACAAGGGCACCGGGATGGCGAAATTGATCCCGACCATGCCGACTTGCACCCGGCTCGTGAAATCGCGCGCAGTATCGCCATCGCGCGTGAAGATCGCGACACCATTGCCGTATTCGTGCTCGGACGGCAGGCGCAGCGCTTCCTCGTAATCCTTGGCGCGCACCACCGACAATACCGGGCCGAAAATCTCTTCCTTGTAGATGCGCATGTCCGGTCTGACTTCGTCGAACAGACAGCCGCCGATGAAATTGCCGTTCTCGTAACCCTGCAGCTTGAAATTGCGTCCATCGACGACAAGCTTGGCGCCTTCCTTGATGCCCTCCTCGATATAACCTTTGACTTTGTTGAGAAGGTCGCGCGTGACCATGGGCCCGTAGTCGACCTGAGGGTCGCTGGCCGGGCCGATCTTCAAACCCTCGACGCGCGGAATGAGTTTTTGCACCAGCGTGTCGGCCGTGCTTTTCCCGACCGGGACGGCAACCGATACCGCCATGCAGCGTTCCCCGGCGGAGCCGTAACCTGCGCCGATCAAGGCATCCACGGCCTGGTCCATATCGGCATCGGGCATCACGATCATGTGGTTCTTGGCGCCGCCAAAGCATTGGACGCGTTTGCCGTGCGCGGTGCCGGTCGAAAAAATGTACTCGGCGATAGCGGATGAACCGACGAAGCCGATCGCCCTTACGCGCGAATCCGTGAGCAGCGCGTCGACCGCTTCCTTGTCACCGTTGACGACATTGAGCACGCCTTCCGGCAGTCCGGCCTTGAGGAACAGTTCGCCGATCCGCAGCGGCACCGAAGGGTCACGCTCGGACGGCTTGAGAATGAACGTGTTGCCGCAAGCGATCGCCGGAGCGCATTTCCACAGCGGGATCATCGCCGGGAAATTAAATGGGGTGATGCCGGCGACGACACCGAGCGGTTGGCGCATGGAGAAAAGATCAATCCCGGGTCCGGCGCCGTCAGTGAATTCACCCTTCATCAGGTGTGGAATGCCGCAGGCGAACTCCACGACTTCGAGGCCGCGTTGGATGTCGCCCTTGGAATCCGCGAAGGTCTTGCCGTGCTCGGAGGAGAGCAGGCGGGCCAGATCATCGTACTCGCTCTGGATCAGCTCCAAGAACTTGAACATGACCCGAGCACGGCGCTGGGGATTGGTCGCAGCCCAAGCCGGGAAGGCAGCTTGAGCGTTGGCGATCGCCTTCTCCACCTCGCTTTTACTGGCGAGCGCCACCTTGGCTTGGATCTCGCCGGTATTGGGATTGAACACGTCGCCGGATCGGCTCGACGTTCCTTTGACGCTTTTGCCGCCGACAAAATGACCGATTTCACGCATCCTCGTGTCTCCCTGGACTTGGTCGCTACCAGCCCGTTTGTCGCCCACTATCTTGCTGCCTTTTTAGCCGGCGGTCACGGGGGCCCGCCCGAAAAGCGCGGCCTGGCGGCGCCGACAGTTCGCTGTTTTAACGCATTCCAGGCCTGATGCGTCACCTCGCGGCCTTTTGGCTCGTGGCCGTTGCCGGGCTTTGCTCCTATCTCCGGTGCGCAACTTGGCTGGGCGCGAGGTACTACGAAGGTTGGCTTTTCGGCGGCATGACATCGGGGTGCGATGGGTGTATAGGCCCGCGGCTGCCCCCGGGGGCGGACGGCATATCCGGAGCAGGGACCAAGACGTGTCCCGTTCATAATCCATGACCAATAGTCTGAGCGCTTCTGCGCCCGGAAGCGAAATGCCGGCGAACGGCAGCCATCCCACGCGAACGCGTGCCGGGCTCTGGGGCCTCGCAGTGGGCAGCATCGGCGTCGTCTACGGCGACATCGGCACGAGCCCGCTCTACGCCATGCGCGTTGCGCTCGAGGCGGCATCCGGACCGGACCATGGGGGTATCACGCGCGCCACCGTGATCGGCGTGCTGTCATTGATCCTGTGGGCCCTGATCGTCGTCGTCACGTTGAAATACGTGGTGATCCTGCTACGCGCCGATAACAACGGGGAGGGCGGCACGTTAACGCTGATGGCGCTGGCGTCGCGCGCGGTCGGTCATGTCGGCAAAGTCATCGGCGTTGTCGCGCTCCTTGGCATTGCCAGCGCCGGCCTATTCTACGGCGATGCCGTGATCACCCCAGCACTTTCGGTTCTCTCGGCGGTCGAGGGTATCGATGTCGCCACCCCGGCCTTCCACGAATACGTCGTGCCGGTCACGGTGGTGATCTTGGTCATACTGTTTGCCGGGCAGTCGCGTGGTACCGCCAAGGTCGCGGCGCTGTTCGGCCCGATCATGGTGGTGTGGTTCGTGGTCATCGCCGTTCCCGGCGTATACTGGGTGGCCACTGATCCCGGCGTGTTGTGGGCGCTCAATCCTTTGTACGGGATCAATTTTCTTTTGCATCACGGCATCGTCGGCCTGTACACGCTGGGCGCCGTATTTCTTGCCGTCACCGGCGCTGAGGCGCTCTACGCCGATCTCGGCCATTTCGGCCGCGGTCCGATCCAGATCGCCTGGCTTTTCGTGGTCTTGCCATCGCTGGCGTTGAATTATCTGGGGCAGGGCGCGCTCGTCTTCGACAATCCCAAGGCGCTCGAAAATCCGTTCTTCCTGCTCTATCCACAGTGGGCGCTAATCCCGATGGTGGTGATGGCGACAATCGCGACCGTGATCGCGAGCCAGGCCGTGATTACCGGGGCCTATTCGCTGACCAGCCAAGCGATTCAGCTTGGCCTGTTGCCGCGGCTCGAAGTGCGGCACACCTCCGCGCAACTGGCTGGCCAAATTTACATGCCGCGGGTCAACGGGCTCCTCCTGATCGGCGTCTTGCTGCTGGTGGCACTATTCCGCTCATCGACGGCCATGGCTTCGGCCTATGGCATCGCAGTTACCGGCACCATGGTTGTGACCGGCATGATGGCGTTTATCGTGATCTGGCGGATGTGGCGCTGGTCGCCGATCGCCGCTGCGGCGCTAATGGTGCCGTTTCTCTTCATTGACCTAACCTTCCTGATGGCGAACCTCTTGAAGGTCGTCGAGGGCGGCTGGGTGCCATTGGCGATCGGCGGATTGGTGATGCTGGTGATGTATACTTGGCGCCGCGGCACACGGATTCTGTTCGCCAAGACGCGGCGGCTGGAAACTCCGCTCGACGATCTCGTCCGGATCCTGGAAAAGAAACCGCCGCAGCGCGTGCCAGGGACCGCCGTGTTCCTTACCAGCGATCCAAAAAGCGCACCCACGGCGCTGCTGCACAGTCTCAAACACTACAAGGTGCTGCACGAGAAAAATGTCATTCTCAGCGTCGAGACCACGCATACGCCGCGCGTCGACAGCGACAAGCGCGTGCGCATTGAGCCGGTCGGTTCGACGTTTTTACGGGTGCTGCTGCGCTTCGGTTATATGGAGACGCCGAACATTCCGCGCTCGCTCGCGATCGCACGCAAACTCGGCTGGCAATTCGACATCATGTCGACTTCGTTCTTTTTGTCGCGACGCTCGCTGCGGCCGGCCACGCATTCGGGGATGCCGCGCTGGCAGGATCGCCTGTTCATCACCTTGGCGCGTTCGGCCAATGACGCGACCGACTACTTCCAGATACCGACCGATCGCGTCGTCGAAGTCGGAACACAGGTTACGGTCTAGCACACTGGTCCTTCACGTCTGCAGCGAGACTGCGTAGATTTAGTTCAGCGCCAATGCGGGGAGAGTAGGAATGCCGGAGCAAAATCCGCAGGTGCGGGATCTGACGCCGCTGGAGGTTGCTCAGGGCCTACAGGACGGCCGCTTCATCCTCGTCGATGTGCGTGAGCCGAACGAGACCGCGGTCGAGCGTTTTCCCGAAGCCGTTCTGGTTCCGCTGTCCAGCTTCGATCCTGCCGCCATTCCGGATCCTGCCGGCCGCGACGTCGTGTTTGCCTGCCGTTCCGGACGCCGGTCGGTGACCGCTTCGCTCGCAGCACAAGAGCAGGGTTTTCACTATGGTTCGCATCTTGCAGGCGGTATCCTGGCCTGGAAAGCCGCGGGCCTGCCGACCGAGACGTGACCACACTCGAACGACCCTCACTAGTGCTCGCCGGGTCGCGAATCCGGCGCCAATCCGCACACTGTCCTTGCTTGCCTGCTCGCGCAGCGCGCGGCGCGGTTTGTCTCGGTTTCGCCCTTGCGGCTGTTTTATTACCCGGCTTCGCGGGCGCGCAGAGGCAACGCGTGGTCAATTATTACAACTGGTCCGATTATCAGGACCCGACGGTGCTCGACGCGTTCACCAAGGAAACAGGCATCGCCGTTCGCTTCGATACGTTCGATTCCAACGATACGCTGGAGGCTAAGCTTCTGGCCGGACAGTCTGGATATGATGTTGTGGTTCCAAGCGCCTATTTTCTGGCGCGCCAGATCAACGCCGGCATTTTTCGCCAGCTCGACAAATCAAAACTTCCTAATCTGAAATTTGCTTGGCCGGAAATTGCGAAACAGCTTGCCGTTTACGACCCCGGCAATCTGTACGCGGTCAATTACATGTGGGGCACGACCGGCATTGGCTACAACGTCAAAGCCGTAAAGCGGGTTTTGGGACCGGACGGAACGATCGATTCCTGGGATTATATTTTCAATCCGGAAAAGATCGCGAAATTCAAAAGCTGCGGAATTCACCTTCTTGATTCATCCGACGACATCATGTCGGCCGGGCTGCACTATCTGCGTCTTGATCCGAATACCAGCGACGCCGCCGATCTAAACAAGGTCACCGATCTTCTACTCAAGATCAGGCCTTACGTGCGCAAGTTCCATTCGTCGGAATATCTCAACGGATTGGCAACGGGAGAGATTTGTCTGGTCGTCGGTTTCTCCGGCGATATCAAACAGGCGCAAAAGCGCGCGGCCGAGGCCAAAGGCGGGATCGAGATCGGCTATTCGATTCCGAAGGAAGGCGCGCAACTGTGGTTCGACAATCTGGCGATACCCAAGGATGCGCCCGATCCCGAGGAGGCGCATACGCTGATTAACTATCTGATCCGTCCCGACATTGCGGCGAAGAATACCAATTACGTATCCTACGCTAACGGCGATGTGCCGAGCGATCTGATCGACAAATCCATTTTGGAGGACCGGACCGTATATCCAGATGCCGCGACCATGGCGAAGCTTTATACGATCATTGCGCACGATCAAAAAACGCAGCGGATGATCAACCGGCTGTGGACGCGAATCAAGACCGGGCAATAATACGAGCGCGACGGGCTGGAAAATACGGTGTGCCGGACAAGGAGAGCGGATCGCAATGAAAAACATCAAACTCACGCCGCCCACCCGACGGCGCATCGTCAAAGGAGCGGGGGCACTCGTTGCCGGCATTGTTGCGCCGGCGCTGGTCGGACAACGTGCAGCCAGGGCCGACTACCCGGACCGCCCGGTGAAATTCGTCGTCGCCAATACGCCGGGTGGACCCTCGGACATTATCGCCCGCATCGTCACGGCGGCGCTCGATCAATCGACCGGCAAAACTTTTATCGTCGAAAACCGCGGCGGCGCCGGCGGCAATATCGGCATGGAATACGTCGCCCGCTCCAATCCGGATGGCTACACAATCCTGCTCGCCACTAACGCCTTTTCGGTCAATTACGGACTCTATAATCAACTGCCATACGATCCGTACAAGGATTTCGTGGCGGTCAGCGAACTTGCGACGACACCCAATGCGTTCGTAGTCAGGGCTGAATCGCCTGCCAAAAGCGTCAAAGATTTGGTTGCGCTGACGCGCGCCAATCCGGAAAAATACAACTGCGCGACGCCGCCGATCGGCACCACGCCGCAATTGCTGCTCGAATTGTTCAAGATGCGCGAGAATTTGCCGAAGCTCGCGGATGTCGTTTTCAAGGGCGGCGGCGATGCCGTCCAGGCGCTGCTGACTGGAACGGTCGAAATGAGCGTGGGCTCGCTCGGTGCGGCGTTACCGCACATCAAGGCCGCCACGTTTCGCTGCCTCGCGATCTGTGGCGACAGCCGCTGGCCGGAACTGCCCGCCGTGCCAACCATGGCGGAAGCTGGTTACGACGGCTTCAACATTGGAACCGATATGGTCCTGCTCGCGCCGGCCAAAACGCCGCCCGCCGGGGTCAAATGGCTCGAAAGCGCGACGCTGAAGGTCCTGCTCACACCAGAGATGAAAGACAAACTGTTCCAGGCCGGGTTCTTGGTGCGCGCCAAGGGCGCAGATGCCGCGTGGGCGCGCGTGACCAAAGAAATCACAACGTTCAAACAAATTATCGACCAGGCAGGAATTGCCAAGCTCTAGTCAGACCGCGCCGCTGCGTTGACCCGCTCGACAAGGTGCAGGTCGCTATTCACGCGGCATTTTGTTTTTGCGGTTATGAGCCGAGAAGAGGCGGGAGATCGCCGCCGCCCCAACGACGGAATCAGAGCTCCTTGCCGATCATCCGGTCGACCGAATAGGGGCCGCCGCCACGGATGGCGATGAGGAAGCACGCTGCTCCGATCAGCAGCACATATTCGTAACCACCGCCACCCGCCGCATAGCCCTTCGGCAGATGGACCAACAGCAAAGCCACCAGCATCTCGATGGCCAGCGCCGCCGCAAAAAAGCGCGTGAACAGGCCGATGATCAGACAAATGCCGCCGACCAATTCGAGGAAAATGATGACATAGGCCCAGAATATTGCGGGCTCGAGACCGTTCTTCGACAACACACCTGCGGCCACGGCGCCAGGGCCGGATGTGAGCTTTCCCGAAACGTGCATCAGAAACATGACGCCGACGACGATACGCACGAGAGTTTCGGCGATCGGCAGCATGTTCTCGTAGAATCCGGCTAATCCCGGATACATCAATTTCGCGTGGCTATCGGCCATGGCGCATCCCCCATTGATTTTTAGCCGCACGATCGGCGGCATCCGTTCCAAGATTACAAACGATAATAACACCGAACGACCTGGAATCCATTCCAGCGCCAACCGTGCCGTCGAATCGAGCAATGCACTCGGACCATTCAAACTCCGGTCACCTGCTCTGGCCGATGCCCTTATGGAACCGCCCCGCGCTCCAAGCGCCGCGGAAAAACTGTTGGGAACAGGACTTCGTTGCAAATTGGCAACGTGGCAATGGAGAATTTGTGACGCACCCTGATCGCCATCCTTGGCCGCGATCGCAGGAAACATCCCCGTCGCCGAAACTTTCTCCTGATAGCAAGATTCAGCCAGCGTGAAATGGTTGATAAGGATCGCGTCAAAGGCTCGGCCGAGCAGGCAAAAGGCAAAGCCAAAGAATGGGCGGCAAGGCCACCGGCGATCCAAAAACAGAAAGTGAAGGCAAGGCCGACCATGTTAAGGGCAAGGTACAAAACACCGTCGGCGGCTTGAAGGACGCCGTTCGCGAGAAATAAAGGCACCGGACGGCTTTGACTAACGGGGGTGGCCGGCGGCCGCCCCCATTCCATTTTTCCAATTTTGTCGACCGCTTATCACTAGCGCCAGCGCCGATGGAGCCATAGCCATTGTTCGGGAAACTGGCGGATCCAGCCTTCAATAACGGATGTGATCGCCTGCATGGTGCCTCGCACTTCGATCCGGCCGTCGGCGTCGCGGACCGGCTGCACCGGCGTTGAAATTTCACCCCAGAAACTGTTGCCATCGGTTTTGCGGACGACCCGCATGCCGTAGATCGGCAGCTCGGTCTGCCGCGCCAGCATCGCGATCAGCGGATTGGCAAGACAACGCCGGCCGAAAAATATGACTTCAACGCCCTTGCTGTAATGCTGATCGGCCAGCATGCCGACATGGGTGCCGGATTCCAATAGTCGCGCCAGCCGCACCGGCGCATCCAGGCCCGTCGGAATGAGTTCGCCCATCAGCGGCGCCCTCAATTTGATTATGGCATCGCTGACTGCGCCGATGTTTGGCCTTCGGTAGAGAACCGCCGATTTTACGCCGATGAGCTTGGCGCCAATTCCCGGCAGTTCCCAATTGGCCAGATGCGCAGCAAAGCCGATCGCGGCCTTGCCGCTTTTCATGATCCAATCGTAGCGGGCTTGAGATTCAGGTGGGTAGGTAATGACATCGGCAGTCTGTTTGCCGAAGCCTTCGACGCAGAATTCGTCGAGATGGGCGAACTCGATCGCGATGCGGCCGAGATTGTCCCATACCCCGGCGAGAATATGCTCGATTTCATCGGCGGATTTGTCCGGAAGCGCGGCGTGAAGCTGTTCGCGACCAATGCGATGCTCCGGAAACAGCGGAGCGATCCTTCGCATGAACGCACCGGCAAGATTTGCGGTGCGCCGCCGATCGGTGTGTTTGATGCCATTGAGCAGACCGACAGTGATCGCACCGACTGTCCTGTCGAACAGGTTCTTGAGCGGCCGGTCGGGCATTACAGGCGCCACGTCATTTTGCTTTAGAACGTGACGATGATCTTGCCGAACACTTGGCGGCTCTCGAGCCGAGCGAGCCCGCGCTCGAACTCGGCAAGCGGCACTTCCGTATCGATTACCGGAAGAAGGCCCGACGCCATTTTGGCAAGGCTCTCGCTGATATTGCGCAGCGAACAGCCGAACGATCCAAAAATGCGGTATTGCTGCAGATAAAGCTGGAACAGATTCATGGTGATCGACTGTCCCGAGGTCGATCCGCAGGTGACAAGCCGGCCGCCGCGCTTGAGGCATAGCAGCGAGCCGTTGAACGTGTCTGGGCCGACATGTTCGAAAGCAACGTCAACGC
>Ga0306917_10001373_pt1 | contig 11447 bp, 10 predicted proteins | sample tim00Cox00000000_FD_203313 | JGI IMG/M metagenome (GOLD analysis project Ga0306917, IMG submission 203313) | Lab enrichment of tropical soil microbial communities from Luquillo Experimental Forest, Puerto Rico - timezero.00C.oxic.00.000.000 (v2)... | ecosystem: Environmental > Terrestrial >... | reverse complement strand
CTGGTCGGCGAGCTTCAGCAGCGCCGCGCGCAGTTCCTCGGTCGCAGCGGCTGCCCCGGTAATGACCTCCTCGCGTCCGAGGAGTTTCTGCAGCGTTTCACTATCCTTGTGTCCGGCCCAGCGCTGGATGACCTGTGCAGGAATCTGGGCGGGCCGCGCCCGCAGGTCATCGAGCAGCTCGCGCAACAGCGCTGCGCCCGGCTCCTCGCTCGCATCGAGCCCGGCGCGCTCGGCCGCGGTGACCTCGGGCGCGATGGCGGGAAAGTGCAGCAGGCGCACGATCGCCTGCCGCACCAGGCTGCCGCGCCCCGCGCCGCGCGCGGGACGCGCCGCCGCGCTGGGGCGCGCAGGAGCGGACGCCGCGGGTGCGTCCGACTTTCCCGTCGACCACAAGGCCTCGAGCCGCGCCGCAGACAGGCCCACCACCTGCGCCAGCCGCTCGAGCAGCAACTCACGATAGACACCCTCGGGAACCCGCGCGAAGAGCGGCCGTGCCTGTTCCGCAAAACGCGCACGACCGTCCGCCGAGCCGAGGTCGCCCTGCTCGGAGAGCTCCCGCACCAGGTATTCCGACAACGGCACGGCCAGCGCGAGGCGCTCCTCGAAGGCGGTGCGACCCTCGGCGAGGATGAGCGTGTCCGGATCCTGACCCTGCGGCAGAAAAAGGAAGCGGATCTCGCGCCCCTCACGCGCCTCGGGCAGCGCCTGCTGCAGGGCGCGCCAGGCGGCGGCGCGTCCGGCGCGATCGCCGTCGAAGGCAAACACCACCGCCGGCACGAGCCGGAAGATGCGGCGGAAATGCTCGGCCGTCGTCGCGGTGCCGAGCGTCGCCACGGCGTACTCGACACCGGCCTGGTGCAGGCTGACCGCGTCCATGTAGCCCTCGACCACCACCAGCCTGTCGAGATTGCGGCGTGCGCGGCGCGTCTCGTACAGGCCGTAGAGCTCGCGTCCCTTGTGGAACAGCACCGTCTCGGGAGAGTTGAGGTACTTCGGCTCGCCGGCGTCGATGACACGTCCACCGAAGGCGATCACCCGGCCACGTGCATCGCGGATGGGGAACATCACGCGATCGCGGAAGCGATCGTAGTAGTGCTCACCTTCTCTGCCTGCGCCACGTTCGCGCTCGATGATGAGACCGGCCTCGCTGAGGCGCTTGCGCTCGCCATCACTGGCGCCAAAGCGACGCAACAACTCGTTCCAGGAGTCGGGGGCGTAGCCGATCGCGAAGCGCTCGCAGGTAGCGGCCGTGAGACCGCGCTTCGCCAGGTACTCGCGCGCGCGCGGCTCGCGCGCGAGCTGCTCGGTGTAGAAGTGCGCCACGCGAGCCATCAGCTCGTACAGCGGCTCATCTGCACGCTGGGCGCTGCGGTCGACGCCGCCCTCGTGCGGCACCTCGAGGCCCAGGCGCGTAGCGAGCTCCTCCACCGCCTCGGGGAAGGCCATGTGATCGTGATCCATCAGGAAACCGAGCGCGGTACCGTGCTTGCCGCAGCCGAAGCAGTGGTAGAACTGCTTGTCCGGGCTCACCCAGAAGGAAGGGGTTTTCTCGGCGTGGAACGGACAGCAGGCCTTGTACTCGCGGCCGGACTTCTTCAGCGGTACGCGCCCGCCGATGAGTTCCACGATATCGGTGCGGGCGATGAGCTCGTCGATGAAGTGCTGGGGGATGCGTCCCAAGTGCCGCGTCCCGCGAGGCAGGTCAGCCGAGTTTCTGCTTGATCCGTGCGCTGAGCGCGCCCATGTCGGCGCGGCCTTGCGCCTTCGGCTTGACGAAGCCCATGACCTTGCCCATGTCTTTGACCGATGCGGCACCCGTGGCGGCAATCGCCTCGGCGATGAGCGCATCGATCTCCGCGGGGGTGAGCTGCGCCGGCAGGTATGCCTGCAGCACGCCGATCTCGGCGGTCTCCTTCGCCACCAGGTCGCTGCGGCCGCCGCTCTCGAACTGGGATATGGCCTCGCGGCGCTGCTTGATCATCTTCTCGATGACCGCGAGCACCTGACCGTCATCGAGTGTGATGCGCTCATCCACCTCGCGCTGCTTGATGGCCGCGAGCAGCAGGCGCACGGTACCGAGCCGCTCTTTCTCGGCGGCTCGCATCGCCGTCTTCATGTCCTCGGTGATGCGTTCCTTGAGCGCCATGGCGCCGTGCGGAGTCCCTAGCGGGAGCTGCGCATCCCGTCGCGAGACACGCGCTTCATGTGCCGCTTGATGGCAGCGGCCTTCTTGCGCTTGCGCTCCTGCGTGGGCTTCTCGTAGAACTCGCGCCGACGCAGCTCGGTGAGAATGCCGGCCTTCTCGCAGGCGCGTTTGAAACGCCGCAAGGCGGCATCGAAGTATTCATTCTCACGGACGCGAACGCTCGGCATCTAAACCTCAAGTTTCTGATCGGAAAGGAAATCTGGAGCTTGCAACCGAGGGCGACACGAAGTTGCCGGACACTCGGGGGCGGGGATTCTAAAGGAGCGCTGGGCCAAAGGCAAAGCACTGCCGGGCCGGCACAGTGTCAGTGGCACTCGCACACGGCAGTTCTCTGGCACGAGGCGCCGCCGCTCGGCCATTCCGCGCCGGGCGTGCATGAAGCCGCCTTGTCCCCGCAGCTCACCGAGCAGCCGGCACAGCTGCCGCGTGGCCGGGAGGGCGGCGCGCTGCAGGAGTTGCTCTGCCCATCGCGGTCGCTGCCGGGTGGAGCTCCGGCAGCAGTATTGGGAGGACCCGTCTCGCTCGAAGAAGGAGCCGGTGCGCGCTTGTCACCGGCCACACAAGCGGCCAGTGACAGGGCGATGAGCACGCCAGCAGCGAGTGATGCGCCGGACACGGTGCGGCGGGAGAGACTTCTCATCCCAACATTTTAAACCGGGTGCTCGATGCGGTGCGGGGCTCCTGGCGCCCCTCAGGGGGTGATACCGAAACTGGCAGCGCGCTCGGCGATCTTCGGCTCGAGAGCGTTCGCGGCAGCGATGTCCGCCTGCCCTTCAGCGGTCAGGCCCTTGTGCAGCCTGGCCAGCCCGCGGCCATACAGGGACCACGCGATCTTCGGCTGCAGATGCAGCGCCGCGTCGTAGTCGGCGATGGCCTTGTCGTAGTCGTTCTGGCGGAGGTACACGAGTCCCCGGCTGTCGAGAAACGCTGCGGTGTTGGGCTTCAGCCTGAGGGCCGCGTTGCAGTCGTTGAGAGCCTGCCGCAGGTCCTGCCCGGAGCGCGCGCGGCTCCAGCAGCGCGAGTTGAGTGCCTGCGGCATGAGCGGATTGTCTCGAGGATGCGAATCGATCCACTTGGAATACTCGGTGACGGCGGCGGCCTGCTGGCCGACCGAGTCGTATAAGTGGCCGATGTTGAGGTGCATCTCGGCTTGCTGCGGCAGCACCCGGCCGGCACCTTCGAGATCCGGGGTCACCTCGGCGGCAGTCCCGTTGCGGCGGACGCGCAGGCTGGCACGGCCAACGAGCGCCTCGGCATTGTCCGGTTTGAGCTTGATCGCCTGGTCGAAATCGGCCAGGGCCTGATCCGCATCTCCCTTGTGCCCGTGCGCCATACCGCGCAGATAGAAGTAGCTGGACTCGGTAGGCTCGAGCTCGCAGGCACGGGTGAGATCGGCGATGGCGGCGTCGTAGTCGTGCCGGGCGTCGGACGCAGCACCGCGCCGCGCGAAGCCGGCCGCATCAGTCGGCTGGTCGAGTCGACCGGCCACGTCGGGTGCCGGAGGTTCCGCGGCAGCCCCCGCCCCGGCTGCCGCTCCGGCGGCCGCCACCGGCTCGCGGGTGGCTGACAGATCGAATACCGGGCCGCCGTTGTAAGTGAAGTAGAGCCGGTTCTGGCTGCTGGCGACGTAGATTCGATGCGACAGGAAGAAGTCGGCGCCGATCAGCATGTCTGCCCCGCCGAGTTCGGCGTCGCCGAACCGCAGCTGCGCATGCTGAATCTCTTCGTCGCCGATCTTGAAGCTGGAGAAGCGGGCGATCCAGGTCTTGATCAGCCTGTGTCCGAACCCTCCCCAGGAGCTGCCGCTGGCGGTCACCCCGGGGCTGGTCGGCGTGATTCCCGCTTGCTTTGCGACGCCGAGCGTCAGTAACGACTGGGCTGCGCCGGTGTCGAACATCACGCGAATCCTGACCCCGTTGAGATAAGCGACCGACATGGTGTGCGGATGCCTCACGTCAGCGCGCTCGATGTCCATGACCGAAGGCTGTTTCCTGGCAGCTTCTGCCCAATACGCAAGAGCCGTCCGCTTACAGTCTCCCTTGGTTTTCGCCAGCCGCATCACCCCGTTCGCCAGGTCGTACTCGACATCGGCAAGGTGGAGCACGTTTTGTCCGAGAATCCCGGCCGCTTCGGCGCCGAAGTTGCTGCCGGCAACGACGAACTCGACGTCATTCCAGGTATTGCCGATGAAGGTGAATTTCCTGACCCGCGCGACGCGCGCGGATTCTGGGCCGCCGACGCCCTCGACGGTCAGCCCGGAGAATCCCTCGTACCGCAGCTGGTACTGCGCGACTGCTGCCGGCGTCAGAAAACTGAAGAACGCACCGCTGTCGACGATGAGCAAGGCATCCTGACCGTTGATCTGTGCGCGCACCGTCGGCCGCAGGCCGCGCATGGTCACCGGGATGTCCGGAGTGCGGGTGATGCTGCAGGGCTCGGCGTGTGCCGCGGCCGCGGCGAGAACCGTCGAGGCGAGCGACGCGCAACCTAGAGGCAGGCGCGCCCACCCGATCACTCTGCCGAACACCGCTCCCCCTGAGATCCGGAGTCAGACGCTTTGAATGGCACACGCGACATGTTCGCGGAACCGCTTCTTGAGCTCGGACTATACATCGCTTCGGGCGGTCTCGAACGCCGGAGACCGCGCGCCCCTCAGCGGGTGATACCGAAACTGGCAGCGAGCTCGGCGATCTTCGGCTGCAGGGCGATCGCGGCCGCGATGTCGGCCTCGCCCTCGGCGCTCATGCCCTTGCGCGACTTGGCCAGGCCGCGCCCGTAAAGGGACCAGGCCGTCTTGGGTTCCAGGCGCAGTGCGGCGTCGTAGTCGGCGATCGCCTTGTCGTAGTTGGCCTGCCGCAGGTAAACGAGGCCACGGCTGTCCAGGAAGTCGGCAGTGTTGGGCTTCAGTTTCATCGCGGGATTGCAGTCTGCGAGCGCCTTGTCCAGTTCCTGGCCGCCGAGCGCCCGGGCCCAGCAGCGCGAGTTGAGTGCACCGGCCATGCGCACATCGTCGCGCGGACGCGCGTCGATCCACTTCGAGTATTGCACGACCGCAGCAGCCGGTCGTCCCGCGTACGCGTATAGCTCACCCATGTCCAGATGCGCATCGGCTTCCCTCGGCACCACCCGATCCGCAGCGTCGAGATCCGCGACTATCAGGTCCGCAGCATCGCCACGGTCGGCGCGCAGCGTTGCGCGGGCGAGGAGCGCGTCCGTGTCGTCGGGCTTGAGCTTTATCGCCTGAGCGAAGTCAGCCAGTGCAAGATCCGGCTGCTTATCGTCCACGCGGACCTGGCCGCGTTGGTAGAAGTAGGCGGCTTCGGTGGGGGCGAGCTCGCAGGCATGCGTGAGATCGGCGATGGCCGCGGCGTAGTCTTGCCGCGCCGCGGAAGCGGTGCCGCGGCGCGCGTAGCCGGCGGCATCGGTGGGCTGATCGAGCCGCGAGGCCCCATTGGCGGTCGTGGAGGCCGCCGCGGCTGCCGCCGCTTCCGAGCTGGCGCCCGCAGCGGGCGACTCCGTCCCCGCCCGCGCGGCGGTGAGGTCGAATACCGGTCCCCCGTTGTAAGTGAAGTACAGCCTCTTCTGGCTGCTCGCGACGTAGATGCGGTGGGAAAGGAAGAAGTCCGCGCCGATCAGCATGTCGGCGTCGGTGAGGTTGATGTCGCCGAACCGCAGCTGCGCGTGCTGAATCTCCTCGTCGCCGATCTTGAAGCTGGCGAAGCGCGCGATCCAGGTCTGCGACACCTTGTGTCCAATGCCCCAGGAGGGTCCGCCCGAAGTGACCCACTCGTCGGTGTGACGCCCGCGCGTTTCGCAGCTTTGAGCGTCAGTATTGAATCTCCCGCGCCCGTGTCGAAGATCACGTGGATCTTGGTTCCGTTCAGATAGGCGACGGACTTCGTGTGGGGTTCCTCTGGAGTCGCGGAGTCGATGTCGATAACCGAGTACTGTTTGTTCGCATCGCTCGCCCAGTAGGCGAGCGCCGTGTCCTTGCTGCAGTCCCGGGGCCGCACCAGGCGAATGACCCCGTTCGCGAGGTCATACTCGACATCCGCGATGCTGAACACGTTCTGTCCCAGAAGACCGATCGCACGCCCCTCCGCGTAGCCGCCGCCGGCGACGACGAACGCGACGTTGGGCCACGTCTTGCCGAAAATCGTGAATGTCCTGGCGATCGCCACCTGGGCGTGCTCGTTGCCTCCGACTCCCTCGACAAACAGGTCGACGATCGACGGGTCCACGCGCAGCTGGAATTGCTTTACTGCCGACGGTACAACCGTATTTGAGAATGCGCCGCTGTCGGCGACGAACAGGGCATCCATACCGTTGATCTGCGCATGCACTGTCGGCACCAATCCCTCCATGGTGACCGGAATTTCCGGGAAACGGGCCAGAGTGCAGTGGCCCGCATGCGCCATGGACGTTCTGCTGAGCGTGAGGATGAGGAATGCCGCAGTGAGGGCTTTGACATGCCCCGCTACCCGCGGTGCTGCCGACGAGCGCTCCGGGCGTACCTTGCTGTCAGGCGTGTTGACTGCGCTCAAGCGTGGAGAGAATCGAGGCGTCTTGAGCTTGAACTATACATCGAATCAGGACGACCCTTCGGCCGGGGCGACCGCTTATGTCAACTGCGATAGAGTCATTTCATGAGGGTGTTGGCTTTTGAGTCTTCCTGTGACGAGAGTGCCGCCGCGGTGCTGGATTCGCACGGGGGCCTGCTTGCGCACGAGCTCTTCAGCCAGGTGGACCTGCACCGCACCTATGGGGGCGTCGTGCCCGAGCTCGCCTCGCGCGATCATGTCCGCCGGCTCCTGCCGCTCGCCCGACGGGCATTGGAACGCGCCGGTACGGAGCCGAAGGACCTGCACGGGGTCGCCTATACGGCGGGCCCAGGGCTCATCGGGGCACTGCTCACCGGCGCCGCCCTCGCGCGCAGCCTCGCGTACGCCTGGGGGCTCCCGGCGATCGGCGTGCACCACCTGGAGGGACACCTGCTCGCCCCGCTCCTCGAGCCCGAGCCACCGCCCTTTCCGCACCTCGCGCTGCTCGTCTCCGGCGGCCATACGCTCCTCATCGAGGTCGCGGGCATCGGCCGCTATCGCGTGTTGGGAGCGAGCCGCGACGATGCCGCCGGGGAGGCGTTCGACAAGAGCGCGAAACTGCTCGGCCTGCCCTATCCGGGCGGGCCACAGCTGGCGCAGATCGCCGCCGGCGGCAGACCGGGCGCGTTCACTTTCCCGCGACCGATGCTCGATCGCGCCGGCCTCGAGTTCAGCTTCTCGGGTCTGAAAACCGCGGTACGCCACACGCTGCAGGGGCGCGAGCTCACGCCGCAGCTGCGCGCGGACGTGGCCCGCGCCGTTCAGGAGGCGATCGTCGATACGCTGATCGCCAAGTCGCTGCGCGCGCTCGAGTACACCGGGCTCACGGCGCTCGTGGTGTCGGGCGGGGTGAGCGCCAATCACCTCCTGCGCGAGCGCCTCAGCGCTGCCGCGGTCAGCGCGGGTGCGCGCGTGTACTATCCGCGCATCGAATTCTCCACCGACAACGCGGCGATGATTGCTGTGGCTGGCCTCAAGCGCCTCGAGGCGGGCCAGCACGACGGTCTCGCGGTCCAGGCGCGCGCCCAGTGGCCGCTCGAGTCGCTGCCCGCGGTGAGCGCATGAGCACGCCGCTGACCGGCGACCGGATCTTCCTGCACGGCCTCACGGCCGAGTGCATCATAGGCTTCATCGACTGGGAGCGCCGCGTCAGGCAGACCGTGGTACTCGACATCGAGCTGCCGGTCGACTGCCGCCGCGCCTCGCTGACGGACGAGGTGGCCGATACGCTCGACTACAAGAAAGTCGCCAAGCGCGTGTTGGCTTACGTCGCGGCTTCCGAGTTCAAGCTGGTCGAGACGCTGGCGCACCGGGTGGCGCTCCTGGTTCTCGAGGAGTTCGGCGCGGAGTGGGTGCGCGTTGCGCTCAACAAGCCCGGCGCCATCCGCAACTCGCGCGATGTGGGCGTGGTGATCGAGCGCACCCGTGCGGATCTCCCCGCGGCCGCTGCTGCGCGCGCGCCGGCCGGCGGCGGAAGCTGAGGCCGTGCCCGCGGTCTACGTCGCCGCCGGCAGCAACGTGGCGCCCGAGCGCAACCTGGCGCGCGCGGTGGCGGCGCTGGCGCGCGAGTTCCCGGGCGCCCGCTTCTCGCCCTGGTACCGCAATCGCGCCGTCGGGTTCGAGGGCGAGGACTTCATCAACCTCGTCGTCGCCTTCGACACCGGGCTGCCGCTGCACGCCCTGCTGGCGAAGCTCCAGACAATCGAGGCGCTCTGCGGCCGCGAACGCCATGCGCCGCGCTGGGCCCCGCGCTCGATGGATCTCGATGTGCTGTTGTATGGGGACCTGGTGTGCGATGAGCCGGGGCTGAAGCTTCCGCGGCCCGATCTGCTGAAGCGCGCCTACATGCTCGGGCCGCTCGCCGCGCTCGCTCCCGAGGTCGTGCATCCCACCGCCCAGCTCACCATCGGCGAGCTCTGGCGCCGCTTCGACCGCACCGCGCATCCCCTCGAGCGGGTACCCGCGGCCGCCACGTGCCCGGAGCAGCCGTGACCGGCGCCAACCTCGGGTTTCACCAGCCGATGCTGCGGCCGCCGTCCACCGCCAGAACCTGCCCCGTGACATACGGTGCGTCGGCAGCGAAGAACAGGCACGCGCGCGCCACGTCCTCGGCCGACCCCGGGCGCTTCAGCGCCGTGCGCTGCGTGATCTTTTCCTGCAGCGCCTTGTCGACCCCGTCTGCGGGCCACATGACCGGCCCGGGCGCCACGGCGTTCACCCGCACATGCGGCCCGAGCTCGCGAGCGAGCGAGCGGGTCAGCATGATCAGGCCCGCCTTGGCGATGCTGTAGACGGGGTAGCGACGCAGAGGCTTGACCCCATGGATGTCCGCCAGATTGATGATGAGGCCCTGCGCCTCGTGCAGGCGCGACGCGGCGGCCTGCGCGAGAAACAGCGGCGCCTTCAGATTGGTGCCGATGAGATCGTCCCAATCCATCTCGGTGATGTCGCCGAGCGGCGTCGGATAGAACGTCGAGGCATTGTTCACCAGGATGTCGAGACCGCCGAATTCCGCCACCGCCCTCTCGATGAGCGCCGGCAGGCGCGCGGTTTCCAGCAGGTCGCACTCGACGAGCGTCGCGGAGGCGGCCCGCAGCGCGTTCAGCTCCGCGGCGAGCGCCACGGCATCGTCCGCGGAGCTGCGATAGTGCAGCACGAGGTTCGCGCCCGCCGCGTGCAGCGTGCGGGCGATGGTGGCACCCACGCGGCGCGCAGCGCCGGTGACCAGCACCGTCTTGCCTCGCAGGGCGAGCGGCGTGGCCGCCGCTGCCGGTGTCTTTTGCTCCATGGGCCCCGATTATGACGGCATCGGCGCTGCGCTCAATGCTCCCGCCACCGACGGCCGCGGAGCAATCGCACAGCCTGCGGCTCGGCGCGCACATCCGCGAGGCGCTCGCGGCCGCGGGCGGCTGGCTGTCGTTCGAGCGTTTCATGGAGCTGGCGCTGTACGCGCCGGGCCTCGGCTACTACAGCGCCGGCAGCGAGAAACTCGGCGCCGGCGGGGATTTCGTCACCGCTCCCGAGGTCTCGGACCTCTTTTCCCGCTGCATCGCGCGCCAGTGCGCCGCCGTGCTCATGCGCACGGGCGGGGAGATCCTCGAGCTCGGCGCCGGCACCGGACGGATGGCCGCGGCGGTGCTCACGGAGCTCGCAGCGCAGCGCGTGCTGCCCGAGCGCTACGCGATTCTCGAAGTGAGCGCCGATCTCGCCCAGCGCCAACGCGAGCGCCTGGTGCGTCTGCCGCAAGCGCTGCATGAGCGCGTCGTGTGGCTCGAGCGCTTGCCCGAGCGCCCCTGGCACGGAGTGATGCTCGCCAACGAGGTGGCCGACGCGCTGCCGTGCCGGCGCTTCAGGTGCGAGGCCGACGGCATCAGTGAGCTCGGTGTCGTGCCCGGGGCCGGCAGCGGTGAGCCGGCGGGGGCCGGCGCGCCGAGCGTGTTCCGGGAGCGCGCCGTAGCGGCGGACGCGAGCCTCGCGCGCACCTGCGTTGAGATCTTCGCCGGATTGGCCGAGCCGCTGCCGCGCGGCTATACCTCGGAGGTGTGTCCGCGCATTGCGCCGTGGATCGCCGCATTGAGTGCATCGCTCGCCCGCGGACTGCTGCTGCTCTGTGACTACGGGCTGCCGCGCCGTCATTACTACCACCCGCAGCGCGTGAGCGGGACGCTGCGCTGTCACTACAAACAACTGGCGCACGACGATCCCTACATCAACCTCGGCGTGCAGGACATTACTGCCTGGGTGGACTTCACTCGCGTGGCCGAGGCGGCGCTCGCCGCGGGCCTCGAGGTGAGCGGCTTTGCCACCCAGGCCGCGTTTCTGCTCGGCCTCGGCGTCGAGGGGCTGGTCGCGGAGGCGGGCGCCGGCATCGAGCGTACCCGCCTCGCCGGTGAGGCGCGACGGCTGATCATGCCGGAGGAAATGGGTGAGGCGTTCAAGATGATGGCGCTCGGCCGCGATCTGGACATCCCGCTCGCGGGCTTCGCGCTGCAGGATCTGCGTCACCTGTTGTGACGCTCCCGCCGGTTAAGATGGCGCCCGCCCGCGCGGCCGCTCAGCGCAACTCATGGGATGAAGGTGAATGTCACTACTGAAAGTCATCGTGCTCGCGATCGTGCAGGGTCTGGCGGAGCTGTTGCCGGTCTCGAGCTCCGCACACGTGGTGGTGACCGAGAAGCTGCTGGGCCTCGATCCCTCATCGCCGCCCATGACGTTGCTGCTCGTCATGTTGCACACCGGCACCATGCTGGCGGTGATCGTCTATTTCTGGCCGCGGTGGCGCGACACCTGGTTCAGGAGCAGCGTGGCTTTCCGTGCGTTTGCCGTGCAGGTCGTCGTCGCCACCTTCTTCACGGCGCTCATCGGCGCAGCCATCGTGAAGATCATCGAGAAGACCCTGTGGCGCAACGTGCCGCATGCGCAGATCGAAGACCTCTTCAGCCACCTCGAATTAATCGCTCCAGCGCTCGCCGCCGCGGGTGTACTGATCGTGATCGCGGGAATCTTCGAACGGCGCCACCCGGCGGGAGCGCTCTCCCCGGGACACGACCTGAACACGCCGCGCGCCGGGCTGATCGGCGCCGTGCAGGGGCTGTGCCTGCCGTTTCGCGGCTTCTCACGCTCGGGCGCCACGATCTCCA
>Ga0306917_10001366_pt1 | contig 11468 bp, 19 predicted proteins | sample tim00Cox00000000_FD_203313 | JGI IMG/M metagenome (GOLD analysis project Ga0306917, IMG submission 203313) | Lab enrichment of tropical soil microbial communities from Luquillo Experimental Forest, Puerto Rico - timezero.00C.oxic.00.000.000 (v2)... | ecosystem: Environmental > Terrestrial >... | reverse complement strand
CAGGTGTTCGCAGTTGTCCAGCAGCACCAGCATCTGGCGGTCGCGCACAAACCGCAGCAGCGTGTCCATCGTGGAGCGGCCGGGCTGGTCGGGCAGGCCCAGCGCGCGGGCCACCGCGACCGCCACCACGCCGGGATGGGTGATCGGCGCCAGATCGACGTACCACACACCGTCACCGAACTCGGCCGCGATGCGAGCCGCGATCTCAACGCCGAGACGGGTCTTGCCGGCGCCGCCGGCACCGGTCAGGGTCACCAGCCGGTTGTCGACGAGTAGCTTCTCCAGGTCAGTCATCTGCGCGCCGCGGCCGACAAAGCTGGTGAGCTGCACCGGAAGGTTGTGAGAGACAACGGTGCTGGCTGTGCGCAGGGGCGGGAACTCATTGCGAAGGTCGGGGTGGCACAGTTGCACCACCCGCTCGGGGCGGGGCAGATCGCGCAGCGGGTGAGTGCCCAAATCGGTCAGCCAGGCATCGGCCGGCAGACTGTCGACGACCATGTCCTCGGTCGCACCCGACAAGACGGTCTGCCCGCCGTGCGCCAGATCGCGCAGCCGGGCGGTGCGGTTGATGGTCGGGCCGATGTAGTTGCCCTCGTCGCGCAGCTGCACATCGCCGGTGTGCACCCCGATGCGCAGCCGGATCGGCGCCAGCGGCGCCCACTGCAACTCCAGAGCACACTCCACTGCGTCGGCGGCACGGGCGAACGCGACCACAAAGCTGTCGCCCTCGCCCTGTTCGACGGGCCGCACACCGTCATGGGCAGCGATTACATCCGAGACGGTTCGATCGAGGCGAGCCACCGCCGCCGTCATCTCCTCGGGCTGGGTCTGCCACAGCCGTGTCGAGCCCTCGACGTCTGCCAAAAGCAGCGTCACCGTTCCCGTCGGCAGAAGCCCGTTCACGCCAAGATCGCTCCAGTTCAATGGCGTTTCCGCGTGGGAACTCATGCTAGCCGAGCGCGCGGCGATTACGAGCCCAAAACATCAGCGGAAGCGTGTACTCCTGCCGGGTTGTCATGCGGATTTACGCTCCGAGCCAGCGGACGCGCGGCCTCGTCTTACCGGCCCGCTCGGCGGATCTCGGCGCGAACCTCCCGGCGCATCGCACCGGCCGGTGCCTCACGCAACGAGGCGCGCACCCGGGTCAGCGAGACGCCTTTGCGCGCCGCGATCTCACGGAACGAGACGCCCCGCTTACGCATCCGCCGCGACCGGTAGTCGCCGACAATGTCCATCCCGCCATCATCGCAGGTCAGGAACCTGCTATTTACCAGTATTTGGATTAAATCCAGTTCCCCGCCAGCAACCTCCTCGCAACCCCCCTAGCAAACCGGGTACCCCCCCGGGGTGTTGCGGGGATTTTTTGCCGTTGCGGGGAATGTGATCGCGAGCACCGGCTCGCGCGCCTCCGCCGGCCATAGACTTTGCCGCTTCGTTCGGCCGGCGAGCGCCGCTACGGCCGCTTGGCGCGCTTGGCGGCCGCAATTGCGCGAGCTCGCACCCAGTTGGACACGCTCATGTTGTCTGCCGCTGCCGCGTCCATGATCAGCTGGCGCTCTTCGTCGGTGAAGCGGACCTGAATAGGGGCGCCGCGTCGCTTGTCGGCGTCTAGGGGCGGGCGGCCGAGTCTGGTCATAACTGATCATTTTACGACTACCAAAATAGTGACTCAACTCACCCTTTTTTCGACTACCGAAAGTGTCTTTTTTCGACTACAGTTAAGTGCACAACGAGCACGGTATAAGGCCAGCTCAACGCACAGAAACACTGAGGTCGAAATGTCCATCCAGATCAATCAATGGCTCGCTATGGAGCAAACCGACACCGAGCTTGCAGACCAGTTCGACCAAACGCGTCGCATCCTGGCCGGCATCAATCGGCGCAACGCCGCAGCCGCTCGCCGCAACCGTGCCCGCTTGGCCGCCAAGACGCAAGGGCGCTGACTCATGACGCAAGCAATCACGCCCCGTTACGCGCTCGAGTTCGAGCACGCCGGCACGCGCTTTCAGGTGATCGACCTGCCGAGCATCGGCCGTATCCAGCTCTGGTTTCTGCCGGCCGGTGAAACGGTCTGGCAGCTCGGCCACGGCAAGGACGTGCCGGCACACATGACGGTGCAGGCCGCCATGCAGTTGGTGCGGATGTTCATCCGCGGCGACATCAACCACGACGAGTACAACGCCGCGTTGCCGCGCTAACACCAACCCCACGAAGGAAGGAAACACCATGACCCGCAAGAACTACGTCGCCGCGGCGGCCATCATCAGCAGCCGGCTGCTTGACGCCCCCAGCGATGACGCCCGTAAGGCTATCGAGGCGCTCACGGCCGACCTAGCCGATATGTTCCGCGCGGACAACGCCGCGTTTAGTTACGGCCGGTTCTACGCCGCGTGCGGTGTGGCGGTGCCGAGCCATCACCTCGGCAGGCGGTGAGCCATGTACACCATTCGCATCGAGTACGGCGGCATGCGCGCCGAGCGCAGTGCACCCGATATCGCGGGCGCGCAGACGCAACTAGCGGACATGTTCGCGCGTCACGGCATCACGCCAACCCAACGCGACCGCATGCGTGGACGCGTCAATGCGACGGGCGCACGCGTGCGCGCGTCATTCATCGAATACCCGCGCTGAGCCCAACGAGCAGCCCACAGCCCGTCTGCGGGTTGCGCGATGCGCTCAGCATCAACCTCACGAAGGAATTGGAGACAAACATGTCCGGACCCACCTACCGCGAGACCGTCTACGACGGCGACCAGTTCGGCAGTGAGCGCACCCGCGCGATCTTCGTCTACCTGCCGACGACCGTTACCCCCGCCGGCTACGTCAACGAAGAGTTGATCGCCGGCGCCGTCGAACACCGCCGGCCCGACCACGACCGGCCCCGCTACGGCAGCGACACCTACTGGCACATCGTCACCGTGCTCGACATCCCCGGCGTCGACCACGACCAACTCAAAGCGCTCGAGACGCACCAGGAGACCACCGCGCGCGCCTGGCTCGCGTTCATTGCCGGGCTGGCCGAGATGGCCGTCAACACCGGTCACTACGCGTTGCACCACGGGCCGGAATTGACCCTTCTGTCTGTCTGACTCAGACGTCCACCCACGAAGGAATTGGAGACAAAATCATGACCTCATACCTAGCCATATCGTCGGTGCTCGCCGGCCTGGGCTGCCTGCTCGCGGCGCCGATCTTGGCGCTTCGCTCCGTCGCGCCCAAGCGCGCTGATGACACCGAGGGCGAGCTGTGAGCGCCTATCGACGCTGCCGTGGTGTCAATTTTTCAGTTTGCTGATGAGGAGCAAAAACCATGAGGTCTATCAACAACACGAGCATTAATTTCGGGTTGGTCAACGTCGCGGTGAAGGTGTACGCCGCCACCGAGAACCACGACGTGAAGTTTCACCAGCGCCACGGCGGGCAGGCCGGCTGCCGCGGCCTGCTGGGCCGTCAGAACGTGTGCAAAGACTGCGGCCAGGTGGTCGAGTTCGGCGACATCGTTAAGGGCTTCGACGTCGACGGCGCCACCGTGATTCTGACCGGCGACGAGCTGGCCGCCGTGGAAAACGAGGCCGGCAAAGCACTCGAGGTTGTGCAGTTCGTGCACGCCGAGGAGGTCGACCCGATGTTGCTGCAGGCGCCGTACTATCTGGAGCCTTCGGCCGCGTCGCTGTCCGGGTATGCGCTGCTGCGTGAGGTGCTCACCGAAACCGACCGTGTCGGCATGGTGCGTTACACGCATCGCGGCCGCACGCATCTGGCGGTGCTGCGGTGCGCGGGTGCGGTGCTGGTGCTGCACAACATCGCTTGGCCCGACGAGCTGCGGGCGCCGGAGTTCGCGATCCTGACGCGCAAGGTGACGCTGGAGCCTAAAGCGGTGAAGATGGCGACCCAGCTCGTCGAGTCGATGATGGCCACCTTCGACGGCGCCGAGCTGGTCGATGTGTATCAGCGTCGGCTGGCCGCGGTGGTCGAAGCGAAGGCCGTCGACACGCCGCTGCCGGTGGTGTCGGCGGCGTCGGCCGATGGCGGGGTCGAGGATGTGTCGGATCTGCTGGCCGCGCTTGAGGCGTCGATCAAACGGCACCCGGCCGGCGAGGGCCGCGGCAAGCCGCCGGCCAAGCGGGCGCCGGCCAAGCGTGCGGCGGTGGCCAGCAAGGCGGCGGCCCGCAAGGCGGTGGCGTGATGAGCGGCTGTGCTCGCACCGGGGATGAGCGCTCCGCGGCGCGGCGGTTGACGGGGGCGAGGCAATCGGACCGGGTGCGAGCCGGCGTGCTCGCAGCCGTGATCAGCGCGACCGCCGGCCTGGCCGGCATCACCTACCACAACGGGTACACGCCGTCCTGCGTGGACGACGGCGACCGGGTGTGCGGGCCGGGCAACGCCGAACACGTTCCGGCGGGCTGTTATGACGACGGCGGCGTGTTCGTCGCGCCGTGGCCGTGTGCGCCGTGGAAACCGGCCGATGGCTGGCGACACGCCGACGGCTCAGTCACCTATCCGCAGGATGGCGACCGATGAGCGGCACCCGCCCGGCGGCCGGGCGGCACAGCGAAACATCGGTGGCCTTCGAGCGTGTCGTGCTAGCCGCCATCCTCGCCAACACCGCGGTGCTGGTGGCCGGCTTCATCCTCGATGAGCACGAACAGCTGCTGGGAGCCGTCGAGGCGGTGTTGCTGGTGTTTTTCGTGGGTGAAATCGCCCTGCGGTGGCGGCGGGCCGGATGGAGGCGGCCGCACCGTAACCTGTGGCTCATCATCGACACGGTGATCATTGTGCTGGCGCTGATCCCCGTGCTTGGCCCCTACACCACGATCGCAAGGATCGGGCGCCTGGCCCGCCTGGCCCACGTCGGAAAACATCTGTTGCATCTGAGGCTGGGTCGCCACCTCGCGCGCGTGCTGGCCGATGCGGTGCGGTGATGTACGCGTTCGACTTCGACGCAACCGACACCGCCGAGCCCGTCGACCTCGACGGCCGCCCGTCCGCCGCGGATGGGCCTGCGTTCGACCTCGATGGCGCGCTGGCCGCCCAGTTCGGGCCGGGCGCGGTGGTCGAGTCGCTCCCGATCCACACGGAGATTCTGGATGAGATCGCGCTGACGATCATCCGGATCACCCATCGGGGTGCTGCCCGATACCAGACCTACGCGACATCGGAGTACAGCTGGGCCCTGGTCGGGGTTCACGGCAACTACGTCGATTCGTTAGGCGAAGTGTTGGCGTGGAAAAGGTATATCCGGCAGGGAGGGACTCTGGCCGGCTGGATGGCCACCCACGAATGGGTGACGCCGGAATCCCGGCTGGTGTAAACGACGACTGCTGCTTAGCGACCTCCTTCCAGCACCTCCGCCTGGGACCTCCCGCCTGGGACCTCCCGCCTGGGACCTCCTGCCTAGGGACCTCCTGTGGATGAGGTTGGTTCAGGCGACCTCCGTTTCGGTTGATTCGCCGGGCTCGGCGGGTGTGATGTCGATGGGTCGTTCGCGCTGTTTGCCCTTGTGGAACGTCGCGCCCGCATGGACCAAAGCAACGAGATGCGGTGCGTTGACGGCACGCCAGCGGGTTTGAGCGGCCTCAATCAGCTTGTAGGCCATCGCCAGTCCGGCAGCTCGTGAGCCGGCCTCGGGGTCGTCTGGAGGGGCTTTTCAGCCTTTCTGATCCGGGGCGCTCGATTTCTCACCTCATTGTGATCACGCGGTGATCAGACCAAAGTGAACAGGGCGTCAGATCCAGATGCGGCGCGCCGTCGAATGCCGTCGCGGCGAATTACCTGTGTCGCGGCTGGTTTGCTGGAGCACGCCTTAATTTCGATGGAGCCGGTCGTGCTTCTCGACAAACCTGCCGAAACATCTCGACACTACTCGCGCCCGAGCGCCGTCTTCGCTGCCGACCGCACGCGGTGGTCGCCACTCTCCACCTCCTCAAGAATGTTTTGCTGCGACTTCTCGATGTAGCTGCCGGTTGGTACGGTTGGCGCCGTGAGTGAGCCGTATCAGCCCGACATGCCGTCGTGGCCGCAGCAGCCACCGCACCAGCAAGGGAGCTACCCCCAATCGACACCGCACCCCTATGCCGGATACCCGGCGCCGCCCGCCGGGCCGAAGAACGGCCTCGGGATCGCAGCGTTGGTTATCGCGATCATTGCACTCGTGTTCTTCTGGTCGGTGGCAGGCGGCGTCACCCTCGGACTCCTCGCGGTAATCTTCGGGTTCATTGGCCGCGGCCGGATCAAGCGGGGCGAGGCGACCAATGGCGGTGTCGTCGTCGCCGGCATCGTGCTGGGGTTCCTGGCGATCATCGCTTCACTCGCCGTACTCGCGTTTACCTGGGACAAATACAACGTCTACATCGGTCGCATCCTTGGCAGCGGCGACTCGGAATACCACCACTGCATGTCCAATGCGCACAACAACGACGATGCTGGGCAGTGCCACAAGCAGTTCCTGAAGCGCATCGTCGGCAAGAACCCTGGCCAGGTGGCGGTGGATCCGGGCACCCACACCGTCTACGTCGCCAACTCATACAGCAACTCGGTGTCGGTGATCGACGCCTCGACGCGCACCGTGACCACCACCGTGCCCGTCGGCAAGAAGCCGATCAAGGTGGCGGTGGACCCGACCACCCACACCGTCTACGCCGCCAACGACGACGACGGCACGGTGTCGGTGATCGACGGCTCTGCGCGCACCGTGACCGCCATAGTGCCCGTCGGGAAAAACCCTTACGGGGTGGCGGTGGATCCGGGCAGCCACACCGTCTACGTCGCCAACAACGGCGATGACACGGTGTCGGTGATCGACGCCTCGACGCGCACCGTCACCGCCACCGTGCCCGTCGGCAAGAACCCGGTAAATGTGGCGGTGGATCCGGGCACCCACACCGTCTACGTCGCCAACATAAACGATGGCACGGTGTCGGTGATTAGCTGCGTAAGCCAATACTGTCGTGGGCGAATCGACGGCTCTGCGCGCACCGTGACCGCCATAGTGCCCGTCGGCAAGCACCCTTACGGGGTGGCGGTGGATCCAGGCAGCCACACCGTCTACGTCGCCAACAGCGACGACAACACGGTGTCGGTGATCGACGCCTCGACGCGCACCGTGACCGCCACGATGCGGGTCGGCAAGCACCCTGATGGGGTGGCGGTGGATCCAGGCAGCCACACCGTCTACGTCGCCAACTTAAACGATGGCACGGTGTCGGTGATCGACGCCTCGACGCGCACCGTCACCGCCACCGTGCCCGTCGGCTCGACCCCGAACGAGGTGGCGGTGGACCCGGGCACCCACACCGTCTACGTCAACAACGACGGCGACGGCACGGTGTCGGTGATCGACGCCTCGACGCGCACCGTCACCGCCACCGTGCACGTCGCCTAGGTCCCGAACGAGGTGGCCGGTGGACCCGGGCACCCACACCGTCTACGTCAACAACAGGGGCGACGGCACGGTGTCGGTGACCTCGAATACGCGCTGGAATGGATTTCCACGATCGGCGCCGGCAACGTGGCCGTCACACCGGACGACACCAACCCGATCCGTTTCGGGTGATTTTTCGGGTTCGGTGGGCGTGATGTCGACGGGTCGCTCGAGGAGCTTTCCTTCGTGGAAGACGGCGCCGGCGCGGACGAGGGCGACCAGGTGCGGCGCGTTGACCGCGCGCCAGCGGGTTTGAGCGGCCTCAATCAGCTTATAGGCCATCGCCAGTCCGGCAGCTCGTGAGCCGGACCCCTTGGTCACCTTGGTTCTCAAACGTACAGCGCCTTCGTGGACAGATTGTCGAGCGGAACTTTGCTACTTAGTAGCAAGGTTTCCACCGCTTCGGCGGCGGTGGCCAGCTCGCTCACCCGCTGGTGCGACAGCCCCCGGCCACCACCACCCCGGCGACGCGCCGTGGGGCCGTCGGCGGCGCGTAGCGCCGCGGGAAACTATGCACGCCACCAAGGGTCTGCACTGAGCGTGGCTCAGTCGAGGGATGGCGGGTTGGCGATATAGGCGCTTATTTCAGGCTGTGCCACGAGTTTTTCGCATAGTCCCACCAGTTCCGACAGGACGCCGTAGCAGTAACTGACAGCATCAACGTCGCTAGTGCGAGTATCGAATGCTCTGCGGCTGTTCGCTTTTGGATTTGAGGGCAGCCGCACAGTCGCCCCCCATCTCCCGTCAAACCGGTCCATCCAGACTGTCGTGGACGCCTCTTCCGTGAGCGGTACGTAGTGGAGCAGACAGTCGCGGTAAGCGGTGACTTTCTCACCGCTAGTTGCCCAGCTGTTTCTCAACGCCGCGTCAAACTCAGTGGGGATAACATCTTGCGACTTGATTGCAGTCTTAATCCTTAACCATTGGTCGCTCTTTTCGCGCCCGTAGTGCTTCCAGAGGACTTTCGCGATCAGGTCGTATAGATGGCGCGCGGCGACTAGGAATGCGTCTACCTCGAAGTAAATTCGTTGGTCAGAGCCGCTCCCTTCGACGCTGGTATCCGGATAGGTTTCCTCGAAGAGACGAGCCATGTCGGCGTACAACTCGATACTTCTGTTCAGGTGATAAAGCGCGGCCAGGAGGCAGTGCCGCAGATCGTATTCGTCATACAAGGCACGCCGGGCGTGAGCCACTGGCACCTCGAAGAGGAGCGCCGCGCGGTGATTCAGAGATGAGCCGTCACGGTCAACGACGGCAAGGGTGTAGCCGGAATAGATCAAGTCTGGCTCTCGGGTCGCCAATCGGAGCAAACCCTGCGGCGGATCACCGACGGCTTCGATCCCGTGCTCAAACACCTCGGTGATATCTGGGCTGCGTCTTGTCTGGGTCGTCCTCATGCTGCCGGAGGGTACCGCGCGTAGGCGCTATGAAGGTCGCCGCCCAGGAACCACCTGGGTTTCGTGAGTCTGTCCGAGCCGCCGGGTGATTTGGGCGGGCTCGCAACGGGCCGTGCTGTCTCCCTGCGCTTTGTGAGAGATGGGGTGAGGGTGCCACGCCCGGGGTGGGACGGGTCCGGCAAGTCGTGCAGTCCGCGTGGATGTCCTTGGTGGTCGGGTGTTGATGCTGAACAATCAGCGTATGGACTCTGCCGATCAACGGGCGTTGCTGTTAGCGGCGCTTGGGCGCACGCTCGCCGCGGCGGCGGCGGCCGGGATCAACGACCCGAAGCTGGCGGAACTGCTCGCCACCGGGCTCGCGCAGCACCAGGAGCTGACCGCAGGCACCGGACCTGATGATGTTGATCGCCGGTCGACGTGTTCGGGCGGGCCGGGTCAGCGGCTGCGGAGTTCCGCGGAGCTTCCCGGCGACGAGACCGGTCCGTGGCTGGTCACCATCTCCGGCCTGGACGACGATCAGCATTGCCGCCGCGACACCCTGCTCGAAGCGCGGTGCGCTGTCGACGGGGCGGCCTTGCTCGAGGGGCTGCGGACCCGGGACTGTCAATGCGACTGGAGTGATGTGCACGGCACCTTGCTCGATGACCAAGGTTCGGTCGTGGCGCTGTACGACATCATGAGGGAGCGGCCATGATCGACGAGCGTCGCGCGACGCAGATGCGGCGCCATCTGGTCCAGGTCGCCGAGTTGGGGAAAACCTTGAACGCTATCGCCGCGTTGACCGCCGGCGATCAGACGTTCACCGGGCCGGTGGCCGCGATGATGCAGACCTTCCACTCGTTGGAGAAGCGGGCGTCGCGGTCCGCGGCGGCGGCCGGGGTGTATCTCGACGACCCGGCCGCGCCGTCCGCGCGGGGCACCGTGACCGACGCGGCGTGGGAGCTTAGAGAGGAGGCCCTGCGTGGGCCGTTGACGGTGACCGTGTCTGACGGTTTGCGGCGGTTGGAGGACCTGGAGGACCGGCAGCGCCGCGGACAAGCCGATCCTGGGGGCGAGCAGACATGCACGAGCTGCGGCCGGCTCTACAGCGGCTTACCCCCTCGATGTGAGGACTGCCGCCAGGCGCGCGAATCGCGGCGCGAGGCGGACATCGAGGCGATGGCGAACCGGCCCAAGCCGACGACGATCAGCCAGGCGTGGGGCGAGATTGCGCAAGCCGATGCCGAAGCCACCAAGCATGAGCTGCGCCGACGTGGGTTAACCCGTTGAGCGGGTGTCGCGGCTCCGTGCTGCGCTGTTGCCGGTTGCCGCGGCACCCGCGGACAACCTAACGGCCCGGCGGGCTCATTCGGCGCAATGGCGCGGGTTGCCGCATAGCGGAATGCTCACAGGGCGCATGACACCCGTCCCCGGGGTTCCAGCGCCTCGTTCAGCTCGAGCGGGGTGCTCCAAAATTCCGGGGACCGCGGGAGCTCCGAGCGCGGGTAAAGACGATCCAATTCTTCGGCCAGGCTGAGCCGTGGGCGGTTGTGGTCGATGACGGCCGAGCCGATGCGCTCATCACGTCGCCAAACGGCAATATGCCTGCCAATACAGTGCGGATGCCCGCTGCAGCGCGGAGAACGCGCATAGTCCAGCGCCTCGTCCACAGTGTCGAACTTCCGGTACCGGTTGCGGTCGGTGCCCATCGGGCCGGGCGGGCATTCACATAAAACGACTGCCGCCTGACCGGGCGGCACGGGCGCGGGCGGGACCACGACGTAGACGTCCGACGGCTTGCGCCGCGGTGCCAGGCCACCGGTGCCGGAGAACGACGCCGCCACCACCGTGGGCGCCGCAGCGGCGCGGCGGCGGCCCTCCGACTCCCGGGTGCGCCGCCGGTGGCAGGGTTGACACTCCCGGGCGCCGCGCGCGTCGATGGCATTAGAGAAGGCGTGACCGTATTTGCACCGGGTCCGCAACGGATACGCCACGCCGCGAATCATGCCGCCCGGCGCGCCAAGACCGCACAGGACACACCGGTCAGCGCAGCGGATCGGGTGTTTCAATCGCCGGATACAGCCGCGGCTCGCGCGGCGGCGGCGGCGGCGCGGCGTTGTCGTGCCCACCCCGGAACGCGATCGGCGCGTCCGCCGGGTGGGCGAGCAGCCATCTGTGTGGGGCGAAGCACGCCACGATCTTCAACGGTGCTGGTGGGTCGGCGACGGCGCGGCCGATCATCAGCGCCCCGTCGAGGGTGCGGATCTCGTCGCCGTCGACTTCGGCGGTGCGCCCGTCCGACAAGGCGATGGTGTAGGTGGTCATCAGGCTTCAGACCTGTGCAGCCCGTACATGTCGAGGATCTCGCCGGCGCACATCGCCCACTTTGCGGTGCTCCCGGCTTCCAGGGCGTCCGCCAGCAGCAGGTCGGTGCCGGTGAGTTCGACCAGCCGCTCCAGGTGGGTATGCAGTTTTGCCAGCTGGTTCGTCAGGTCCTCGATCAGCTTGGCCTTCGGCCATTTCCGGGGCTTTTCGGCTGCAAGGCCGATAATCGCCGTCATGTCTATCCAGCAGAGCAGCGCGCCTTGCACCGCCTGTTGAACCTCGCACTGCCCGTCGCTGGTCATGGGCGTGTCGGGCACCATCACAGAAGGTCGATGTCCTCGCCCGGCT
>Ga0306917_10001362_pt1 | contig 11471 bp, 10 predicted proteins | sample tim00Cox00000000_FD_203313 | JGI IMG/M metagenome (GOLD analysis project Ga0306917, IMG submission 203313) | Lab enrichment of tropical soil microbial communities from Luquillo Experimental Forest, Puerto Rico - timezero.00C.oxic.00.000.000 (v2)... | ecosystem: Environmental > Terrestrial >... | reverse complement strand
GATGGCGGCTATGCCAGTCGCGACAATCTCAAACAGGCCAAGGCGCGCGGCCTGCAGGATGTCGCCTTCCACAAGAAGCGCGGCATCGCCGTTGCCGACATGGTCAGCAGCCCCTGGGTCTATCGCCGGCTGCGCAACTTCCGCGTCACTACTGCAACGCGAAAGTGCGCCGCTAACGCCGCACCCGCCACATCCGCCGCCCTGCTACACTGCTGAGAATCGTGCGTTTATGGACGAACACTCGCTATCTGAGTGAGCAGACCGATCGCCGAGCGATCATCGGTGGGCTCCGCTTCGTCCGCCGGCTTTTTGCCACCCCGGCGCTGGCAAAATATTGCGGCACCGAAATCCTGCCCGGTGCTCATGTCGCGAGCGACGCCGAACGTTTAGATTACGCACGGCAGAAGGGCTCGACCGTCTATCACGCGACCTGCACCTGCAAGATGGGCAGCGACCAGATGGCGGTGGTCGACGATCAACTGTGGGTCCATGGGCTCGAGCGACTGCGCGTCATCGATGCGTCGGTGGTGCCGACGGTCACCTCGACCAACACCAACGCGCCAACCATCATGATCGCCGAGAAGGGCGCCGAGCTGATTCGCCGCGCTGCACGAGCAGCCGAACCTACCGTCAGCGCGAAAGCTGCTTGACCCCCTTTTAACAGCCGAGGATGCAGAGGGGCATGCCGGGCGTGATCACTCCGCTCTTTCGCGCTGCTCGCATGCGGTGACATCTGCTTGGCGAGAGGCTATCGTCTCCCCGATTGCCCGGAGCCGATCAGGCCGCGCGACACCTCCACCAGAAAGGAACACCGATGCTCGATGTCCACTTTTGGCCGACGCCAAACGGCAAGAAAGTCACGATTCTGCTCGAAGAGCTCGGTCTCGACTACAAGATCGTCCCTTGCAATATCGGACGCGGCGATCAATTCAAGCCGGACTTTCTGAAAATCAATCCGAATCATCGCATGCCGGTGTTGGTCGACCATGCGCCGAAGGGCGACGGTGCACCGATCAGCGTATTCGAGTCGGGTGCGATCATGATGTATCTGGGGGAAAAAGAGGGCCGTTTCTTCCCGCAGGACATGCGTGGGAAATACGAGGTCACCCAGTGGGTCATGTGGCAGATGGCCAATCAGGGCCCGAAACTCGGCGAATGCGGCCATTTTCGCCGTGCCGGCTCTGACGCGGGCAATCTGACCTATGCGATCCGTCGCTTTACCGACGAGGCGAACCGCCTCTACGGCGTCATGAACAATCGGCTTTACGATCGTCGCTATTTGGCCGGTGACGAGTACACGATCGCCGACATGATCTCCTATCCGTGGACGGTCAACGCCGACGCCCAGGGGCAGGACATCAACGAGTTCAAATATTTCAAGCGTTGGTTCGAGGAGGTCGGCAATCGTCCGGCGGTCAAGCGCGGCATGGAGGCCGGCAACAACCTGCGGGTCGACCCCAGCACCTTGACGGCCGAGCAGCGGGCGCAGATGCGCAAGATCATGTACAATCAGCGCGCGATCCCCGCTCCGGCGTAATCAAATCGCCCTTCACCCTCGGCTAGCAGAGGGTGAAGGCTCTACCCTTACAGCACTGTCCCCCCTTCAGCAGTTCCTCCAAGCTGGAGTCTGCCGGCGGCATCTTCCTTTGCACGGCCGCTGCGATGGCGCTCGTCTTGGCGAACTCGCCGCTCGAGACGTTTTACACGAAGCTCCTGGATCTTCTGGTCGCGGTCCAGGTCGGTGGTCTCGCCATTGCCAAGCCGTTGCTGCCGTGGATTAACGACGGGCTGATGGCGATCTTATTCATGCTCGTCGGGCTCGAGGTCAAGCGCGCGGTGCTCGAGGGCGAGCTGTCGAACGGGGATCGGTAAACAACTCGGGGTGATCGCATCGATCTGGATAGCCACTCGCGTCGGCCTTGCGACGATCCTCGCAGGGACCAACTGACGCCATATAATATGGCGTCGCCCTATTGACCGGTACCGGCTTCACAACGAGCCTGTTCGTGGGCACGCTCGCCTTCCCGGCCGAGGCCTATGATGCGGATGTCCGCCTCGCCGTCCTGCTCGCTTCGGTGACCTCAGCGATTTGCGGTTATCTTGTCTTGAGGGGCGCTTCACTCAGGCGGTTGCCGGTCATCGCCCACTCGAGGGGGGTCGCTCGACCGAACGCTGCGGGCTCGAGCGGGCGGCCCATTTGACTTTGACCCATGCCATGGAGATATGTTCTCGCGATGGAAGAGATCTATTGCTTTGCCGGCAACCCGCTCGACCGCGTCAGCGAGCGCCGGCGTGACGCCGGATGGATTGCCTCTTTGCTCGAAGAGCCGGCGACGCGCGTGATCCCGCTCAGGGATCTGAAGCCGCCGATCCGCAATGGTGGCCAAATGGCGCTCGACTGGCAGCCGGTCGGCCGGTGGCGGGACGTGATCGCGACGGGGGCGACACTCGTCCTCCTTGGCATCGTCGAGGGACGCGCTCATTTCGCGGTCGATGCGACAGACGCCGAGTTGGCGCCGGACCCGGCGACCGAGAATATCGATGTCCGCACCCTGGCCCCGCTGATCGCCGGGGCCGAGGCCGCTATCTTGGCCGAGGCTCGCTCGGTCGTCGATTGGCATGCGCGGCACCGGTTTTGCGCGCAATGCGGGACGCCGAGCGAGCCCGCGGCGGGCGGCTGGACGCGGCATTGTCCAAGTTGCAAGGCGCATCATTTCCCGCGCGTCGACCCGGTCGTCATCATGCTCGTGGTCGGGGGCGAGCGCGCATTACTCGGCCGCGGCCGCCGCCGACCTGGTGCCCGGTTCTCCTGTCTTGCCGGGTTCATGGAACCAGGTGAGACGCTGGAGGACGCCGTCCGGCGCGAGGTCCGCGAGGAATCGGGCATCCGCTGCGGGCGAGTGCGCTACCTCGCCTCACAGCCCTGGCCGTTCCCGTCGACCCTGATGATGGGCTTCCTCGCTGAGGCGCTGACCGAGGAGATCACGGTGGATCCCGAGGAGCTCGTCGAAGCCCGCTGGTTTGCCCGCGACGAGATCCGCGACATGGTCGCGCGCGCGGCGGCCGGCGATCCGGACCCGGCGACGACTGTGCCATCGCTGCCCGGGCCGGTCGCGATCGCGCATCAGATCTGCCGCCGCTGGGCCAATCGCCTCGATAACGTCTAGCTGCGGGCGAGCTTGCACTCGGCCAATCGGGAAAAAAGGCCGGCGGCGACCGGCGGGCCAGAACACAGGGGCGGGTCGTGACAGACGAAAAGCCGTTTCGTCTCGAAGAAGCGACGATCGACGAATTGCATCAGGCGATCAAAAATGGGCAGGCGACCTGCGTCGCCGTGGTTCAGCACTATATCGAGCGCGTGCGGGCCTATAACGGGGTGGCGAGCCTGCTCGTCACCGAGGACGGGGCTCCTGTTCTGGAAACGACCGGGACGGTGCGTGCGACGGCGCCGCTCCGCTTCCCTACTGAGACGGTCAAGGCCTCGGCGATGCTGCCCGATCTCGACAAATACATCGGGCCACCCATTGAATACGGTCGCATGGAGCCGACCGCGTCCGACCCTGCGGTGCAGCAGCAATATGGGATGATCGCGGGCTTGCCCGATGCCGGGCAGCTCAACGCGCTGGCCACGCTCAACATCAGAGGCGAGCGCTCGGTGACCTGCCGCGGCGATTTCGACCGGCACCCCTCGGAGGGGCCGCTCCCAGCCGGCGCGCCGCCGGTCTGCGAGGAGTATCGCAGGTTCCCCGACGCGCTCGAGCGCGCTGCCGAGCTCGACGCCCTCTATGGGCGAAATCCCGATCTCGCAAAGATGCCGATGTACGGCGTCGTCTTCAGCTTCAAGGACCCGTTCGACACCAAGGACATGCGGACGACCGCCGGAGGTGATGCGGCGTATGACATCGACTTTCCGGCGCGCGACCACGTCTTGGTCGAGCAGCTGCGCAACAAGGGTGCAATCATCTTCGCCAAGGCCGTCTGCACCGAATACAACGGGCGCGCGGGCGATCCCGGCGGGCGGCACAAGCCCGAGCAGGTGCTGCCTTCGGTGCTGGGCTATCAGCGGTCGAGCTGGGCCGGCAACCCCGCCAACCCCTACGACACGACGCGCGCCGCCTCATTGGGCTCGAGCTCGGGCTCGGGGGTGTCGGTTAGCGCCAATCTCGTCATGGCGAGCCTCGGCGAGGAGACCCGCGCCTCGACCCGCGGCCCGGCCAATCACAATGCGGTGGCCTTGATCCTGCCGCACAAGGCGATGTTGAGCTTCAATGGCGGTGCGATCGGTGCCGACATCTACTGCGATCGCGCCGGCATCCTCGCCCGCACGATCGCCGACGCCGCCAAGGTGCTCGATGCCCTGAAGGACTCCGAGGCCGGCTATTACGACCCGCGCGACCCCTATACGACGGTGCCGCGGTCCTCGGTGCTGGCGACACCCTACGCGAGCCACACGAGGGTGTCGGGTGCTCCCGGCTCGCTTGCAGGCATGCGGATTGGGGTAATTCGCGAATCGATGCTGATCCGTCACGGCGAAAAAGCGACCGTGCCGATCTGCACGGCCGCCGCCGTGGAGATCAAGACGATTCTCGGCCAAAAGCTGGGTGCCACTTTGGTGGAATCCTCCGATCCGCTATGGGAACCCGACCGCGACCTCGAGGCGATGACCCCGATTTCCGGCAGGCGCTCGCCAGGCTGGTGCCGGTCTTCATGCCTGATCTGCTGTTTCGGCTCGGGCCGGACGGTCAGCCGTTGTTCAAGGAATTCGCCGCGGCGATCCGGCCGACCGAGTTCGCCTCAGGCAAGGTTTTCGGCACCGGCACGATGACACCGATCGACTATTGCGTCGAATTGGCCGAAGGACGTGTAGCACCCCCCGCCAATCTCGACATCGCCACGATCCAAGAGCAGCAGCTGGCGATGATGTTCGGCTTCCATGTCAGCCAATACTTGTCGCGCCGCGCCGCGGACTGGCGGGCACGCGGCTATACCGAGACCCTCGTCGATTTCGCCGCGCTCAATGCGCGCTCCAAATTCTGGGGCGACGACGGCCGCGCCGGTTTCAGGAATTGGGAGGAAGTCACCGACCCGCGCAATAAACCGGGCGGGCGGCAGGGTGTTGACGAGCGCATCATGCTGCGCGAATTGCTGCGCCGGGTCGACATGATGGTGATGCTGGAGAACCGCCTCGATGGCTTGGTGCGCTTGCATACGCCGTTGCCGCCGGCCAAGATCGGCGGCGCTCACGATCCGCTCGGGGGCCGCAACAATCTGCGCCTCGAATCGTTCTACGGCCCGAACGCCGGGCTGACCGAGGTGCTGATCCCGGCCGGCTATGTGACAACCGTCTACGATCCGGTCTGGGCACTCAGTCCGGACGGCACGCGATACATCCCTGTCCCCGCCGGTACGCCGATCACGATCCCGGAGCCCGGCCTGCCGTTCTCGCTGGTGTTCCGCGCGGAGCCGGGCAGGGAAGACGTCCTTCTCCGGATCGCCTCGGCCTACGAAGCCGCATCGCAGCGCCGCATCCCGCCCCCCGCCTTCGGTCCCATGCCGACGGAATTGCGTGAAGAGGCGCCCTGATCGAATATGTGCCTAACAAATTCACCGATACTTGGGGGGAAGCCATGGAACTTACTCGTCGTCATCTCGCTGCCGCCGGTGCGCTGGCACTCGGCATCTCGAACCTGTTGCGGAGTGCCCCGTCGTTTGCCGAATCTGCGGAGGATGCGTCCGTCGGCCAGGCGGTCGAGGTGCTGAGAAAGGCGCTGCTGACCGCGGACAAGGGGGAGTTCGAGAATCTTGCGGCCGACCAGCTGAGCTATGGCCATTCGAGCGGCAAGGTTCAGACCAAGGCCGAGTTCATCGACGGCGTCATAACGAGGAAAGCGATCATCAAATCGCTGACCTTTCCCGAGCTCAATATTGCAGTCTTCGGCGACGCCGCGGTCGTCCGCCATCTCTATGTTTCCGACAGCGAGACCGACGGCAAACCCAACAGTGTCAGGATTGGTGCGCTGCAGGTCTGGCAGAAGCAGGGCGGGAATTGGAAGCTGCTGGCCCGCCAGGGGTTCACGCTGCCTGAGTGTCGGACCCTGCCGCTGCACGTTCACGCATCCTCGATCGTCATGCCGCCGGGCTGTGACCCGGGGGTTGACACGTGGGCCTTCAGCCCACGGACCAGTTCCGTGGGCATCCACGCTTTGTCGCGCCATCGCCCTGTGACGCGGACCCCTGTAAAAGCCGGAGAACAGGCTGAATTTTTGATTCCGCTCTGAAATTTGCTCCGGTCATCATCGAAAAGCCCCCTGGATCAGACACTTAGAAGCCGGCGTCGGACTCCCGCGAACAGGGCTCTGAAGTCGCCGTGCAGGGGGCGAAATCGGTCTATCAGGGGGCGAACAGGGGAGGCTCTTTTTTTGGCTATATATTGTTATGTTGACAAATTGCGCCTGCGATGATATTAGAGCGCTCATCCGGCGCTTGCGGACGGCGCGCAGGCCCTGATCGTAGCTTCAAACCTGGCCTTTGCATCGGGGCCGCGGGCGAACGGGCTGAGGATCGGCAGATCGATGCCAGAGCGCCGGTAGGCGTCGATGCGTTTTCGGCACTGCTCCGCCGTCCCGGCGACGCTGGTGGCGTCGATCAGCGCGTCGCTGACCGCGCGCTCGGCCGCTTGCCGGTCGCCGTCTGACCATGCCGCTGCAATGGCTGCCGCTTCGTCGCGAAAGCCGTGCTCGGCCATCATGCGATTGTAGCGCGGAAAGAAGCCGGCATAAAAGGCGAGCCCCGGCCGCAGAGCATCGAGCGCCTCCTTGCGGGTGGCGCCGACAGCGGTCGGCAACAACGAGGTGATGACGATAGCGCTCGGGTCTCGGCCGGCCCGCTTGGCCCCTTCGGCGAGCCGCTCCCGGACCTGCGCTGCGGTGGCGAGCGTGCTCCGGGTCAAGATAATGCCATCGGCGATCTCGCCGCACAGGGTCGTCATCTTCGGAAAGACCGCGGAGAGATAGATCGGGATCGCCGGGCGAAGCGGGGCGAACCAGAGGTCGAAGCTTTCGATCCGGACCGTTTCGCCTGCGTAGCTGACCCGGCCGTCGCGCATTAGCGCGCGGATGACCGCGACGCTCTCGCGAACCCGTGTCAGCGGCTTGCTGTATGGCACACCGTGCTCCGGCTCGACTTGGACCTTATGGCTCGATCCGACCCCGAGCACAAAACGCCCGCCGGAGATCGCGTCGACCGTTGCTGCAGCCATCGCGATCGTCGGCGCCGTACGGACAAAGACGCTGGTGATGCTGGTCCCGAGTTGGATCTTCGAGGTTTGCGCGGCGCAAGCCGACAATACCGCGAACTGGTCGCCGCCATGCCCCTCGGCGACCCATGCCGACTCGTAGCCGAGCGTCTCGGCGAGCTTGACGCAGTCGACGATCTCGGCAGGGTTAGCGCCGCCGGAAAACGCGATACCGAGCCTGTCCATGTTTCTCCTCCTGCCGTTCGCGGATATGTTGCAACGTGCTTAAAGTGCGGTTTCTGAAATGTCACTGCTGGCAGGGTTCCGCGTAGTCGAGATCGGCGAGGGCTTGGCTGCCGCCGTGTGCGGGCGTCTGCTTGCTGATGTCGGCGCCGATGTCGTCTGCATCGATCCGGACAATTCGACCCCGCTGGCCGACTATCTCAATCACGGCAAGAGGATCGTCGCCGGCGATCCGGTGGAGGCGTTCTCGGCAGCCGACCTGATCGTGTGTGAAGGTCGGCCGCAGGATCTTCGGGCTCGAGGGTACGATGCCGCCGGCCTGCGCCGGCTCAACGCGAAGGCGGCGCTCGTCTTCGTCTCTCCCTTCGGACAGACCGGACCCCAGGCGAACGACCCGGCGACCGATCTGACCTTGTTCTTCGCGAGCGGCATGGCTCGTCTGCTGACCGGCCAGGTCGACGATCTCGCCGAACCACCGATGCGCCCGGTCGGCGAGCAGTCTGCCTTCATCAGCGGGCTCGCCGCCGCCTGCGCCGGCATGCACGCGGCGCTCACCGCGGAGCCCGGCGCCGTCATCGACGTCTCGATCCAGGAAGCGCTGGCAATCATGGCGGCGACCGAGTTGGCGCGCGCCGGGCTCGGCAGGAAAATCTGGTCGCGCCGTCGGCTGACCGACGGCAACGGCGCCACCGTCACGATCCTGCCGGCCAAGGACGGTTATGCGGCGATCTCGCCGCGCGAAGATCGCCAATGGGCGTCGTGGCTCGAGGTGATGAGCTCGCCCGATTGGGCATCTGATCCGCGCTTCGCCAGGAAGCCCGATCGGGTCGCCAATTGGGATGCGCTCCACGCCCTGATGTCGGACTGGAGCCGCCGATACGACAAACAATCGATCGCCGACAGAGCCCAGGCGGCCCATGTGCCGAGCTTCCCGTTGCGCGAGCCGGCGGAACAACTGAATTCGCCCCAGCTCGCTCATCGCGACTTCTGGCGGCCAGTGGACATCGGCGGGCAAACGATCCGGGCGCCGGGGCCGCCTTTCGGATTGCACCTCGCGGCTTCGGGCCATAAGCAGTGCGGCACCTCGGGACCGATGCCGCTCACCGGCATTCGCGTCCTCGACTTCAGCTGGGTCATCGCCGGCCCGACGGCGACGCGCTATCTCGCCGCGATGGGCGCCGAGGTCATCAAGATCGAGGCGCCCGGCCGCGGCGACCCGGGCCGTGCCTCCGAACTGCACACCGTGCTCGGCCAGGCGAAGCGCAGCGTCGTCCTCGACCTCAAGAAAGAAGAAGCCGTCGTCGTCGCGCGGTCATTGGCGGCCAAATCCGACGTACTGATCGAGAACTTCGCGACCGGCGTCATGGACCGCCTGGGCCTCGGCGCCAAAGCGCTGCACGCCCTGAATCCTGATCTAATCTATGTGTCGGCCTCCGGCCTCGGACGCACCGGACCCGAGGCGCACGCCGTCGCCTACGGCACACTGCTGCAATGCTATGTCGGGTTCGCCGGGCTCAACCGCCATCCCGGTGTTCCGCCGCGGATCGGCTTTGCGTGGCTCGACCCGATGTGCGGCTTGATGCTCGCCTTTATTGTCGCTGCCGGGTTGTGGCATCGCCGGCGCACCGGCGCGGTGGCGCGGGTCGATTTCTCGATGATCGAGGCGATGCTGTGGACGATGGCCGAGCCGTTGCTGGAGACGCAGCTCGGCCCCCCGCCACAGCCGCGGGGAAACCGCTCGAGCCGCGACGTCCCACACGACGTCTACCGCTGTGCCGGCGAGGATGACTGGATTGCCATCGTCGCCCGCACCGATGAGGAGTGGCGCAGGCTTTGCGCCGTCGTCCCGGCCTTGACGCCGATGGCTGGGTTGGTGTCTGGCAAACGCGCTGAGCAACGAGCCGCGATAGACGATGCACTTATCGCCTGGCTGCGTCCGCAGACCGCCGAGGCTGTCATAGCCGAATTGCTGGGCGCCGGCATCCCCGCGGCGTCGCTCGCCACCTCACTCGACCTCGTCGGCAACGATCATCTGCGCGAGCGCGGGTTTTGGGAAGCGCACGGCGCTGGCGTTCTGCCGGGCTTGCCTTGGCGTGCCAGCTTCGGCCGGACCCCCGGCGCCGCACCGGAACTCGGCGCCGACACCGAGATGGTTTTGCGAGAGGTGCTCGGCCTATCACCGGACCAGATCGCCGCGCTGCGCCGATCGGGTGCGCTCGGCTAGGCAGCCGGAACGCTACTCGATCACCTCGTCGGCAAGGTCGAGCATGCTGGGCGGAACACTGAGGCCGAGCGCCTTGGCGGTCTTGAGGTTGATGATCAGCGAGTATTTCGTCGGTTGCTGAACGGGGAGGTCGGCTGCACTGGCGCCCTTGAGGATGCGATCGATATAGTATGCCGCCTGCGCAAACTGGTCCACCGTGTCGTACCAGTAAGACATCAGGGCGCCGTCTTTGGGAAATACCTCGATCCCGCCCATTAGGGGCAAACCGTGGCGGGCCGCTGCGCCGATGATCGCACCGCGGTGAGTAACGGCAAAGTTCTCCGGCAAACACAGCAGGCCGCCTCCCGGCTCGCGCGCCAGTGCGGCGATGGCTTGCTCGATCTCCGCGTCGTCGTGAACCGGGGAAAGCGTCACCGCCACCCCGAGGGACGCGGCGGCGGCCTCGATCGCGCGGTTGAACAAGGGAGCGGAGGGCGTCGTGTCCGGGTTGAAGATGACGGCGACCCGGGTGATACCAGGTGCGACGTCCTTCAATAACTGGAGCCACTTACCCATCAGCGTCGGGTCGAAGGCGCTGAACCCTGTGATGTTGCCGCCGGGTCGTGGAAAACTTTGAACAAAGCCCAGCCCAACGGGATCGGCGACGAGTACGATAACGATAGGTATTGTCTGGGTCTGCTGCTGCAGCGCTACGACCGAGGGCGGGGCGGCTGCGAGAATTACAGCGGGCGACAGGCCGACGAGTTCCGCCGCACAAGGTCTGAAGAGAGCCGGATCGTTCCCGGCGAAGCAGTAGTCGATCCGAGTATTCTTGCCCTCGATCCAGCCGAAACGCGCCAGCGCCTGCGCCAAGGCGGTCATGCTGGCCTGAGCCACCGGATCGCTCTCGGGCCAAGGCATCAGCGCGCCGACACGGCGAACCCGCTCGGACTGCTGCGCGGATCCAGTAATCGGCCATGCCGCCGCCGCACCGAGCACAGTGACGAACCAGCGTCGCCTCATTCGATCACCTCGTCGGCCAGGTCGAGCATGCCGGGAGGAACAGTGAGGCCGAGCGCCTTGGCAGTCTTGAGATTGATGATCAGCGAATACTTGGTCGGCTGCTGAACCGGAAGGTCGGCCGGGCTGGCGCCCCTGAGAATGCGGTCGATGTAGGATGCTGCCTGAGCGTACAGATCGACTGCGTCGAACCAGTAGGACATCAGGCCGCCAGATCTGGGAAACTCTCTTGTGCCGATTAGGGGCAAACTGTGACGGGCTGCTGCGGCGATGATCACATCGCGATGTGCATTGTTAAAACTGTCCGGCAAACAGATCAGGCCGCCTCCCGGCTCGCGCGCCTGTACGGCGATGGCTTCTTCGATCCCCGCGTCGTCGTGCACTGGAGCACGTGTCACAGTCATCCCCAAGGACGGGGCTGCCGCCTCCATCGCGCGGTTAGACAATGGGGCGTAAGACGACCCCGTCTCCGCGCCGAAGATGACGGCAACCCGCGTAACGCCCGGCGCGATCTGCTTGAGCAATTGAAGCCATTTTCCCATAATCGGCGCGTCGTAGGAGCTGAACCCGGTGATGTTACCGCCGGGTCGCGCGAGGCTCTGAACAACACCCAGCCCGACGGGATCGGCCACGAGCACGAAAACAATCGGGATTGTGCGCGTCTGGTCCCGCAGCGCCGCGACTGCCGGCGGAGTGCTAGCGAGAATTGCATCCGGCATCAGGCCGACGAGCTCCGCCGAATAAGTCTTGAAGAGGGTCGGATCGCCCCCG
>Ga0306917_10001358_pt1 | contig 11477 bp, 11 predicted proteins | sample tim00Cox00000000_FD_203313 | JGI IMG/M metagenome (GOLD analysis project Ga0306917, IMG submission 203313) | Lab enrichment of tropical soil microbial communities from Luquillo Experimental Forest, Puerto Rico - timezero.00C.oxic.00.000.000 (v2)... | ecosystem: Environmental > Terrestrial >... | reverse complement strand
ACACGGCAAGAATTTGATAGGGATCTGGCACAATTGGATGATCCTGACTTGCTCATGCCATCGTCCATCCTCTGGTCGGTGTGGGGACGACGCCCATGACGGCAGCATCCAACATTCCGGTGGCGGGAAAGTTTTCGACCGTCCACTCCAATTCGCTTGGGAGTTCCGCAACAGACGTCGACGCTCGAACGTTGATTATTCTCGCGTTCTCAGCGACGGCGGGCGTGTTAGTGGAGTTTTACGACTTCACGATTTTTGGATTCGCGGCAGCTAGCGCTTTCCCGAACGTCTTCTTCCCGAAGTTGCCTGCAACACAGGCCTTAGTATTTTCCTACTTGGCGTATGCAGCCGGACACCCCGCACGCCTGCTCGGTGCCTTCATTTTCGGGCACTTTGGTGACAAGTCCGGGCGCAAGTTCGCGTTCCTGATAAACATTGTTGTTGTGGGAGCTAGCACGTGTCTGACGGGCTTGCTTCCGGGCTATCGAACGATAGGCATTGCGGCGCCGATACTCCTGGTTCTCCTCCGCATCATCCAGGGAATCGGAGTGGGGGGTGAATTTGGCGGGGCTACGTCTTTGCTCGCGGAATTTGGGGCCAAACGCCGTTCTCGTGCGTTTTGGATGTCGCTGGCTAATCTCGGCCTGGCCCTCGGCATAATGTCTGCCAGTGGCATGTTCTTGCTGTTAAGAAACAGTTTTACGACGAGCGGATGGCGTCTTGCTATGTTGTTCTCCGCAGTGATAGTCATTCCAGCTCTGGTGGCGCGCTATAAGCTCTCCGACTCGCCTCTTTTTCAACAACTGAAACAGAGACAGCAGCTCGCGCGACTGCCCAGCTTCAGCGTTTTTCGCCGGCACGCGGCGCCGATCCTTCTCCTGGCTACAGTTTTCGCGTTTCAGAACCTCGACACCGCCGTGACGGGAACCTATATCGTCTCATTCATGCATCTCGCAGGTATCCCGTTGGCCACTGCGGCGATCATCATCTTTGTTAGCCGCTTTGCCGATGTCACGGGTGTGCTGCTCAGCGGACCACTCGCCGACATATGCAAGCGCAGAAGGCTCGCCTATTTCGCTATCGGTGCGACGATGCTGGTCTCTTATCCCTTCACCCTCGCGATCGTCGGCAAGCACGTCGTGCTCGTAGCAGTTCTACAATGTCTGATTGTGCTGTTCGGGATGGGATTGTTGCACGGGCTCGTGCCGATTCTCACCTCAGAGACCTTCCCGACAAAGTTTCGATACTCGGGCGCGGGTATTTCCTATGGATTGTCGGGCATTCTGGCTGGAATGATCGCGCCGCCTCTTCTAGCAAGTTTGATCGGTCAGGACGTGGCTCATCGCTGGCACTATCTGCCTCTTACTTACGCGGTCTACGGAGCCGTTGCTATGCTGGCTCTGCTCTTCATACGAGAGACACGCGATATCAGATTGGAAGATCTCGACAACTCCGGAGCTTGATACCTGCCAGCACATCTTTGTTAAGGTTTGCCCCGTCAACTGTCCAGAATTGCGGTTCATGGGTCCGTAGCACAGGATCAGTGTGCGGCTTCTAAAAGGATCTTTTGTGCACGCCAGTTCAAGAGCTCGGCGACGTACAGTTCATTCTCGGACGGACAAGCAATCTCGTGAATCCATCCGAACTGGCCTAACTGTTTTCCTGACTTGCCGAACATGCCAAGAATCTTTCCGTCCAAGCTAAGCTTGTATATTCGCCCCGGAAATGCATCAGAGCTGAACAGCACTTGATGTGGCGGTGGGGTAATGCAAATTGCCCATGGAGAGCCTGGCGTTCTCGAACCTGACGGATGGTCAGTTATGTTGCCGATCGCAGGTCTTGCATCGGACGGAACGGGAACATCGATAACGATCTGGCGGAGAAATTTACCATTTTTGTCGAATACTTGAATGCGATGATTTCCGCGGTCCGCCACATAGATATTGTCCTGAGCATCAACAGCAATGCTGTGCGGAGTGTCGAATTGACCTGGCTTGTTGCCTCGTTCGCCCCAGGACTTCAGCCAATTGCCATCCTTATCGACTTCGGCGATTCGTGAATTGATATAGCCGTCACTGATGTAAGTGTTGCCCGCCGAATCCCAGGCCACATCCGTCACCTGTCTGAATAATCCATCTTCGGGCGGCAGAGGAGGGTGGACTTCTTTCAGCGGCCCAGTCCCATCATCCGACGCCTCCTGCTTGCGACCGAAAACCATGGATACTCGTCCCTCGGGAGTGAACTTGACGACGACATCCGATCCCTTGTCCGTGACCCAGATGTTGTCCCGCGGATCGATCTTGACCGTGTGTGCATAGGACCATGCATACAGGTTGTGGCCAATTTCGCGCAGAAATTTCCCTTCCCGGTCGAATTCCAATAGCTGCGCCGCTGCGGCACCGTACGCGGGACCGGTCGTATTGCCGCGTGAGAAGACGAAGATGTGGCCTTGTGAATTCACAGCGATACCGGTAACCTCGCCAAAATAGAGGTCGGGAGGGAGGTGCAGGAAATCGGGCACGGAGCGATACTGAATTTCTGGTGCCCCAGATGTCTGTGCAGAAAGTGAACATGGAGTATGCACAATTGCGAGCAAAAGGAGAATCATCGAGAATTTCATTTCCCCTCCAGTCTTTAATGACTTGCTTCAAGATCCTCTTGAATGTGCCACGGAATCCACCAGGCGGTCACAATATAGCGCACATAGGCCGCTATCCGAGATTCTGATCGGATGGTCGGCAATACTTCGCTAATTCCGTTATCTCCGGATTGCTCTTACCCAGGAGACGAGCTATCGCGTCCGGGTTATGCGGCAGCTGCGAGGTGGAATGCTGCGAGCTGGAATTGACGTTGGTAGCTTCGTATCGTAGGCTCGCACTGAATTATGGCTCTGACCACCCGAAGACAATTCGTACAACAGACGGCATTGGCGGCAGCCGCGGTTTATGTTCGCCCGTGTTCGGCACGCCTCAAAGATACTGCTCAAGCGCCGCCGCAAAATGCGGCTCCGGTCGATGCTGCTTCCCTTCGAAAACTTGTCTCCGAAATTAGAGGCCACGTGATCACACCTGAGGCGTCGGAATATGAACCGGCTCGCCTGGTGTTCAATCGCGCATTTGATCACCGCCCCGCGGTGATTGTGCGCTGCGCTGGGCCGTCTGATGCCGCACGCACACTGGATTTTGCCCAAATCAAGAAGTTGCCTCTGGCAGTGCGCGGCGGCGGCCATAGCCGACTGGGCTATGGGATGTGCGATGGCGGCGTAGTCATTGACCTCTCCGGAATGAAACGAGTTGATGTTGATCCCGGCAAACGCGTGGCCCACGCCGAGGCAGGCGCGCTCGTGCGCGATCTCGACGAAGCCACGCAGCGCTTTGGTCTTGCGACAACATCAGGTGGCTGTCCGACGGTGGGAATTGCCGGCTTTACGCTTGGCGGCGGAGAAGGTCGCTTAATGGACAAGTACGGTGCCGCGTGCGACAACCTGCTGCGTGCCCAAGTTGTAACCGTAGACGGCAGACAACTGGAGGCCAGCCTGGACTCCAATCCGGATCTTTTTTGGGCCATTCGCGGGGGAGGTGGGAACTTCGGTGTGGTAACGACGCTCGAGTACCAACTCCATGCGATAGGCGAAGTTTTGTCAGGAACGCTAATGTATCCGGCGGGCCGCCTTCCAGAGCTTCTGCACGCTTTCGTCACCTTTCTCAATGCGGCTCCGGATGAAATGGACGCAATAGCGCAGTTGTTACCGTCCAAACGAGAGCCACAACTCAGAATCGATCTCTGCTATTGCGGCGATCCAAGAATGGGGAATGACTTGGTCCGCCCGCTGCGTGCACTCAAACCGCAGGATGACACTGTTAAGGTCATGTCCTATCTACAAGCCCAGTCGGCAGGCGGATTTCTTCGGACCCCGGTTGCGCACTTCCAAACGAACCTTTTTCTTCGCGAACTCGGCGAGACCGCGATCGCAGCGACTATCACGGCAATTAACCACGCACCGGCGAAGTGCAAGGCGATCATAGTGCCTTTGCGCGGGGCTATTAGCCGAGTAGGTTTGAGTGACACGGCTTTTGCCCTTCGTCAGCCAGGCTACGAAATAGACATCACGGGAGCCTGGATCAATGCCGAAGAGAGCCCCGACGCCATCCGATGGATCCAGGCTACGCGCGACAGTTTGCAGCAATTCGCGCATGGAGTGTACGTAAACCAGTTGGGCGATACGAGTGACCAACTTGTCCGCTGGGGCTACGGTCCGAATTATGCTCGCCTAGTGGAGATCAAAAAAAAGTACGACCCAAGCAATGTGCTCCGGCTCAATCAAAACATAAAGCCGACTTAGGTCCCCACACAAATTCAGAAACACAGGCGTGCGGAAGGCCTTTGATGAGTTGCCAGAGTCACGTCCGGAACTAAAGCGGCTTCCAACTCGTTGGGCGGTCCTATTCAAAAAAACCTACCCATAATCGGGCTAGGTCCCGAATCGTCGGCAACTCTGAAGTTGAGCCTCCCGCTACGGGGGAGCCCAAATCTCAACTTACGCATTGCTCGTCATCCGCCCGGAGGAATAGACATATGCCATCCGATGATGGTCAGATACTCCCTGATGTAGAGAATGTGGAGGTGTTCCCGTGCAGTTCGTCCGGATGGTCATCCTCATTGGCCTGGTCTCCTTTCGCGGAGAATGCCAAATACAAAAGGAGTCGACGACACAGACCAAAGTGGTGCTTCTCGGCACCGGCACACCTGTTCCGGATCCTGACCGTTCGGGCCCGAGTACCACTATAGTGGTTGATGATCGCGCTTACCTGATCGATTTCGGGCCAGGCGTTGTGCGCCGCGCCGAGTCCGCCGCTCTCAACCGGAAAATTCCGGCAGTCGAACCCGGCAATCTGAGGGTTGCCTTTGTGACCCATCTGCACTCCGATCACACGGCTGGCTATTCCGACTTAATCCTGACTGGATGGACATCGGGGCGCACAGTGCCTCTAGAAGTCTACGGTCCGTCCGGATTGCAATCGATGACGGAGCACATTTTGCAGGCATATCGCATCGACATCGAAACACGTACGAATCCCGATGGAAACCAGCGCCGCTTTCCTGACGGCGCCAAAGTGAACGCGCACGAAATAAAACCAGGAGTTATCTACAAGGACGAAAAGGTCACTGTCACAGCGTTTGCGACAAAACACGCGATGGAGAGTTATGGATATCGTTTCGACACGCCGGATCGCAGCATCGTGATCTCAGGCGACACAAATCCGGTTGAGGCAACGATTAGCGCCTGTAACGGCTGTGACGTGCTGGTCCATGAAGCGCAGCCACTCGAACTGCTCGCAAAGATGCCCGACAGCATCCAGTCGTTCGTCGCGAAGTACCATACGACAACCGAACAGCTCGCGGAATTGGCAACGAAAGCCAAACCGAAATTGCTGGTTGTCTATCACACCGTGAGCTTTCCGCCCGGAATTGCACCTCCCAGGCTTCTACCGCCCAAGAGCGGTGCAGATGCGCTCTACGCTTCGCCCGAAATGCTTCAGAAAGAGATTGGCGCGCGATATTCGGGAAGGTTCGTAATCGGCAGGGACCTGGACGTGTATTAGATTTCTGCCAATCTGGTCGTGTAGGGTCTCATACGTTGAACTCGACCCGATAGACAGAATGGGTTGCGCCGGCCCGCGCTTGGAACGAGTCCCAGAGATTGGAGTGAATATGAAGCTTGCGACGATGCTTATTCTGATGGTAATGGCGCATGCGAGTTCGGCATGGGCCCAGAGTAGCCAGGCAGTGGGCGCGTCACCAGCAGCGAGCAAGCCAGAAGATGAGATAAAGAAATTGGAGGAAGCGCGCAATCAAGCGATTCTACATAGTGATGCAGCCGCGCTGGATCGCATGACATCGGACGACTATACCTTCATTACGCTAAGAGGCGAGATGCGCACAAAGTCGGTCATTCTCAAAGGCTTCGCCTCGGGATCATTTCAGTACGAATCGCGAGAAATCTCAGATTTGAAAGTGCGCATATACGGGGATACCGCAGTTGTAACTGGGCGTTCCGTTCAGAAAGGAGTTGAGAACGGAAAAGACTATAGTGGCGACTACTGGTTTACTCGAGTGTATGTAAAGCAAAAAGGCCGCTGGCTGACAGTGGCATTGCAGACAACTCTAATTCAGCGATAGATTGCGAGTCGAGAGAATTCAATTCGCAAACGGGGTACAAAGTCGGGTTCTCGAAGGGGTCAGTTGCAGACCATTGCAAGCAGCAAGAGTCACGGCGATAGACGGCCGCGTGTCTACGATCGGGCATTGCTGCTACACGGGCCCAAACGCAATGAAGTGTTGAGTCTTGCCGAAATTGAACAGTACGGAGCCGACAGCTTCGCCGATGCCGACTATGTCAGCATCTACGGAATGCGGCCGCGAGAATGGTACAGCCGGGGCATACGTCTGCTCGGCCGCACGGCAGTAGAGTGCACCCGTGATGTGCTCGGCAAGCGTATTGCTCTCGATGTTGCTTCTGTCGCCGCACGGATGCAGTCGAATGAATTCGTGGTGATCGATCCGTTCGCCGGTTCCTGCAATACGCTCTTTTGGATTCTGCAGCACCTGCCAAATTCACAGGGTATTGCCTTCGAGTCCGACCTGCAAGTCTTCGAGCTTACGCATCGCAATCTGACGATCCTCGGTCAAAGGATCGACCTTGTCCATGGCGACTATGTAAAACACCTTGCGGAGTGCTGTGTGCCAGAGGATCAAGGTGTTGTTGCATTCGTGGCACCTCCGTGGGGCACGGCCCTAGATGAAGTGCGAGGCTTGGACCTGTGTCGCACTGCGCCTCCAATCGGCGAAGTTATCGAGCAAGTTGTGCACCGATTTCCGAAGCATAAAGTGCTTTTCGCGACGCAGGTTTATGAGAAGGTTTGCGCCCCTTCATTGATCCAGGTTCAAGCCGGGTTCGATTGGAGCGAACTGCGCATCTACGATATCAACGAGAAAGGCCGGAACCACGGTATTCTTCTGGGAACCAAAGAATGGGCACTTCAGTAAAGGGTATGAACTCGATGCGCTAAGATCTCCTGTCCGGTTCATTTGGTGACCATTGCGCACAAGGCACTGCGGAATCCAAGCTGCTCTATGAACCAACGGGCCGCTCCCTGAGTTTTTTATTGGTAAGTACCTGCACCTCGTGGGGCCGTTTATACTCGGCATTCCGACAGGACCTAAATTGAGAATGCGCCTCATCCGAAAGGTTTCGGAGGTGCTTTTTTGTTTGTGGAGAGGGACATGCAGTATACATTGCGAACGCCGCCATATTAAGCGCACATTCCTCGCGTGCCAGCCAAGGAACCAAAGCGCGACTTCAAGGTCGGTGATAAAGTCCGCGTGAACTTGCACCACGGCAAGATTGAAGATGCCGTCGTTCGCGCCGTGATTCAGGACGACGATGGAATCAAACTACAGGTAGATGTTGTCGGCTCGACCTCACTGCGCTGATTGATACTCGGAGGTTGTCGAGTGAGGTTGCTCTGGCGCAACATCGCTCTGCTTACCGAAAGTTACGATTGAATTAATTTGCCCCCTGATAGCGGGACGGGGGCGTCCGTCGGAGGACAGACTCTCGTCCCGTGTTATCTGTGGCGGTCCTCCAGTCAGGCTACGCTGCTCTGGAACAACTTCAGAACTGCCCGCAAGCAACGACGTTCCGCGTTTGGAAAATTAGAATACATACAGAGAGGATTTCGAACGGGGAATCCGCCCTGTGGGTAGACCACACCCTGTTCGGAGCCCCAGGATCATGGTCGGTCTTGGGGCTTTTTTTCACCTCCTGCAGTAACTCATTTCTCCGGCCACCTCCTGTCTATGCACTCCAAAATGAGCGCAGCCTGACTGACTGATCGTATTCACTCCGGCGGTAGTTCACCAAAAGTTCATCTCCGGTGCATTGATCGAAAAACGAGCTAACGGCAAAGTGGCTGAAGGGTGGAGGAAGTGGTTGAAAGTACGGGACGGTAAACCTTGGGAAGGTGCGCACCCGTCCCGTGCTATTTGTGTCAGGTCATCAAGGTAAGGCGGGGAAGCCGCCCTCCTCGAGCTTGCGTCTGACACGATCATTCTTTCGGCCATCGCCTCTCGATGTGCTCCATGATGAATGCAGCCTGACTAATCGCGTTCTCGACTGCAGCCACCTTCCCGGTCTCGGCCTGTCCGAGTCCAACTGGTTCAGTTTCCTCGCACACGGCGGAGGTTACAGCCAGCTCACTGTTCGAGGCCGTCGCACAGGGGCTGGCCGCATTGCGCAAGAACGAATGGGTGGAAGGTATCGAGGAACGGTTCGGCTTTGTGAAGGTGTCCGTCGCGGATGTGCGCGTCGAACATCAAGTCAAGATCGCAGATTTTATGAAGTGGCTTGAACGACCGGTTCGCACCCCACGCGAAATCACGCATCGCCTCAGAATCCGGGCAATTCTCGGGATGTCTGTGTCGAGGTGATGTCACGGCTCGCCCGCATGTTTCGACTTTCAAACGAGCAACTTCAGAACTGCCCGCAAGCAACGACGTTCCGCATTTGGAAAATTAGAATCGAAGTCGATCAGCTCCCGCGCACAGAGCAAAGTTGCAGCAAAAAGGATTGCGTACTTTTCTTCTTCAATCATGGAAACCTGCCCTTGGATTAAATACGGGTAGAGGTGGGAAGACAGTATACTGCGCTCAGGAGGGCCGATGGGTTTACCTGTGGCAAGTTCGCCCGGCTGCCATTGATTAGCAACCCGTGAAGAAAATACTTCTCTTCATCATTGTTTTCCTCAGCGTTCTTGCGGCTATTTCCTACGTTAAGGCTCGTAACACCACACCACCGCAAGGCACGCAGGGGCCATCCTGCGACATGTCTCTTTGGGCGCACGTCTACCACGGGCGATTCCTTAGCGCAGAAGACCGACTGCAAGTCATCAATCCGTGTCTCACGATTACTGGAACTATTGTGCATGCGAGACCGGAAGCAGATGGGGATTGGCACATCCAAACTCGACCTCGATTCGGAATACCGTTCTCTTTTGAATCAGGCAAACCTAGAGAAGCAGCAAGGCTACCTCGTCCTGGAGCCAATATGCAGCAACCGTGTTTCGCAAAGAGATACCATCGAAGAAGGCGTGTGCGATGGCTTTAGCCAAAATACTTTTACCACTGACCTCATCGGCCATAGGGTTGCAGCTACAGGGGCCTACGTTCTTGACAGACAGCACGGCTGGACAGAACTCCATCCGGTTACATCGATTGTTCCCATCGAATGACCCTCTGCGGAAGCATTCGCGAGCAGAAGAGCCTTAGCGACAAGCCAATGCCGCGCCTGAATTGGAACGTGATTGGAACGATTTGGAACGTGATCTGAGGTCTTACCCGTTTCTTGCGCAGCACCCGAGCACCAGTAGCCACTTGTCCGGTTACGCGACTTCTTAGGAGTTAGACCCAATTGCGATGGATTTAGGCGACATTTTGGATGAGATATTTAGGGACGTCGGCATAGACATGACGCGTATGAGCGAGCTTCTTTAGGGAGGGAGAACACATTCCCGGGAGTTGACAGTCAATAGCTGTCCCGGATGACTAGCCGTATTCTGATTTATTTCGGGAAATTCATGCGGCGCAGCAGAGCTTGAAAGCGTGGCTCGGAACGCAACGCATCCCAAGTCGGTTCTGCTTTAATATAGACCATCAATTCGTCTCGATCTTCGTACGCCCGCTCCAGCCATGTCAGCGCCTGGTCTTTTTCGCCGAGGCCAAGGTGTGCATACGCGAAAACAAAGCCGGAGACATAGCCCTGCCGGTCTCTTTCTTTCAACTCGTTGATCAACTCCATTGCTTCGCGGTTCTTTCCGGCGAGGCCGTAGACACATGCCAGGCTCCCGACAGCAAACGGATGTCGCCGCGTGTCATTCACGCTCCTTTCTAAAGCGGCAACAGCCTCCGGATACATTTTCTTTTCTCGATAAGACCATCCTAGGCCCAAATCATCACCCAGACGCTCAAATTGCTTAATGGCGAGGTCGTACTGTCGCGTTGCCCAGGTTACAAATGCCGCTAGGTCCTTGGTCTTGAAGTCGAAAGGATCCAATTCAAGCGCGTAATTCACGTGCCTGATTGCTTCGTCGTTTCGTCCTAAGGCCTGCAGATAGCGCCCGTACTGAAGGTGGGCGAAAGCATAATTGGGATCCAGCTTGAGAGCGAGCCTGTACTCTTTGTCTGCTTCGGACCAGTTCCAGTCGTATAGTTCGAGGACTTGGGCAAGTGAAAAATGCGCTCGCCCGAGCGAGGGATCCAGTTGCAGCGCCTTTTCTGCTGCGGCCTTTGCTTGGGGCATGACGTCTTTCGGGTAATCGCCGCCCCTGTATTCGGTTCCAAGCCCAATATAGGTTTCAGCCAGCCCGACGTATGCCGCCGCGTAATCCGGGTCTTTCTCTATCGCTTGCCTGAAGTAGCCGATGGCTGTTTGGAGGTTGCGTTTTATGGCTTGCTCGTATTTTACTTCTTCCAGGTCTCGGTACAGGAAAAACTGACCGCGAAGGTAGTTATCGTGTGCTTCTGGACTCACATTGTGCGCGGTCGTCAAGCGAGTGCGCCCCTCCGGGGTTAGCTTCACCCGGATTTCATCCGTGACCGTGCGCGCAATCTCATCCTGGACTTGCAGGACGTCGTGGATGTCTCGGTCGTATTGCTTGGCCCAGAGTTGACTCTCGGGAGAGACCTGGTCCAAGTGGATGCGAACGCGAACGCGACTGCCCGAGCGCTCGACCGCACCTTCCAAAACCGCGTCCACGTTGAGCTCCCGGGCGATCTCTTGCAACGGCTTCTTGCTGCCCTTGTATTGCATCATGGATTGCCGCGAGATCACGCGCGGCGCGTTGACTTCGCCAAGCTTTGTAATGATCTCTTCAGTCATCCCATCCGCAAAGTATTCCTGCTCGGGATCACCGGAAAGATTTGCGAAAGGAATGACCGCTAGCGCCTGAATCCGGGGTCGCGCCGCATGTACAAAGAGTCGGTCGCGCCAACCATGCACATTCAGAGCGAACAAAACGGCTGTGATGCCAACGATTCCCACTAGTCCAACAGCTGCCGGGAGGATGAGACTTCTTGATCTTCGGGTGGGCTTCGCTTCCGCTACACGAGCCTGTTCCGCGCCATTTACTGCCCCGATGAAACGGTAGCCGCGTCGGGCCAGCGTTTCGACGAAGCGGGAGTTTTCGGCTGAGTCTCCCAGCGCTTCGCGAATCTTGTTGATGGCGGTATTCAGGTTGTGGTCTACATCGACAAAGGTGTCGGGCCACAACCGCTTCTGCAGTTCCTCGCGGGTCACCACCTCGCCGGGCCGCTCCAATAAAATGGCTAGCACCTGGAAGGGTTGACCGCCGAGCTTCAGCTTTATTCCGCCCTTACGCAGTTCTCCTGCCCGCAGGTCCACCTCGAAGGTCGCAAAGCGA
>Ga0306917_10001356_pt1 | contig 11484 bp, 12 predicted proteins | sample tim00Cox00000000_FD_203313 | JGI IMG/M metagenome (GOLD analysis project Ga0306917, IMG submission 203313) | Lab enrichment of tropical soil microbial communities from Luquillo Experimental Forest, Puerto Rico - timezero.00C.oxic.00.000.000 (v2)... | ecosystem: Environmental > Terrestrial >... | reverse complement strand
TTTGCGTGTGTACATCCATCCCGATATATTTTGTGCTGCTAATCATAAGGGTGTTCCTTTCTTGTAGGCGTTGAGCCAACGCACTCAAAACCTACTCCAAAGGGGCGCCCTTTTATAATGTGTTACGGCCTTTTGGCGAAGAACCCACTTGCTGCGCACCCATCCCTGTTCTTCCGCTGAGCAGGACTGCCAGTCTGGCCCGTCGAAATGTATCTGGCAGAACCAGCGATTGCACCGTTCGAAATGCGTTATGGCCGGAATCATGCACGGCTCATCCCATGAAGAAAACGCACTGGCAGAATTACGACGCGCGGCTTACTTTTTTCTTCGCCTGGAGTTTCTCGAGCGCTGGTGTGATCCCAGAGACTCAACCGTACTAACTCTTCTTCGAAGTCATCGCGTAGAAGGCTGCCCACCGCTGTTCAACGTCCTTGCTTTTGCAGTGCGGACAGACAATTCCGCCTTTCCCATACTGAGAAAGTGTCAGGATTTTCGAGAATTCCCTCTTACAAACCCGACAGAGAAAATTGTACTGGGGCATGACGTCCTAACGTGAACTGTTTCTAGTCTTTCTGGCTTCGTGAGGCTCAGGAGAAGTTAATCCGGTCACACGGCGGGGAACGCAATGGGGGAGAAGCGGACCGGCCCAGCCCTCAATCCCCTAAAGGGATCCTCGGCTCGCCTCCCCCCGCCACGCTTAAGAACTGCACCCTCTTCGCCATTCCTAATTCGCTTGTTTCCAACACATTCCACTCTATTCCCAAGTAAAAAAAACCCTACACCCCGAAAAATTACCTGTCCCAAACGGCGCTTGCTCGTCTCGGGCAAGGTCGTCAGCGAGCAGCCGAGGAACGTGGCCATTCGGGACACGTTCATGCACTGGTCTCACCATCGTGGGCAGTTGACGGTCTACCTGCGGCTGGTGGGCGCTCCCGCTGCTGCGATCTACGGGCCGTCGGCCGACGACACAACCTTCGCTTGATCGCTGGCGAGCGCCTAGTGAAGGGCGGGTTGATTGCGTCATCTCCTGCCTCGGTTGGGCTATGAGTCTCCCATTTTGGGCCACTGCCCATCGCCTCTGCCGCGTAGGTTGGAAGATCTTGCATGAGGGACTTCCCATGAAACATTTCTCCCGGATACTCGTCCAAAGTCAGGAACTGACTGCTCATGCATTGGCGACACTGCTGGTCCAGGGGGCGCACTACATTCTGGGACGCTTTGGGGAAGACAGTGATCTACGGCGCTGGGGGCGGAAGCTCTCCGAGCGAGGAGGGAAAAAAGCCAAGAGACGAGCGGTGGTTGGGGTAGCGCGCAAGCTGGCGGTACTGCTTCATCGGTTGTGGGTGAGCGGAGAGGTCTACGAGCCGCTACGCAACAGCCAAAAGACGGTGAAGTGCAGCGGAAGAGTTCCCCGGTCAGGTTCCCTTACATCTGGTGATGGACCACTATGGCACCCACAAAAAGGAGGAGGTTCAGACCTGGCTGAAAAAGCACCCTCGTTTCGTACTTCATTTCGTACCCACCAGTTCCAGATGGCTGAACTTGGTGGAACGCTGGTTTAGTGAGCTGTCGCGGCAATGTATTCGTCGCGGTGCCTTCTTCAGCGTTGGTGATCTGAAAAAAGCAATCCGAGAATTTCTTGCTGCTTGGAATGAAGATCCCAAACCTTTTGTCTGGACCGCTACCGTGGAATCGATCATGGAAAAACTATCTCGCTGTCGACAAACTCTGGAGAAGATTCAGCCCGGCTGCACCCTGCCACCGAGCGGAAAGAAGGAACAATAAGTTGTCCACTTATATCGCGGACACTACACTAGAATCAAGCGATGTTGATCGATGAATTTGTACGGTACAGCAAGGTACTCCATCGCCTGACCGCCGATTTCGTGCGCGCGGTCCCCGAGGACAAGTGGGACTTCACGCCCGACCCGCCCGGAAAGTCTGGCCGCGAACCGATACCACATCGGATTGGCGATGGCTTCGGGCCATTTTGCAAGCAACTGCGGCACGTCGTCTGCGTGCGCGGCGTCTACAATGCCGCGCTGGCGACGGGGAAAGTGGATTGGCCGCGAAAGCACGAGCACTATGGCGGCCCACTGACTCGTGAGGCTCTTGTGGCCGCCCTTGACGACAAGCAGCGTCAGCTCCTGGCCACCCTGGAAACCGTCGACATCAACGCGTCGATCGATTGGGGTGGAACCCCTTTCACCTTTGCCCTTTTCACTTGGGAGTTCGTGCAACACGAGGCGATCCATCACGGTCAGTGGAGCATCTATGCCTCGCTGGCGGGGTTCGACACGCCGCTCAGCTGGCGCGTATCATGGGGCTTGTGATCGACAGGATTCGATCCTTCGTACTACAACTGATGCCGATGTTGATGGGGAAACGCCGGCGGCGTCCGAAGCAGACATCGATGTGGGCAGCGACGCAGCGAGGGGTCATGAGGACAATTGGCGAAACATCGCCATTACACTCACAAACCCCCAGAACCTGCAGTCACTTGGCGGGTTATGTCGGCATTACTGGCCAATCGTGATGCCCGCACCAAGGTTAACTCTTTCCGAATCTGCATGTTGAAGGTGCGTGCACAGATTGGACCAGTAATGTCGAAAATTACCGGCCAAACTGTTTGATCCTAAGGCACTTACGTGCAAATCAAGGTGCAAACCGACCGGTAATTTTTGTGCAACTCGGAAATAATCGCTCAAGTGACCTGCCAATACTCATGTTCCCGGTAATAATCGACTAGGCAGCAGGGAAAACGAATTCGCGCTAATTCACGCCTTCGGGACAACGAGAAACAGACACGAACGCCGGATCGGCTGCAAGAACGGGTGCGTCAGGATAGGGCCGAAGGCATGCCCGTGTCGGCAACCTCGAAACGCGCCGTGCAAGGGCAGGGAAGCCTGACAGAGGGATATTCGAGAAAGTGCCCGGTTCTGGCGTTTGGTGGATTTGCTTTGTGGATGCTCAGGGACGGTATCGGCGCGAGAAAGTGGGCACCTGGGGCAACGCAGACAAACTTCTCACGAAGCGAAGGAATGAGGCCCTTCAAGGAAAGAAACTGCCGGAGACTCTGCGGCAGCGTGTCGTGCCCTTCAGTGAAATCGGTGATGATGCGCTTGCGTACTCGCGGGGGCACAAGCGTAGCCACCGGGACCATGAATCGCGCATGAAAAGGCTCAAGGAATGGTTCGGTGGCCGCGAGGCGGACTCGCTCAGCGGGCAAGAAATGGAGAAGCACCTTTCGGACGTTGCCGTCGAAGAGAAGTGGGCACCGTCCACGTTCAACCACACTTGCCCGAATTCGAGTTAGCCATCTCCAGCGGAGTCCGGAAGTCCGGAAGGCAGCATGTACTCGCTGACATGGGAGATGGTAGACTGGAATGGCCGGATGTTGCATATCCCCACCAGCAAGAACGGGGAACCGCTGCGCGTTCCATTGAATCAGGCGGCCCTGACCGCGCTCAAAACGGTTTATCATCGCGGGAGCAAGACGGGTCCGGTGTTCGCGTCTGGCAGGACGGGTGAGCCGTTGGCCAACTCGCGGCATTGGTTTAAGAAGGCTGTCGCTGCGGCTGGAATCAGGGATTTTGTCTGGCACGATTTGCGGCATTGCTTTGCAAGCAGGCTTCGGATGAAAGGCGCGAAGCTGGAAGACATCGCGGAATTGCTCGCGCACAAAGGCTTGACCATGACGAAACGGTGCGCGCACCTAGGACCGAATCGTTGCATGAAGTGGCTGCGTTGCTGGATTCGGATAGCACCACAGTAGCACCGGTGACAAAAACGGGAACCGCGGCTTCCACAAGTTTTGTGAATTGAACAGTTTAGGGGCGTAGCTCAGTGGTAGAGCAGCGGCCTTTTAAGCCGAAGGTCGTGGGTTCGATCCCCACCGCCCCTACCAAAACTTCTTTTTCTTCAACGAGATAAAAATCCTCGGGGGCAAAAAGGGGGCACTAGGCCACTTGTGAGGCCGACACGACGCGAACGACAAGCCACGTGATTCCATACCGTTAGCCGCGCTTGAGCACTGTCCGGATGGTGGGAAACATGCCCACCGCCCAATTCCACTTCGCTCAAACCGACATCCGAAGTTTGTTGGAAAGAATTCCGAAGAGCGCCGCTCAATAATCGCGAACGGTGGCCGAGCCAAATCGAGCGAGGTTGGACGAGTCCCAGCCGCCGCCCAGTGCTTTGATTAGTAACACGCTTGCATCCATGCGGCGAGGCTGGATATCGATGGCGTTCCGTTCGTTGGCGAGCTCGGTCGTCGCGGCAGTAATCGCTTGGAGGTACGTGTCGACACCACCTTTATAACGATTTGTGAAAAGTTGAAGGGAGTCTTTGGCAGACGCGACGGCTTCCTGTTGCTGCTTTTCTTCGTTTTCGAGAATGGGCAATGCAGCGAATCTGATACGAATGACGGACTGAAAGAATATCCATGTCGCGGCCGGTGGAACCGCAGCTGCGAGCAGCACGAAGGCTGATACGATGACCGGCAATGCGCCCGTCATTTTCAGGTCGCCAAAATAACTGCCTGCCACACGCGCTGCAACGAATCCGAATACCGCCCCCGCAAAAATGCCTGCCGCAGCCATGATTGCGCCTTCGCTGACCACGGAGCGCAGCAGGTTTTCCGGCGGAGAGCCGAGCGCGAGGATGGCAAACTCGCGCGTGTGCGCGCTAACGGAAAAGCCCAGCACGCCCGCGACTCCAACTACCGCGATCGCCAGCGCGACGGCCGCAAAAACTCTGAAGACGAGCGAGTTCAAGCGGTCGGGCGCGAGAACTTTCGCGCGGAGGTCTTCAAGGGTGGAGGAGTCCGAGCAGAGAACTGCCAATACCCGCTGTCGTGACCGTAAGGTTTGTTACGGTTCCCCTCCCATTCCCGCCTACTCCATAGGTGCCAGTCGTATGATTACTCTCTAGTAGTAAGCCGCTCAAAACGAGTATTCCCGCTGAATTTGAACTCTTATTAGAAGATCGGCTGGGCACTCGAGATATTTGCGAATCACCCCCCAAGAATTCTTAAACGGCATCTACCTGCCCTTCAACGCCTAGTCCCGTTCACTTTCAGCCACAATTATCTCCAAAGGAGGCTTGCTTCCGGCAACCCCTGTCGCTACAGTACAAGCATTTTCAAGGGTTCTTACGCAGCCACGCCCATGGATGCTCAAACTTCGACGTTTGACCTGGTGATGCGCTTCAAGAGGGGGGATCAAGCTGCCTTCAGCCTGCTGTTTTGGAAGTACCAACGGCGGCTGGCTGTTCTTGTGCGCTACAAGATGGGCGAGGAATTGCGCAGCCACCTCGAAGTTGACGACATTCTGCAAGAAGTGTTTCTGGCTGCCGCGCAGGGACTGGACCGCTTCAATTACCAAACTCCGGGAAGCTTTATGGTATGGCTATCGCGGATCGCGGATCACGCGATCGTGGATGCGGCGCGTCACGAAAACCGGAAGAAGCGTCGTCCGGGGGAATTGCTGCCGTTCAGGTCGGAAAGCAATCCGGACGGGCCGGAACCGCCGGATCTGCGCACTCCCAGCCAGGTGTTCGCGCAACAGGAGAACATGCAGGTTCTGTTGCGAAAACTGGACGCTCTGCCAGCCGAATATCGGGAAGCGATTCTGCTGGCGAAATTCGAGGGATTAACCACTGGCGAAATCTCGGACCGATTGGGAAAGTCCAGGGAAACTGTGGCGCTCACCTTGCACCGGGCGCTGAAGCGATTCCGCGAATTGAGCTAACATCGCAAAGCAATGAACGACGATAAAGCTTCGCCAAATCGCGAAAAACAGGAAGGCGGCGCCCGGGAAAGCGCCATCGCCGTGGCGCTGGCTGAATTTCTCGACCGCACCACGCGGGAAGAATTTGTCGACGTGGAGGCCTTCTGCCGTGAACGTCCCGGCCTGGAAGAGGACCTGCGGCCACTGTTGCAGGCGCTGTCAGAAATGGACCCCGAAACGGAGACGGGTAGCGAGCAGCAAGACCCGCTTCCGGAAAGGCTTTCCGGGCACAAGATCCTTGGGGAAATTGGCGCCGGAGGGATGGGGCGCGTTCTTTTGGCACAAGATGAAGGGCTAAACCGGAAAATAGCCGTCAAGGTTTTGAGTGCGCGTCTGCGGCAAGAAACCTCCATCCGAACGCGTTTCATGGAGGAAGCAAGAGCGCTGGCGCAAATCAGCCATCCCAGCATCGTGACGATCTATAGTCTCGGCTCATCGGAAGAAATTCCTCATTTTGTGATGGAGTACGTCGACGGTGTTGATTTGTTCACGGCCACGCGAGCCCTAACCATCGAACAGCGCGCGGGATTGATGCGGAAGGTGGTGATGGCGGTTGACGTTCTCCATCAGCATCACATTATCCACCGGGACCTGAAGCCGGCGAACATCCTGGTGGGAGCCGATCTGCAGCCGAAGCTGCTAGATTTTGGTTTGGCGCGGCACGTGCAGTCCCGCGATCACCTCACGCTCTTTGGCGAGATGCTTGGCACGCCGAGTTACTTTTCGCCGGAACAGACCACATTCGCAAGGGAACTGGATGCGCGGAGCGATATTTTCTCGCTCGGCACGATTCTGTACGAAGTTCTCACGGGTGTCTTGCCTTTTCCGGTGCAGCCTTTCGCGCGCCAGATGGATAGTATTCGCAAAGAAGACCCGAGACTTCCGCGGCGGATTAATTCCGATATCCCGGGCGATCTGCAAGACATTTGCTTGAAGGCCCTGGAGAAGAAACCGGAGAATCGATACAGGTCAGCGCGGGAGATGGCGGACGATCTGGAGCGTTTTCTGGCCGGCGAGAAGGTCCATGCGAGCCCTACGACGTATGGCAGTGTGGTTTCCGCAAGGATCCAGGAGCACTTGGGCGAGATCGAGGGGTGGCGTCACGACGAAATGCTCTCAGATGCGGAGTACGAGGGGTTTCGCAAGCAGTATGGACGCCTGGTGGAGCGCGAAGACGCCTGGATTTTGCAGGCGCGCAGGCTGACCTTTCCGCAAGTGAGCCTTTATCTTGGCGCATGGATCTTGATTGCCGGCGCAGCCCTGCTGTTCTTGTTTCACTTCGTGCGCCTCTCGGGAACGCCGCGAGTGCTGGTCGCTGCTTCGGTGACGGTCCTGACGTGGTCGGAAGGACTGGCGCTTTGGAGAAAAAACCAACTGCGGAACGGCATTGCTCATTTGCTGGCTGTGTGCCTGCTCGTGCCCATCGCACTGCTCGTGGCCATGGGCGAATATCACATTAGGGCGATTCCGGCTGCAAAGCCGGATTGGGAATTACTGCACAACATTTCCGGATCTTTCAAGGAAATCACGAACTTGCAACTGTGGTGGGCCATTGCGCTCGCGATGCCGGTCTACGTCTGGCTACGGCGGTACACAAGATCGTCAGTATTTTCTCTCGTGGCTTCGGTGATGGGCGTGATGTTGTGCGTCGTGACACTAGCCCGAATGGGGTTGATTGACTGGCTGAACCATGAACACAGCAAGTTGTATTTTCGGCTGATTCCTATTGCCATTCTGTTTCTCGCGTGCGGATACGTGCTGGAGCGTCTAAGCCTGTCCAATGACTCGCGCTATTTTTATCCCGTGGGGGTGGCCTTTACATTTGTGGCGATGAGCGGGCTCGCCTCCGACTACCAACCCTTTCAGGATGCGCTCAAGCGTGTTTTGCCGTGGACGCGCGGAGATATCGAGTACCTGTTTATGGTGAATGCAGGCCTTTACTTTGTGCTGCAAATGGTCTTTGGACACTTTTCTTTGTCTCAATTGCGTGCCGTCGCCAAAGCCTTCCGGTTCGTGATTCCGGGACACATCTTGACTTCCTTGCTATCGCTGGGAATCCGTGCGAGTGACCGCTGGAATAGTTCGGTCGAGGACCTTTCTCTAAGACACGAGGCACGCACCTTCGAGATTTTGCTTCCGTTGCTTGCATGCATATTCATCTACGCGAGCATTCCCAAGCAGATGAAGAACTATTTTGTGATGGGAACTCTGTTCCTGGGCATTGGCATCGTGCGGCTGCAGCAGGATATCTTCCAGGACCAGGCGCGATGGTCCCTCGTGCTTCTCGTTGTAGGATTGCTGCTGATGCTCGCGGCCACGCGGTACTCCTCCATCAAAATGAGATTTGCCCGCCTCCTGCGCCGCTCTCTGTAACCGAAAAAGTCTCGTGGCTTGGTGCAATTCCTGCCTGCGTTTGACGCTATTCCATATTGAAGGCAGATGATAGCCCCGGACCGATTGCCGGCCCTTGGGCAAGCCAGGCTAAAGCAGGGAAGGAGTAGTTCATCGCAATGACACTGACATTATTTAAGTGGTATGGAATCCTCCGCCACTACCATCACTGGACTGTGTTGCAGTCATTTAGGTGGGCACTATGGCTGCAGAAGTCCCGTCGGACGCGGGCCGGTGCGCTCTATCTCGCTATTGCGCTGGCCATTGGAAGCCTGGGGATGAGTGGATGCGACGGAGAAGATGGCTTTGCGTTGTCCCTCCAGCCTTCTTATACCCCGGTTGACTTGGAATTGGATCAGGCGTTGGCAGGCGCGTGGTCAACCACGGAGGGCGATGTAACCTTCAGTTTCGAGCAAGGCGAGCGCATGGAATACAAGGTCGTGGTGAAGGAGAGAGATGGAGAAAAGGAAACGTCCGCGGAATTCGAGGCTCATTTAATGCGGATAGGGGCGTTTTGGTTCCTGGATTTCCTTCCGAACGGCGCGCCCGGAGGGAGCGAGTTTTACCAGATGCATTTATTCCGCGCTCATTCGATTGCACGGGTAGAGATCTCTCAGGATGCTCTGCGCATGGCTTTTTTTGACGCGACTTGGTTGCAGAAGAAAATTGATGAGAAGAGCCTCGATATTTCCTATCAGAAGACCGATGGAATGCTGCTCCTGACCGGCACTACCGAGGAGGTGCAGGATCTGTTGTTCCGGCACGGGAGTGACGACGGAGCTTTTCCTGAACCGATTACGATGGCCAGGCAGGGGATGGAGCAATGAATGCCGGGACCGAGCAATTGCTTGGCTGGAAGGAGATCGCGTGTTACTTGAAGCGCTCAGTGCGCTGCGTTCAGCGATGGGAACGCAATGAGAAGTTGCCGGTACTGCGCCATGGACACGCTCACGGGGTAAGCGTCGATGCGTTTCGCGATGAATTGGAAGCCTGGTGGGAGAATGAACAGCGCAGTTCGAAAGAATCCGAGGAAACGAGTCGGATCTCGGCAGAAATTCAAGCAACAAAGGACAAAGTAGTAGACGCTAAGGGGTGGGTTCTAGACGCAGGCGCCCTTGGTGACGACGGAAGTTACTGGGGCCTGACCGAATTTAAGCTTACGCCCCGCGACATTGCTATGTTCGCTCTTCTTCTGAGGCTGCTGGAAAGCAGGTACTCAGCGGAGATTTCAGAGCAGGAACTAGAAGCGATAAAAGCGAGGTATGGGCTGCTCGGTGTGAAAGATAGCGGGAACGGACAGCGACACGTCGAACTTGCCGACGCCCTGCCGCCCATCTCTACTGAGGGTGCCCTCCCAGTCACGACAAAGAGCGAAATTCGGCGACAGCTGGCAACCGGAAGGGCCTTGGCAGGTGTTGTCGCTTGCGCTTCGGGGCGAACCTCGCGAAAAATGCGCTCACCTTATGGGAAACCACCGGTCACCAGCCCAAACCGAGGAGTGGAGCCGCGATGGGTCAATTTGCCAGTGCCTCCCAATGCAGCACAAAGCGATCCCGTGGCTCCACTCCTGCCTGGGCAGCTTGCCTGCTACCTGCCGCCGGAGGCGGCCAGGGCAGGCTCCGAGGCCGAACGGCGGCTGGCATGAAATTTTCCCGGGGAGCGAAGAGGCGACAAAGTGTTTTTCACTGAGGCACTCTTGAAGTTGGCCGTGGTAGCGGGATGGCCCGCCGGAAACGGCATCGCTCCGGAGCTCCTCTGGCTGCGCCCGGCTGCCGGACGCGGGCAGGTCTCTCTTCGGGGAGCGGCTTTCCGGAAAAGGAGATCTTCGATGAGACAGGCAGTGCTGGTTCTATTGAGCTTGGCCGGGCTGCTGGCGATGTCGGGCTGCTCGGTGAAGAAATTCGCCATCAACAAGCTGGGCGATTCACTGGCAAACAGCGGGACAACGTTCGCCTCCGACAACGATCCCGAATTCGTGGGCCAGGCGGTGCCCTTCAGCCTAAAACTCATCGAAGGGTTGCTGGCGGAGAGCCCCAGGCATCGCGGGCTGCTCTTTGCTGCCGCCAGCGGATTCACACAGTACTCCTACGCGTATGTGCAAGAGCCTTCGGAAGAAATGGAGAGCGAGGATTTGGGGAAATCAACCGCGCTGAGGACGCGCTCGCGGAATCTTTATCTGCGGGCGCGAGATTACGGCTTGCGGGGACTCGACGCGAAACATTCCGGATTCTCGCGGGCACTGCGCGGGGAGCCCAAATCGGCTGTGCGCGCGGCAAAGAAGCGGGACGTTCCACTGCTTTATTGGACCGCGGTTTCGTGGGGCGCCGCCATTTCGCTATCGAAGGACCACCCGGAACTGGTGGCCGAGCAGCCGCAAGTGGAAGCGCTGATCGACAGAGCTTACGAGCTCGATCCTGACTACAACCGCGGGGTAATCGAGCAATTCCTGATCAGCTACGAGGCGGCGCGCCAAGGAGCACAAGGAGATTTTGCGGCACGTTCGAAAGCCCACTTTGAACGCGCGGTAGCACTGACCGACGGACAACTGGCTTCGCCGTATGTGGCCTACGCGGAGACGGTCACGATTCAGAAACAGGAACAGACTGAGTTTGAATCCATGCTGAAGCGGGCGCTGGCCGTGGATCCTGACACTCGCCCGGAGTGGCGGGTCAGTAATCTGATTATGCAGCGACGCGCCCGCTGGCTGCTGAGCCGTGAAGCCGAATTGTTTCTGCGCGGCCAAAGTGGAGAAACGTCTTCTACAAACCCAGTGAGCAATAAAAATAAGGGGGGCTTCCAATGAAGAGGCGCGAAGGAGAAAGAAAGTTAGGGTTGGCGTGGTTGTTGACGACTGTGCTCGCGCTTCTCACGGCGGTTGGTGCGAAAGCGCAAACACGCGTGCGACTCGCAACGCTTCTGCCGCGAGGATCCTCCCACTACCAAATTCTCGTGGGCATGGGGCAGCAGTGGCGAACCCTCTCGGGCGGCGGCATCACGTTAACGATTTACCCGGACGGAACAATGGGCGGTGAAGAGGACACTGTGCGGCGCATGCGCGTGGGAGAGATGCAGGCCGCCACGCTCTCAGTGAGCGGACTTTCGGAAATCGATCCCTCCATTGGTGCTTTGCAGAAGATACCCATGCTGTACCGCTCGCTCGAAGAGTTGGAGTACGTCCGCGCCAAAATGCAGCCGGAGTTGGAGCAGCGCCTCGAGCAAAAGGGATTCGTCGTTCTGTTCTGGGCTGATGCCGGATGGGTCCACATCTTCAGCCGCCAACCGGCGATGCGGCCTGACGACTTCA
>Ga0306917_10001355_pt1 | contig 11487 bp, 7 predicted proteins | sample tim00Cox00000000_FD_203313 | JGI IMG/M metagenome (GOLD analysis project Ga0306917, IMG submission 203313) | Lab enrichment of tropical soil microbial communities from Luquillo Experimental Forest, Puerto Rico - timezero.00C.oxic.00.000.000 (v2)... | ecosystem: Environmental > Terrestrial > Soil... | reverse complement strand
AACTTAGCTAATACTTGTTTGCGCTGCTATAGTGATCGGAAGTCAAGCACAGGCCTAGCCACACCAAATCCGGTCAAACAGCGAGCCGAGGAACCAATCGATGCGTCACGCATTATGAGGGATAGCCGGGCCGCCCATTAGCCCCTCCAACCCCGTGCTCGGCCCGGTAGACAGGGGCCGGTCCCAATTTAGAGACCGGCCCCTGACCATTCGTTTCACGATTACAGCAATGGAGGCGTAGCGGTGTAGGTAGGCCGCCAAGGGCGGCTCCCCTTCATCCATTCGGCAATAGGTAAGAGATAGGGGCTATTCGACTATAGCCCCTATCCATTCAGTTATTCACACCTTCAAACAGCACCCAATCCGCTACGCTGGATTGGTCGCTAGGCTGACTGCTTTTGATCGACAGCCTTCATCAGCTTTCTCAGGTCTTGATACTTAGCTTCTACGAAGGCTTTCTGAGTTGCCCAATTGTGTTTGTCCCAGGCCTCCTCAAGTCGATCTAGCGGCGTTTTGTTAGATTTTATGGCAGCAGTGAGGAGGTCCTTATCAGCGAGTATCTTTTTCTGCTCCTCAGGCGGTTTGGGAAGCAGCTTGTTAGCGGCCGCCGATACCGCAACCCTGTTTTCTTCTACTGCTTTCACAAGCTCAGGAGTGCCACTATCAAGAACCTTTCGAGCTAGCTCGACAGAAGCCTTGCCAACATTCAACCGTTTAGAGGCTGCCTGAATTGAGGTACCCTCTTTGGTGTGTTGGTTGGCACCGAGTGGCAGCCTAGCCAGCTTGGCCGCTACCAATGCCCGCTGACTTTCCCTCAGATGGCGGCGATGCAGATTGGCACTCAGTACAAACCCAAGTGGATCGTCACCTTCATACCGTTTAGCGTCTGGGGTAAGCCGAAGCTCCTTACAGGCCCTGTAGCGATTTCTGCCGTCAAGGATTTTGCCCTCATGTAGCCAAATGGGCTCCTGCTGCTTTCTGGTTTCGATATCCGCCTTGAAGCGCTCGAATTCCTCGCCTGTTATCAACGGAAAGATGTTGGCGATGGGATGGAATTCGTACTCCTGCTGCTTGGGTTGCTGTTGTTTTGGTGGCTGCTGCTGGAGGCCAGGATCACCGGTTCCAGCAGGTTTATTGGTGTCGAGAGTGGTCATGACACCCTCCCATCAACCATCGCCTGCAACGCAGCTTCACATTCACTGCGCAGCCATCGACTTGAGCCGCCAATCTTCACTGGCTTCGGAAGCAGACCTCGGCGAATGTGTCGGTAGAGAGTTGCTGGGTTGATGCTGCCGAACATGCGGCAGACCTCAACCCGATTTAAGAGATTTTCCATCGTGGAAGGCTCCTCTGTTTCCTGCGGGCCACCCCGCAGCGGAGCCTTCCAAGTAATCGAACATCGCCTCCAACGCTGTAGTCCATCGTGGTCGTCGTTGACCGAACGGCGATGTCCTAAATGTCCTATTTTGCCCTTAACTCGTTGAATTTGCGTTGAATTTGCTTGTCCCCAAATCCCCAGGCTGCCTTGTCCTTGGCCAGCCAGCCGTTGCACTCGTCACGCACTCGCTTGAAGACCATTTTCCACTTGATGGTGCGTGGTGGAATTTGACCCTCAGCAATCATTTTAGCGATCACAGCATCACGCCTTGAGAATTGCGGCGCTTTCGACCACTGCGTGAGCCAATGTCGAACGTCGTCAGCCAAGACCAGCACTGGCTTGTGGTCGAAGTCAGCGATGGTGCATTTGTCTTCGTCAATGACTTCGCCCCCGCCATCAAGCCATCGAACATTGCCGGTTGCACAGAGGCCGTAGAGCGTCATTGCAGCAGCCTCCGGCTGGATGTTCAGAGCCTGTGCAATTTCAGTAGCAGCCTCATCAACGGTTAGTTTGCTGCTAGGTCGTCGCCCGTATTTGGCTCTAAGCGATGCAGTGACTGCATTAACAGGGTTCTTGCTGTTCATCTCTTCCTCCCAATCGACACAACCACATCGCCTGCGCCAGAGATTATTCCCTGTAGCCGATCAGCCCACAACTCCAACGCCTCTCGTTTTTCCTTCTCGTAGGCGTGCTGCACATATACGCCTAGAGTTATTCCAGCTTTAGTGGTGGTGCGATGGTTGGCGACGTGGCCCAGAACAATTGGCGCAATACCTAGCTGCGCCATTCCGGTCAGTGCAGTCCTTCTGCAATCATGCGCTGACCAGCGACGGGCCAAGCCAAATTGATCGTAGTAAATGGCACATGAGATATTTCCAGCACTGAGCCTACGGCCTGGAGCCTGATTGATGATGTCAATGGCCATCGTAGATAATGGGACGCTATGAGGATGCCCGTTCTTTGTTCGTGAGCCTGAGATATTCCACACCTTCCGGCTCAAATCCAATTCATCTTCAGTGATGCCAGCGACTTCCCCTATCCGCTGTCCAGTGATTAAGCAGAGCCTTATCACTCTGGCGACTTCAGGCTTGTCATCTAATGCCCGCCACAAGGCCCTAATTTCATCATCCGACAGAACTCGGGTCCTTGGTTTAGAGATTGGCGGACCTTTCATTCCATCAATCGGATTGTGATCGAGGTCTCCTCTGGCTACGCTCCATTTGACCATAGCCCTCAAATCTTCAAACACTCTTCTGGCTGTTATCGGCGCATCCAACAGCTTCGCATCAATCACTCTGGTAACGTCTCTCCGGTGCAGTTCGTGAAGTTGGATGTGGCCTATGATTGGAAGGGCATCCTTGCGAAGCCTGCTCTCAATTAGCCTAGCTGAGCGCAGCCCCTGGATCGATCTGAGGTAGACTTCGGCTAGGGCGGCTACGGTTCCGGCTGATCGCCCGTCCTTGACCTCGATTGCCCTGGCTCTAGCAGCCGCAAGCGATAAGGAGGGGTAACGGCCTAGGCTAACCCTACGCCTTGGCGTGCCGTGAAGCAGGGACCATGCCTTCGTTCCACCGCTCGTTACTCTCAGGGCGAGGCCAGGGACGGTGGCGTCGAAGTAGTCGGTCTGCGTCTCGGCCGATTTGGCGCTGGCGCAGAACCGGTCGGTGAGTTGAACTCGCATCGCTTCCTCGATTTCCAAATCAGTGCGGATCAGTGCGGAAGTCTACCACATTCGGGGCCGTACCTAAAGCCCAAAACGCCGCACCTATAGGTGAATGTGCAGGAGCTAGGCTGCCATCGGCTGCGACAGAAAGAGACGAGTTATGCCCATGAAATCTGAATTAGTCGAGTGTCAGCCGATGGCAGGGTCTTGCCGCGAATATCAGGCAGTTGCGAATTCAAAATGGTTGTTGACCATTTGTGGATCGGCGGACGCGGGCTTGGGATATTCGGCGGTGAATGCCGGGGATGGGACGAAGGAGAGCCGAGCAATGCCCGATCCTTCGCCCATCGCCACCGCGGTCGCGCGGCTCTCGAGCGACGCCTCGACCGCACAAAAAATCGCTGACGCACTCGCCGAGAGCTTCGAAGCCGAACAGTTCGCCACCTCGGCCTTCGAGGACGCGCCCGGACGCTGGTCGCTCGCCATCCATTTCCGCCAGCGGCCCGATGAAGCGGCCGTGCGTGCACTGATCGCGTCTGCCGCCGGCACTTCAGCGGCCCATGCACTGACATTCGAGACGCTCGCGCCCACGGACTGGGTGAGCAAAAGCCTCGAAGGCCTCGCGCCGGTCGAAGCCGGCCGTTTTGTCGTGCACGGGGCACATCACCGCGCGCACGTGCGGGCGAACCGTATCGGCATCGAGATCGAGGCAGCGCTCGCGTTCGGCACCGGCCACCACGGCACGACGCACGGCTGTCTGCTCGCGCTCGACCGGATCGTGAAGGCACGCCGCCGCCAGCGAGATAAAAGCGCTGTCTCCACGTTGTCCCGCAAACGTCAGAGACGGGCCGTCGTGCTCGATATCGGCACCGGCACCGGCGTGCTCGCCGTCGCCGCAGCCAAGGCCTTGCGTCGACCGGTACTTGCCAACGATATCGACGCCCGCGCCGTCGCAATCGCGCGCGACAACGCGCACGTCAACCGGGTCGGTGCCATCGTGCGGGTCGTGCACGCCGCGGGCCTCCGCGCCGCGCCGCTGCGTGCCCGCGCGCCCTACGGCCTGATCTTCGCCAATGTCCTGCTCGATCCGCTCAAAGCGCTCGCCACGCCGATGGCGCGGCTCGTTGCAGCGAACGGACAGATCGTGCTCTCGGGTCTGCTCGCGGCCCAAGCCGGCGCCGCGCTCGCGAGCTATCGCGCCCGCGGCCTCGCGCTCGTGCGCCGCATCACGCTCGAGGGCTGGGCGACGCTCGTTCTCGTGCGTCCGGCGCGCCGGCGCATGGCGAAACGCGCCCGTGCCGGCGTCTGACAGCATTGTGTCTGCGCCAACCGGGGGCGCAGGTTCCTGCCATGCGGCGGAAGCATTGCCGGCCTGTCACCGGCTCAATAGATTGCCGCCATGTTCGAGGCCCGCTTTCAGTCGTTCGAAGATAGAGCCGAGCGTGCAGCCAGCGGACCGCGGCTTGCAGCGCTGCGGACCGAGCTGGCGCGGCGCGGCTTGACCGGATTCATCGTCCCGCGCTCCGACCGCCATCAGAACGAATACGTGCCGGCGTCCGAGCAGCGGCTCGCCTGGCTGACCGGCTTTTCCGGCTCCGCCGGGATCGCCATCGTGCTGATGGAGCGTGCGCTGTTGTTCGTCGATGGGCGCTACACGCTGCAGGCGCGCGAGCAGGTGGATACCTCGCTGTTCACTATCGAGCACCTGGTGGAGACGCCCCCGGACCGGTGGCTCGAGGAGAATCTCACGGCCGGCGATCGGATCGGTTACGACCCCTGGCTGCACACGGTGGAGGGCGCGGAGCGATTGGGCAAAGCCTGCGCCGCGGCCGGCGCGACGCTGGTCGCGGTCGAGCCCGACTTGATCGACGCCATTTGGGCCGATCGCCCCGCGCCGCCGCTCGGCGCGGTCACGTTGCACGATGTCCGCTTCAGCGGGGAAGCCGCCGAGGACAAGCTCGCCCGCATCCGCGCCGAGGTGGCGAAACTGCGCGCCGACGCGCTGGTCGTATCGGACCCCCACGCGGTCGCCTGGACCTTCAACATTCGCGGCGCGGACGTCACCCATACGCCGCTTCCGCTCGCCTTTGCCGTCGTTCCGCAAGCAGGCCGGCCATCGCTCTATGTCGACGGACGAAAGCTTTCGAACAAGGTTCGCAACCGTCTGGAAGCCCTCGCCGATGTGCGCGAGCCGTCCGATTTCGTCGGCGCGCTCGGCGCGCTCGGCCGGCAAAAACAGACCGTGCGGCTCGATCAAGCCACCGCCGCGGACGCGCTCGCACGGCTCATCACCAGCCACGGCGGCAAGGTCACGCGCGGGGCGTGTCCGATCGCGCTGATGAAGGCCGTGAAGAATGAGATCGAGATCGCCGGCGCGCGCGCGGCGCATATCCGCGACGGCGCCGCCGTCACGCGCTTTCTCGCCTGGTTCGATCGCGAGGCCCCGCGTGGCAAGCTCACCGAGATCGACGCCGTAGCGGCGCTCGAAAGCTTTCGCCGCGACACCGGGCTGCTCAAGGACATTTCCTTTCCGACCATCGCCGGCGCGGGTCCCGACGGCGCGATCGTGCATTACCGCGTCACCAGCCGGAGCAATCGCGTCGTTGCGCCGGGTGAGTTGTTTCTCATCGACTCCGGCGCCCAATACGAGGACGGTACGACCGACATTACCCGAACCATCGCGGTCGGCGAGCCGACCGCCGAAATGCGCGACCGCTTCACCCGCGTGCTCAAGGGTCATATCGCGATTGCGCGCGCGATCTTCCCCGAGGGCACGACCGGCGCGCAGCTCGACTCGTTCGCACGGCAATTCTTGTGGGCGCAGGGCCTCGACTTCGACCACGGCACCGGCCACGGCGTCGGCAGCTATCTTTCGGTGCACGAGGGCCCCGCGCGCATCTCCAAGCTCGGCACCGCCGCGCTCAAGCCCGGCATGATCCTGTCGAACGAACCCGGCTACTACAAAGCCGGGGCCTACGGCATCCGCATCGAGAATTTGGTGCTGGTGGTCGCCGCCGCGCCCGTACCCGGCGCCGAGAAACCGCTCAACGCATTCGAGACGCTCACGCTCGCACCGATCGACCGGCGGCTGATCGTGCCCGGGCTGCTCACGCCGGAGGAGACCGCCTGGCTCGACCGCTATCATGCCCGCGTCGTCGAGGCGTTATCGCCGCTTCTCGACGCCGACAGCCGCGCTTGGGTCACGGCCGCCGCCCGCCCGCTCGGGCGACCCTGAAGCCCCAGGACAATCCTTTGTTCGATCCGGCCCGGAAAACACGGAGCGAGGCGCGCCGCACGCCGTGGCGGCTGCTCGCGCTGCTGATTGCGATGGCGGGCGTGGGCTCGCTCTCGCTGAATATCCTGGTGCCGGCGCTCCCGGGGCTGGCGACAAAGTTCGCCGCCGATCCCGCCAGCGTGCAGCTCACGGTCTCGCTCTATCTCATGGGCTTGGCGGCGGCGCAGCTCGTGTTCGGACCACTGTCCGACCGCTTCGGCCGACGGCCGGTCGTGCTGGCGGGCCTGGCGCTCGCGAGCCTCGCCAGCACCGCGGCCATCTTCGCGGCAAACATCGCAAGCCTCGTGGTCGCGCGCATCGCGCAATCGCTCGGCGCCTCGACCGGACAGACCATCGGCCGCGCGATCATCCGCGATCTTTATGATCGCGAACACGCAGCCTCCATGATCGGGCTGGTCACCTCGGTCGTAGTGCTGATGCCGATGGTCGCCCCGCTGATCGGAGGCATCCTCGACACGCTATTCGGCTGGGAGGCGATCTTCGTGTTCTCCGCCGGCGTGAGCTTCACGGTCTTCGTTTGGGCGGCGCTGGCCTTGCCGGAGACGCGCAGCCTGTCCCCGATGCCAAGCTGGGAGGGTCATTTCCGCACCGACCTCGCAGCGCTCGCGTCAAGCCCCCGCTTCTTCGGCTACGCGCTGTGCGCGGGGTTCGGATCGGCGCCATTCTTCAGCTTTCTCGGCGGCGCGCCCCACGTGGTGGTGACGCTTCTGGGACACACGTCGGCCGAATACGGCCTGTGGTTCTTCATTCCCTCGATCGGATTCATGGCCGGCAATTTTGCGGTGTCGCGGCTGACCGCGCGCTTCGGTATCGATGCTTTGATTTGGTGGGGCATCGCGCTCACCATCATCGGCTGTTTGCTCAACGTGTTGGTCTATGTCGCGCTCCCAGGCTGGGAGATGGCCACGATTTTCCTGCCCCAAATCGTCATCGGCTTCGGCAATGGTCTGCTGCTGCCGACATCGGTCGCCGGCGCGGTAAGCATCCGCCCGCAAGTGGCCGGCACCGCGTCCGGTGCGACCGGCTTCATCCAGATGGCGATCGGCGCCGCGGCCGCCCAGCTCGGGGGGTACGTCACCGCCCATGCACCGGACGCGATGCCGATGCTGCTGCTCATCCTGATGTTCGGTGTCGCAACGGCGGTCGCGGTTTGGACGCTCGTGCGGCGCTAGTTTCCGGCGGCAGCGGCGCCGTCAGCGAAACTGTGATGCCGATCGAACCGCCTGCAGGATGATTTGCGGCTTTATCGGGGTGCGATTGAACTCGAGGGCGAAGGGGCGCAGCGCATCGGACACGGCGTTTGCAATCACGGCCGGCGGCGCGATGGGCCCGCCTTCGCCAACGCCCTTGACGCCGAGGGGATTGAGCGGCGACGGCGAATGTTGGTGGATGAGCTGCATGTCCGGAATTTCGCACGCAGTCGGAATCATGTAATCCATGAACGAACCGGCGAGCAACTGGCCCTCGGGATCATAGTTGAATTCCTCCAACAGCGCGCCGCCGATGCCTTGAGCGGCGCCGCCGACGATCTGGCCCTCGACCAGCATGGGATTGACCACCACGCCACAATCGTGGGCGATGATGTATTTCTCGATGTTCACTCGCCCGAGCTCGATATCGACGTCCACCGCCGCCACATGCGCGGCATACGACCATGTGACCGTAGGCGGCTCGTAATAGTAGGTTTCCTCGAGCCCGGCATCGATGCCCGGCGGCCGCCCATGATCCCAGCCGGGACGGGCCGCTCGCGCCACCGCCGCGAGCGAGACTTGGGCGCCCGGCACGCCCACGATGCCGACGCCGTCCTTGCGGAGCTCGAGGTCGCCGGCTGCACATTCCAGGAGATTGGCAGCGATGGCGAACACCTTCGCGCGCAATCGTTCGCTTGCACCGTGAATGGCCGCCGACAAGGTCACCGTGCTGCGGCTTGCGATGGTCCCGAACCCGATGGCGATCGCCGCAGTGTCGGCAAGCGACATGACCACGTCGGCGGGATCGACGCACCAGGCATCGGCCACGACCTGCGCAAAAATCGTCTCCATGCCCTGGCCCTGGGGGCAGGCGCCGGACGACACGAAGATCTTGCCCGAAGGATCGATCCGCACCATCGCGCTCTCGAACGGACCCACGCCGGTTCCCTCGACATAGCAGCCGATACCGAGACCGAGGTAACGACCCTCGTGCCGCGCCGCGCGCTGGCGCTGGCGAAACGCCGCGACGCCGCCGATCGCATCGAGCGCCTGCCGCAGCGCTCGCGGATAATCGCCGCCGTCGTAGACGATGGGTTCGCCATCGCGATAGGGCATGCCCACGCGATAGGGCATTTCGTCGGCCCGGATCATGTTGCGCAAGCGCACTTCGGCGGGCTCGAGGCCGAGCTCGCCGGCCACGAGATCGACGATCCGCTCCATCGCAAAGGCGGCTTCCGGGCGCCCTGCTCCCCGGTAAGGCGCGTTCGGAACCTTGTTGGTTGCGGCGATCCGGGCATCGATCGCGACGGCGTCGATCTTGTAGGGGCCGAGCAAATGCACCGCGGTGTTGTAGACCACGCCGGCGCCGATCGGATTCCACGCGCCGCAATCGACGATGAAACGGTCGCGCAGCGCCAGAATGCGGCCTTCGTCGTCGAAGCCCACCTCGACGTCGTGCATCTGGTCGCGCGAATGACAGGAGCACATCAGGTGCTCGCGCCGGTCCTCGATCCACTGGACCGGGCGCTCCAGCCGGCGCGCCAAGAACGGAATCAACAAGTCTTCCGGATAAACGTGTCCCTTGAGGCCGAAGCCGCCGCCGACATCGAGCGCAACACAGCGTATGCGCGCTTCCGGAAGCTGCAAGACCGCGGCCGCCTCGCGGCGCACCCAGTGAACGACTTGGGTCGCCGACCAGATCGTCACGCAATCGGTCCGCGGATCGTGGACGCCGACGACGCCGCGGCATTCCATCGGCGCGGCAGCATAGCGATGGTGATGGAATCGGCGTTGCATTTTGTGTGGGGAGCGCGCGAACGCGGCGGCGATGTCGCCCTTGCCAATGGTGAAGGCGCCAATGAGGTTGGTCTGGAATTTGTCGTGGATGATCGGGGCGCCCGGGCGCAACGCCAATTCCGGGTCGACGACGGCCGGTAGGGGATCGAGATCGAGGGTGACCAATTGCGCCGCATCTTCGGCGGCGTAGCGGCTGTGCGCCACGATCACCGCAACAGCCTCGCCGACATGCCGGACTTTGTCGTGAGCCAACAGGGGTTGTTGGGGATTGATGAACTTGTGCTGTACGAGCGTGGTCCATTTTCTGGGCAGCGAGAGCTGCGTGTCCGGCACCGGCGGCAAGAGCTGCAGCAGGTCCGCGCCGCTCAGCACGCAGGCGACGCCCGGCGCCGAAGCGGCGCGCGACAGGTCCACGCCGCGGATGCGCGCGTGCGCAACCGGGCTTCTGACGAAGACCGCGTGCAACATATGCGGCAGGTCGAGATCGGCGATGAATTGTCCGCGGCCGGTCAGCAGGCGGTGATCCTCGCGGCGCGGCATGGAGCGGCCGACGAAAGACGTTTTGTTGGGATCGCTCATGCGCGAAGGGTTATTTCCGGCGTGACTCGCTACCGTTTAGCATCTCGCCGGTGCTTGCGGGCGAGTTTCTTGATTGCGCCTTTTGCGCCAAAAGGGACCCGCGTCTCGCGCGCTACGCGGGGCTGTGGCCTACCAGGTCGAACCACTCGTCTTCGCTCAGCACCGCCACTCCGAGGTCCTTGGCCTTGCCGAGTTTCGAGCCTGCGCCGGGACCCGCCACCACATAGTCGGTCTTCTGCGACACCGAGCCCGCGACCTTGGCGCCAAGGCGTTCGGCCATGGCCTTTGCTTCTTCGCGCGTCATCTTTTCGAGCGCGCCGGTAAAGACCACGGTCTTGCCGGCGACCGCCGAATCGGCTGCCGGCTTTTCGGCATCGAGGATTTGCACTTGTTTGGTGAGCCGCTCGACGATGCCGCGATTGTGCTCCTCGCCGAAATAGGCGGCGATGCTGTCGATCACCGTTTCGCCGATCTGGTCGAGATTGTCCATCTCGGCCCGCGTCTCGGCATCGCCTCTGGCTATGTTCAGGCAGGCATCGTGGAACGCCTGCCATGATCCATAGCCGCGCGCGAGCGCCCGCGCGGTCGTCTCGCCCACGTGACGCATGCCGAGTGCGTAGATGAAGCGCTCGAGCGCAATCTCCCGCCGCGCCGCGATCGCATTGAACAGGTTACGGACTGACAATGCGCCGAAGCCTTCCTGCTCCTCGAGCTTGATTTTCGAATTACGCGCTTCGAGCGTGAAGATGTGGGCCGGCTCCGTTACCCAACCCTGCTCGAAGAACAGCGTGATCTGCTTCTCGCCCAGCCCCTCGATGTCGAAGGCCCGGCGGGAGACGAAATGCTTCAGATGCTCGACTTTCTGCGACGGGCAGGCGAACTCGCCGGTGCAGCGCGTGACCGCCCCTTCCTCGCCGGTCGCGGTCGTATCGCGCATGACCGGAGTGTGAAGCGAACATGGGCAGCGGCTGGGAAACTTGTAAGGCTTCGACGATTTCGGGCGCTTCTCCAGCACCACGCCCAGGACCTGCGGAATGACGTCGCCGGCGCGCTGGATCGTCACCGTGTCGCCGATGCGCACGCCGAGGCGTTCGATTTCGTCCGCGTTGTGCAGCGTCGCGTTGGACACCACGACGCCGCCGACGGTCACCGGCTCCAGCCGCGCAATGGGCGTGAGCGCGCCGGTGCGGCCGACGTGGATATCGATCGCCCTGACCGCGGTCGTTGCCTTCTCGGCCGGAAACTTGTGCGCAATCGCCCAACGCGGATTGCGCGAGACGAACCCGAGCCGCTGCTGCCAATCGAGGCGGTCGACTTTGTAGACCACGCCGTCGATGTCGTAATCGAGCGTCGCGCGCTGTGCCTCGATTTCGTGATGGAACGCGAGCATCGCATCCATCGAGTCGCATATTTGCATCAACGGGTTGGTCTTGAAGCCGCGGGCGGCAAACCATTTGACCATGCCGGATTGAGTTTGCGCCGGCATCGCGCTCATTTCCCCCCAGCTATAGGCGAAGAAGCCGAGCGGCCGGGCAGCGGTGATCGCCGGATCGAGCTGGCGCAGCGAGCCCGCCGCCGAGTTGCG